>Ga0315277_10001157_pt1 | contig 39037 bp, 32 predicted proteins | sample YL17G05_15_MG_FD_203695 | JGI IMG/M metagenome (GOLD analysis project Ga0315277, IMG submission 203695) | Sediment microbial communities from Yellowstone Lake, YNP, Wyoming, USA - YL17G05_15 | ecosystem: Environmental > Aquatic > Freshwater > Lake > Sediment | place: USA: Wyoming | collected...
AACGCTTCATCACCCGCCACCAGTGCTCAGGCCCGCCGGCGATGCCGCCCCAGCGGCTGCCGGCAACGAGAGCAATCGCTTTGTTCTTGAGGAAGCTGCGCGCCGCATCTGCCACCGGCCAGTAGCGCAGCTGATATCCCACGCAGGAGGCCACGTCCGCCTTCTTGATCGCCGCCGCGATTTCCATCCCCTTCTTCATGCTGAGCACGATCGGCTTCTCGACGAACAGATGGATGCCCTTGCCGCAGGCGATCAGCTCCGCATCCTCGTGCATGTCCGGGGGCAAGCAGACGTAGAGCGCGTCCATCTGCTCCTTGTCCAGCATCTCGTGGTAGTCGGCGTATGCCTTGCCGCCGAACTTCGCCGCGGCCGCCTCGGCCCGGTCCTTGGCAACGTCCGCAAGGGCGACGATCTCCACCCCCTCGATCTCCTTCAGCGCGGGCAGATGCGCCTCCGTGGCGATGCCCCCCGCGCCGGCGAAACCAATCCTAACCTTGTCGGCCATCTTGCAGCCTCCGTGATCTACAGCAGCGATGCTCTCTGGGTTCGCCTTTCTCTGCTGCCATCCTCTCTATAGCGCGTCGCACATCAAAGTGACGGTCTGAGAGCGCTGTGCGGCCTTGCAGGCTGGCCTATCTGAGTTTCGCCGTGTACGGTGGAGTGCCCGCCTCAGGCGGGCTGCCTCCCAACTTCCCTCGGCGAAACTCAGTAGCTGGTGTCACCAGGCGGCGCGCGCTATACTGTACCCCGTGACCTCACTCCTGATCTGGCTGGGGATCCTGTGGGCCTGCTTCGCCTTCGGCGCAGCCGCCCTGAGACGCCTGCACGTCGAGGGCGCCGGCCCGGCCGAGGAGGCGCCATTTGCCATCGCCCTGGGTATGGGAGCGCTTTCCTACCTGATGCTGGGAGTGGGGCTGCTCGGCTGGCTGCGCCCGGGGGTGGGAGTGGCGCTGGTGGTGGCGCTCGGCCTCCTGGGATGGCGGCACGTGGTGCGCCTGCCGTGGGAGGTCGGGGCGGCGCTGAAGGGCGCCCGGTCGTGGCGTCTGGCGGCGACGCCGCTGCTGGTCTTCTTCCTGGTCGCCTGCGCGCTCACGCTCATCGGGGCGCTCGCCCCGTCGGGCGACATGGACTACGACGGGCTGGTCTATCATCTCGCCGTTCCCAAGATCTACCTGCAGGAAGGCCGCCTCCACCCGCTGCCCTGGGAGTCGCACTCGAACTTCCCCTTTGCCCTGGAGATGCTCTACCTCCTCGGCATGCTGCTGAGGGGCTGGATGAAGGGCCAGATCGTGGCGAAGCTGTTCCACTTCGGCTGCGGCTGGCTGACCGCGCTGGCGATCTACGCCTTCTGCAGGCGCTGGTGGGGCCCGCGGGCGGGTTGGCTGGGCGCGGCCGCGTTCCTGGCGATCCCGCTGGTGGGGTGGGAGATGATGGTCGCCTACAATGAGCTGGCGTTTGCACTCTATGCGTTCCTGGCGGTCTACGCGCTCAGCATCTGGTGGGGGAACCGGCAGACGAGCAAAGGCTGGCTGTGGGTCGCCGCGATCATGTGCGGCATGGCGATGGGCACGAAGATGCTTGGCGGCACGGTGTTGATCTTCGGCGTGCTGGCGCTGGGCTGGCTGCTGCTGAGAGAGACGGAACGGGGACGGGCGCTGGCGCGGATGGCGGTGTTCGTGGTGATTGCCCTTGCCATCGCCAGCCCGTGGTATCTGAAGTCCTATCTGTGGACCGGCAACCCGGTGTACCCGTTCTACTACGAGCACTTCGGGGGCGAGCACTGGACCGCCGCCCGCGCAGAAGCCTACGCCGCCGCACAGCAGGCCTTCGGCATGGGCGGCGGGGCGCTGAAGTTCCTGGCCTTGCCCTGGAATCTCACCATGCGCCCGCAAGCGTTCTTCGACCAGCCCGGGGCGCTTCGCTACTTCAACGTGGCGATCTGGATGTTCGCGCCGCTGATGCTGGCGCTGATCCCAATCCTACTGCTGCTCCGGCACATCGGACGAGCGGGCGCGATGGCCCTCTGGTTCGCGCTGCTCTACACCGCACTATGGTTCGAGATGAGCCAGAACGGCCGCTACCTGATACCCATCCTGCCCGGGCTGTGCGCGTGCGCGGGACTGGCGGCCGCTCGGCTGCTCGAGGTCAGGCGGCTGGCCTCCGCCGCGGTGATGGTGGCCTTTGTGCTGGTCTGCCTTTCCGGGCTGTCTGCCAGCTTCGTGCTCTCGGCATCCGCGGCCCGGGTCGCGGTCGGCCTCGAGTCGCAGTCGGAGTACCTCACCCGCACCTCGCGGGTCTACCCGTTCTGTGAGGCGGTGACCCGCGCCACGCCAGCGGAGGCGAGGGTGCTGGTGTTCGGGGATGAGCCAAGGCTCTTCTACCTGGATAGAGACTACATGCTGGGCGACCATACGGAGATCCTCAACCAGCAGGACCGCGGCAGCCCGGAGATGCTCCTCGCCGCGCTTAGGCGGATACAGGTGACGCATGTGCTGATGCCGGAGGTGATGGTGTTCTCACCGGCTCCCGCGCCCGGCTCCCTTGAGAGCGCGCTGCACGGGTTGGCGGGCGCCGGCGTTCTTCGTCCGGTCACCGACTACTACGGACCAATGAGCCTATGGGCCCTCGCAAGCGAAAGGTGAAGAAGACGGCCGCGCGGCCGGCGGTGACCGAGGCGGCCCGCGCCCGCCTGGCGATGCGCGCCCTGGTCGTGCTCTACCTCTTCATTGGGCTGGTGTATGTGGCCCAGGTGCCGGCCGGGACCGGCCCGGATGAGACCGGACACCTTCGCTATGTCCAGTGGGTCGCAGAACACGGGAGCCTGCCGGCGTTCGACCGCACCGGTCCCGGCGGGAACTACGAGTTCCACCAGCCGCCGCTGTACTACCTATCGTGCCTGCCAAGCTACCGGCTGGGGGAGAGGCTGACCGGAGACGCGGGGCGGGCGGTGAGGATCTTCTCATTGCTCCTGGCGCTGCCCCTGCTCTACCTCACCTTCGCGCTGGCGCGCACTCTGGCCCCGGACCGGCCCTGGTTGGCGGTGGCCACGGCCGGCATCGTTGCCTTTCTGCCCATGCACATCTACCTCTCCGCATGTGTCAGCAACGACGGCCTCACCGAGGTATGGTTCGCGGCCGCGCTGCTGGTCATGGTGCGTCATCTGCACGCCGCCCACGAGTATCGGGCCGGTGGTCGCGAGCGTCCCCCCGCCATGCTGGCGATGGGCGGGCTTGGCCTGCTGATCGGCCTCGCCTTGCTCACGAAGTCGCTCGGCGTCCTGCTGCTGCCGGTCGCCTGGGTGGTGGCGGCGATGGCCGGGAGAGGGAGGGAGGGATACGAATGGCGGCGGGTGGCGAGAGACGTGGTGGTCTGCACGGCCGCCGCCCTGGCGGTGGCCGGCTGGTGGCTGGTCCACAACCAACGCATCTACGGCGACCCCTTGGCGCAGCAGGCCTTCATCGAGGCGTTCACACGCGGCTCGGAGCGCCGCCCCGCCCCCAGCGACTGGATGCACGGTCCTATCGCTAATCTGCCGCTTGCGTGGTACGCAGTCCTGGTGGTCGCGTGGACATGCGCCAGCGTCCTGGGCATGTTCGGGGGCATGTCCGGCAACCAGTTCCAGTTCTTCCCCTGGTGGCTGAACGCCGGCTTCGCGCTGGTCGGTTTGGTTGGCCTGGTGGGATGGGTGCGCTATCTCAGGCGGTCGGAGTTGCCCGCCTGGCAGCGCCAGGCGTGGTGGGCGAGCGCGCTGCTCGGCGGGCTGCTGCTCGCTTCGTTCGTGCGGTTCAACATGGTCTTCTTCCAGGCGCAGGCCCGCTACCTGTTCCCGGGGGCGCTGCCGGCGGCCGCACTCGCGCTCTCTCTCGGCATCGCACAGCTCGCCCCTTCGCCGGCGAAGTCCTGGGCGCCCGCGGCGGTCGCCGCCGCGCTTGCCGCGCTTGCCCTATTCGGGCTACCATTATGGGTGCTGCCCTAGCGGCTGGTACCATGAAACGCTTCCCTACTGCCAACTGGCTTGCGCTGCTTGCTCTCGCCCTCGTAGTTGCCTACGGCTGCGGCGGGCGCCCCAAGCCCCCGCCGGCCGAGGAGGAGACGCCGCCCTCGTCCGCGGTGGGCGAGATGCAGATGGGCGGTTCCGTGATCCGAGTGGCCGACCCGGAGGGAAAGTGGAGGTTCGAGGCGCGCTCGGAGCACATCGAGGCCGAGGGGATGGACGGGCCGTATCGCCTCCAGCCGGCCAAGTGCTGGTATCAGGCAGAGGACCGGCCGCGCGTATTCATGCAGGCAGACTCGGCGAGGCTGGACAAGGCCGCCAAGCGGGTGCTGCTCACGGGGAACGTACGAGTGTCCCACGCAGCTTGGTCGCTGGTAACCGAGCGGCTGGACTACGACCTGGCCCAGGGAAAGGTCCTGGGCTCCGGACGGACGAAACTGAGCTACGGAGGGCAGGAAGCCGAACGCCTGCCACCGTCGGACAGCGAGGTGGAGGAACCATGAGACAGAAGGCCGCTCTCTGCGCGTTGGCGGTTGTGGTGTGCAGCGTTACCGCGGGGTCGGCGCGGGCCGCGCAGGCGACCCCGGCCCGCGGCAGCACCTTTGGTCGCTTCACGGTGGAGGCGAAGAGCTGGGGCGGGGATATCCAGGGGCCGTGGGAGTTCTCGAAAGATGTGAAGGTCACCAGCTCAGATCTGACCATGACCTGCGACCGCCTGAAGGCATGGCCCACCAAGGACGGCCGCGACTGGGAGCGCGTCGAGGCCACCGGCAACATCGCCATCAGCGGGCGCTACGTCGCCGCCGACAAGACAGGGTGGCAGGTGACCGGCAAGGCCGACTCCGCGAGCTATGACGCGAAGGCCGGCCAGGGCGTGCTCAAGGGGTCGGTGCAGTTCAAGGCTGTGAACTCCGTCACCGGCGCCACCATCTCCGCGGTGGCCGACAAGCTTACCTATGATGTCAAGACCAGGCAGTTCCAGTTCGAGAGAGGAGAGCGGCCGGTGCGGGTGGAGTGGGAGCAGCCGGAGCAGGCGCAGCCGGAAGGCGCGGCCGGGGGGCAGCAGACCGGCAAGAGCGATACGGGTAAATGAGCCTTGTTGCTCAGGGACTGGTCAAACGGTATCAGGGTAGGCAGGTGGTTGACGGCGTAGACCTGCAGGTCGCGCCCGGCGAAACCATCGGGCTGCTGGGCCCGAACGGCGCCGGCAAGACCACCACCTTCTACATGCTGGTGGGGCTGGTCGCCCCTAACGCGGGCTCCGTTTCCCTGGAGAAGGAGAACATCACCGCCCTCCCCATGCACCAGCGCGCCAGGAGAGGGATCGGCTACCTGGCGCAGGAGAACTCCGCCTTCCGTCACCTCAGCGTGGAAGACAACATCGCCGCGGTGCTGGAATGGATGCCGCTCTCCTCGCAGGAGAGACGGGCACGGCTGGAGAGGCTGATCCAGGAACTGCATCTGGAAAAGGTGCGGACCGCCCCCGCCGGCGTCGTCTCCGGCGGCGAGAGGCGCCGAACCGAGATTGCCCGCGCTCTCGCCAGAGAACCGAAGTACCTGCTGCTCGATGAGCCATTCACCGGCATTGACCCGATCGCCGTCTCCGAACTGCAGGACATCGTGGTCGAGCTCCGCTCCCGGCAAATGGGGATCATTATCACCGACCACAATGTCAGGGAGACGCTCCGTATCACCGACCGCAGCTACATCCTGTACGAAGGCAAGATCCTCACCTCGGGTACCTCCGCGCAACTACTCGAGGACCCCGCGGCCCGCCGCTTCTATCTTGGCGATCGGTTTCAGATGGCATGAGGATCCTCGACCGCTATCTCATCCGCGAGCTGGCCGGGCCGTTTCTCTTCGGCGTGACGGCTTTCGTGTTGCTGTTCGTCTCCGCCAACATCCTCTTCCGGCTTACCGAGTTGGTGAGCGAGCTGGGGCTGAGTCTGTGGCTGGCGACGGAGTTGTTTCTGCTGTGGCTGCCCGAGTGGGTGGTGTTCACCTTCCCGCTGGCGACGCTGGTGGCAATCCTGATCACCTTCGGGCGGCTGAGCGGAGACAGCGAGCTGGTCGCCATCCATGCCGGCGGGGTGAGCTTCCGCCGGCTGGTGGTGCCGGTGGTGGCGGTGGGGCTGCTGATCTCGCTGGTGACGGCGGGGATGAACGAGCTGCTGGTGCCCGCCTGCAAGCAACGGGCGGACGCCATCGTGCGGGAGGCTACTGTTCGCGCCGGCAAGGCGAGCGAGCGGAGTATCTACCTGAAGGAGATGAGCGGCGGCAAGGTGGCCCGGCTGATCTACGCGGAGCGGCTGAACATATCCACCGGCGAGATGACGAAGCCGACCATCACCTGGTTCGAGAACGGGAAGCCCGTGCTGGTGACAGTCGCCGACCGGGGAACCTGGCAAGGCAATGGGTGGCAGATGTTCAACACCGCCAACTACTCCCTCGACGCGGAGTGGCCCACCCGGAGCTGGTTCCGCAGCTGGCGGGCGGAGTTCCCCACCAGCCCGAAGGAGCTGGCCCGGCGCTCCCGGCCCCTGGAGGAGATGAGCTATCAGGAGCTCAAGGACTACATCGCAGACGCGCTGCGCGCGCACCAGCCGACCACAGAGGCGGAGCTGATGCTCCACCACAAGCTCTCCATCCCCTTCGCCTGCCTCGTCTTCGCGCTGGTCGCGCCGCCGCTCGGGATGAGGTCACACCGCGGCAGCTCCTCCATCGGCCTGGGGATCGCCATCCTGGTCGGCTTCGCCTACTACGTCCTGTGGAACTACCTCGCCATCGTCGCCCGCCAGGGCGGCGGCGTCACCCCCTTCTGGGCGGCCTGGCTGCCTAATGTGGTGACAGGGCTGGTGGGGGTGGGGCTGATCCTGCGGGTTAGGCGGTAGCGGTTCGCTTGGGCTTCTGAAAGACCATCACAAACTCATGCGCCTTGTTCACCCGGAACACGGCGGGATAGCCGAGGGGGCGCAGGTAGTTGTACTCCTGCCGCCGGTCCCAGATGATGGTGTCGTCCAGCAGGAAGCCGATCTTCTGCATGGCGGTCGCCAGGTCGGCATGCAATGGGTAGAACTGGTTCCTCTGCCGCAGGTCCATCACCACGACCACACAGTAGGCCCCCGGCCGCATGGCGAGCTTCACCTTCTGGAACACCTTGGCGAGTGCGGAGAGGAACTGCCGGTAATCGTCAATGCGGCCCAGGTCATCGGGGTCGTCGCCGTAGTTGCGGGTGGCCTTGCGGTCTGCGGAGCGCCGGCGGGTGAGGATGTTCCAGTACGGCGGAGAGGTGACCACCAGGTCCACCGAGGCCGGCTCGACATGCTGCAGCAAGTTCGCCGCGTCCGCCGCCACCAGCCAGCAGCCCTCCTCACACTCGCCGAGACGGCGCTTTGCCGCAGCTATGTAGTCGGCGTTGATGTCCAGGCCGATCCCGACGCGGCCCATGGCGTGCGCGGCGAGCACGGTGGAGCCAAGGCCGCAGAAGGGATCGAGCACCACGCGCCCCTGCGGGGGAAGGAAGCACTCGATGATCCGCTTCGCCAGCGCCGCCGGAAACAGCGCCGGATGCTTGAGCGCGACCTCCTCCTTGGTCTTGCGGATGTCGCTCCACACGCTGATGGAATACCGGGTCCAGGTCTTGCCATCGAGGGAGTTGGCGCGGCGGGCCATGGTCAGCCAAGCCTGTGCGTGATTTCGAGATAGGTGCGGTAGAGGTCGCGGCGGGACACCCTCCGGTGCCGCGCTACGTGTGCTACCGCGCGGCTTGGGGAAAGGCCGGCGGTGATGAGGTCGAGGACCTCCTGCAGCACATCTGGAGAGGGCAGGCTTGAAGCCTGCCCCACTGGGGGGGCGAGGACGACGGTGATCTCGCCGCGGGGTTGGTGGCTGGCGAAGTGTGCGATGAGGTCGGAGACCGACCCCTGCACCGCCTCCTCATGAAGTTTGGTAAGCTCTCTGGCAACCGCTACCTGCCGGTCGCCGAGCACGGAGGCAATGTCTGCCAGCGCCTCCTGCAGCCGCTGCGGGGCCTCAAAGCACACTACCGGCCCCGACCAGCACGCCGCCTGCTGGAGCGCCTTCTTGCGAGCGGTAGACCGGTTGGGCAGGAAGCCGAGGAAGAGATACTGCTGCCCCGGAATGCCGGAGATGGCGAGCGCAGAGGCCACCGCGCTGGGGCCGGGCACGACCACCACGCACGCGCCCGCCTCGCGCGCGGCGCGAACCAGGTCTGCGCCCGGATCGCTGGTGCCAGGCATACCCGCATCGGAGACGAGGGCGATGCTCTTGCCCGACCGCAGCATGGACACGAGTTCCCGCCGGCGCCTCTCGCCGCTGTGCGCATGATAGCTGATCGCAGGGGTGGCGATCCGGTGGCGCTGCAGGAGCTTCCTGGTCACCCGGGTGTCTTCGGCGGCGATCAGGTCCACCTCCCGGAGTAGGCGCAGGGCGCGCAGGGTTATGTCCTCCAGGTTGCCGATGGGCGTGCCCACGAGATAGAGCGTTCCCGTTGCGTTGCCTGTCTGCTGTGCAGCCATGGTGGTAGGCCTGCTTCGGCAGACTTGAGCATTTTCCCCTCCGCTCGAAGTGCGAGGGCGCCCCGCTCCCAGTAGACGGGACGCCCTCAAGCTGTTGGTGAGGCAATGTATGGATGATGTCCCAGGGGCGAGTCTGCATCCCCTGCGGGCCGGATTGTGCCTTCCGCTACTCGGCCTGCGCCCTCCTCGTCGGGGCGTGAGAGCTGAGGCTGGCGATCTGCGTCTCGCCATCCCAGTTGACTGTGACGCCAGCGGCCTCCGCGAAGAAGCGCACCGGGATGATTGTCCGGCCATCTCGCACCGTCGCCACCGCTCCCATGTCCACCGGCCTCCCGTTCACGGTGGCGGTGACGGAGCCCACCGGCACCTCCACGATCAGGGTCGGGCTGACACTGCGAGCGGTGCGCGTGCTTGCCACCCAGCTCACCCGTCCTCCGTTCTCCGTGAACAAGGCCCGGAACCCGGCCTGCAGCCTGCCCTCAACGATCCTGGTGTCCACGTCGAAGCCCACCACTTTCCCGTCGAGCATGATGGTGTGGGCGGAGGGGCGCGGCGCAGGAGCGCTGGCGAGGACAGGAGCGGGCGGCCGATCGCTCACCACTCCTGCGTTGGCACTGGCGTAGCTGCTCACCGCCGGAGCGGTGGCTCGCTGGGCGTCCTCCACAGGGGCGGCCGCCACTGAACTCGGTTCCGGCAGCGGCCCCCGGCCCGCCATGGTGGAGGCGGCGGAAGTCGCCGCCTGCTGATCCGCGGCCTCAGCTACCACCTGGGGTTTCCCAGGGCCCTGGCCGGCCACCACGCTGGTCGCGGGTGGCATGCTGCTCGGCTTCGCCGCCGTCCGCGTCACCGGCGCGGCCTTCTGAGCAGCCGGCGGCGACGAGCCGTTCTTCACATAGATGGTGATCGCCTTCGAGGAGGCCACTAGCCCGAAGCTGTCGTACACTTCCACGAACAAGCGGTGGGCGCCGTCGGACATAGCCCGCGTGTCGAGCTCGAACCGGTAGGGACTCGAGTTGGTGACACAGGGCCGCTCCTGGTCAACGACCAGGATGGCGTAGCTCACCGTGGCAGAGGTCTTGATGGAGGCGGCTACCTCTATCTCTCCGCTCACCTTCGCCCCGGACCGGGGGGAGGTGATCTTGACCGTCGCCCCCGTCGCTCCGAACAGTCCGGTCACCGACACCACCATCACCGCGATCAACACCGCAGCGACACTAGACCTGCGCAGGCTTGACTGGCTTGTCATGATTCACCTCCCGGCCTGAGCCCCCGGCCGAAACCGCGGGCCTGCCCCAAAGCGAACACGGTGCGCCCGCGCCCACGGGCCGCACTCCACAGGTCCTATACCACGATGGGGGCGGGGCCTCTAATGGGGTTTCGAGCGTCCTTGGGCTGGTCTCGGACGAGGGGAGCGGGGCGTGAATTCGCCTTCGGCGCTGGTGACTATCCCGGCTCTGCCGCCTCGGTGGCTTCCAGGCGTCTCTCGGCGACCAGGGTCCTAGCCGCGGCAAGCACCGGCGCAGCCACGAACATCCCCAGCAGGCCGCCCATCTCCGCCCCGATCAGCAGGGCGATGATGATCAGCACGGGGTGCAGTTCGAGTTGCCGCCCGATGATCGCCGGCATTAGCAGCTTGCTCTCCAGCAGGTGCATGATGGTGAACAGCACCAGCACCCAGACGGTGGCCGTCCCAGACCCGGTGGTAAGCAGCACCACCACCACGATGGGCACTGCTCCCACCAGCGGTCCGATGATCGGGATGGCGCGGGTGAGCCCGGCCGCCACCCCCAGCAGCAGGTAGAACTTCACCCCGGCCGCCCACAGCCCAAGCGACACCACCGCGAAGGCGATCAGGCAGAGGATTACCTGGCCTTTGATATACCGGGCGAAGATATCGTCCGCCTGATCCAGGGCATGCCGCGTCGCCTCCAGATGTCGTGGGGGCACGAAGAACAATACCTGACGGCGGATGCCAGGTCCATCGGCGAGAATGTAGAAAGCGATGATGGGCACCAGGATCATCTCCACGGCCAACCCCATCCCATGAACGGTCAGACCCAAGCCCCGCTTCGCCAGCGAGGACATGAGTTCACCGAAGCTGGCGTCCCAGGAATCCACGACTCGTCTCAGGAAAGGCGGGAGTTGTTCCTGCCGGAACTGCTCCGCCGCCGCCGCGAAATCGGCGACTCTCTCCCGATAGCGAGGCCAATTCTCCTGGAGATCGGAGAACTGGTTGATGAGAGGTGGAAAGCTCAGGCTGCCGATCTCAACTACCAGCGCCGCCAGCACCAGGAACACGATGGCGGTGGCAAAGGGCCGGGGAAGATGGTGAAGGCTGTCCTTCAGCAGCAGGCCGGGGCGGCAGAGCAGGTTCACCAACGGGCGTAGGATGTAGGCAACGACGACCGCCACCAGCACGGTGATCACCACCCCCCGCACTTGCCACAGGATCAGCCCGGCGATGGCGAGCAGTAGGATTCCCCCACAAAGGCGCAGCCACGGCGGCGGACCTGCTGGACCGTCGCCCCTCGTCGAGTTCTCTCTCATGCCCTCCCCTCTCCGTGTTCTTGCCCATCCAGGGCCTGCCCGGCTAGGGATGGAAATCTGCAGGCCGCCTCCGGCTAAGGCCGAAATGGTAGGCCAGCGCGGCGCGGATGCGGAGCGCGGCCTTACCGTCGCCGTAGGGGTTGCGCGGTGCCGCCATCCGCTGGTACAGGCTCCGATCTGTCAGCAGGGCGCTCGCCCGCGCCACGATCCGCTCGCGCCCCGGCCCGACCAGCTCCGCGCACCCAGCTCTCACGCCCTCGATTCGCTCTGTGGTCCGCCGCATCACCAATACCGGCTTCCCCAGACAAGGCGCCTCCTCCTGAATACCACCTGAATCGGTGAGGATCATATAGCAGCGCTTCATCAGATCAACGAACTCCGCGTAGCCCGGAGGCGGGATCAGGTGAACTCGCTCCCGGCCGGAGAGCACCTCCTCGGCCGTCTCTCGCACAATCGGATTGGGGTGGACCGCGTAGACGATCACCACATCGGGGAAGCGCGCCGCCAGGTCTCCCAGCGCCAGGCAGATCTGGCGAATGCCCTGATCCCAGCTTTCCCGCCGGTGCGCAGTCACCAGCACCAGCCGCCGGCCAGCCAGCACCCGCGCGGGGAGAGCCGGCCGGCGGGGCGGCCGCTGGGCGGCGTAGAGGAGGGCGTCTATGGCGGTGTTGCCGGTGACGAAGATGCGATCCGCGGCCACGTTCTCGCGCCGCAGGTTCCGCTTCGCCTGATCCGTGGGGGAGAAGTGAACCTCCGCCAGCCCACCTACCAATCGCCGGTTTATCTCTTCGGGGAAGGGATTGTAGATGTCGCCGGAGCGCAGGCCCGCCTCCACGTGCGCGACCGGTATCCTCCGGTAGAAGGCGGCGAGGCCGGCCACCAGCACAGCGGTGGTGTCGCCCTCGACCATCAACACCTCCGGCGGCTCCGCCGCCAGGAGCTGGTCCATCCGCATCATGGTGCGGGAGGTGATCTCGGCCAGCGTCTGCCTCGGCTTCATCACCTTCAGGTCGTGATCGAGTTGCAGGCCGAACAGCTTCAGGTGCTGAGGCACCAGGCTGCGGTGCTGCCCCGTGCCGACCAGGGTGACGCGGAACTGGCTGGGCTTTGCCTGTAGGGCAAGCGCCACCGGCGCCAGCTTCATCACCTCCGGCCTGGTGCCCATCACGATCATGGTGTGCAGCGGTCTGCGCATCTACCTGTTCTCCCGATTCACGGTAACAGCAGAGCCATCCACAGAGAGTGTCCAGGGCGGCTCTGCGCGGCGTCTCTTGTGTCACCGTCGTCACGGTGACACAAGAGACGCTGTAGCTACCCCTTACGAGACATCCAAATGGCGATGGCGCCGCACACCCCGGTGACTGCATAGGTCAGCAGCACCACCCGGGGCTCGGAGAGTCCCAGGGCGATCAGGCGGTGGTGCAGGTGCTCCCGGTCCGCGGCGAATGCCGGCCGCCCGCGGAAGTAGCGGCGCACCGGGGACAGTGCGGTGTCCAGAAGAGGCACCGCCAGCACCAGGATGGGCACCAGCACCGAGATGGCGGCGGCCATCTTGAAGGCCCCGAGAATGGTGAGGGCGGCGATCATGTAGCCGAGGAAGTACGCTCCCGTGTCCCCCATGTAGATGCGGGCAGGATGCCAGTTCCACGGCAGGAACCCCGCCGCCGCTCCCGCCAGTGCCGCGCACAGCAGTGCCACCCCCGGTTGCTGCCAGGCGGCGGCCACGATCGCCAGGGCAACACAGGCAATGGCTGACACCCCGGCCGCCAGACCGTCCAAACCGTCAATCAGGTTGATGGCATTGGTGACCCCCACCACCCACACCACCGTGATCGTCCACGCCAACCAGATGGGCAGCGCCACCATGGAGTGATGGAACGGGTCGGTGAGGAAGCTGACCGTGACCCCCGCCACCAGCAGCGGGACAGTGGAGATGATCTGGAGCACCAGCTTGAGCTTGGCCGGCAGGTCCCTCAGGTCATCCACGAAGCCCACCACCGCCACCGACAGGCCTCCCGCTACGATGGCAAGGAGCGCCTGGGGCCGCACCTCCGGCAGCGCCCTCGCGAGGCTGGCGGCGAGCAGAAAGCCGACGATGATGGCGGCGCCGCCCGAGGTGGGCAGGGGCCGCGCATGCGTCTTGCGGGCATCGGGGACATCCACCGCGCCGGAACGGAGAGCGAGCCGGCGAGCGACCGGCGTCAGCGCGCAGGTGAAGGCCGCGGCCGTGCCATAGGCGACAACGATGGAAGCCGTGCCGCCCGGAGTCATGTGGGTGGGCCTTCGCCCGGCGAAGGCCGCCGCGGCGTCCCTTCGGGCTTAGCCGCTGCTCTCTCGTCCTCTTCCCCGGGCCAGCGGACCATCTCCACCCCCGCTTTTCTCAGCATCTCCAGGGCCAGCTCATCGGGGTAGTGAGCCTCGTACACGATGCGCTTGGTCCCCGCGTTGATCAGCATCTTGGCGCAGATCACGCAGGGCTGGTGGGTGCAGTACAGTACCGAGTCCTTGATGCTGATCCCATGAAGGGCGCCCTGTACGATCGCGTTCTGCTCGGCGTGGAGCCCTCGGCACAGCTCCGGCCTCTGCCCAGAGGGGATGCCCAATCGGTCGCGCAGACAGCCTGCCTCCGCGCAGTGGGGCAGGCCCGCAGGCGCGCCGTTGTAGCCGGTGGCGAGGATGCGCCTGTCCCTCACCAGAATCGCACCCATCTGCCGGCGCAGGCAGGTGGACCTGCGCGCCACCACCTTGGTCATCTCCATGAAGTACTCGTCCCAGGAGGGCCGCTCGGGCATGACTACCGGTTCCCCTCCGACTCCAGCCGGGCCACCTTCTCCAGGCGCCGTTGGTGTCGTGGAGCCCCGCTGAAAGGCGTGTCGAGCCACGCCTCCACAATCCCGAGGGCCAGCGCAACGCCTAGGATGCGACCACCCAGGCAGAGGACGTTGGCGTCGTTGTGGGACCTGCTGCAGCGGGCGCATACGGTGTCTGTGCACAGCGCCGCGCGGACCCCCGCGACCTTGTTGGCAGCGATGCAGCTTCCCACCCCGGTGCCGCAGATGGCGATGCCCAGGTCGCTATCCCCGCTGGCGACCGAGCGAGCCACCGCCACCGCAACATCGGGGTAGTCGTCCTGCGGGTCCGGCGGGTGGGGGCTCAGGTCGCGGTGGGGGATCCCCTTCTCCTTCAGCCACCCGACAATGGCAGGCTTCAGGTCCCATCCGGCGTGGTCGGCGCCGACTGCGATCCTCATCTTCTCTCCCTGACGCGAGCTCCGTGGGTCGCCCTTCCCGCGCGGCCCCCGGGAGGTGTGGTGCGCCAAGCCCTGCCCGGCCAGGGGCGCACCTATAGCACGTCGCACATCGAAGTAACGTTTCGAGTGGGCTGTAGGGCTCTACAGCCTGGTCTATCCGAGTGTCGCCGTTACTTCCTTCGGCGACACTCGGTAGGTTCAGCAAGAGCAAAGGCCCCGAAACGGGGCCTCCGCCGCGGCCTTCGCAAGCTCCCGCGGCCTGGCTAGGAGGGCCTGGTCGCGCCTCCCTCCTCCCGCGGTTCCTCTTGGGAAAGCCGCTTGCGGAGCAGGAAGGTGAAGGTCGAGCCCTTGCCCACCTCGCTCTCCACCTTCACCTCGCCGTGATGAGCTTCCATCAGGTGCTTCACCAGGTAAAGCCCGATCCCGGTCCCGTACTGCTTCCGGGTGTCCCGAGAGTCCACCCGATGGAAGCGGTTGAACAGCTTGGTAATGTGGTCGGGCGGTATGCCGATGCCATCGTCGCTGACCGAAACCGCCACATGCTCATCCATGTCCCGGGCGTGAACCGTGACCTTGCCTCCCGCCGGACTGTACTTGATGGCATTGGAGAGCAGGTTCGTGAGCACCTGCTCGACCTTGTCCTGGTCCGCCTGGATGGGCGGGAGGTCGTCGGGCACGATGATATCGAACTCGTGATCGGTGGCATAGGAACGCTGGCTTTCCACCACCCGCCGGATGGTCTTGCGCAGGTCCACCTCTGAGAGCACCAGCTCCAGCGTGCGTCCCGACTCGATCCGCGACAAGTTCAGCAGATCGCTGATCAACCGCACCAGCCGATCGCACTCCGTGTCAATGATCTGGTAGAACTCGTACTGCATCTCTCGGTCGTAGTAGCCCTCGGTGTCGTCGAGGAGAGTGCGGATGAAGCCTTTGATGGAGGTGAGGGGAGTGCGCAGCTCGTGGGAGACGGTGGAGACGAACTCGCTCTTCATCCGCTCCACGCTGCGGATCTCGGTGATGTCGTTGAAGGTGGTGACCACCCCAGAGATATCGCTGTTATCCCCTCGCAGCAGCGCCGTCTGCACCTGATAGATGCGTTCATCAGGAGAGAAGATGGACAGTTCCGCGTTCGCCTCCGCGCTGCCGCTGAGACAGGACTGCACCAGCTCGTGCACGCGCTCGTTGCGCACCACCTGCAGCAGGGGTTTTCCGGTTCCGTCCTCCGTGGGCACGCCGAAAATGTGCTTGGCCGCCGAGTTCATCAGCCGCACCTTCCCGTCCCGTCCCACCACCAGCACCCCCGCCAGCATCCCCTGCAGGGTCGCCTCCAGCTCCCGCTTCTCGTCGGCGACGGCGATGAACAGGCGGGCGCTGGAGATCACCGAGGCGGCGCTGCGGGCCAGCGCGGTGAGCAGAGTCACGTCCTCCTCAGTGAACCGCTGCCCCCCTCGCTTGTTGAACACGTGGAAGACGCCGATGGTGGTCTTGTCCACCACCGAGCCTTCCGCATCCTTGCGCTCGATCGCCAACGGCACCGTGAGCGCGTTGCGCATATTCAGCAGCGCCACGTTCTCCTTCACCGTGCGCGGGTCGGTCATCGCGTCATCGGTGATGATCGGGCGGCCCTCCCGGAACACCTGCCCGGAGATACCCTGCGTGGCGCGGACCCGGAAGATCTCTACTTCGTCCTTGCTCAGGCCCAAGGCCGGAGACTGGGCCACCAGTTCGCCCGTCTCCTGGTCGTAGAGCATCAACACCGCCTTCTCCGTCTGGAGGATCATCCCCACCCGCCGCAGGAACCACCGCAGCGTCGCCTCCAGCTCCGCCGAGGTGGTGATCGGGGCCGGCGCGCTGGCCGAGGTGTCCTGCAGCTCGGCCTCGAGCTGGCGCTTGGCCTCCTCGAGTGCGGCGATCTGGCGGCGGAGGCGCTCCAGTTCCGCGAGTATCTCCTCGTCCTGTTTAGCTGGTCCTGGCTGTTCTGGCAAGGAAACTGACCTCTCCAACCCTAGCGGTCGCTGTCACCCAGGGTGACACCCTCTTGCTCAACAGGCGCGGCCGCGCCCAAGCTGGCCTCCCGCAGACACTCCGCGGCCATCTCTGGAGGGGTGACATTGATGTAGATCCCGGTTCCCATCTCGAACCCGGCCGCAATGGTCAGGCGCGGGAAGATCTCCAGATGCCAGTGGAAATCCTGGCGGTCATCGCTGTCGCAAGGCGCGGTGTGAATCATGTAGTTGTACGGGGGATCCAACAGGCATGCGTCCACGCGGCGCAAGGTGTCCGCCAGCACCTCTGCGAAGTCGCTCTGCTCCTCCGCGGCGATCGCCGCAAAGGAAGCGCAGTGCCGCTTTGGCAGCAGCCAGGTCTCGAACGGGAACTTGGAGGCGTACGGCTCGAACGCGATGAAGGAGCCGTTCTCCCCCACCAGACGGCTTCCTTCGTTCGTCTCCTGTCGCAGAATGTCGCAGTACACGCAGCGATCGCGGTAACCTTCGTAACGCTTGGCCCCCGCCAGCTCGGCCGCCACTTCCCCCGGCACCATGGGCGTCGCCACCAGTTGAGAGTGGGGGTGAGTCAGCGATGCCCCTGCCACCCGACCGTGGTTGCGGAAGATGAGTATATACTTCAGCCGCGGGTCCTTCTTCAGATCCAGATAGCGGGCGCGATAAGCCCACAGGACATCCTCAATCTGCCGGGCATCCAGATGGGCGAGCTGCCGGTCGTGGTCGGGGCTCTCGATGATCACCTCGTGCGCGCCCACCCCGTTCATCCAGTCGTACATGCCGAGCCCGGCCTTGTTCAGGTCGCCCTCTACAGCCAGCGCAGGATACTTGTTGGGAACCACTCGCACCCACCACCCCGTGCTGTCCCGCTCGCTTCCCGGATGTCGGAAAGCCAGCACCTCGGGAGGGGTCATCCCTTCATTGCCCGGGCAGAACGGACACGTAGAATCGTGCTCTGGCTCGTCGGCCGGCAGGTGCGAAGCAAAGTCCTTGGGGCGCTTCGCGCGCTCACCTGCAATGATCACCCACTCGCCGGTGATCGGGTCACGTCGCAGCTCCGGCATTCATCAACCTCACGGGGACGCCGCGGCAGCCCAGCAGCAGCTCTCTGCCAGCCGGCGCCCAACTAGGTTGGCCGCGAGAGGCTCGGAGGCGCCTACTTGCTCCTGTCGGCTTCCGTGGCCATGCGCGCCTGTACAGGCAGCCACATCCTCCGGCAGTCGCTGGCACAGCTTCTGCACGGCCCTTGCGAGAAGATTCTATATCAGCCCTCTTGCGGTTGTCAAGGCGTAGGTCGGCGGAGGTGTGAACGCCAAGGGAGGGGAGAGTGACGCACGCACGCCCCGTGGCGGCAACCAGGCACAGCGCGGGCCAGCGCCCGTAGCAGCCGGGTGCTTCGGGCGATCCGATCCACTCGTTCCGAGAACGGGACTCACACGGCCTCATCGCACCCCGTCCACCACATCCGCTCACACCCTCGCTTGTTCTCTCTTCGGGTTCGTGGTACAATCCCCCCACAGTCTGGTGCGTGATCGGCTGTGATCGCGGAGGAGTAGCTGCTGACCGGCTGGCAGAGAGGTCGGCCCGTTGAGGACCCCGAGGGACGTTCGGCGCCCGAGGGGCTCACCGGCTGAGAGGCCGACCAGCGACAGGAGCAGCGAACGTCGCCGCGAGCTAGCCACAGCCCGGGTGTGCCCGTTACAGCTGATGAGCCCGTCGGGGTTCGGCTTTGCCTAGGCTTCCTCGAACTGCGGCGGGGAATCAAGGTGGCACCACGGGAGGCCCTCTCGTCCTTGGACGAGGGGGCCCTTTGCATGATGGTCGGCGCGATGCGCCGACGAGGGGAGTTCGTGCGCCCACCGGGCGCACGTGGGTCGGGAGCGAATGCGATGGCGAGAACAGAGCTAGCCAAGGCCTACGAGCCACATGATGTAGAGCGGCGCCAGTATCAGTTCTGGACCGAGCGGGGCTACTTCCGTCTGCCCCCGAAGTCACAGCGCCCCAGCGCGCCGGCTTTCTGCATCACCATCCCCCCGCCCAATGTCACCGGCGCGCTGCACATGGGCCATGCCCTCCAGCACAGCATCCACGACTGCATCGCCCGCTGGCGGAGGATGTGCGGGGACCGGGTGCTGGTGGTGCCCGGCACCGACCACGCGGCCATCTCCACGAACATGCAGGTCGAGAGAGCGCTTGCCGAGGAGGGGTTCTCTCGCCATGACATCGGCCGCGAAGCCTTCCTCGAGCGCTGCTGGGACTGGACTCGCCACTACGGCGGCCACATCATCGAGCAACTGAAGGCCCTCGGCTGCTCCTACGATTGGGAGCGGGAGCGCTTCACCCTCGACGACCGCTACTACCGGGCGGTGCTGGAGGCATTCGTCCGCTTCTACCGGCGGGGCTGGATCTACCGCGGGCATCGCGTGGTCAACTGGTGCCCCACCTGCGCCTCCACCGTCTCCGATTTGGAGGTCGAGCGCACGGACCATTCGGGTCACCTCTGGCACATCCGCTATCCCCTCGCCGACGCCGAGGGAGGCATAATCGTCGCCACCACCCGGCCGGAGACCATGCTCGGGGATACCGCGGTGGCGGTCAACTCCCAGGACCCGCGCTACCAGCACCTCATCGGCAAGCAGGTGGCGCTGCCGCTGATGAACCGCCTGCTCCCGCTCATCGCCGACGACCTCCTGGTGGACCCCGAGTTCGGCACCGGCGCAGTGAAGGTGACTCCTGCCCATGATCTCGACGACTTCGAGGCGGGCCAGCGCAATGACCTCCCCTCCGTGGTGGTGATCGGCCGCGACGGGCGGATGACGGAAGCCGCCGGCACGTACGCAGGGCTTGATCGGTATGAGGCGCGCAAACGCATCATCGCCGATCTGGAAGCCCAGGGCCTGCTGGCGAAGACGGAGGAGTACACCTACTCGGTCGGCCAGCACGACAAGTGCAAGACCGTGCTGGAGCCATTGCTGTCCGAGCAGTGGTTCCTGCAGATGGACGAGCTGGCACGCATGGCCGCCAACGTGATCCGCGACACCAACCCCGAGGTCGCCTATCTGCCCGACCGCTTCCGCGGCTACACCCAGCAGTGGCTGGATAACCTGCGGGACTGGAATATCTCCCGCCAGATTTGGTGGGGGCACCGCATCCCGGTCTACACCTGCACTGCTTGCCGGCACGTGATGGTGCGAGTGGAAGCTCCCAACTCCTGCGAGAAGTGCGGCGGCGTGGTCGAACAAGATAACGATACCTTGGATACCTGGTTCTCGTCTGCCTTGTGGCCTTTCGCCGTTCTGGGGTGGCCGGATGAAGAAGAGCTGCGAGCGAACTGCGACGAGGAGGTGTATCCGACCCACCTGATGATCACCGGCCGCGACATTCTCTACCTCTGGATCATACGGATGGTGATGACCAGCCTGGAGTTCACCGGCAAGGTTCCCTTCCGGCAGGTGCTGGTGCATCCGACGGTGCTCAACCCGGAGGGACGGCGGATGAGCAAGTCCCTGGGAACCGGAGTGGACCCGCTCGACCTGATCCAGCAGTATGGCGCCGACGCCACTCGCTTCAGCCTGCTCTTCCAGTGCGCCTCCGACCAGGATATACGTTTCGGAGAAGAGCGGACCGAGATGGCCCGCAACTTCTGCAACAAGATCTGGAATGCCAGCCGATTCGTGCTCATGAACCTCGGCGACGACTTCCAACCTGCCGACAACGTTCCCGCTCTTGTCAAATCCTCCGGGTCACTCGCCGAGCGGTGGATACTAAGCCGATATTGCGCTTTGCTGGAGACTGTACAGGCATCCCTCTCCCGGTATGAGATGGCGGAGGCCGCCCGCGCCTTGCGGCAGTTCTTCTGGTCGGAGTTCTGCGACTGGTTCGTGGAGGTGTGCAAGCCCGCCCTGCGGGCAGCAGGCGAGCAGGCGGACCGCGCCCGCCAGACCCTGTGGTTCGTGCTCGACGGCGCCCTGCGCGCCCTTCACCCATTCATGCCCTTCATCACCGAGGAGATCTGGCAGAAGCTGCCCGCGACACCTATGGCGGCTGAGGCGTTGATGGTTGCGCCTTGGCCCTCGCCAGATCCGGCCTGGCGAGACGAGAAGGCCGAGCAGGAGATGGCAGCGCTGATGGAGATCGTGGTTGCCGGCCGCGCCTCGCGCGCGAAGCAGTGGGCGGTCCCAGGAAGCGCTGCTCCGCTCTACGTTGACACTGCGTCCGATCGAGTTCAGCGCCTGGCAGAGGCCCATCGCGGCGAGCTGCTATTGCTGACCCGCTGCCAAGATCTGCACATCGCAAACAGCATCGGCCACAGAGACGAGACCGCCGAGGTAGCTTATCCTCTTGGCCAAGAAGCCGTTGTGCGCTTCGCGGGCAGCGTATCGGACGAGGACATAGACCGCATCTTTGCGCAGTTGACCAAGACCATCGCCCGCCTGGAAAAGGAGGAGCAGTCCCTGCGCGCCAAGCTCGACAACGCCGGCTTCGTCGAGCGCGCCCCCGCGGAAGTGGTGGAGAAAGCCAGAGACCGCCTTGCCCGGGTGCTCAACGAGAAGGAAGCGGCGGAGGCGCGGTTGAGGTCGGCCGCGGCGATGAGGGGGCGATAGGCCTTGTAGGGCGGGTATGTCGGCGCATGCCCGCCGGAACAGTTGTACAGGCCAGCTGTGCTCCGCCATAGGCGGATATGCCCACCGACCGGCCTCTGCTTCCGCTTGCCACCCTCCCTTGCGCCAGGTATCATGTCCCCACCATGGACGGCCAGATGCGGGAGATTGACGTCCTCATCCGCGCTCGGTACTCGCTGCTCTACGTAGTGTCCTGGGAGGAGCGGCGGGTGCTGGCGGCCTTGCGCGAGATCGTCGTCGGGCAGGACAAGCAATTCTACACCTGGTCGGAGACCATGGGCTTGCGCGGCGGGCAGAAGCCCCTCACCTCCGGAGGAGTGGACTCGCGCACGCGCGATCCGTTGAACGTGCTCGACTCCATCCGGACCAGCGCCGAGCCGGCCGTGTACGTGCTCAAGGACTTCCACGTCTTTCTCTCTCCCCAGTACCCGCACGCCAGCGCGGTGATCCGCAAGCTGCGGGACCTGGCCGACGCCCTGCACACCGCCTACACCACTGTGATTCTGCTCTCTCCCGTGTTGCAGTTGCCGGAGGAATTGCAGAAGGACATCACCGTCATTGACTACGCGCTGCCGGCACTCCGCGACCTCGACGGGCTGCTCACGCGGGCGGTGGATTCGGTGAAGGGCCAGGAGGGAGTGGACGTGGGCCTCACCGCCGAGCAGCGCGAGCGCGTCCTCAAGGCAGCGCTTGGTCTCACCCTGTGCGAGGCCGAGAACGTGTTCGCCCGCTGCATTGTGGAAAAGGGACAGTTCGATGTTGACCTGATCATCGCCGAGAAGCAGCAGTTGATCCGCAAGTCCGGCGTGCTGGAGTACTTCGAGTCCAAGGACCAGGTGGAGGACATCGGCGGGGTGGACATCCTGAAGGCCTGGCTGAAGAACCGGGCGCTCGCTTTCACGGAGAAGGCGCAGCGGTTCGGCCTGCCCGCGCCGAGAGGCATTCTCTTGCTCGGCGTGCAAGGATGCGGCAAGAGCCTCACCGCCAAAGCGGTCGCTCAGCTCTGGCGGCTGCCGCTGCTGCGGCTGGATGTGGGCCGCATCTTCGCCGGCCTTGTCGGCTCCTCCGAGGAGAACATGCGGCGAGCGATCCACATGGCGGAGACGGTGTCCCCATGCGTGCTGTGGCTGGACGAAATAGAGAAGGGATTGGCTGGAGTGCAATCATCCGGCCTGGCGGACGCCGGCGTCACCGCCCGCGTCTTCGCCACCCTCAACACCTGGATGCAGGAGAAGACCAAGCCGGTGTTCGTGGTGGCCACCGCCAACGACATCACGCAACTGCCGCCCGAGCTGCTTCGCAAGGGCCGCTTCGACGACATTTTCTTCGTGGACCTGCCCACCGAAGAGGAGCGTCGGGAGATCTTCGCCATCCACCTCAGAAAGCGCAAGCGAGACCCCAATCAGTTCCAGCTCGACACGCTGGCCGCGGAGTCCCCCGGCCTCTCCGGCGCCGAGGTGGAGCAGGCGGTTGTCTCAGGTATGTACGCAGCCTTCGAGGAGGAGCGAGAGGTCACCACCCAGGACATCCTCACCGCTCTCAAGCAGACGGTGGCTCTTTCGGTGACCATGCGGGAAGACATCTCCATGGTCCGCCACTGGGCGAAGGGCCGCGCTCGGCCCGCCTCCTCTCACGCCCTCGCGGATGTGGTGCTGGAGGACGACCGGGCCGACCTCCAGCCATCCACCGACTGGGTGCGCCCAGGGACGTGGGACGTGTAGGGCGCGCACATCATCCTGAGCAAGCGCGAAGCGCGCCGCAAAGCCTGCCGGCCCGGCCAGGGGGCAGCGCATCTTGGAAACAGGCGTGCGTTTCCGTTGACTCAGAAGCGGCCAATATGCTACCGTAACACCGCCGCGGCAGCGCGGCCGACCTCACGAGGCGTGGGCCGTTAGCTCAGCTGGTAGAGCAGGGGACTCTTAATCCCAAGGTCGAAGGTTCGAATCCTTCACGGCCTACCACGTTCCTGTCGCGGCCCCCCTTACGTGTGTCAGGGGCTTGTAGGACCGCTGCGAAAGCGTCCTGAGCTTGCCCCGGCTGACGCCCTACCGCAGGATCTGGGCCCGTTCGGGCGGCGCTCTATGGCGGTTCTCATATCGAAGTAATGGTCCGTGATCGGTGTGCTGCCTTCCAGCCCGGTCTGTCTGGCTTTCGCCATCACTTCTTATGGCGAAAGTCAGTAGGTTCGGGCTGCTTCGGGTTCTGGCAGATTGAGAGGCCTCTTGCCAGCGCTGGCGGTACCGGCCGAGTGTTGTTCCGGCAGAGGATGTGGTACAAGTGTACAGGCCCTGCCCTGACTCCCCTGTGCGTATGGGCGGTTGGCTACACATCCTGTCTGGCAGGTGCAAAAGGTGAGGCTGGCATGTCCAACCTGATACTGGTGGTTGACGATAACCGGGCGCTGTGCAATGTGATTCAGGATGCTCTTCAGAAGGCCGGACTTGCAGTTCGTGTCGCCCACAATGGAAAGCAGTGCCTAGCGGCAGTGGCGGCAGAACGACCGGATGTAGTGGTGCTGGATGTGAAGATGCCTGTCATGGACGGGTACAAGACGCTGCGCGAGCTCCGCAGGAATCCGAAGACAAACCTGCTTCCCGTGGTCCTGCTAACCGGCAATCCCGGAGAACCAGGCGAACTTGCGGGATGGATGGCGGGGATTGACCGCTATCTGGCAAAGCCATGCGACATAGTCCGTCTGGTTTCAGTAGTGAAGGAACTTCTTCCGACGCCTGCCAGAGCCTAGCAGCAGCTATTGTCGGCCACTCATCTCGCCCAGGGGCCGGCACGCTGTGGCTGAGCAGGGAGAGGGCGGAGACGCTCTGCACGGGAAGCAGCGAACCTGTGGAACAGGGCCTCCGGTAGGAAGCTGTGTCCCAAAGCATTCTCCGCCAACCTTCTGCGAAGCCGCCGGCCCTGGGGGAGTCGGCGGCTTCACTCTTGGTGCCCCGTCGTTGCGCGACCGGTTCTGAGGGCAACGGCAGCACAGACACGAGAGCCGGGCCCCCGCCTCCGCCGCTCCGCTGTGAAGGGAAGCGGAAGGGTCCGGCTCACAGCGTTTCTTCTGCCGCAACAAGCTCCTTCCCTGCGCTGCTGCTGCCTGTGTGGGCCGTAGTGACGACAAAGACCGGGCGCTCTTGCCGGACACGGGACTGGCCGGTATCGTATAGGTGAGGCCACTCAGCGTGGTCTCAGGCGCGCTGAGGTATGTCCCCCCTCCGACCTTAGCGGGCCCTCTTGCTGGCCCGGCAGGAGAGGGACGGAGGCTGGGGTAAGAGAGCGGTGGAAGGGTGAGCGCAGACGGTGAGGTGCTTGACAGGAGGGATAGTACGATGACCAAGGGCAGATGGGCGGCAGTGGTTGTGGCGTTGTGTCTGCTGGCGACCGCGGTGGCGACAGCCTATGCCGCGGGGAAGAGCACGGCCGTGCCGGTGCAGGAGGTGGTGAGAGCGAGGCGCTTTGAGCTGGTGGACGCGAAGGGGAAGGTGCGGGCCGGGCTGGTGCTGTTCCCCGACGACAGCTATGGCCTTTCTCTATATGATGGGAACGGCAACGAGCGCGCTGGGCTGGTGCTGGTGCCCGACGGCAGCCCAGGCCTCATGCTGTCCGACAGCAGTGGGAAGGTGCGGGCGGGGATGGTGGTGCGTCCGGACGGGCGCCCGGGCCTGGGGCTCTATGACTCGGAGGGAAAGCCGAGCGCTCGGCTGTGGCTGGACGCGGACGGTGCGCCGGAGCTGGTCCTCTTCGATGACAAGGGCGAGGTCCTCTGGCGGGCGCCGTGAGGGGACGGAGGGGGTGCACCGGCCCCCTCAGTTGAGGGTCGGCCCTTGCGGGGTTGCGGTGTGAAGGGTTGAAGCCACACACGGAAGACGGGCCAGACATGGCGCTTGTGTTGGACCAACTGCGCATACTGGGGATGATGGCGGCGCATGAGGCGGCGGTCGGGGACCTGTATCGCGCCTATGCGGAGGTGTTCCCGCGGCGGCGGGAGTTCTTCCTGCAGATTGCGGCCCAGGAGGGGGAACACGCGAGGGCGATTGCCGGCCTGGTGGACAGGGTGCGGGCCGGCCGCGGTCATGTGCCACAGGGCCGGTTCCCCTCCGAGTCTGTGTTGGCCTCGCTCGACCAGGTAGAGGAGCGTACCAGAGATGCGACCAGGAAGCGGTTCTCACTGGCTGAAGCGCTGGCGGCGGCCCTGGAGTTGGAGGAGGGGATGCTGGAGCAGAGGTGCTTCGAAGTCGTTGAGGGGGACTCGCCCGAGCTGGTGGAGGTGCTGCGCAAACTGGAGACCGACACCAGGGAACACAGGGAGGCTATTCGGGAGGCGCTGAGGGGGGAGCGAGGGCTGACGGAGTAAGGGCGCGGGCGGCAGGGCGAGTCGGGGCGTTGCGGCGCGCGTCTTCGTTCATCGCTCAGAGTGTCGGCAAAGGGTTTCTGGGAGGACAGCCATGTACCGCTGCCTTCGCTATCCATGCTAGGAACGCGGATGAGTGCGCCCCGTGTTCGCCGGGACGCACCCATCGCACACAGGAAGCCAGCCCTACGCCTTGACCCAGTGGACCTCTGAGGAACCGCAGGCCTTGCATGTCGGCATGGTAGCGCCCTTCTTGACTGTCACCTGCTCGCGGTTGCCGGCCTTCTCGCACTCCACGCACTTGTAAGTGCCATCTTCCGGCGCTGGCTGCTTCGAAGTGAGACACCCACACGTCGCACACATGGGACGGCCACCTCCTCTCTGAAGGATTGGCTCTTGATTGGCTATGCTGCCCTGGGACCTTCGTGCATTCCTCGTTGCCGAGTGTGCGAAAGGCAACTGTATGTGCTTGTTTCGGCACATTGGCTGCTTGGCGCCCGGGGGTCGTACGCGGCAGTCCTGGTGCCGCAGAAGGGGGGCGTCGGTTGGGTGCTCGAGGGCAGGCGCGGGCGGCGGTCGAAGGGACGGTGGAAGGATGAGTACGGCAGCGAAGGAGGACACCTACCCCCTCCGTTGACGCCCGGCCTTCGCGGAGCCGTGCTCAGTTCTGGCCGAGTCCGAAGGCAGACAGGGGAAAAGGGAAAGGGGGTACACACCCCCGCGGTACTGTGTCAGCCTTGCGAACCCTCTTCCGTTCACTGGAAGCGAACCAGAACTAGGCGCTGTTAGGGTTGAGCGCGGGAGGAGGTCGGCAGCAGGCGACGAATCGCCTTCGGACGCAGCAACGTGCAGGGAAGAGCCGTGACGACCTACCGCTTCATCGGCAGAACGTGATGGGAACCGTCGTTTGCCTAGGCGGCGCGCGACATAACTGCACGCGTCAGGAGGCCAGTTTCGGGTGGTCCAGGGGGCCGTCTCCTAATCCCAAGGTCGAAGGTTCGAATCCTTCACGGCCTACTCTGCATACCCCGCCTGCCGCTCCCATGCTGGGCTTCCCTGCCCCAGTTTACCTCTCTTCTGTGGAATAGAGTTCTTGAGCTATCCAAGCTGGGGAACCCTTCGGCGCGACCGGACGATCCCCCCAGCCAGAGATGCTGCCAGCTCATCTGGCGCATGCTCCTGACGGGGTGACCATGATGATGAGACGTCACCGACTCTACCTTGGGCTGGTCAGCGCGCTGCTTGCCGGCGTCGCTTTCGGGTACGCCCTGGCAACCCGCAGCGGGGCCTGCTGCTGGCTGGGCTTCATTGCCCTGCTATCTGGCTGCCTGCTGATGCTCTCCGGACTTCGCTTCTGGCGCAGCGTTTCCAGGCTGTACGACGACTCCAAGCGTGAGGGCGACAGGCCGCTCCTCGGAGAACTCCTCGCCCGCAAGTACGGGCTCATCACCGAGGACGAACTGGAGTACGCGCTCGCCCGGCAGAAGAAGACCCACGAGCGCCTCGGCGTGATACTGGTGAAGATGGGCTTGCTGACCCTGCCCCAGCTTGCCGGGCTGCTGGAGGAACAGCTCTCCTACCAGACCGCTCCGGCCTCGGCCCCACAGCCCCGACCCTCACCCTCCCCAGAGGCCGCCGCAGCCCCCGCCTCCGGAGTGACCGCGCAAACGGGATAGCCAACACTTCTGCCGCCGGGTCGGAACGTCCCGCCATCTCGGACCTCTAACCTCCCGCCCCTGTCGTGCGACCCGGTCGATACGCCCTACCGCTCCCTCCCCACCACCGCCATCTGCATGGGCAGGCGCTCCGGGGAAAGGCCGAGCAGGTGGCGGGCGGCGGCGAGCAGGGCGCCGATGCGCACGGGCTTGGTGAGGTACATCTCCGCCCCGGTGCGCCAGCCGGCGCGGACGTCGTCATAGCTGCCCTTGCCGCTGAGGATGATCACGGGCGTGTCCGCGGTGTCGGGATTTTGCCGTAGCAAGCGAAGCGTGTCGAGGCCGTCCAGCACCGGCATTCCCACATCCATGATCACTAGATCGGGAACGCTCGCCTCCAGTTCCAACAAGCATTCCGCGCCATTGCAGGCGGTGCGCACGCGAAAGCCCGCCTTCGAGAAGGCCTCGTCTATCAGCTTCACCGTCTCCGTGTGATCGTCAACTATGAGCACTCGCTTTGCCATACTCGGCCTCCCTCAGCGCGCAGACGCGCCAAAGCCGGTTGCACAAGAGGGGAAGACGCGGTGGAATCCCCAGCTAGGGAGGGTTATTCCGCAAGATGGTGTGAAGGCACCAATGCGTAGGCCCGCATGGCAGTGCGCTCACCCTACAAGCGCCCCACCAGGCTGAACGTCGCCCCGTGCGGGATGTGTTCGACGGTGAGCGCCGGGAATGTCTTCTTCACGTACGCCGCCAGTGTCACCATTCCCGGCTCTTCGCTCACCCCGTGATTCACCCGGATGATGCAGTGATCGCGGTCCGCGGCGAACTGGAGATCCTCCCAGTACCAGTTCGAATCATCGCACACGATGGACACATCGCAGCCGAGTTGCAGAAAGGTAGTGATGTTGCAGTAGCAGCCCGTTCCGATTCCCACCTTTTCGACCAGGCGGTCGCCGGAACCGACCACCTGCACTGCCGGCTCACCGAACTCCGCGGTCCTGGCGGCGACGCGGTGGGCGAGTTCGTCGAGCGCTACCGGCGCGATGTCGTAGCGTTGCTGGAAGGCGCGCTCGCTCACCGCCGCCGGCTTCTCGCCCAGCTCCAAGTGCCTCGCCCAGGCCCAGGGAATCCCGATCTCGGGCATCGCGTCCCAGGAGTCGTGAACCCGCAGGATCACCAGGCCGTGCTGCTCGATGAACCGGCGCTTGATCTCCGCGGCCTTGCGCTTCTCGCTGTCAGCGGGCCAGTCTGCCACCACGTCAAGCTCGTGCGCGTGCACCCAGAACGTCGGCTCGTGGGTGATCAACAGTTGGCAGCCGCGAGCGACCGCCTCGCGGACGGCGCGGAAGTCGCTGATCCAGGTCACCGCCACACGGCTGACCTCCACCTCCGGATCGCCGACGATGACCCGGTCCACCGTCTCATCGTCCGACAGCCACGGCGCGAGCGAGCGGAAGTGAGCGAGCAGTTGCCTTGCCTTCATGGGATACCTCTCAGCTCATCTTCTCCAGGCTGGCATACTGCGGGTCCAGCTTCTTGATCCCCTGCTTGGGAAACGCCACCGCGAGCATCGCATCTTCACCGCTCCCGGACACGGAGACCACCATGCCATTGCCGAACGTGGGATGCCTGACCCGGTCGCCAGCGCGGAAGCACGCCGGCTCGGCCTCCGCGTCAGGCTCGGCAAGCGCCTGCTGGGCCCCCCGCGCGGAGTCCGCGGTCTCCCAGGTGATGTTCCGCGGTGACACCGGGCCATAGGGTTCGAGCAGCTCCTCCGAGATGTCCTTGAAGAACCGCGACACCATAGTGTGCTCGGTGCGGCCGAAGATGGTCCGCAGCTCTGCGGAGGTGAGGAACACGTTCTCCTTCGCGCGGGTGATCCCCACATAGCAGAGGCGGCGCTCCTCCTCCAGCTCCATGGGGTTGTCGCTGAAGGCAGCGCGGGCAAGCGGGAAGAGGCCCTCCTCCATCCCCACCAGGAAGACCACCGGGAACTCCAGACCCTTGGCGCCGTGTAGAGTCATCAGCACCACCGCCTCCACGCCCTCCTCGATCTGGTCGGCGCTGGTGAAGAGCGCGATGTTCTCCAGGAAGCCGCCCAGGCTCGGCTCCTCAGCCGCCTCCTCGTATTCGCCGGTCGCGCTCAGCAGCTCGTCCATATTCTCGATCCTGCCCCGCGCCTTGGCGCTCTTCTCCGCCTCCAGGGCCAGGCGATAGCCGGTCTGCTCGATCACCGCCTTGGTGAGGTCGGTCACGCTTGCCGTCTGTGCGAGCGCGCACAGGTTGTCCATCAGCGTCACGAACTGCGCCACCGCCTGGTGGGCGCGGGGGCCGAGCTGAGGGATCGCTTCCGCGTGTCGGACCGCCTCAAGCAGCGTCAGGCTGCGCTCCCGCGCCGCCTGCTCCAGCCGCTGGACGGTGGTGGCGCCGATCCCGCGGGGCGGACTGTTGATAATCCGCTTCAAGCCCACCGAGTCGGCGGGATTGTGGATCACCCGCAGGTAAGCCATCAAGTCTTTGATCTCTGCCCGGTCGTAGAACCGCAGCCCGCCCACCACGCGGTAGGGAATGCCGCGGCTCACGAACACGGTCTCGAACACCCGGGACTGCGCGTTGATGCGGTACAGGACCGCGAAGTCCCGGCTGGCGTGGCCGTTGTTCGCAATCAGGTGCTCGATGGTGTCGGCCACGAAGAACCCCTCCGCGTGCTCGTCCGCCGCCCGGTGGCAGACCAGCTTGTCGCCGGGCGCGGCATTGGTCCACAGGCGCTTCTCCCGGCGAACTCGGTTGTGCCGGATCACCTCCCAGGCCGCACGCAGCACGTTTCCCGTGGAACGGTAGTTTTCCTCGAGCTTCACCACCTTGGCGTCGGGATAGTCCTCGTCGAAGCGCATGATGATGCGCATGTCCGCGCCCCGCCAGCCGTAGATCGCTTGGTCGTCGTCCCCCACCACACACAGGTTCCGGCGCTTCGCCGCCAGCATCTGCACGAAGCGATATTGCGCATAGTTGATATCCTGGTATTCGTCTACCAGTACATGGTGGAAGCGCTCGAGGTAGCGCTCCAGCACCTCCGGGTGACGCTCGAACAGCCACACCGTGAAGTCAATCAGGTCGTCGAAGTCGCAGGCTTGATTCGTGCGCAGCCGCTCCTGGTAGAGGTCATAGACGCGGGCCACGATCTCGTCATAAGGCCGTCCGCCCCGCCAGTTGAAGTAGTCTCGGGGCGCGATCAGCTCGTTCTTCGCCGCGCTGATGTCGTTGAGAATGCGCGAGGGGACGAACTGTTCCGGGTCGAGCTGGAGGTCGCGCAGGCAGTCCTTGACCAGCGCGATCTGGTCGGACTCGTCGAAGACGACGAAGTTGGCTGGGATGCCAACCAGGTGCCCGTCGGCGCGCAGGATGCGGGCGCAGATTGCGTGAAAGGTGCCTACCCATAGCTCTCGGTGATGGCGAGCGATTAGCCGCCGCAGCCGCGCCTTCATCTCCGCCGCCGCCTTGTTGGTGAAGGTCACGGCGAGGATATTTCTGGGCGAGACGCCCCGCTCGCGGATCAGGTAGGCGGCCCGGTGGGTGAGCACGCGGGTCTTCCCACTGCCCGCGCCCGCGAAGATCAGCAAGGGGCCGTCCCCATACAGGACCGCCTCCCGCTGCTGATCGTTCAAACCGTCCAGAATGGGGGAGGTAGAGCGCTTCCGCATCACCAGTCGAATCCCACGCACAGCGGTCCCACTGCCAACCGCCGCGGTATTGTAGCACATCGAGCATCATCCCAGTAGACAGCCAGCGATCTCCCTCATCAGCAGGTCACAGCCGCCCCGCGCCGAAGCGAGGGAAGGAGAGTGACCGACCATGCGTGGACTGGCGCGGGCATTCGGGATCACATCAACCGCGGGCTTCCTCATCGGGGCTCTTCTGAGCTGCGGCCGCTGGAGTCCCGTGTATCCCCACCTGAGTCTGGCGGCGGCGGTGCGCGCGGGCATGATCGGATGGGTGGTGGGTACGGCGCTGGCGCCGCTGGCCTCCCGGCGCCGGTGGCGAGTGGCCGCCGGCGAGTTGCCACCTCCGAGGGGGTGGGTGCGCGCTGCGGCCGGGGCGGGGATACTAGTGGCGCTGCTGCCGGCGGTCCTCTGGGTGGCGGCGGCGTCACCTGGCGGGCCGGTGCGGAGGGCGCTGTTCGGAGGCGAGCGCCCCGGCGATAAGCGGCCGAACCTGATCTTCATCACCATTGATGCCCTACGCAGGGACCATCTCGGGTGCTACGGCAGCCGGGCCGGCCTGACTCCCAACCTCGATGGCTTCGCGGAGCAGGCCACCAGATACGAAGCGGCCTATGCCAACTCTCCGTGGACGCTCACCTCGTTCGCGGGTATGTTCACCTCGCTCGCCCCCTCCGAGTGCGGACTCAAGACTCCGGCCGCGGAGAACCAGGCCTGGTACGAGCGGTCGGCGGTATGGCCGGATGACATCCGCTTGCTGCCGGAGCGCCTGCACCAGGCGGGATACGCCACCGCGGCAGTCATCACCAATCCCTTCCTGCAAGCCGGACGCGGTTGCAGTCGGGGGTTCGAGACCTTTCGAAACGAGAACGTGGAGGCGAAGTTCGCGAAGGGCGCGGCACGCGCCAATGTGGTGACAAGGAATAGCGTGGGCTGGCTGCGGTTGAACCGCCGCCAGCCGTTTTTCCTCTGGGTCCACTACCTCGACCCTCACAGCCCCTACGACGCGCCTACCACTCCGCCGGAGATTCGCGCCGAATACCCTCCCCAGTGGGACACCACGCGCAACTATTGGGCCGAAGCCGTCCAGCGCCAGGATGCGCAGACCAGGCGGCGCTACCAGGAGTTCTGCCGGCGCATGTACGCGGAGGAAGTCCGCTATGCCGACCAGTGGCTTGGCAAGCTACTGTCTGCTATCAAAGCTAGCGGTCTCTACGAGGATTCGCTGATCGTCATCACCGCCGACCACGGAGAGGAGCTATTCGATCACGGAGGGATCGATCACGGTCACACCATGTACTCCGAAGTGCTCTCCGTGCCCCTCCTCGTCAAGTGGCCCCAGGGCACCCGGGCGGATGCGCGTATCAGACAGACCGTCTGCCTGACCAATCTCACCCCTACCTTCCTGGAGCTGGCGGGAGTGCGAGACCGCCAGGGAGTCAGGGGCCGCCCGCTGCCGCGCCAAGACGGCGGGCCAGGAGATCAGGTCTACGCGGAGGGATTGCTCTACGGGAAGGAACAGACCGCCTTCGTCACCGACCAGTTCAAGGTGGTCTACCACCCGTTCGCAGACGCGCATGAAGAGCAGTTCGAAGTCTACGATCTTCAGCGGGATCCTGCAGAGCGCCATAACCTGGCAGCCACCGATGCCACCGCGCCGCTGCGGCAGCAGCTTGCGAAACGCTCGCACCAGGCCCACGCACTCGCGCAGCAATGGCAGCAGAAGCTGGCCGCCGGCTCGTCGCGGTTCCGGCTCTCGGAGGACGCGAAACGAAGCCTCCGGTCTCTGGGGTACATGGGAAAGTGAGCCGTTGGCTTCCGGCCTACCGTGCCTAGCGCAACCCGCTGCGTGCGCCGGGCCGAGCCAGATCAGCGTATCGCACCACGCTCAATGCTCCTCGCCCCATCCATGCTTCCCCACGAGCGGCACGAACACACATCCGCATACGCTCTCCTGCTCCGTCTTGCCCCCTCGCCTCGTGACCACGGTCAGAGTCTGTCCCCACCGGTCGCCGAGCGGAAGCACCAGGCGTCCGCCATCCTTGAGCTGGTCCAGCCACGGCTGGGCGATCTCGGGGGCAGCGGCGGTGACCATGATGCGGTCATAGGGCGCCGCCTCAGGATACCCCTCGCTGCCGTCGCCAACAATCACTTCCACATTGTCATAGCCCATCTCTCCCAGCACTGCGCGCGCCCGGTCCGCCAGCTCCGCGAAGCGCTCGACGGTGTATATCTCCCGCGCCAGTGCAGCAAGGATGGCGGCCTGGTAACCCGATCCGGTGCCGATCTCCAGCACCGCCTCATCGCCCGCGAGGCGGAGGCACTCCGTCATCAGCGCCACCATATAGGGCTGAGAGATGGTCTGCCCGGAGCCGATGGGAAGCGGGTAATCGCCGTAGGCGGCGGACTCATCGGGGTGGGGGATGAATCGGTGCCGAGGCACCTTCTCCATGGCCGCCAGCACCCGCGGGTCCCGAATGCCGCGATTGCGGAGTTGGTGCTCCACCATCTGCTTCCGCTCGCGCTCGCGGTCGCGCTCAGACATGGGTTACTGCGCCACCGCCGGCTGCGGATGACGCCCGGCGGCCTCCAGGTAGGCGAGTATGTTCTCCAGCGGTGTGCCGACCGTGATGCTGTGGCTGGAACCCAGGATGAACCCCCCGCCGGGCGCGCAGGCTGAGATCGCTTCCTTCACCTGGCGGCCGATCGCGTCCGCCGACTCCACCACCAGATCGTGGTTGCTCACCCCGCCCCAGAGGCATAGCTCCTTGCCGAAGTCCCGCTTCAGGGAAGCGATGTCCTCGATCGGCTGGATCGCCTGGTACACGTCAATCCCCGCCTCGATCATCTGCGGCAGGATGAGGCGCAGATTGCCGCAGGAATGGCAGATCAGAAACAGCCCCTGCTCGTGTGCCGCCTGGCAGATGTATTGCAGCGCCGGGAAGTACACCTGTCGGAACATCCGCGGAGACATGAAGGGCCCGGAGTTGTACCCGTAATCGTCCCCCACGATGATCGCGTCGAAGCCGAGCTTGGCGAAGAAGGGTATGCGCTTCGCATGCTCCTGGTAGGACTCCAGCCAGTCCGCGGCCATCCCACCGGGATCCTCAGCCAGCCGCAGCATCTCCCGCTCCACCCCCTGCCAGTCGCGCACGGGTAGATGGGGGCTCCCCATCCCCGTGAACGTGAAGTGGGTCTCGCCGAGTTCCGAGAGTACGTGCTCGATCACCTCGAGCTCCGAAGGGTCGGGCCTGAACTCCCCATCCACCCACTGGCTCGGCCGCTCCGGCTCCCAGCCGGCCTCTCCCCGCGCCAGCAGCATGAAGTCGTGCGTCAGCTCCGAATAGCGCAGCACGTTTCCGCGCTTGTCCTGCCAGGTATCGTGGTCGAACTGCTCGAATGGCTGGTAGCGGACAGCGCGGGGATAGGTCAGGTCAACACACACCATGTCCAAATCGAGGCGGCGCACCAGCTCCACCGCATCCCGCTTGGTGGACTCCACCACTTCGTCGCGCCGGCCCTCCCAGAGCGCCTGCGCAAGCGTCGCCTTTCCGCGCGCCAGGGTCGGCCGCCCGAGCAGCAGAGACGCTGGCTCATAGTCTATGATCCATTCACCAACCGGGATAAGGTCTGGCTCGCGGCGCCGGATCGCCGCCGCGACGCGCTCTTTCCTGGTCACGCGCATCTCCACGGAGAGGGTCTGGCGGCATTATACAGCGTCTCCTGGATCACCGCTATAGCGGTGATCCAGGAGACGGGGCCGCGACAGTAGGTCGCACATCAAAGCAGCGCTTTGGGAGCGCGGGACGCCCTTAAAGTCTGGGCCATCTGAGTTTCGCCGTACACGGCCGGCGCTGTGCGCCGAAGGCACACGCGGGCAATGGCAGCAGGGGGAAATCGACCGCGCGGAGGGATCAGGCTTGCGCTCGCAGTGCGGGTCAGGAAACGCGGCGGCTTCAGCTAGTAAGCTGGTCCTAGCATGCCTCGCGGCAGGGTGAAATGGAAGGTGGCCCCCTCGCCCTTCTCAGACTCCACCCAGATGCGCCCGCCGTGGCGGAGCACCAGGTTCTTGACCACGCTCAGCCCTATCCCCTGCCCCTCCGTGTTGGCCGCCTCCGGGCCGCGGCGGAAGAGCTGGAAGATGCTTTCCAGATGTTCGGGCGCAATACCGATCCCGTTGTCCCGCACCGAAAACTCGTGCTCGTCAGGCCGGAACCGGTGGGTGATGGCGATCACAGGTTTGGCTTGGCCGCCCAGGAACTTCACCGCGTTCCCCACCAAGTTCAGGAATACCTGATAGAGCGCCGTCTCGTCAGCCATCACCGTGGGCAACTGGTGCCCCACCCGCACCTCCACCTTCCGCTCTGTGATGGGAACCTCCAGGTCGCGCAGCACCCGTGCAACCACATCGGCCGCGTTCGTGCGCTGCAGAGACAGCGGCTGGCGATGGGCGCGCGACAAGGTGAGCAACGTATCCGTCAGCTTGCGCAGATTCTCCACGGAGTGAAGGATGCGCGTGACGCAGTCTCTCCCACGCATGTCCAGCAGATTCCAGCACTTGCGCTGCAAGATGGTCGCAAACCCCTCAATCGTGATCAGCGGCGCCCGCAGATCGTGGGAGGCGACGTACAGCAACTGCTCCATCTGCGCTTGCGTGGCCGCGAGCTGACGTAAGTGATGCTCCAATTCCCTGCGCACTGTGGGGAGTTCCGCCAGCAGACCTGGAGAGGCCCCCACGAACGTCGTCCCGGCCCGTGCCCCACCACACGACTCGCGCACCACCAAGCTCGTGGGAATCTCGATGTGCCATCCTCCAGTCTCCGGCTCCTGCCCAGTGACCGCGCAGGCCGCCAGGTAGCCGGCCTGGTTGGCTATCTCCAGGATCGGCTGGTGCACCGTGGTAAGTGGGGGAACGCTCTGAGCCGCGAAATCCGAATCATCAAAACCAACCACCGCCAGTTCATCCGGCACCCGAAGGCCCATCTCCCAGGCCACCTCAATCGCCGAAAGGGCCATCAGATCGGTTGCGCACACCACCGCGGTTGGACGGTCCGGCCGGCGCAGCAGAGTAGTCGCGGCAGGGGCGATATCCGACGCCGCCTCCCGCAGCCCCGTCTCCACTACGAAGCCCGCGCTCACCTCCAACCCCAGTGCTTCCATCTCCTCCACATAGCCCTGCTTGCGCTCCCGGATATCCTCCACATTGGATGTCCCGGTGAGGAACGCAATGCGGGTGTGCCCCAGCGCGGCCAAGTGTCGCACGACCTTGGCGATCCCCTTTCTGTTGTCGCAAGCGACCCAGGCGCGGTGAGGCTCTGGGCTTCGCCCGTAGGCGATGATGAACGGTATCCCCAAGCCTTCCAGCACCGGGAAAAGGAGCCTGTGCTCGTCCCGTGGAGCGAGTACAATGGCCGCATCCGCCTGGTCCGGGAATGTCGTTCTTGCCACCTCCTCCGGGGTCTGACCCTTGTGCCATGTCTGCCACAACAGATGGAACCCGGTCTGCCCGGCCGCGCTCACCAGCCCGCAGAGCGCGGTGCGAATCCAGGGGTCAACGTCCCGGTCGAGCGGCCACATCGCCAGCCGGGCAGGCACGGACATGTAGTCCGAGGTATGCGGCTGGATGACCGCTATCCTATTCGTCCGCCGGCCCCGGCCGAAGCCGACGGGGAGATGTTGAGCGGCAACCTGAGTGCTCATTGGCCTGCGTTGGTCCTGGATACCTGCCGAAATGCTCACGCGACATCCGCACGCGAGCCAGGCGTAACTGGAAAGTCAGCCTCGAACCACCACACACCACCCGCGCCAGCGCCAGGCCTGTTATTCCACAAAGACACCGCCGGCAGGTGCTGGCCGTGTCACTCCGAACACTAAAGATGTTTGCGGCCAATCCTGGACGCAAACATTACGGGACATGGCTAGTGCGTCTCTTGCATTACCGCAATGGCGGGAATGCAAGAGACGGCGCGGAGGGCCGCCGGAGAGCGTCTCTGCGGGCATCTTCGCCATTCCCATAACCCAAGAGACTCTGTAGAAGCACTCCGGAGAGCCAATCTGCAATTCACGTGTTCCAAGGACGATCGCAAAGACGTTTGGCCACGTGCATGTTGGGCTGGAGCGGGAGCTCCTGCCATCAGATCGCCTTCACACAACGTTAAGCTGCTGTGCTATGACCTGGGTGTGAGGTCGCCTTCGTGCTCGCTTCCAGGTCTGCAGTGTTTGAGGAGCACGCCGTGAAGCTCGAAGACGTTCTGTCGCAATTGAGGCTGGGGGAGCAGGGGGAGGCCCTGCAAGCCGACTGGCGCCAGTCCCAGCAGGAGATGCCCTCCCACCTCCCCTTCCTGAAGCCCGAGTTCGTGCGCTGGGCCTGCTCCCAGGTCTACGTGCCAGACGAGATGGCGGAGGCGGCCGCGCGGATGGCCGAGCGCGTCGCCGGCAGCGAGCCGCTGCGGCGTCTTGCCTGGCACATGCGCTATCGCCTCTACCAGGCAGAGAACGCAGGCTGGGATGATGTGTGCGCCTGGCCGACCCTGCAGGCCTCGCTGGGAGAGGAAGCAGGCCTCTTCTACCTCGTGGTGCTCGTGTCCAATGTCCCGGAGATGCAGGAGCTGCACCGCCGGCATCAGGTGCCAGCAGAGGTCGTGCAAGACACCCTCCTGGATATGAGGAACTGGCTGGGAACCGAGTGGGCAGCCGGGCGCTGGGGACTCGTCCCCCTCAATGTCGCCTGGCTCCAGAATCACCTGCGGGGCAACATCTACCGGCTCGGCCGCTTGCAGTTCCAGTTCGGCAGCTTCTACTACCATCTGCGGGCCTTCCGCAACTCCCGGACGAATGCCGTAGTGGCCCTGGCCGAAGACGGTATGACCTACACGCCGGACGGCCGCAGGCCCCGCGGTGAGCAAGCGGAGGCGTGGACGGCCACCCTGACCGTCAACGATGCCGAGGCCATCGGCTATCCCCTACACCCCGCCGGCAGGGCAATCCACGACCAGGTTCGCCTCTCGCTGTCGGATTGGCGGCAGGAGTTGTCGCCAGGCGACAAGGTTCTGCACGTGCATATTCCCGGGGGAGCACCCCTCGGCCACCCCGCCTGCGGCGACTCCTTCCGACGGGCGATGGAGTTCTTCCCCCGCCACTATCCCGACTACCGTTTCGTCGCCTTCTGCTGCAGTTCGTGGATCCTGAACACCTGGCTGGCAGACGTCCTGCCCGCGCACTCCAACCTGGTCCGGTTCCAGCGGGAGCTATACCTCTTCCCCACCTCCCAATGGCCGAACAGCATGCTCCACCGCGTCTTCAGCAAGCGCCCCATAGACCCCGCTACCGCGCCCAGAGACACCGAACTCCGCCGCGCTATCGTCTCCGCCCTCGAGCAGGACCACGACCTCCGCGGCGGCGGAGGCGGCATGTTCCTCTTCCCCCAAGACTTCCGATGGGGCGAGCAAGTCTACCGGAGCCAAGCGTGGCCTTGGTAGGGGCGACTCGGCCTCCAACCCGGAGGCCAGGCCACCCCATTCGCGCCGGGGCACACAGAGGAACGGGATCCTCCGAGCGAGAAGGAGCCGAAGCCGGCCTCCAGAACCGGAGGTTCACGATTCGCAGGAGCACGTCGCGGAGCGCTCGAGGGCACGGTTTCCCGACCGAGCGCAGTCGGAGGTAGGCAATGAGGGCATCGAGACGGGTGTCACCCGTCGAAAACGCACTGGCTGCCGCCGTGGCCCTGGTGGTCGTTCTGCTGGTCGGCTGTGGCCAGCGCAAGCCAGACTTGTACGGGCGGGAGACGGAGGACGCGTGGACGGGCATCCTCCGAGAAGAGATGCGCGAAGCGTTGAGCAGGCAGGGGTACGCAACCACAGATGCCCAACAGGCGCCGCGTATCCTGTATCCCGAACGGGCGTGGACGACCGCATCCACCGTAAGCGTGATCTTCACGGACGAGCGCGAGCCCCCGCAAGTGGTGGGATCGGCGCAGTTCCGCCCCGTGGACTCGCAGGACGGCATGTCGTGGGAGCTGGTCGGCCTGGTGGTCGCTGCCGGCGAAGGTGGCAGTCTCAACACATTCCTGGCTGAGCAGACCCAAGGAGAGCCAGACGTCACGAGCGACCTCGACTCCTACCTGTCCAAGTGCGGCATGAAGCGACAGAAGCTGGGGGGAGCCCTCGGGTTCTGACAGGCTGCGCCGTCTGAGAAGAGGGTCTGCTATGAAGCGAGTATTGTTCGTTGCGGCGATCGTGGCGGTAGCATGTGTCGGCGTGCTCCTGTACGCCCATTGGAGGAAGCACTCGAGCGGGTGCCAGGTGACCGAGTTCACCATCGCGCCAAGCGGTGACGAAGCAGCTGTCTACATCAGGA
>Ga0315277_10001161_pt1 | contig 38995 bp, 23 predicted proteins | sample YL17G05_15_MG_FD_203695 | JGI IMG/M metagenome (GOLD analysis project Ga0315277, IMG submission 203695) | Sediment microbial communities from Yellowstone Lake, YNP, Wyoming, USA - YL17G05_15 | ecosystem: Environmental > Aquatic > Freshwater > Lake > Sediment | place: USA: Wyoming | collected...
ATATCCTGAATACTTCCCGCTGCACTTCGGGCTTGTGGATACGAATGCTTCCTGAGCCTACCTCGATGCCGTTAATCACGAGGTCGTAGCTCTGTGAATATATCTTCCGCACTTCCTCCATCTCCATTGGCTTGCCCTTCTCAATCCATTCGTTCCAGTGCTTCCAATTCGGGGCGGTGAACGGATGATGCTCGCTCACAATCTTCCCCTCAGCTTCCGAATAATCGAACAGCGGGAAATCATAGACCCATGAGAAGGCGAATTTGTCCTTGGGTATCAATGAATAATCGCGAGCCAATTTAAGCCGCAATTCGCCTAAGATGGGGAGCATTGTATCGCGCTTGTCAGCCATAAGGAATAATGTGTCATCGGTTTCAAGTTTGGCCGTTTTGATGATGGCCTCGTTTTCTTCTTCCGTAAGATGCTTCACCAACGGGCCGCGTATTCCTCCCTTCTCCATAACGAAATGAATCAGCCCCTTGGCTCCGAGTGATTGCGCGAATGTTGAATATGCATCCATCTCGGTACGCGACGGCGTCACCCCCGGCAGTTTAATTCCCTTGATGATGCCGCCCGCATCCAGCGCGCCACGGAAAACCCTCACTTCCGAATTCTGCAATGCGTCGGTGAAATCGATGAATCTTAAATCGAAACGCATATCGGGTTTGTCAACGCCGTAACGCTCCATTGCTTCGTTGTATTTCAACCTCGGATATGGCGACTTCACCTCGATGCCGCCGACCTCTTTGAAGAGCCCCGTGAATAGCTCCTCCATAAGCACGAAAATATCATTCTGGTCGACAAACGACATTTCAAGGTCAAGCTGCGTGAATTCGAGTGATCTGTCGGCGCGAAGGTCCTCGTCCCGGAAACATCGAACAATCTGGTAATACTTGTCATAGCCTGCAATCATGCAGAGCTGCTTGAATATTTGCGGCGATTGCGGCAGGGCATAGAATTTCCCTGGTTCGAAACGTGACGGTATTATAAAATCGCGCGCTCCTTCGGGAGTTGATTTTGCGAGGAACGGTGTCTCAATATCTATGAAATCACGTTCATTCAGAAATTCACGGATGTAGCGGAATACCTTATGCCGCGTGATGACTTTCTTCTGCATCGAGCGGCGGCGCAATTCGAGGTAGCGGTAACGCCAGCGTGTATCGCGGTCCTCATCACCGTCGCGGTCGATGTAGATTGGCGGGGTAGGGCATTCGTTCTGAATTTCCAAGGCTTCCGCCTTGATTTCAATTTCACCGGTTGGAAGGTCCTCGTTTTCCTGGCCGACGGGGCGTCGCGCTACCGTGCCCTGCACCGCGACAACCCATTCCGGCTTGAGCTTCATGCCGGCGGCGTGAGCGTCCTTGGAGATGGATGGGTCGAATACGACCTGCGTAAGGCCATAGCGGTCGCGAAGGTCGATGAATCGTATCCCGCCGAGGTCGCGTACTTTATTCACCCATCCGGCTACAACCGCGACTTCCCCGGCATTCTCAACCCTCAACTCACCGCAGTTATGCGCACGTTTCAGCTCCATCCGCTCAACCTCTTGAATTGTGTAACCCACGATAATATAACCTACGGGCTTCATATCGTGGGTAACCGGAATCCTTTTGAATGGCCGGTCAATCTTAGTCGAGAGGTCAATAGGTGTCAATTGGACTAACACGGGCCCTGCAATAGGGGGCAACTTATTGGTCGGCAGTATATAAGCAATCGATATCCGAAAACTGAAATGATATCTTATTTCCTATCCCAGCCCGATACACCTGCTTCTGCTTGGATTTATCGATAATCACTTTCCGCTTGCAAATTTTTCTTCTATTAAAGTATGCTTAAATAGTTGGTTCTCAATACGGGTTTCATGGCTGCGGGATGATAATAGTTGAGCCCTTAAGGGCATAGTCCCATGGGGTAAATCCCATGGTCAGAATGAGCGTTTATATTTTGGAGCTTTCGTGGATCTCTTGCCTTTCTACATTCTGTCTTCAATAAACAGCCTGCTCTGGGTGATCTCATGCATCGGGATTGGCACGCTTATACTGCGCGGGTTGAAGGATTCGACAAAGCTTGAGCTGTTGCTTATACGCTTCCTCACGGGATGTATCGGCTGGGTCGCGATATTCTTTTTCCTCGGGTTATTCGGCTGGATCAATGCCCGGGTCATACAGATTCTCTTTTATATCCTTGCCATCAGTTCATTGATCCGATACGGCGGGGGATGGTGGCGTGAGGGCAGGGGAGCGGTTCCTTTAAATTGGGCGACTTTCGCGCTTGGCATAATACTTTTTGTTCAAGCCCTTTTCGCTTTGATGCCGGTGGTTGCTTTCGATGCCCTCCTATATCATCTGCCCCTCGCTAAGCGGATGCTGGATACTGGCACCATCTCCTGGACCCCGTTTATCATGAACTCCTCTTTCCCCCAGAATTGCGAGATTATGCAGGCAATCGGGTTGGCTATCGGCGGCGATGCATCGGCCACATTGGCAAGCTGGTGGTTTGCGGTTGGGACTGTCCTGGCATTAGTCGCGCTGGGATGTCGCTTAGGCGGTTGGCGTATCGGGCTATGGGCCGGCATGGCTCTTTCGCTGACACCCATCTGGTTCTACCTCGGACATATACCATATATCGAAACCGGTTTTGCATTCGGGATTGCTTTATTAGCTCTTACAATAATCCTGAAGGGGCCGGGATGGATGATGGGGATAATCCTCGGATGGTTGGCAGGCAGCAAATTCAATGGTATCGAGATCGGGTTAATTGGGCTGGTTATCTGGCTATGGCAGGACCGGCTGGGGGTAAAGCAACTGCTCACGGCAATTTTCATATCCATAGCTATCGCGGGTTTCTGGTATGTGCGTAATATCTACCTTTTTGCCGACCCGCTTTTTCCTTATTACCGGGATTTATTCCGGTTTCTCGGCGGCACTAAGGCATTGGGAGCACTGGATACGGCATGGGATGTTGGAACGCAATTTGACATGTTCGCCCCAGCGGCGACAATCAAGGATTGGATTATTTTCCCGCTGAAGATAGTCTTTTATCCGTCTCCCGACTACACCGAGAGCGATGTCTTAGCCCTGCGATATGTCGGTTTGTTCTCCCTGCCCTGGCTTCTCAGTATTTTCTACAGGCGTAACCGCCCCGGCCTGTCCGGCTTGTTTACGCTTACTCTTCTGAGTGTCGCCCTGTGGGTTTTCGCGCATAAGGTTATCTATCTGAGATTCATTGCGCCACTTCTGCCGCTGATGTATTTGATGGGCCTCATTGTCCTTTCCGAATGGTTCTCGAAGTTGAGAATCGGGCCGAAGTCAATGCGTATTATCACTGCGGTTGCTGTTATCGGCGTTCTTGTCCATCTGTTCGGCGTGACATCCAACCGCAGCCTGGTCCAGCTGCCTTTATCGTCGGAAGAAAGGGAAATGTTTTTAGAGGCTAATATTGACGGGTGGCCGATAATACGGGAGTTGAACAAGCTGGATCCCAAACCCGTGGTTTATTTTCTATATGGCGAAGGGGGAAGGTATTACTGCAAATTCCCGTTCTACTCCAATTGGCACGACCCCTATGACTTCGGGAAATTCGGGGAGCATGCAGCTTCGGGGGGGGAATTAGCGGCGTGGCTTAAGGAAATAGGAGTCGATGTTCTTCTCATTAATAAGCGCCGCATCGAATTATTTGAATATCCTTACTACGATTCTGTAGACAGGCAGGACTTCACGCAAGTTTATATCCCTCAGCCATCATCATATGGTGATGTCACCATGTATGTGCGCCGAGAGTCGGGGATTAAAATTAACATCGAAACCAGGTTTAATGACTGAATCAAATTGGAATTTGCCCAAGATTATTTCCACCGGCTTAAACCCGCGGTTTGGGAGTTAATAACGAAAAGCTTAAATCGGTGCCGCTATCCCCGATCCCCATTTGTTATGACTACTTCTGCTTTGATTTATCGATAATTACTTTCCGCTTGCCTGTTTCGGTTCCGTTTTTGTTCTCAATTTCATAAACCCCCTTATCTCTGCGCACAAGCTTCTTCAACCCCAATTCATTGAGATGTGACGGCGCCAAGCGGTCGATGGAAAAGTTCACACTTTTAATTATGCGGCGTACCGAATGTCCGCATACAGGGCACACCTTGATTCCTTTCGATGTTATCTTTTCAAGGCGCTCAAACTCTTTGGGACAGTTTCCGCGTTTCTTGGTATGTTCGTAGATGTATACAGGCATTTTTTATTTTTGCATCCCCTCACCTTTATAACTCATTTATATTACCTTATAATACTATTACTTACAATCGAGAGAGGTAGTAGAGATGAGAGCATTACTTCTACTGTTTCTGTTATTCCTGTTACTTGGCGCAACTCTATCCTGTTCTAACGGCACACCAACTGAACCGAAGGATATTGCGAATCTGCAGACGGGGGCTGCCGTCAGTGATGAAGGCTCTTGGGGGAATGATTACCTTTGGGGTTACTATGAATTCCTTGTAAATGATGACCACACATCGGCGGAGCAAATCCCCGTACGCATAGCTGATATGCACGTAAATGTACGGCGGTTCCTGGAGGTATCTCCTTGTTCCGCTTGTCTGAAAATCATCAGCCTCAGCCCGGCACCCGGCGGTATGCTTAGGGCTCAGGTTGAAATAAGACATCCGTTCTTGGCTGAACCCAGATATACGGGTTTTGATGTCCGCGTGATATTCATCGTTGACGGAACCTATGCATTCCCCCAGACCAATCTGGTCACATCGGATGCTTCCAAGGGCGAGGTGGAATTGGCCAATGCCGACGGCTACACAAACCTGTTCAACACGGTTGACTTCGCCCCCGGTTCCCATGGGATGCCCCTTTTCGAGTACCAGCAGGGTAAATTCGCCACCCCCGGCACATTCACGAGTACCCTCAACGGCTTTAAGTGTTACCGTAAGAGTATTGTGAGGCGTCACTTCGCAACCGGCGGCAGCGAGACCCAGGACCTTCTGATTGACCCGCCCACCGGTACATTTCGTATGGGCTATGCCATCAATGCATCGTGGACCCCGCCAAACCCGAATCCGCCGCAGAAGGTCCCGGATGATTTTTCATTAATGGCCAACTGCCATGAGCCGTATGAAGTTACAGCTTACCTTGTCGAAGGTGAAATTGTCGGCAACGGTTACGCTCACCTCGATGTCGAGCTTCACGATTGGCAGGGGATAAGCACCGTGGGGGATGTGAATATCGAAGCACCGGCGCTGCATGGCGGGCTGAAACCGGCAACGATGATAGAGTCCGATGCGAACTGGGCGAAGTACGAGATGAGCCTTTCCAATGAAAAATACGCTCCCCCGGGGCAGTATAAGGTGCTCATCGTCGCCGACAGTTTGGACGCCGACCCGAATTTCGGGGATATTAAGGCCTACCAGGTAATAAAGGTTAATGTTGTCGCGAATCCCATGGAACCCATCTGGCCTATGTTCCGCCATGACCCGAGGCATACCGGGAAAGTCGAATATATAGGCCCGCGCACAAATCATGTTGAATGGAAATATTTCACCGATGGTTATTATTGCCTCCATTCCTCGCCGACAATCGGTTACGACGGCACGGTATATCTCGGCGGCGACGATATGACCTACTGGTCGTTCCATCCCGACGGAACCCTCAACTGGCACTGGATAGTCGGTGAAAGCTATGTCGATTCGTCTTCCTGCATCGACCCCTATGGAAATATGTATATCGTGGTTGATGGGATTACTTCGAACTATGGCGTCGCGTACGGCTTCGGCCAGGATATGGTCGTTGATTGGACATACCAGATTGGCGGCTGGACGGAATCAAGCCCGTTAATCGCCGCGGACGGCACGATAATTTTCGGTTCAAGGGACAGCTATGTTTACGCGATGAATAACGATGGCTCCCTCAAGTGGAAATATAAAACTGGCAGCGACGTACGCTCCTCACCCGCAATGGACCCATACGGGATAATATACATAGGTTCACATGACCACAATCTGTATGCCTTCGATTCCGACGGCAATGTCAAATGGACTTTCCCATCCAGCGGCCCGATTTTTTCCAGCCCGTGTATAGATTCGCAGAACCGCATTTACTTCGGCACGTTGGACAACAAGGTATATTGCATCACACAGGGTGGGCAGGAGGTATGGCAATACGGCACTACCGGGCAGCATATCTCATCACCAGGTATCGATGAGGAACAGGGGGTTATCTACATAGGATGCGACGACAATTACCTCTATGCAATCAACCTTGATGGGACATTGCGATGGAAATTCCCATGCGGCGGTGTAATACGCACCAGCCCGGCAATTGACGGCGACGGTTATGTCTATATACGCGACCGCGGCCCGGGATGGAAGATATGGTGCATCGATACGCAGGGCAAGGAAGTCTGGCAGCTTAGCACCGAGAGCGAATATAACTATGAGCTAAGCGGCTCGCCGAGCATCTCCGACGACGGCTCCCTCTATATCGGCTGCGAAGGCTGGGTGTATTGTGTGAGGGATGAATAGGGCTTTGGATACGGTTTGTTTAGGGCAAGGGTGTTGAAAAGCTAATAGGAGACGGGGACAGTCCCCTTTCAGCGTACAAATAGTCTTTTTCAACAGTCCCGCCCTTTTCCCGAAACCACCAAATTTCCGGTCTTGGCTGAATTTCGCGTATCTAAATTGCCATTGTGGTATATAATATTTATCTCCTTTTGGAGGGATTGCCGATGCTCAGAAATTCGTGGCTTATTTGGGCTTTGATCCTCCTTGCGGTTATTATCACCGGTTGCTCGAAAGGTGCTGGAATATCATCTGTCCTCCCATCGGGGGAGGAATCAATCACCGGTTCTTCATCCCGGGTTCTGCTTGGGGCATATAATTTAAAAATCGACCCCTCCAGCCTTTCGCTTTATGTCGCCCCTATGCGCTCAATCGCTGCGCATTATGATGTGCTCGACCAGCTTCTTCCACCGATTTGCGACAAGTGCTTTTTTGCGGATATTGAAGCTTATGACCCGTACGGCTGCGCCTACACAATAAAACTCGGCCTTCGCAATTACTCCAAATTCGTTGTATATGACCCCCGCGGTGTAGTCGTTGAGGATGATGGATACCACCTTGTCAATCCGACCGGCTACTTCCGTATGGGCTCCGGCAGCGGCCCCGACCCGCAGAGATATGGTTATATCGACTTCGACAGCGGGTTGGAGGATAGAATGTATCCGCCCGGCTTATTTAGAGAATATACCGTACAGATTGGCTTGCCTATGCAAGGCAAAATAATCCAGATACCGTTTTTAATCGATGCCTGTTACCCCGATAATTGCCGCGAGGTATACAGCCTTCAGCCCCTCGGGAACACGGGTTCCCTTAATCCCTTGGGCGGGAGCTTGACGGTTAAATACGAGGTCAAGGACTGGCAGGGTGATATATGCTGGGTCAAGATCAACGCCACTCCATTGCAGGGCGGATGGGCAAGTTTCACGAAATCGGGGCAGGATACCTGGCAGGCGGTTTTGACCAACAGCGCCGGCGCCAAGTCCGGCACTTACCACCTCGAAGTGGGCGCATACAGCCCGAATGCGAGGGGGATAATCCTTTACAGCTACGTCGATGTAAAGGTGAATTGAGTCAAATTACCTGTCTATGAGAGGTGGGTCAAGTTGTGTGCCGCGCACTTTAGTGTGTGGCACCCTTTCTTAATTCAGTCTCGCGATATCCTCTCAGAATGCCGGGCCAAATTAATAATTAATAAGTTAGAAGTCTTCGAATGTCTATAAATCTACCTGGCGAAAACGGGCTCGTAGCCCTTTGGGGTTTGGCGTAGATGCGTAAGCTTCGTGATTAGCGGGTATCTTTCCAACGGCACCATCTCATATAAAAAGAAGCCCAATTTAGCTGCATGCAGCGTTTCTATATTGTCCATCTTCCCGATGAGCCGGATCTGGCGGGATTCCCATTCAAGGAATTTCTCGTGCTCTTTTATCTCAATCAGTTTACCCGTGATTGGTTTCATGGTTGCCATATCCGGTCCAAACATGGGGTCTTCTTGTTCACTGCCGGGGATGAGTGTCTTCAGAACCGATAGCACACGCTCCCTTTTCTCCAACGGCAGCGATTGCCTGAAATCGTAGTTGTAGTCCGCCGCTACGATTGCCTTGTAAGGGTTCTTCAACGGTTTGAAACGCATGGGTTGTACCCAGTTCAGCCCGACCCCTTCCGGTATGGCATCCGCAAGCTTACGCGCGACTTCCATTGGGTCTTTTTGTGAGAAGAAAAAGATTTGCAGCAATTCGCATAGTGATGCAACCCCTGTGGGCAGCGGCGGCGACGCTTTGATTATAACCCTTGGATGGTAGCCCTCTGAAAATACAACAGGCAATTCCGCGCGCGCGAAGATACGCTCAACCATGGCTAACCAGTCGAGGTGCGAAATGAACCTTAGAAGCCCCGTACGGGACAGGCTCATCATCCAGGGATTCTTATATTCTACCTGCATGTCCCGTCCTTGCTTTCAAACCTCGCGGGGGAACACCCCTCCGGTCTTTTTTGCAGGCCGCAAGAGATGCACCCCTCATTGTTGCAATCAGGCGATGTCTCACCCCTCAGGGCTTTTGAATATTCCTCCCGCAGGAAATCCTCATCCACCCCGGTGGATAGATGCGACCAGGGCAGCAAGGCATCAAGCGGGATTTCCGCCATGTAAAATTCCGGGTCGATGCCTTCCGCCGAAAAAGAGGCGAACCAGCGGTCCGCATCGGCCGTTTCGTTCCAGGCGTCGAAACGCGCCCCCGCCCTGTATGCCCTTTCTATCACAGGGGCCAACCGGCGGTCACCACGGCTGAATATTATCTCCAGTACACTCGTGATGGGGTCGTGGTAGCTTAAATCTACACCCGACCTCTTCCGCATTGGCCTGAGAAGTCTCTGCCGCCTGTCCAATTCCTCGCTGGATGTCCCCGCCACCCACTGAAACGGGGTATGAGCTTTCGGCACAAAATTGGCCACGCTAATACGCAGCCGGAACCGCTTGGACCGTGGAATCGCGCCTTCATCCTTGAGCCTGTTCACATTACCCAAAATCGAATCTACGCAGGAGATAATGCTGCGGACATCGTCATCGGTCTCAGTCGGAAGGCCGACCATGAAATAGAGTTTGAGAAGCTCAAAGCCTGCCAAGGCAGCCGATTCGACCGCCCCGCGTATGTTCTCCGGCGGTATGTCTTTATTAATAAACTTTCTCAACCACGGACTTCCCGCCTCGATCGCTAATGTAAGCCCTGCGCTACGGCTTGCGTCTGCAAGTTCCTGCGCGAGCTCGTCGTCTATCGCACCAATCCTGGAACTTGGCAAGCTGCAGTTCAAGCGGTTATGCCTGACGCTACCCGTTATCCGCCTGACCAAAGCAGGCAGCCCGGGGAAGTCCGTGGTGCTTAGCGCGAGCAATCCTAATTCCGAATACCCGGAATTTCTTATGACTTCGACCGCTTGCGTGAACAGGGTTTCTGCATCACGCATCCGATAAGGCCTGTATATATATCCCGCCTGGCAGAAGCGGCATCCCTGGGTGCATCCGCGCGCCGGTTCAACCACAGCCCTGCAATGTATGCTCTGGATATGCGGTATAACCGGATTCACCGGGAAGGGCGCGGCATCGATGTCATTGACAAACGCCCGTTCCACCTTGTCCGGGCCGCCAGCGATGTTGCGTATCGATGCCACCCGGCCATTGTCTGCATATTTTATTTCGAAATGTGCAGGTACATATACTCCGGGAATCTCCGCTAACTGTTTCAATACTTCGGTTTTGGGTAATCTTTGCTTCCCATCAGCGCTGCAGGTTTTCGAGAGTATTTCCAAAATTGTGACAGCGGCTTCCTCGCCATCGCCAAGCACAAAGCAATCGAAGAACGGGGCCATCGGTTCCGGGTTGAACGCTACCGGCCCGCCGCCGATAACGAGCGGATATTCCCGCTCCGATGCCCTGAGCGGCAACCCCGCAAGGTCTATTACTTGCAACACGTTTGAAAGACATAGCTCATGCGCAAGGGTGAAGCCGATGGCGTCAAATTCATTTAACGGCGTAAATGTTTCAAGTGAATATAATGGCAGTCCGGCCTTGCGCAGCGCCTGCTCCATATCGACCCACGGGGCGTAGCATCTCTCCGCGGCGAATCCGTCCCTTGAATTGACGGCGTTATAAATGACCTGATGACCCGTGTGCGACATCCCCACTTCGTAAACATCGGGGAATACAAGGCACAAGCGGCCGCGTACCTTTTCAGGGTCTTTGCGTGCCGAACCCCATTCGCCGCCGAAGTACCGCCCGGGTTTCATCACAAATGGGAGAATGTCCTCGACTTTGTCTTTCAGATCCTGCATGTGCAATAGAAATAATTATAACAGGTTGATGCTCTCCTGCATTATCCCAAGCGCCCATACCTCGGGCTGAAATTATGCACGCTGAGGATAAGACCCACGGCAACAAGGCTTGATAGTAAGCTTGAGCCGCCATAGCTCATAAACGGGAGCGGTATCCCGGTCACAGGCATTATCCCCAACGACACTCCGATGTTGATGAAAACCTGGAAGGTTAACCACCCTAAGGCGCCGCCTATAATCATCCGCGCGAGGCTATCGTTGGACCGGTATGCGATTTGCACTGCCCTCAAAAACAATACCGTAAAAAGCCCCAGCAGGATAACGCTGCCTATAAAGCCCTTTTCCTCGGCGATTACGGTGAATATGAAATCAGTATGCTGGCCAGGGATAAGCCCGAGTATATTCTGGGTTCCGGCAAAGAAGCCCTTGCCTGCTATCCCCCCCGAACCCACCGCGATTTTGGCCTGGTAGGACTGGTATCCCTGACCCAATACATCGCTTGACGGGTTTAGGAAACTGAGGATGCGCTCCTTCTGGTAATCCTGTAAGAAGAACCACCCCATGGGCATAACGGCCAACCCGACGACGACGACTTTTGCGATCCCCCCGATGCTGACGTTACCCATAATCATCACGCCGAGCAGTATCGGTACAAAGCATAAGCTCGTCCCGAGGTCGGGTTCCAGTATGACCAGCAGTATCGGCGGCAGGATTATAAGCAGTGATGTGATTATGCTCAGCCCTTCCCCGACTTTGGGCAGGTTGCGCGACAAGAAATCACATAGGGCTAAAAGGACAAATATCTTCGCGAATTCGGATGGTTGAAATTGGAAGCCGAACAACACCAACCATCTATGTGAACCGCCGACATCTTTGCCCAATAGAAGCACTATAAGAAGGAACGCAAGGAAGATGAAATAACAGGGCAAAGCAATGCGGCATAGAAGGCGGTAATCAATCTGCGCCAAAATAATCATGAAGAAAAGCCCTGCAAGGAGTATGCTCAGCTGTCTCTTTGCCTGCCAGCCAAGCACGAATTTTGCTGGTTCCTCGGCTCTTGCCGAAGCAATCAGCAAAACCCCGGTGAGCCCGATTGCCACGGTGAGGATGAAAGTAAAGAGGTCTATCTTCAAGCCGAACCTTTTCACATGTCATATATTACCTTATTATCAACGCAGTTTGGAATGTCTGGGGTAAATTGGGGAGACGGGAGATGTTAAAAAAGCGGATATGCGATTTTATATCACAACAGGCCTTAAGAGCATATCAGGACCGTCCCCAGTTCTATCTGGAATGCTTAGCGTTCAAGCCGGCGTAGAACCGCTTGCGGCTATAAATATAACCCCACAACGATAGTCCTCCCACCGCCAGGCATGCCGCCATAGTCATGCCAAAAACGCGTTCTATTCCCTCGGGTGTGAAAAAATCCCGAGCCAGGAATACCCCTGAGCCAATGCCGGCTGACGCAATCGATAGAAGGACAGCTTGCAGTAGAGCCAATTTGTAGCCCTTTTCCTTTGTCCAAAGGGCGAGGAATATTGCGAGGAAACCCACGAAGGGGGTGAAGACGAAGCTTATTATCAGAATATTCGCCATCCCGATTGCAATTAAAAGGCTGCACATCATACGCAAATGGTTTTCTTGTGTAAAACCCTTAATGTGAAAGCGCAGTATGTTGTAAATAAATATCCCCGCGAGCACAAAACTGTTAAGCGTGAAAGCCAACCGGGACAGGCCGATTCGGGTTTTGGCGGCAAATTGAAATGAGAAGTTGAAATTCTGCGCATCAACCAGGTGCGTGGGATGCAGGAAATAATGGTAAACCGCGATAGCTCCGGAGAGCAGCAGGTAGGAGGCGAATACCCCCATGCTCAGGAGGAACACCCGCCTGCGTGCTTCGAGCCGCTTGACATCGATAAGCCCGCAGTATGAAAAGTACAGGTAGCCTGCGAACCTCGGGATGACGAGGAGGATGATGGCTATGAGCTCCCTCGTCGTTTCGGCGCGCACCTGGAACAGCCGGATGATATTCCACGAATCCAACAAGGCCACGGCGGAGTAAATGAAAAGGAAAATCGCCGTGCGCAGGCGATAAAGGTCAGTATATTTGTCAGGTTTTATCAATTCGCATCAAAAAATGACCCACCTGTCTGGGGGGTAAGTAAATATACCAAATTGGAGAGGGCAAATTCAACCCTGGATAAAGTCGGCACATATGATTAAAAAGCTACTGTCATATATCCAGCTTGCGCCGATGCCTGCAATGTCGTTTTCGGCAGATACGGTTCGGGGTCGAATCCGCCGACGATGGTCACCGGCGTCCCTATATCCGCCCATTCATACATAACTCTCGCATCTTCGTGGGAGAGCCTAATACACCCGTGGCTGGCCGGCTTACCGAGCCTCCTGAGGTAACTCCTACCCTGGAGTGCGTGGATACCAAACTGCCCGTCGTAGGTGATGGCCATCCAGTTCAACATCATGCATTCGTATTTGTTTGACCAGGCCTTCGGGCTTTTTCGCCGGACTGCGTAATCGCCGGGCGGAGTCCTGTGCCCCGCTACGCCTGTTGATACCGGGTGGGTCGATATTATGCGGCCGTCCTCGAAGCGATAGAGCTGCTGGTTATCGATGCTTATGATTATCTCCTTCGCAGGCTGGATGGGCTGGATTGTATTTCCCCTCTTCATGGCTGCTGCCTGTTTGCAGCTCTCCTGAAAAGCATAACGGAATGCAATGACAAAACGTGATAAAGGATCGGGGCGGTAATTACTTTCCGCGATACGGGATGGGGCATTTTTGCTTGCGTCCGGATAGAGGGTCATTTCGGATAGAGGCTGCGCAATCGGCTGGGGACCTCCGAGGAGGAAAAATATAAGAATCAGCATTATCGTCGGTCTAAATATCAATTCAAACACCCTTCGCTGCATTAAAATCCCCTTTCCTCGCCCATGTTTGTTTATATCATTTAACGACCCTAAATAAAATATGAAGGAACAACCCTGCAATATATTTTATGGCCTATCAAAGCGATAGGTCATTTTATCAGGTTTAAAGACAATTAATTTGATGCCAAGCCCGGTGGATACTTAGAGATTCTGACAAAATCAGGGACAGTAGGGGCGAAGCATTTTGTCTCCAAAATGCTTCGCCCTTGCCTCTGCATATGGCTATCTCAACCCCATCAAATATTCCACGACAATACGCACTCCCGACCCGGTTGCTCCTTTCCCGGAATGCCATTTTTCGCCTGTGGCGATAGCCGGACCCGCTATGTCGAGATGAGCGTATTTTTTAACATCGATGAAACGCCTCAGGAACAACGCCGCCGTAATCGCCCCTCCCCAGCGCCCGCCGATATTCTTCTGGTCGGCTACTTCGCTCTTGAGAAGTTCCTTGTAATCCTCATACAGCGGCATACGCCATATCGGCTCGTTCGCCGCCGCCCCTGCCTTGAGCAAATCACCCGCAAGCATATCCTCATCCGTGAACAGCCCGATTATATCCTGCCCCAATGCAACTACACACGCCCCGGTCAGCGTAGCAAGGTCGATGACAGCCTCGGGTTTGTATTTGGATGCATACTCCAACGCGTCGGCCAAAACCAACCGGCCCTCGGCATCGGTTGAGAAAATCTCTATGGACTTTCCGCTCGCAGTATGTATCACATCCCCCGGCTTTAGCGCGTTGCCACCGGGCATATTCTCCGTGCATGGGCAAAGGCCGACAACCTTGATCCTCGGTTTGAGGGCGGAAACCGCGCGCATAATCCCGATAGTCGCCGCTGCGCCTGCCATGTCGGCCTTCATCTCCCACATATCCTCCCACGGTTTTAGAGATATCCCCCCCGAATCGAATGTCAGCCCTTTGCCGACAATGCATACCGTCTTCATCTTTGCCGGGGCCGGTTTGGGGGTATATTCCATTATGATAAACCGCGGCGGCTTCGCACTCCCCGCGTTGACGCCCAACAATGCGCCCATCTTGAGTTTCTCGATTTCCGCTTTGCCCAAGATTTTGCATTTGAGCCCTGCTTCGCGGCACATCTTCTGCGCTGCCTTTGCCAAATCATCCGGCGTCATTTTATTGGCGGGGACAATCGCCAAATCGCGTGCGAGATAAATCCCCTCCGCCTCCCGCTGCCAGCGTGATGCCATCGGCTTAGCTGCTTTCAGAAGTTTTGCATCTGAGATATTTATGGTCAGCCGCTTGAACGGCTTCTTTTCTTTCTTTTTGTTATTTTCATCCGTAAAATATCCCGCGAACTGATATGTCCTAAGCAGGAATGTTTCGGCGACGCCGCGAAGGTAACGCATCGACTCCCCCGTATCCGGCTGCCCATCGAACAGCAGGGTCGCCGATTGCACTTTACGGCCTCTCATTGCCTTGACAACTTTGGAGACATATTTGCACAAATGATGCACCTTGAGTTTTTTGCGCTCGCCTAACCCAAGTATATAAAGGTCATATTTCGCCCCGGAAGGGTTATATAAAATTGTCTTCTTACCCGCTTCAGCCCTTACAGCTCCTGATTTGATTGCCTTGGATATCGCCCCTTTGAGATGCTTATCAAGCTCCGCTGCCTGCCCGCCAAGCTTCTCCCCCGCATAAATCCCCACCGTCAAAGCCTCATCCTTTATCGCCGACACCTTATCGCTTGCGAACTTCAATTCCATAGGAACACCTCGCATATATTGATTGGGCTGATTATATCACAGCAACTATTTTTTTCGTGCCCCTATTACTGGGTATGAATTGAGTAAGGCGTACGGGGGTGGGTGGCACGCCCAAACTTGGTGGATGCCTATATAGGCATCCGCGGATTTGGGCGTGTCCGTGTATGATTATATCACAGATAAACCTTTCATTTGTATAAAAACAGAAAACACGCCCAAATCCGTGTTTGTCATACATGACAAACACCAAGTTTGGGCGTGCCACCCGAAAGACTGGGTACGCCGGTTTTCCAACCGGCATGGGTCGCACTGGGGAGTTACCCTCTCTGGGTGGCACCCTTTTGTCTTCAAAAGGGTGTCTTTGCAGGCGGGACGCCTGCACCACAACAGATGCTCCCAAGGTTGGGTGCCACGGACAAGCCGTCTTCGGCTTGCCCGTGTCTTATTTTACATAAGAAATATTTCCTTGGCAAAGGATTGCCGGGCTGCATCACTTGACACTACTTCAGACCTTGCTATATTATGCATGTTAATCTATTAGTATATATTCATTACCTGCAAAAAAGGAGTGCAAAAAATGCCAATTGCCACAAAAGTAGCAGACCGGATTGCATCCGGATTGAAACGTTTTCAACCGATCTTGATTGCAGCCAAATCCAGAGATGTGAATGAATCGGATACTTCGATGATCGTTACCGATATGATGGCGGAATTACTCGGTTACGATAAATATACGGAGCTTACAAAAGAGCTCACCATAAAAGGCACATACTGCGACCTTGCTACGCGTATTGAAGGCAAAATCCAAATGATAATTGAGATCAAGGCAATCGGTGTGGAGCTTAAAGAGAGCCATTTTAAGCAAGCCGTGGATTATGCTGCAAACCAGGGCATTGAGTGGGTAGCTCTAACCAATGGTCATATCTGGAAAGTGTTTAAGGTAACATTCACGCAACCTATCAATGCTGAATTGGTTCTGGAGCTCGATATGTTCTCGCTTAACCCCAAGGATAAAAATCATGTGGAGAGCATCTACCTTCTTACCCGGGAAAGTATGTTAAAATCAGGCTTGTATGCATATTACGACCAGTCGCAAGCGACTAACAAGTTTGATCTGGCGGCCGTAGTTCTTAGTGAACCTGTCCTCGATTCTGTTCGTAGAGAAATTCGAAGGCTCTATCCTGATGTCAGAATTCAGATTGATGATCTCCGGACTGCAATAATAGAAGAAGTGCTGAAGCGGGAAGTGATAGAGGGCGAAAAAGCCGAGGCCGCACGAAAAAAGGTGCAGAAGTCAATGGGGAAATTGTTGAAAACCCGCAAGAAAAAAGGAGAGAGCCCCAGCTTAGTCCCAGAAGCTGATTTGTCCGAGGAACATAAGGCGAAGCATGACACGAGTATGCCCGGCTAACCAAATACCCTCTTAATCAATATTATTTGTTTCCGGTGTTTGGGGAACTTGGTCCCGAAACCGTGAATTGTCGTTCCCTCACGGTCGCGGCTCGGAAGGAAACCATTTTCGGCGTTTCGGGAACTTGTTCCGAAACCAAATGGCAAACTGGAAAGCCGTCCCCAGAACAGGGTGCCACGGGCAGGTTGTCTTCAACCTGCCCGTGTTTTATGTTACATAGGAAATGTTTGCTGGCAAAGGATTGCGGGGCTATTTTGCTTTTAAAAATATATTTATCATTTTGTCAAATGATTCAGAGTTACTAAAAATACGTTCTGCTTCAAATCTACTAGAGGAATGGAATACTGGTTCACCGAACGGGTTAAACTTCAGATGATATCGTAATGTTGGGTATTGCTGAAGGTCACTGAACCATGAATTAGGGTTTCCCATTAACCCGGTGTCTGGGTCGAATACATAAACTGGAGGTTCTTCTCGAGAATTTAATAAGCCGGTTCTGAATTCTTCATAATGCGCTTCATCCCCTTGGGGAAATGAGTACCCGAAGATCCCTATATTCTTCGCCATTTGGCAAATTTCAGTTAACCTAATATTATTTTCTGCAAACTCTAATCCAGCCTTTTCCCCGGGTGCAATAATATATGGAATTGTGTGTTTAGATTCGCAATATAGGCAGCTATCACCTGAATTCACGTAGCGTTGGTAAACTGAAATGCGACCACAGTCGGTGCACCTGAGCCAATTTGCGGAACCGTTTGGTTTGATGATATAGATGGGGGTCCGACCTTCACCGAACTTAATTTTAAGCTGTGGGTAGATGATGTGACAGCAATTCCCAATATTAAGGGCAAAATTTTCGATTATTAAATCATAATTAAAATTGACAATAAGGTTAGGCAAAACCTGTTCTCGGTTGGTTGAGGCCAAAAGCAAGAAGAGTTGGGGATATGGAACCTTGATTGGTTTGATTAGCGCACTAAGTATTTTTCCCTGAAGCGAGTTATCTTCGATCCTAAGCTGCAAGGTCATTAATATTTCCTTATAAACCTGATATTGGTCGATGGAAAAATTCGTGCCTTCGATATTATCGATAGGCTTTTGCGTATATTTCAATGCATAGATTATGAAATCAATAGGGGTAATGAAAAGACTTGCTTCGTCCTTAATTATGCCCTTCAGCGGCTTGTTTTCTTCACCACCGGTATGCGCAAGGGTAATCAAGTCTTCTATATTGTTTAAATCTCTCTCTTTAGCATAGTGACCGTCATAAGCACGTTTGATCTCCAACTTGATATCCCTGAACTTTTCAGCAATGCCTATGGCTGTGCTGTCACCAAATGCCTCTATTGCTTTGTACCCCTCCTCTATAAAATCCTTCATCAGCGGATGCCCACACCCATGAGAAAATCCTGCCCCCAAGATGAACACATTATTTCCTTCCATATCTACCTCCTCGGCCTACCATCCTTTCTCCAACTCGGCTTCTTCCCCCTCCTCCCCTTCTTCTTCCCCTCAACCTTTCCCACCAAAAAATTCTCCATATGTCGTATCTCATCCCGCAACTCGGCTGCCTTCTCGAAATTCAGCTCGTCCGCCTGCGCGAGCATTTCGGAGCGGAGTTGTTCGATGATGGTGGGTAGTTCATCGCGGTTTATCTCGATACCCTCGAGCACAATCACCCCCGCTTCCTCTTCGGGCGCGGCGAAACCGATGTCACCGGCAATATCGGTGATGTCCTTGGTTATGCCAACGGGGGTGATGTTGTGCTCCTTGTTGTACCTGCTCTGAATCAACCGGCGGCGATTCGTCTCCCTTACAGCGGCTTTTATCGCGTCGGTCATATCATCAGCATACAGGATGACCTGCCCGTGAATGTGTCGCGCCGCGCGTCCCATCGTCTGTATGAGCGATGTCTCCGACCGGAGGAAGCCCGACTTGTCCGCGTCGAGTATGCCCACCAATGAAACTTCCGGCAAATCGAGTCCCTCGCGCAGGAGGTTGATGCCGACGAGCACATCGAATTCGCCCCGTCGCAGGTCGCGCAATATCCGGACCCGCTCCATCGTCTCAACTTCGCTATGCAAATATTTCACGCGCATATTGAGGCCGCAAAGATAATCCGCCAAATCCTCCGACATCTTTTTCGTAAGAGTGGTGACTAATATGCGCTCATTTCTCTCAACCCGTTTTTGAATCTCTCCAATCAAATCATCAACCTGCCCCCCGACCGGGCGTATGATAATCTGCGGGTCAACGAGGCCGGTCGGGCGTATCACCTGCTCGACAATCTGCGCTGAATTTTCCCGCTCGTATGGCCCTGGTGTCGCCGTTGTAAATATTGCCTGGTTGATAAGCTTCTCCCACTCCTCGAACCTCAGCGGGCGGTTATCGAGCGCCGAGGGCAGCCGGAAACCATAGTCGACTAAGTTGCGCTTGCGCGAATAGTCGCCGTTGAACATCCCGCGCAACTGCGGAAGCGTCGCGTGCGATTCATCGACGATGGTCAGGAAATCATCGGGGAAATATTCAACTAAACTGCTTGGCGGTTCGCCCGGAAGCCGCCCGTCGAAGTGCCGCGAGTAGTTCTCAATACCGCTGCAGTAGCCGAGCTCGCGTATCATCTCCAAGTCATATCGCGTACGCTCCCTCAGCCTCTGCTCCTCGAGAAGCTTATCATTCTCGTGAAACCACTTGAGCATTTCGTCGAGTTCGGTTTCGATTCCCGCGAGGATGAGGTCAAGTTTCTCGGGTGGAAGGACATAGTGCGTCGCGGGGAAAATAGTGTGCTCCTCGATTATCTCAAGCACTTCGCCGGTGACCGGGTGGATTTTGAAAAGCCCCTCGACCTCATCTCCAAAGAAGTCAATACGGTAAATTATTTCCTCGTTGGGTGGCTGGACTTCAAGCGTATCGCCGCGTACCCTGAATGTCCCGCGCACGACGCTGACATCATTGCGCCTGTATCGCATGTCTATAAGCCGCCTCAGAAGCCACGTTCGGTCGATTGTCGCGCCTACCCTGATTGGCGTCGAGAGCAGCGAATAATCTTCCGGCGAACCCAAACCATAGATGCAGCTTACCGTCGCGACGATGATGGTGTCCCGTCGCGTCAAGAGCGCTTGCGTCGCAGAGTGGCGCAGGCGGTCAACTTCCTCGTTGATGTCGGCATCTTTTTCGATGTAGAGGTCCTTCGTGGGGACATATGCCTCGGGCTGATAATAGTCGTAGTAGCTTACAAAATATTCCACGCGGTTTTTCGGGAAGAGCGCACGGAACTCGGCGCATAGCTGGGCGGCAAGGGTCTTGTTGTGCGCGATGACGAGGGTAGGGCGCTGCAGCTCCTGGATGACATTGGCTATCGTGAATGTCTTCCCGCTGCCTGTTACCCCGAGCAGTGTCTGGAAGCGCATACCGGCGTTAAGGCCGTCTATGAGTTGCCTGATGGCCTTGGGCTGGTCGCCTGTGGGGGTGAGTGTAGTTTCAAGTTTGAAAGCCTTAGCCATTATTAAACCACTTAAGGATATTTTATCTCCAATGCTAATTATTCCACACTTTCCCATAACGGCAAGGGGGGCGGCTATAACCTCTTGGGCAGAACCGAGGGACTCAGAGCTATCACCGCCACGGCTATCCCTCGAAGATTCGGGAAGCCCTTCCCCTCCGGAAAGAGACTATCAGGGCCATGATGCCCCCAGGGGTTGCAAGAATTAGAGCGAAAGTTGAACCAAAAATTAGAATTCGCATCTAATTTTCTTGGGAGCCCTGAAGGTTCCCCGGTGATGGTCATAATAAATAGAATGGCAACTTTATTGACACCACCATCTGACTATGCTATAAATTTTTGTTTAGGGCACCCTGAAAAAGTGGTGGGAAAACGTTTCCCCCCACAGGGTAGCTGGGAATTGTGTGTTACTCAACCCTCATACCATAAGGTTGGAAGGGTTGGTGTGCGTGTGCGCTTGTAGAGCTTTAAGACGGAGTTCTCGATTTATTTTGGTAGCTTGATTTATATATTTTATAAAAATTTTATTCATCTCTCATGGTGCGGCTTGCCGTGCATATGGTCATTATAACCAATTATTTAGGCCGGACGGCATTATGATTATTTCCATCGTTCTGCCTACGAGCCGAGGAGAGTAAAGAATGACGAAGAAAGAAGGTCCCCAGCAAAAAAGGTTGGGGGAACTTTTGGTCGAGGAGGGGATGATCTCCCTCGACAACTTGAATGAAGCCATCAAGGTCCAGCGTGCTACGGGGAAACGTATCGGCGAAGTTCTCCAGGACCTTGAGATGATCGTTGAGAGCCAGATGCTCGATATCTTATGCAGGCAGCTCGATGTAGAGAAATTTGATTTCTCAACTCAGCCGGTTGATCGTGAAATTGCAGGTCTTGTCGACCCCGACTTAATAATGCGCCACAAAGCAATGCCCGTGAAGCTCTTGGGGAACGAGCTATGGGTTGCCATGGAAGATCCTTTGAACCTGATGGCCATCGATGATATACGCCTCGCAACCGGTTACGACATCAAACCTATGATTGCGTCACGTAATGCCCTTGAACGGGTTTATAACGAACTTTTCGGTGTAAGCCATGAAGCACAGAAGCATATCGAGGATTGGAAGAAAGAATCAATGAAGGACGGTTCCAACATCCGCGACCTTCTTCGCGAGACAGCGAGTTTGAGCGAAATCGAAGACGCCCCTATCGTCCGCTTTGTAGAGGCCATCCTCGAAGGCGCCGTCGACCAGAGGGCTTCGGACGTCCACCTTGAACCGAAAGAGGACAAATTGATCGTGCGCTATCGCGTGGACGGTATGCTTCACAGGGTTATGACTGTTCCTAAAGCGGCACAGGGCGCGGTTATCGCCCGCCTGAAAATCCTCGCCGGGCTGGACACATCGGAGAGAAGGCGCCCGCAGGACGGCCGTATCGACCTCAAGGTGCGTGAAAAAGGATATGACATCCGCTTCAGCACCCTCCCGACTCTTTATGGCGAAAAAATCGTGATGCGCCTCCTCGACAAGGGGAGCATCCAATATACTCTGAAACAACTTGGGTTTGAAACTGAGGAACTTGTTATTTGGGAAGATATAATCCACAAACCCCACGGCATCATATACCTGACAGGCCCTACGGGTTCCGGTAAATCAACCACGCTGATCGCGTCCCTCGCTACAATAGCATCCGAGCGCATAAATGTGGTTACCGTTGAGGACCCCATAGAATACCAGCTCCCGGCGATCAACCAGGTGCAGGTTAACCGCAAAGTCGATTTCTCGTTCTCGCAAGCGCTGCGAACAATAGTGCGCCAGGACCCCGATGTAATAATGGTCGGCGAAACCCGCGACCACGAGACCGCTGAACTCGCCATCAACGCCGCGCTGACCGGCCACCTTGTCTTCAGCACGTTGCATACCAATGATGCTGTCGGTGGTATCACCCGTTTGAACAATATGGGCATCGAGCGGTTCCTCATTGTGGCGTCAGTTGTTGCGATGGTTGCCCAGCGGTTAGTGCGTGTTCTGTGCAAGAACTGCCGGCAGTTGTACGAACCGAGCAAAGCCGAAGTCGAGTTGCTGAAACCTTATCTCATCAACCTTGACGGGAATGTGGGTAACTTGAAACTCTACAGGGCCAAGGGTTGCGAGATGTGCCACAACCACGGTTACTATGGACGAAGCGCTATTTGTGAAATCATGCCGATGTCCCGCGAAATCCGCGAGTTGACAATGGATAATGCCAGTGTTCATGAGATAAAACGACTGGCTCGACGCCAGGGTATGAGCACCTTGTTCGAGTCCGGTTTGAAAAAAGTGCTGAAGGGTGTTACCAGTATGGAGGAACTCTTCCGTGTTGCTACGCCGGAAGAGGACGAATCATCCGAAGCGCATGAGGAGCGCCAAAAACCACTCTTGGAGGAATTACCGCCGGAGATACTTGGCGTTGTATGATATTGTTGCCTGCCTTCCATTGTGAAGGCTTGAGGGATATATGCCGGACCGTCCGGTAAATGTTCAGTGTTTATTTACATAAGGAGAGGTAAACCGTACCGATGGATTACACAATTGTCGACCTCCTGATAGAGCTTTCAGAGCGCCAGGCGAGTGACCTGCATATTACCGTCGGTGTTCCACCGACGCTGCGGGTTCACGGACGTTTGGTTCGTTTGGATTATCCGGCCTTGACCCCCGAAGATACCCGGGGTTTGGCTTTCTCGATTATGCGGGAAGATCAGCGTAAGCGCCTTGAGAAAGAAAAGGAAATAGACTTCGGTTATTCCCAGAAGGGTATCGGTCGGTTCCGTTGTAATGGATATTGGCAGAAGGGATGTATCGGCTTAGCCATGCGGTCAATCCCGGAACGTATCCCCACGATGGAAGAACTCCTCATCCCCGAAATAATGAAAGATGTAATCCAGGAGCCTCGTGGCCTTGTCCTTGTAACCGGCCCGACCGGTTCCGGCAAAACTACATCGCTTGCCTCGATGCTTAATGTCATCAATGAAACACGGGACTGCCATATAATTACCCTTGAAGACCCTATCGAATATGTCCATGATCATAAATTGAGCAACTTCAACCAGCGCGAAGTCGGCGAGGATACTCTTTCCTTCTATGGCGCACTTGTAAGGGCCCTGCGACAGGATCCCGATGTTATCCTCGTGGGCGAGATGCGCGACTTGGAAACCATATCAACCGCCATCACCGCAGCCGAAACCGGGCACCTGGTATTCGCAACCCTGCATACCAACAATGCCCCGATGACCATAGACCGTATCATCGACGTATTTCCCTTCGGCCAGCAGGACCAGATTCGCGCGCAGCTTGCAAACTGCTTGCAGTGTGTAATAAGCCAACTCCTATTGCCCCGCGCCGATGGCAACGGCCGCGTCGCGACTTTCGAGATCATGCTCAACATCCCGGCCATACGTAACCTCATCCGCGAGCGCAAACTCTTCCAGATTCACTCCACGATGATGACCCACGCTAAATTAGGTATGATTACAATGGACCAGTGCCTGAGGGATTATTACTTCGAGCGCAAGATTACCCTGGAAACCGCCATGGCTGCCGCGCATAATCCATCGAACCTACAGAGACTTGTCGCAGCCGGCCCGGGCGGTATAACTGCGGAAACTGCCGAAACGGAATTCATGCGGACATAAATATTCTTTTCCACACTTTTTAGGCTGTTGGTCATTGACATATCGGGAACCTTGAGGTATATATTTTTTGTAGACCTCCACAGGGCGTCAATTTGACGCCGTTCCTCCCGAAGATTCATTGAAAACAGAAAAGCTAAAATGCATTTTTGTATATTGTTGTTTGCGACACCTTTATGGGGGAATATTGAAAACCGGGAAATCGAAAGAGTTGCATCCGATTACTCGCTGGAATTAATAGACCAAGGTTGGTGAAGCACATTGAAGAAATTTGTCTTCGTAGCGCGGGATGGGGCCGGAGCTACAGTTAAAAATGTAGTTGAAGCGGACAACCCGCATTCGGTTGTCGAGACTTTAACGCGTGAAGGGTATTTTGTCCTCAAAGTTTACGAGAGAAGGTCCCTCAAATGGAGCCCATGGGACATAATTGACAGGTTCACCAAGGTCGGCCTGAAACTTCTGACCATCGCCTCGCGGCAGATGGCCCTCCTTATTGACGCCGGGCTGACCATCTCAGAAACCCTTGACACGGTTGAAGAGCAAACCCAGCAAAGGAAATTCTCGAATATAGTCCATAAAATTCGCATGGATGTTCAGGCGGGCCATACCCTTGCCGAATCCATGAAAAAACATCCCAGCGCCTTCTCCAACTTCTTTGTGGCGATGATCCACGCCGGCGAGGTCGGCGGCGTCCTTGATAAAATCCTCGAACGTGTCGCCACGTTCTATGAAAACGAGCTGGAACTAAGGCACAAAGTGAAATCAGCGATGGTCTATCCCACTTTGGTCACGATTGTCGCGTGCGGTATCTCTCTCTTTATGCTCGTATATATCGTCCCCCAGTTTGCTGAATTCTACAAGGACTTCTCAGGCGGACAGGCGCAGTTGCCTGAGCTTACGCAGAAAGTCCTCGAAATTTCCGAGGAATTCCGCTATCACTGGTATTATTACACCATCATTCCCGCGATTATTATAATCATCCTCTGGAAATTCCGCGGCACCAAGTGGGGCCATAAAGTCTTTGACCCTATCGTCCTTTATATTCCTGTGTTCGGCCCCTTGGCGAGAAAAGTCGCGATAACACGTTTCAGCCGAACCTTGGGGACTTTACAGGAATCCGGCGTACCGCTTATCGAGGCATTGGAAGTGACACGGGACACCTCTCATAATGTTGTGGTGGCTAACGCAATCGACTATGTCCGCGACCGCATACGCGAGGGCGAATCTATCCACGCGCCTATGCGGCGCACTCGCCAGTTCCCGCCGATGGTTACGAACCTTGTGGCTGTCGGTGAGGATGCCGGTAACCTTGAACAGATGCTTTACAAGCTTTCGGACTACTACGATGTCGAGATAGATGCCACCATCCGCGGACTTGCAAGCCTTATTGAACCGCTTCTTATTGTCATAATTGGTTGTATCGTTGGTATAATTGTCATCAGCCTTTACCTGCCCATATTCAACCTTGTTAATATCATCAAGTAAAAAGGCGGGTGCTGAAGGCGGGAACCGGCGTGAGCCGGAATGAATTGACGGTTGGAGAAAAATATCAGAATTCGGATTGAGGTGAATTAGGTTGGCAGATCCACGTTCGGTTAGAAACCTGCTGAACCTTATGTACGAGAAGGGCGCCAGCGACCTCCACATAGGCGTGGACAGGCCCCCCTGGCTGAGGATTGACGGTACTCTCAAACCCACCGACCTGCCGAAGTTGACAACGCAGGATATGGAGGACTTCGCGCGTATCCTCCTCGGACCCAAGAGGGAATTCTTAATCGATGAGCAGAACGAGATTGACTTCTCCTATGCCCCCGAGGATTTCCCGGGACGTTTCAGGGTTAACCTCTTCCGCCAGCGAGGCGAAATTTCTATCGCTCTGAGGTTGGTCACATATCACATCCCCACGTTTGAGGAGTTGAACCTGCCGCCGATTATCCCCCAGGTTGCGTTGGCGGAACGAGGGATCATTATCATCACCGGCACCACTGGTTCGGGTAAGACAACCACGTTGGCTGCAATGACCGACCATATCAACAAAAACCGCGACGCGCACATCATCACAATTGAAGACCCCATCGAGTATTACCATTTCGACAACCGGTGCATCATCAACCAGCGCGAGGTCGGTATAGATACTGATGGTTTTATCGTCGCCCTCCGCGCCGGGATGCGCGAGGACCCCGATGTCATCCTCGTCGGCGAGATGCGCGACAGGGAAACCGTCCAGACAACCTTCACCGCCGCCATCACCGGCCACCTTGTCATGACGACCCTGCACACCACCGATGTCGTAAGCACTGTCAACCGCGTGCTCGACTACTATCCTTCCGATATGCAGAGGCAGGCAAGGATAATGTTGGCCGAAACTCTGCACTCCGTCTTCTCAATGCGTTTGCTCCCGATGGTCGGCGGCGGACGTATCCCGGCAATAGAATCGATGATTGCTACCGCCCGCATAAGGGATTATGTCCTTAATCCTGAGGAGACTTACCTTATCAGGGAAGTTATGGAATCGAGCGAAGCGGACGGTATGAGGACATTCGACCAATATCTGCTTATGCTGTATCGCGCGGGTAAGATTACTTATCAGACAGCCCTGCGCGCCGCTACCAGCCAGCACGATTTCAAGCTGCTGGAACGGAAAACAACGGAGTACGATGCGGCAATCACGCAAACCTATTTCGGTTCGGGGGATACCGCAGGCTAAGGTTTCGAGTGGTTGCTCAATTTTATTTTAAAGGTAGGTAATGCTGGCTGCAGAAATCCACGGATCCGATTTCTTGTCGGCCGGCGACAAAGCCCTGATCGTGTCGATATTCGTGGCCCCGCTTCTCGTGGCTTTCGTCGTCGGTTTGGTGATTGGGTCCCTCAGTAATGTGGTGATATATCGGCTGGTCCATTATCGGTCGATCTGGTCGCCGCCCTCGCACTGCCCTCGCTGCAGAAATGAAATCCCCTGGTATGACAACATCCCCATACTGTCATGGATTTTGCTCAGAGGGCGATGCAGATTTTGTAGAGGCCCAATATCCTTTAGATACCCCGTGGTGGAGCTTATAAGCGGCCTGCTGTATGCGGGGATAATGTTCAGGTTTCTTTACGCCCCTTACCTGCCTGCTGACGAACTTGGTCAATTAAGACTGCACTTTGATATAACTGATATTGCGATGATACTGTTCCTCTTCAAGTGCTACATCTTCGCCACCTTCATCCTTATCCTGGCCACCCTCGATATCGAGCACATGCTGCTGCCGAACAGGCTGACCATTTCGGGCGCCATAATAGGTATGGCCCTTGGGCCCTTTGTCCTGCCTTATCGAGCAGAAATCTTCCCCGGCCGGTTAACTCTTTTTAATGTTTCCCCGGCTTTGGATGGGTTTCTCCAGGCGGTATTGGGTCTTATCGCCGGCGGCGGAGTTATCTTCATCTTCTTCATCATCGGCTACCTGGTATACCGCAGGGTGGTCATGGGGCCTGGGGATGTCAAGCTCGCGGGGATGATTGGCGCCTTTGTGGGCCTCAGCCAGGTGGGACCGGCGCTTTTTATCGGCTTCGTGGTCGGCGGAATTTTGGGAATCCTGTTTATTTTCCTGAAATTGGCTGGCCTTAAAACATTGATCCCCTTCGGCCCTTATCTCTGTATCGGTGGATTGGTGGGCTTGTTGTGGGGGCCGAATCTGATGACTATGTATATGAATTATTTGCATTGATCTCAGGAACGGTATTATTTACGGGAATTCGGGTATTTTTTTGCGGACAGTATTCCATGTTCAGTAAAGATATTATATAATAAAGGTTGAGACTTACCCCGAATATCCCCCGTAAGGTTTCGTATCCTGGGAAATGAATTTTTAAAAATGCCGGTAGTTTTTTTCAAAACAGAACCTTTTGCTATATTGCGGGGTCTTAAAAGTAAATGAACAAAGGGGACCCCGCCGGCTAAGTGAGCCGAGTACCACCGGTAAGATGTTATGAGAATCAGCAAATTGAATTTATCTAATTTTATGCAAAACCTTAATTTTTCATCAAGGTTATCGGCTGTGGTGAAATGCAGCAATTTAACCGAGGAGCCTGAGATGCCGTCGGTGTTAAATAAACTTAAAAAAGGTGATGGGGGCTTCACATTGATTGAAGTAATGGTAGTGGTGAGCATATTGGCAATACTCCTTGCCCTCACCGTACCCGACTATGTGAGGACGCGTCCGCAACGTCTGCTGGGTGCACAGGCTAATAGGATTGGCCAGGTAATACGTTATGCACGTCTTCAGGCCCTCAAAAATAACGAGAATTACTATCTGGAATTCATTCCCGAGCTTGATATGTACCGCCTCTGGGGTCCGAAGGGATGGTTCGCTTATGCCGACCCCATGCGCCTTGAGGGTGACTGGGATGGCGATAGTGGCACGGGTAAAGACGATTTCACCGATAACGAAGACACGGACTTGTACGATGGCGTCATGGAGGACCCGGATATATTGCTTAATCCCCTTTATCCCGAAAATTTGCCGATATTGACCGTTGCCCCAAGGCTACATATTGATGCCGCTGGCGGTGTTTTGACCGATATTTACCGCGATTTTGAAAACCCGGAGTATTTAGGGGGCCAGGCGGTTTTTCCATTTGAAGTTGACCTGAGGATGGAGCCGCTGAGCTGGAGCCCCGGTTCCACTGATATCATAACAAGGCCGACATGGACTACAGCGGTGAATATCCTCAGCCGCGCCCCTCTGCTTTTTATGGTTTTCTACCCGGATGGCACTGCAGCATCAAGTTGGCAGTTCGACCAGCCGCTGCCGTTAGGTCTGGACACTGAAATCAGGGACCTGCCAGGCGGCCAGCTTGGTGTAAGTGAAATCTTCCTCCAGGTCCGCGGCGATTTGAATATAAACGCCGATGAAATGTGGCGTTACCCCGGAGGCGGCAATCCTTCGGGCGCGTTCGACCCACCATCACACTGGCAAACACTGGACTATGCCAAGGCGATTGAACCGTCCTATGGGCGCAGGATACTTGTCAACCACGCCACAGGTCGAATAAAAATCGAGGATTTCGCGCCAAGAGCCCTGGATATCGACCAGGATAACAATGAGCTGGTTTATTTTTAAATTGTTATTCTTGCTTGTCTCTGACGTATTCGATCCGAGCCGCGACCGTCAGGGAGCGACAATATTTGAAACCATATATTAGGTGTTGCATGCAATGGCCTCTTTAATAAGAAAAATAAACCGTGGAAGCCCAGGCTTCACATTAGTGGAGGTGATGGTGGCCATCACGCTCCTCATGTTGGTGGTTTTGCCACTTGCCTCGCTATATGTGAAAAGCCTTACCACTATTCAGAACGCTGCAATATATTCCCAGGCTTTAGCGTTGGTCCACAGCAGAATGGAAATTGTTGAAGATCTCGATTACCAGGCCCTCGATTACACAAACCCCATATTCTGCCCCGGTTTCTCATTTGAGACGTTACCGTCGAATGCTTATGAGCTCCGTGACAACCCCGATACCCCGGACGTCACTGAAACCTATTTCGACCCCACAGACAATGGTGGGACTGCGAATTACCCTGTCCCGGTTTATCGTGATTACTACAACAACTTCACCGGGCAGTTGATTGACCCCAATTACAACGGGCTTTGCGACGATGATTTGAACGGCGACGGCGTTGTCGATGTGGTGGATATAGCAATCGGCAACCCGAACAATGACACCTTCACAAGCGGCCCTTATAGTGGTCTGCCCAAAGCGGGCGACGGTGTCTATGACACCGTTGTCGAGGGAATGTATGTAAACACTTATGACCCCACCATGTGGCATGTCCTCAATGTCAATGAAGCAGCCGCGCCAATAATCGATTACAGCTTACAGCTTGACAGAAACCAAAGCATTGATGCTGTCGGCGCGGATGGTTTGGTGAGGGATTACCGCCACCGCGAAAAAACTTTCCGCAACTTCGTACGCATGACCACCATCATCGACCCCACCCCGCGCCTTGCCGACCCTAATCACCCCGATGCGATAGACGACTGGATGGATCAGTATTATTTCTGGGAACGACATACAACCGACAGTTATACCGACAAGCAGCTCTTAACTTTGAGCTTATGCCTTGAGCGTGACCTTCCGCTTATCAAGGGCACAAACTCGCTCTCGGTCGCGGTCGGCGGCGAAAATGCCTTTGTTGTTGCAAATGATTCCGGTACCGGGTTGGAGGAAACCGACCCGTTTAAAGTGAACTATTCCGTTCCGCTTTTTGGCAAGAAAGTGATTGTCACGGTTTTCTACCTTTCGGGCAAAGGGGAGGTTATTTATGAGGACCTCGATGGCGACGGCATCCCGGAGGAATTACCCTCGGAGAGCTATGCCAACGCCAAGCATGTAAGCTTGGAACGGTTATTCGTAAACGATGTCCTTCTGTTCAAACAGGAATCGCTTCGCCGGCGCGATCCGTCCTATACCGTTTCCGGTTTGGTTTGGGACCTGAGCAACCCGCTTAACCCCGTTTCCTGGGTCCGCAACATACTCATGGTGCCTCCGCAGCGGCGCTTCCTGATTGACAATACGATTTCAACTCCCGACGGCATCATGACCATTCCCGATATTTCGACAGGGGATGAGTATGACCCCTGCGCCGAGGGCAACGACGGCTTGCCGTATCTTGGAGACAGATACTGGTTCCCAAGCCCACCTTAGTTATCTTGATAAAGGGGCATTAATTAATGCAGGAAAAAAGGCCGCAAGGCCGGAAAAAAATATGTGCAGGAAATATCAAGAGGTGAAACCGATGAATAGGCAAAGAGGCTTTACTCTTGTTGAGTTGTTGGTGGTCATTACCATCATCGGTATTCTCATTACCATAGCGGTGCCCAGTGTATCGCGCATCAGGGAGCGGGCGAAGGAAGCCCAGGTTCAGGCCGGGATGCAGCAAGTCGTCCATGCCCTGGAGCTGTTCAACCAGAACAACGGGAACTATCCGGGGGTGGCGATGCCGATATGCGATGATGACGGTATAGAACCGTTTTACGATGCTTCCGGCAACCTCCAGCTTTATGCTATGCGCGGGGTTCTCGGCGGCGGCTATGTCCCGCATGATATCGCCACAGGAACCTATTTTCTGGACGCCTTCTACTTCATTCCACAGCCCCCCGCGGTACAGGTAGGTATAGAACAAATCCCGGACAGGCTTATGTCCTCAGGCTCCCTGGAAGCGGTTTACCCCATTAATTTCTTCCGCAAGAATGTCAGGGGCTTGACCGACAAAGGCATCCCCATGGTCAACATCTGGGGTATCGAGTTCCAGCACGATTTCACGCAGAACTTGGACCCGCTCGATTTCCACATCTCCTATCCGCTCATGTACGACACCGCTGTTGCCGGTAATTACAACTTCCCCAGCCCCTTTGATTACACCGGCCCGGCTGATTTCACCCCCTACTACCTCGGCGATTGGCGCGGGGTCATATGGGATGCAAACAACGACGGTAAGGTGAACGAAGGGGAACTGCAGAAGTATTTCCCCGAGGGCGATTTCGCCTACATCCCCCTGGACCCGGTCCAGCGTGATGTCCAGAACCCCCAGTTCATGCGGTTCTGCCAGAATTACTGGCTCATCGGCTACGGCTCGAAACGTACCGCCTTGCGGAACAAGTATGCTGCCGTTAATCCGCAGTTCCCGCGTCCATTGGGCGATGGCGACCCTAATTTCTCCAATGAATTCGAACGCTGCGTGAAAAACGCGCTTGTCGGGGCGGCGTTCGTGATGGGTACGAAATATACCGAGCAATTCAATGTTGCTGGTAATGAATAGGGATACCCCGGGGACAGTCCCAAAACGCTAAGCACGTTTATCCAAGGGACCGTCCCAAGGTACAGTGAAAGCTTTAAGGGAAGTGATTCTCTCCTTCAAGCCCGGAGGTATTTTATGATGGCTTGCAGATATATAAGAAATAGGTCTCCTCGCGGTTTCACGATTATTGAAATGATGGTGGCTATGGCCATTGCCGCGATATTCCTCACAATTTTCATCGGCGTGGTCGTCGCCACATTTCAGACGTTACGTACCGGCGATGAGCGTACCGCCGCCCAGCAGAACGCCAGGGTCGCCATGAGATTCATCGTCCGCGATGTCAAACAAGCCATCGAAATCGCACCGCGCAGGTTGGAGGAGCCTATCGACCCCGTTTTTGGCGACCTTCCGCGCGATGAGAATTCGCTTGACCCGTTCGACCCGACTGGCACAAGGTACAGTTATCCTATTTATAGGCGTTCGGTTGACGGGGCCTCAAATGCCTATATCGATTTAAGCCACGATGGTGCCACGGGTGACGGGGATGAATATGACCAGTTCAGGGACGACGGCAGGCCTTATGACATACGCCCCCTCGCCCCGAACCGGCTGGAACTTTTGCTTAATACCGACGATTATTTCTCGCATACTCAGTATTTCGGCGACGACCCGGAAACCCCCGCACCCGATTTGAGGGAGTATAACCTTGATCTGAACAACGGCGGGCCGCAGGACAATCCCCAATCCCTGCGGACACGCATCACATACGAGCATCAAATTGTCCCTCCAATGGCGCAGGTTTACATCAATGCTTTTGATGGCAACCGGAAAGATTTCAAGCTTCCCATGAACCGGTCCGGCTCTCCAGGTGTGGCGAGTGAAGAGGAATTCTGTATCGTCAGGAGTTTTGAGCCTGAATTTTTGGATGACGCCCTTAACTTGGATGTCATCAGGCCCTCCGTAGCCGACCCCAACCTGTACGTCGATGCCTATTCCTTCCGCCAGCCGGTTGCCGACCACATCGTTGATATCCGCTTCCGCTATTGGAACACGGGGAATAACGATATGGTCGAGATACGATATGACCCGAATATCGAGCACGCTTACAATAACCCCCAGGGGAGTACGGGAACGCCGATAGATACTGACGACGGCTACTATCGCTACTTCACTTCCTGGGGCCAGGAAATCTATGTCTGGTTCGACTACGATAGAGACGAAATGGTGAATTTCGTCGATCCGACTTTATCAAATCCTTTCAGTGCTGTGCAGCCATATTGTTTTTATATGTATACGGATCTTGTGAATGCTGGCTGGGAGGAATACCAGAGGGGCATCCTCCTCTTCGAGGGCTGGCGGTTCATTAACATGGTCAGCGTGACCATCCGCGCAACAAACAGGGAAAACCTCGAAAAATTCAAGGCTTCCATTGACCCCACGCTTACCACCGCCCGTACCGATTACCAGGTGGGTTATGTCGATTTCGGCAAAGGTACCGCGGCCCCGACAGGGATTGAGGACAATACCAACCAGAATATATTGGACCCGTTCTACAGGGCAACGGATAATTACAGGGCCAACTCGGTCATCATCAACGGCAACGAAGCATGGGATTTCGTCGAGCCCAACATCAACCCCGCCTACGACCCGAACAGTTTCGTAACACTTGAGATGTTTGTTGCGCCTACTGCAATGAAGACCAGCGAAAGGCAGAATGAGTTTCTGCTTGCTTATGGATTCAGCTATAGGGGGGCTTTATAAAATCGAATTGACCATGGCCCGATGCTTTTATCATGATTGGTTTATTCTTATAGGGCTTTCAAGGGATAATCGGGATGGGGTTGGAACGATTATTGCACTTACTGATTATTTTTAGGTGATTATTATGCGCTTATCACCCGCCGGAATATGGAGGCGGCTCGTATCGGAGAAGGGGGTGGTGCTTATTGCGGTTTTGATCTTCATGGCCGCAATAGTCCCGATCACCATCCTTATACTCGATTCGGTCCGCATCGAATCCCTTATCCCGCTCAACGAGAACTATGCAGAAATAGCTCAATGGCAGGCTGAACTCGGCTACTATGAGGCCGCTTCGCTGCTCATTGAGGGCCAGAACCTCGTGGGCGTGGACCCATCGCGTGTATTGTCCAATACCTATGAAGACCCATTCACCGGCGGTCCGGTTGATTATATATATCGCCCGTCAAACGATAACACCGACTTGGAATTTATCTTCCATCCCGGCACCCATCGTCTCGATTACTTGGCGGAGCCGTGGGCGAAACATCCGGAGAATGATACATATTTCTTGGCTGAACGTTCGTTGGAAAATACCGACCACCCGTTGAACCTTGATTTCGGGACCAACCCCGAATTGTCGAGCGTACCGGCCCGGTGGATATTTCAGAATGTCCCCCTCGGACTGGATGATTTCGGCGAACTCATTGAGGATCAATACAGCGGGGAACAGGATGCCCCGGGCCTTGTCCCGGATTATGAGGATCTGAGCGGTTATGATATAAGGCCGCCCGTAGGCGCTACGCACACACAGCCGCATTCGATAACGCAATATAACCCCGGTGCCGGCAACGATTCATTCGACTGGCCGATTGTGTCCTACCTCGACCCGACCGGGAATCACGTGACCGGCTATGTCCCGGACCGGCTGTGGTGGGAAACAAGCCCCGCCGACCCGGCGTATATCTGGCCGAACAAGTTCCCGCGCCCGGCCTCTTATTTCCGCAACAATACCACAGGGGTGGATGCATACGCAGCCGATGATTTTGTGTATGACTCCCTTTTCGATGGCCAGAACTCGACAAACCAGTACCTGCCCAACGCCGAGCTCCAGGAGGCGGTTACTGATTCAACATGGGCTAATACTTTCTTCGGAAATAGTTTCACGAACAATAAAGAATACAAACCCCAGCCGGGAAGCATATATCCCGCGCCGCTCGGCACCGAGGGGACCACCCTTCCCGCCTGGCATGAGACCATCGTCTCCGATGAATCGGGGCGTTTCCCCATCAACATCCTGATGAATATCGTTTTCTCTTCCGACAACCTTGATTACAACGATGACGGCACTGCTAACGCCCCTGTCACCGAGCGGGACACATGGGATGACGCGTTCTATGATGAACCCATCACCGATAATACGCATACGAACCACGCTCAATATTTGCTTGCGCGGGATATGGTCATAAGCCTCCTGATGACTGATGAAGAGATGCGCGGTACCGACCCCCTCGGCGCCTACCAGTATTACAAAAATAAGGCCGAATGGCTCCTCAGGCAGATGATGTATAAGCGCTACATGCTCGACTTAAGGTCGGATTACAATGGCGATGGGATAAATGACGTAACATGGGGGGAAAATGATTACCTCGGCGTGGACCAGGAGCTTGACGGCAACGGCCGAATGGGCGATGCCCCGGATATGTGGGACGGCACATGGAAAATATACGACAACCCCAAAAACATCCTCACCGATTATTCCCGCGATAATCCCCCCAACGCGACACGGTTGACCCTCGATGAATTCAAGCGGCTCAACGAACGTGTCACCGTTTACAGCTTCGATACCGAGTGCGTCGCTGATTTCCAGATGAACGACCCGGGAGAATTTTTACGCATCAACATTAACCGCATCGAGGAGACCGATAATTCCGACACGAAGTTCGTCAATGAGAAAAGGGGATGGGATATCCTCCGCTCCAATGCCTTCCTCGGCAGGGAAAGGGCGCGAAGCATTCTATGGTGGCGCGATGGCCTTGTCGATTTGAACGGCGACGGCGACCTCGATGATGAATTCGTCGAACTCCCTATTAAGGACGCCACCGGCGATGTGCCGATAACCACTATTACTTACCGCGAAAGAAATAATCCTAATTACCAGGACCCTACTCTGCTGACGCTTCCCGACCCGACCACGACTCCGCCAACGCCGTCATATCCGGCATATTTCGCTTTTGATCCTGATTACGTCAACATCCCTTCGATGGGGTCCTTGCTGACAATCCCGATGTCCACTCAGACGACGCAGATTGTTTATTCCCTCTGGGACGGCACCGGTTTGGATATCTACAAGAAATCCTCCGGCACCCCGGGGATTGGGACGAATATCCTCAATCACTCTGCTGGTGATGATTACCAATATCCCAACAGCAATATGCTCGGCACTCAATTTTTGTTTGAAATATTTAACCGTTCAACTAACGCCGAATCCGATTTAAACACATCTGATATGAACGGCGCTACGGTCGCTGACACTGGTTTGAACGGTTGGCATCCGTCGTATAACGGGAATGGTCAACGCTTATCTTATATAAAAGTTGACACCGGCACGGGCGACCGTGAAATTTTTGTGGCCAATGTCGATGGTACCGGTGAAACCTCGGTAACAGGCGGCGTCCCCGCTTTGGACATCCCGAATAGCGAGGACATCGGCTTCCAATTGAACGAGCTTCTTGAACCTGTCATTGGTTTCAGGCCGTTCCCTGAGCCGATGTGGTGGGAAATCGCCGGCCCTGATTGGTCGCCTTCGCAATCCTATCCGGAGGAAATTGTATTTGCGCAAGGCGATGGTCTTCCCTGGGGCACTGATCCCACAACGACTTCAACCAACTTGGCGATTATCGATTCCGACGGCACCGGCTATCGATTCATAACCCCCCGTACGACAGGGATTCACGACCTCAACCCCGTATTTACACAAGATGGCTCCGGTGTAGTTTTCACGCGGATGGACCTTCGCGGCTGGGACCCGAATGGTGGCGCGGCGGCTTTGATGGAACTGCTTACATCGCGTGTCCAGCTTGCCTATGTCCCCCGCACCGGCGGGGCCGGCTGGTGGATGCCCATGTGGCCACCGGCGGGTGAACAACCGATAGGATTCCCTGTCCTTCCCACTATCAGCCCTGACGGGACGGAAGTGGCATTCTGTGCCATTGACCGTGACGGCGCAAGCTTTGGTATCGATATTTACAGGATGCCGTTGTTTGGGGGCGAATGGGCCCCGATGGTTGAGACCGGTATATTGGGTTGGGCATGGTGTCCTGATTGGGGCAATGGGCCCATCCTGCCTGCGGAGCAGGACGACAGGCACGGCGGCTCGCGTGTGGCACGTCCATTGGCTTCTCTCACTGGACTGCTGCCCACGGACCGGGAAGGGCTTGCTGCTGAGCTTCAGGATGCTTCCTTGGCGTTGCGAATAAACCTCGGCAACGGCGTTCTGCAGCAATACAGGTACAGGGACTTGCCCGCTGTAAGCAGCCTCCAGGTTGAGGCGCTGAAGGCGATGTACGATAAATTCACCGTACGTGATCCCGTTGTTTACAATGCTACAAGCAGTAGCTATGTCATTCAGGCTTATGGCCCGAAAATAAATATCAACACGGCCACAAGGCCTGTGATGAGGACCATCCTTCTGGCCATGTTCCAGGGCCCCGTATGGGATGACTGGGGACTCAGCAACTACACCACCGGTCCTGCACCGCGCGGTGATATCAGCGCTACCACTGCAATTATACCTATTAACCTTTTAGATATAGGTCTTTCCGATGACGCCCGGTTGTTGGCGCTTCAAATCGCCGATACTTATGCCCATCAGATTGCCGAGTATCGCCGCTGGGTTTATAACAATCAAGGTATCGTGGGCGTCACGGAGGAAACCGTCCCAGATCCGCTTGCGCTTCTGACCGCAGGCGGGCCGGAATCGCAAACCCAGAATTACCGCGCCAACCCGTTCTATCCCATCGACCTCGATCAGGACCCGTCCACAATCGACAAGCCGTTCTATGACCCCGCCCCGCCGTTCCGTAGCATCGCCGACCTTTTCCGCATAATGGTCTATGAGTACAACGTCAATAGCAGCCCCTGGCGCATTGAGGGTATCGATTCAACATATGGTCCCGATCCTGTTGATTTGCCCGAGACCATTGATATCAGCACCGGCAATCCCATGGGTGGTTACAATGCGCTTGATGTATGGGGCCCGATCTATGTCGAGTCGGGCGAAATGACCGTTACACACGGTGGCCCGCTTGACGCCTTGGGCGCAAGTGTCGCGTTGTCGGGTTTTGACAACCGTTACCTGCAAATAGGGGCGGCGGTATTTAACGATTTCTACGTTCACCAGCAATTCAGGCTCTTCAGCGCCGATGATTTCAAGCGCGTTGAGCCTTATCTTACAACGCGCACTTATTCATACCGTATCGAAAGCCGTGGTGTGGTGCGTATCGCCTCCGGTGTCAACCGGATGGATATAACCCGGGACAAACTCTGGATTGTCTCGACCAACCGCGATGCGTTTATCGGTTATGATACCGACGGAGACCCGGGCCCTGCTGATGGAAACACTAACGATTATTATTGGCTTATCAATGCCGATGCCAATCAACCTCTGAGCATTTTGACTTATGAGGATACCCCGCAGGGCGGTTTCAAACTCGCGCGGGATAGGTTCGTGCCGTAGTTTCCAACAATCTGATTCAACCTGTAATCGATCAGGGTTTTGAGGGATGGCATATGCCATCCCGCTTTTATTTTCGGTGTATTGCCATATCAAAAGGCCATGGCCAAATTGAATAGTTGTAGCCCCGAACATCCGCTTTCAGCCAGATAGCCATTTTAGGGGCGCACAGCGTGCGCCCCTGCTGAAAATGATTAGTCTGCCATATGCTTAGTTGTGTAAATTTTCCTCTGAGGCTTGAACTTATTGCGTTTTCATAATATCGTAAAATCTCGGGATATCTTAATTAGGCTTGTTTAAATAAGTGCTTGACAAGGTCATATCTATACATTAAGATTTTCAGCTAATATGGGCCTGAAATGCAGGCCTTTGGTATGCTATTTTATTTATAGTAAATAATGATTCTATTGGAACGACCCATAGGAGGTATCTCGTGAGTGCCATCGGCAATCTTCGCACAAGGCTTCGCGGCCTACTATTCATTTGCACCATTTTTGCGCTGTTTCTGATTGCCAGCGGATTGGTCGCCGCTGATCAGACTGCGGTATTGGAGGGAATCAGGCTTGATACGGCCGGAACAGGCCAAGGCCTTGCCATACTCCTTAATGGGAGGGTCGAATATGAATTGACTCAGCTTGAAGGTGAGAGAGGAATACAGTTGTATCTTCCCGATTGCGAATTGGGAAGTAATTTCAGTGTGCCATCTCTCAAATCCGGCGACCTCGCCCGGAGGATAGACTACAAGCTGAGCCTTCAAAAAGGGGTAAAATCAGTTACTCTGGTTATTACATTCCGCGATGGGTTGTTGGATAAAGGGAGCTATTCGGTTGAACAGGACGGCAACAATATTATCGTTGCCCTTTCCCTGTCCAAGCAGCCGGATCTCCTTGTCGCGCCGTTTGGAGCTGCGGAAACAATCAGCGGCGAAAAGGTGAAAGTCCAGGGCGTCGAGGTGATTAAGCTTGACGGGCGTGAGACTATCCGCATAAAAACTTCAAGCCCATGCAAGCCCGAGATACGCGCTGCGGCTTTCCCGTTCAGGGTTATAATGAAATTCGCCAATGCTGACCTTAGCCCTGAACTCGCAGCCGGCTATTCCTATGAATCCGCAT
>Ga0315277_10001162_pt1 | contig 38963 bp, 23 predicted proteins | sample YL17G05_15_MG_FD_203695 | JGI IMG/M metagenome (GOLD analysis project Ga0315277, IMG submission 203695) | Sediment microbial communities from Yellowstone Lake, YNP, Wyoming, USA - YL17G05_15 | ecosystem: Environmental > Aquatic > Freshwater > Lake > Sediment | place: USA: Wyoming | collected...
AATTCCTGCCAAATAAGAGAATAACAGGGTTAATGATAAATAAAACAATAATACTTTTGTGCCAAGTAATTTGTTATATGCATAAAACGTTTCTGCTTTGGTAGCGGGTCCAGAAATAAAAAAAGCCAGCACAGCGCCTTTACTCATTCCCATCTGCATTAAAGTATCTATAAATGGAATGGCCGCGCCTCCGCATGTATAAAATGGAATACCAAGAGCAATTGCCGCAAGCGTGCTGCTATTTGCATCACCGCCAAGCATTCTTTCAACAAGCTGTGGAGAAATTAAAGCTTTCACTGCGGCGCTTATAAGTATGGCTATGGAAAATGTTTTACTAACATAAATTGAGTTTCTAAACATTTCCATCCAAACGGATCTTTTCGGCTTTGACTGTGTATCCACTTTGCAGGGTTGAATAGTATTAATTGACCGGAATAATTTTATTGTTAATAATCCGCCCGTTACTGCAACCAGAAAAGCGACGCCGGTTCTAATAATTGCCATTTCCCAGCCAATTTGTGTTACTGTTAAGAAATAGATGCTGGGATTCATAAGAGGCGATGATATAACAAATGCGATCATTGCGCTGAAAGGAACGCCCACAGCCATTAATGAAATTCCAATTGGAATTGCCGCATAGGTTGGAAGAGGTGAAACTAATCCTATCAGCGCCGCAAGTAGTATTGAGACTATTTCGCTTCGTGAGCTAAAATTGATTTTTCTGCATTTGAAATACTGAACCGCGGCTACATTGAGTGCGATACTTATTAGTAGGAAGGGACCGAGATTTAGAAAGAGGTCATAAGAATTGTCGATGATTCTTAATGTATAAGTTCCCTCGAACCAGTTCCGCATTTCAAGAAGTAAGTGCATTTAGAAACTTAGACAAAATGAGAACTATTATTAGAATATTTTCAGAAGAGAGCTCGTTGCATGAATGACGAATCCTCTTCACAATGCCGATATTCATATCACTGGAAAATCGTTCGTGAAAGATCAGAGATGTAAAGACGGTTCCAGTTTCAATGTTAGTCGAGACAATGGTTTCCCCCCTTGCCTCTTATGCCAGTTGAAGGGCATTCCTCCTGAATAGTTTCAAAAGATTACGAGTTGCAAATATCAGATTCCATTCCCCTTTGACCTCATCAATCCCGCGCATAAGAAATGTTCGTATTCGCCGACAATCGTTGATTCAACCAGAGATAGGTTCTATGATCGTTCTACTCAAGGCAGTTCTACTCCAACGCTTTCACTTTATCATTTATGTCAACTACATCTACTTCTTTGTTTTCAGGATAATTGTAGGGCAACAGATGCCAGATTTCTGAAAAGGATGATTCCCCTTTTGGTGCAATCCATTCCCACGGGCCTATTGGTTCTAATTCGGCCACAAGTTCCTGATGATACCAAATTGAAAGTGGCACGGCAGCCATTTCACCATATTCATAATTTTTGTCGTATTCATATGTCTTAATGAAAAGCATATCATCTTTTGTTATGTAACCAAGCCATCCTTTATCGCTATCGAAAACCATCTTAGGTAATTTCACTGGTCCAAGTATTAATAAGTAATCATTCATCACTTTAATGTTTTCTTCTGGTTCAGGCATAAATAACATTGAATTACTATTTGTATAACTGATATATCCTTTAGGAAACCGATTGGGATTGCTAAGAGGAACTATACAAATACCGCCACCTGTTGCAAATGTGCGGCTCCAATAGCAAAGTTTTCTGGGAGCTGTCCCAAGGTTTTTAATTGTTTGTCTTACTTTGAATTTGGTAGTATTTGGATCTAGCTGGAAATCACGAACGACCTGAAGGTTCTCTTTTTCATTGATTTGACTGGTTAATCTTGCGCTGAAGTTGCCAGTAATCTCAGCATCCCATTTACCTAACCAGAACAGTTTTTTATCTACTTTATTTTTTTCTGGACCAATATCAAAACGCCCCGCAGATGGCTGCATGCCCGAAAGTCCCCGCCATTCACCCGGGACAGGAATAAATCCGTTTTTTTCTGGATCAACGTACAGAGCATTTTTCCCATCAATTTCGTAAACAAGAACACGACCTCCAAAGTTTGGATCGAGCACAACCCTGCAGGCACTATTTGATAGTTCAATGCAGTTTTCATAGCCATGAGAAGTTATAAACTTACTACGATGACTTTGAGAATGCTTTGTTGTTGTCATTCCAATTTGCGAAAACATATTGTTCGAACAGAGGATGAGAACCACACCTATGAGATATTGAGATGATTTCATCAGTTGATCCTATATGAACGAATTCATGTTCTTAGCTTGAGGAAAAGGATCGCAAGCGTCTAAGTGATTCAGCCTATGATTTATTTTTGCATTTGTTCTTCGATTTATAGAATACTCCTTTAACAAAAATAACAATGACATTTGGTTTTTTGTCTGATTGCTATGCTAACAATAATGATACGGATGCTAAAGTAATACCCATCAGACCACTTAGTATTTTCATGTTATTCACTTCTAGAATATTAATCTAATTCTGTGTTGGTTTGCTTTCGCCTCAATAACTATTATTGCCGTTAGAAAAGCTATCGTGTATGTTTAATCATTTGTATCGTTCCATCGGGATTGTAAAATAGTTTCTCGAAGCAAACTATCCTTCCCTGAGACTCTTTGTATTTCGGAAACTCATCTATGGCAATATGATAAAAATAGTACCATTGACCTTTGAACTCTATGATTGAATGATGATCTTGCGCACCTTGAGGAGCTGGAGCCATTGCTCCTTTCCATTCGAAAGGACCATAAGGGTTTTTACCCATTGCATAAAAACTCTGATATTCATTATTTTTAAAGTTCGAGTATGATAAATAGTAAATACCATCCTTTTTGTGCATATATAATCCTTCACAAAATCTTAGGAGGGGATTTCTGAGAATCGAATCTGGAGCATACTCTATCTTGCGAGGAGTTTCAGCCAACGATATCATATCTGATTTAAGTTTGGCCACAATCATACTATTAGAATAAACATAGGCTTCACCATCGTCGTCGATAAATACCATTGGATCCATGCGCATTGTGTCGCCTTTAAGGGGCCCTTGATCGGTATAGGGACCAATCGGAGTTGGCGCTGTTGCTACACCTGTTACCCAGCGTTCTCCACCAAATTTAGAGTTGTGTGGATAATAGAGGTAGTACGTCCATACACCATTCTTATCTTTTTTGCGGGCTGCGCCGGGTGCCCACATGTAGTTTTCAGGGGTAGGTCCCCATCGGCTTTGGTTCAACATTGAAGAGTGAAAAACCTCGCCATGGTTGGTCCAGTTAATCATATCGGCCGAAGAGAAAGCATGATAACCATCCATTGCCGCGTAGTGATGTCGATGTTTGGTTGAATCCATATTTCTGTCCTGCGATGTAAATACCCAAACTACTCCGTCCCAAACATGTACTGAGGGATCTGCTGCTCCATGCAAACGGCTCAATGGATTTCCCTCATATTTAAAATTATACGGAAACTTGATTTTCCCAATTCTTACTGCATCGTTTGAAGCTTTTTGAGCTGTAGATGTGTTAACCATTATACTACATAGCAAAATAATGGCAACAGTAAAAAGAACTAGAGATCTGTTCATTTCTTACTCCATGGAAATGAGTTTTTGGCAAAACAATGTTTTCTACTACTTAGATTAACCAGCTGTTCATCATTAAGCAGAAGGAAAGTGGTCTATCATTTAAAAAAAGTCGTCCTGTACAACTATCTTGTATGTTTAATCATTCGTATTGTACCATCGGGGTTATAATATAACTTCTCGTAACAAGCTATCCTTCCTTGATTCTCTTTATACTTAGGAAATTCTGGAATTGCTATGTGATAAAAATAGTACCATTGTCTTTCAAATTCTATGATTGAGTGATGATCTTGTGCGCCCTGAGGAGCAGGAGCCATTGCCCCTTTCCACTCGAATGGTCCGTAAGGGTTATTGGCTACAGCATAATAGCCTTGAAATGTTTTATTTTTCCAGTTGGTATAAGAAAAGTAGTAAACGCCATCCTTTTTATGCATGTAGGAACCTTCGAGAAACTTTAAGGTATCATTCTGCATAATCTCGTCAGGTGCATATTTGATTTTTTGCGCCTCTTCTGCCAATTCAATCATATTGGGTTTTAATTTAGCCACTACACCGGGATTGTTATAAATATATGCCTGACCATCATCATCAATAAAGACTTTGGGATCAATTCCATTTAGACCTTCGATTGGACGACCTGTATCCTTGAATGGTCCCTTTGGCGAAGCTCCAATTGCTACGCCTATGCACCACCTACCATCCTTATTTTTAATTGGGTAGTACAAATAGTATTTATCATTCTTGCGCGCCGAACCGGGTGCCCATAAAAACCCGCCTTTTTCCCAAGCCCAGGGTACATCACTGGAATGAAAAATCTCACCGTGATCAGTCCAGTTGACCATATCTTTCGATGAGAAAACATGGTACCCATCCATTGCATCGTAATGGTGTTTGTGTTTGGTAGAATCTACATTTCTGTCTTGAGAGCAATACATCCAAACCACTCCATCCCAGACCTGCACGTCAGGATCGGTTGCACTGTGTATCCGGCTCAGTGGATTTCCCTCGTATTTGAACTCGTAGGGGAACTTTATCTTCCCAATTGTCACGGCATCATTTGAAGCTCTTTGCGCGTTTGATGTGCTAGCCAATAAGCTACAGAATGCTATTATAGCTATGGCAGAAAGAATATGAGATTTACGCATCGCAGAGTCCTATACGTTGGTTAGTCAATTTAATTTATTGGATATGTTGATATCTCTTGATAATCCAATTTCATCCTCTTTTCCCCTGTTTATCCAAAAACTGTATAGCCACCCAATTTTTGCATATTGTCTATTCCACAACGACACCGACTGTGAATGCCTCAGCTCCTAACTGCTTTGACCTTTCACCAGGAGAAGCATTGGCTACCGTAATACTAGCCTTTCCATGGTGTTGTACCTTTTTCCCCTCGCTGTCATAATATGAAAACTCTTCATAGGGTATGGAGAACTTCATGTTTTGTTCGGCACCTTGTGGAAACGAAACGCGCTTAAAGTCAATAAGTGAGGCCAAGGGTAAATTTTCCCCACTGTTTTCGATAGTCAAGTACAGCTGAACCACATCTTCCACGTAAATGGGACCAGTGTTCTTAATAGTTACCGAAATTTCGAGTCCCTGATGTCTTTTTACCTCACCGGTATTAACTGATGGCTTCTCCCATACCAGTTTTCCATATGTCAGGCCAAATCCAAAAGGATATAATGGACTTTCTTTCATATACTTATAAGTTCTGCCCCGCATAGAGTAATTTTCAAATGGAGGGAGCTGATCAATCGATTTGGGAAAAGTAATAGGCAATTTTGCCGATGGGGAGACATTTCCAAAAATAACGTCGGCAACCGCATCTCCGCCACGTTCTCCCGGATACCATGCATAGAGAACCGCATCAGAAAGTTCTGACACTTCCCTAAGATCAAGTGGCATACCCGCACAAATAACTGTAATGACTTTCTTACCTGCTTCCCTTGCCTTTTTGTTAATCTTGCGTAGGAGCACCAATTGACTTTCAGGCAATTGCATATCGAGATTATCACCGCGGTTGGGAGAAGCTATCGATTCTCCTTCTTCGCCTTCCAATAAAAGTGTTAGACCCAATGTAACAATTGTTGCATCAGCTTCTTTGGCATGGCCGCTCACCCAATCCATGTCGTTTTTATTCTCGGTGGTCAGCAATGCTCCTTGTCTGAACTCCATTGCCGTTGAAGGTGAGACCTTCCCGGCAATTCCTTCAACAATGGTTCTCATGTCTGAATTAACACCGTTGTAATTTCCAACCAACGACAAATTGTCTGCGGCCAAAGGCCCAGTCATGAAAAGGATTCGGCTATTTGGATCCAATGGTAATGCGTTGTCGTTTTTGAGCAACACAATTGATTTATGGGCTGATTCCAAGGCCAGTTTCTTTTTTGCATCATCGTTGATCACTTCCGGACCAATGGCACGGTAGGGATTTTCGTTGGCATCATCGAACATACCAAGCTTAAAACGCGTTTTCAAAGTACGCTTTAATCTGGCATCGAGATCTTCCATTGTAATTAGTTTTCTATCATAAGCTTCTTTCAAACTTCTTGTATACGTTTCACCACAGTTAATGTCGACTCCTCTTTTCAAGGCTAATGCAGCAGATTCTGCCGAATTTTGAGTAACACCATGTTTTTTATGAAAGTTATCAAGTGCACCGCAGTCACTGACAATATGTCCCTTAAAATTCCACTCGTTTAGTAATATCTCTTGAAGTAACAAATTGCTGCCGCAGCAAGCCTCGTTGTTCGTACGGTTGTATGCACACATTACAGCTTCAACTCCCGCATCAACACATTTCTTAAATGCCGGCAGATAAGTTTCTCTCAAATCCTTTAGACTTGAAATTGCATTGAATTCATGACGTAATGCTTCAGGACCGCTATGAACCGCAAAGTGTTTTGCGCAGGCTGCTGTTTTTAGATATTTTGGACTACTTCCCTGCAATCCCTTAACATATGATGCACCCATTGTGCCTGAAAGGAAAGGATCCTCACCAAATGTTTCCTGACCGCGTCCCCATCGTGGATCGCGAAAAATATTTACGTTTGGTGACCAGAATGTAAGACCCTGATATAATCTCTGCTTGTAGCCATTATTCAACAAATGATTGTTGATTGCGCGAGCCTCATCTGACACTGCATCTCCAATTCTCTTCATTAAGTCAGGATCGAATGTCGCCGCCAATCCAATGGCCTGAGGAAAAACTGTTGCTCTACCAGAACGTGCAACACCATGCAACGCTTCGCTCCACCAGTTATATTCAATAATTCCCAAACGTGGGATACCAGCGCTATTGTTATCTGTTTGAGTGATTTTTTCCTCTAAAGTCATTTCTTTAAGTAATGCTTCGATTCGTGTATTCATATCCAACTTGCTGTTAAGCCAAACCTGTTTCTGTGCGATAACATCCTTAGTCAAGAAGAGTGCTAGAACAAGTACTAATATTTGTTTCATAAAGATGCCTCGTTAAATATTTGTGGCCTTCTCAAATCACTATTGAGAGCAGCTCAATGTGAATAGTAATCTGTTATGTAGAAACTCTTTGTTGTAACATTTGTTTGTATGGGTGATTTCCGTTGACCCTGCCCCAGCAAAAGGATCCAACGGGGAAGCCCTTGAGTCCAGTTACACGGCACCGGGCAACAGAAAAGAGCCAGGTTGGACCAACGGTCTCCGACCGACTGGTCTGCCGTTTCTTAGGACAGCCATGGCCAACCCAACGCGTTGAGCGATGACCAGACAAAACGAGGGAACACTGAGACGACAGATTGCCGCATTGGCATGCCAGCATGGCCGCTTCGGTTATCGACAAATAGCTGGATTGTTGAGAAATGAAAGTTGGCGTGTGAACCACAAACTGGTTGAACGAATATGGCTACAGGAAGGGCCGAATTGGGCTCAACTGTTCTTCGTTCTGTTTCTGCTGATCTCACGCCATGGTTTCATCACTGAAAGTTCGAAAAGCCATAGTGTACATGATCATTGTGCATCCAGGACTTCAGTAACCAATATTGCATCTGCCTTGCCTCTCCATGGCGATTCCAAATGCACATCTCCTTGCCAGCCAGAAATAATTCCTTTATCTCCTTCGGCCGCTGAACTGGTTTTGTGAGGGACATATTCCCCTGTCAAAGTATTGAACCACGTATACGAGCGCTTGTTAGCGGATTTTCTGAGAAAATTGGGTTGGATCATATAGTTCTCTTTGGGAACATAGAACAGGTGTTTCCCCTTACTGTTCGATAGGCAGTATGCACTTCCGTTTTTTTCAGGATCAGGTTTCAGCGTCGATACATCATGCTTCATAAACAAATCTCTCATGTGCTTGAAATACACGAATTTGGGTCTTATGAAACTCTCATCTTGTTCAAAAGGATTATAGATAAGGACATTCCAGGAACACCCCTGCCAGTAATAGGTTGAGTACGCCCCGCCGAAAACAATGAGATAATTCCTTCTCAGGCAGACCTCAGGATCAGTAAAGTCGCCTGTCCAGACTTGATAGGGAGACTCTTCATATCCGCCATGCTCAATATTAAATACCGGTTTATCAGTATACTTGTTTACTGTATTCAATGTGAGCGTGTATAATGTGCTTGTCCAACTCTGCATGGAAATAAAATCAACTTTGTCCGGATGCCGCTGGCAAAAAGCAAAATCATGAACCGTGACCAACCGTTTATAGGCATTCAGTTTCCGGACTCTATCGATCCTATCCAGAATGTATTTATCATCAGCGCGTCCATACGCAAGCGCTTCCTTTGAAATGTCAAATACAATGTTTGGGAAAGCCTGATAACGTTTTACGACATATTCAAAATATAGATTGTCCGCTTCAGTATACATGTCCGGCCACTTGACCAACTTGTTCCAGACATAGATCATCAGATGTGAAACAAGCCCCCTTTCATTCATCATGCTGATGGTGCGGTCAAATTTCTTGAAAAACTCGGCATTGAGAGCGGAGTAGTCGGGTCTTTCATTATTGCCGAGGAATGGAAAAATGTTCTTGGGGCCTCCCAAGTCATGTTCGGGATAGTTCAGCAGTCTCTTGTCCTTGGGCCATGAAACATCATAGGCAAATAGATTCATCACAATGTGTGTGCACCCATTTTCTGCCAAGAGATCGAGAAAGTGTTCGGACTTCGGCGCTCCTTTATCATTATGATAATCCAACGCATACAACCAGTCGCATTCATACGCCAAAAGATAATAGGGCGTTCCGTCTTCGTAAATGAAATGCTGAGGATTTTGGGGATTGACCATTACACCCCCATGTCCTCCGTATTGTGCTACATTGGAGACCATTAGGTATCCCGTCTTGTTGTCGAGTCCCTTCAGGGAGGAAGATGTTTTGTATGTCCATTTACCGGGAACTGACAACGACAGGCGAATAACCCATTCACCATTACCATTGTAAAACCCGGGAATATTCATCACTGCATTTCCCGGACCCTTGAGATCAGCAGAGAAATCTACATTATAAGGATTCTCGACGTTTCTCAGTGTTGATTTGAATGGAATATCAACAACCTCCCATTTCAACACTTCATGCGGAGTATCCATGTTTTGGGAGATAGACCTGATTGACGCGAATGTTGGGACTGACAAAACCAGAAGAAAAATAATAGAATGCAATCTACGCATGCTTTTTTCTCCAATGCTCTGTTCGAATAACACCTACTTCCCGATAGTCACCGATTCGGTCAGTACGTTGTACCCCTTGGCGGCATCCCACACATCCTTGTTGGCAAAACGGATAGAGTATGCGGGTCGTGAGTGCAAGTTGGCACTAGCGTCAGGCAGCCACAGGGCCAACCTGTACGAACCGGGTGCCATGGCCGAAGGTAGGGTTACAGTCTGCGGGGAGAGCGCGATGGCTCCACTTACCCATGTGCGCACGTCCACGTTGGTCAGTTCGACATTGTAGCGATCGGTGCCATTGTCAAAAACTATATAGATGGGGCGCGGCTTGACCACGCTGGCGTAGCCGTCATTATTCAGATTCGCCGCAATCGCAAAACTGCCCCCCGCTGTCGCCGAGGTTGGAAATGCGGCGTCGATCATGCGAATGCGATACCCCAGCTTGCGTGAGATGCGATCAAATTCCGACTCCGCCGGATCAATGCCCTTTGCCGGCAGCCATCGCTTTTTCCACATGTCTATGGCCTTCCCCCAAAAATCGAGATTGATCTCCGTCCAATTCGCTTCTGCCATCTCGTTTTGCGTATCGTTAATGCGATCTATTGCAGGCGAGCAGGTTTCCCCGCCCATCATCTTGTTCCCGCCGTATGACGTGATCAAGCTAAACGTGTACAGTTTCTGTTGCTCTAACGTTTTGTCGCCAAACCAGAGATTCAATCTGGAGTAGGTACCACGGTCATGCTCATTGAAAAGGAAACAGTCGTTGTGATGGCCCAAGCGATCCCGCTGGACTTGAGTCAGTGGCACGCTGCCTTCCGGCACGGGTAGTTCATCCAGTATTTCTCGAATATGCATCGGGTAGCGCATGACTATGGGTAGCGTGTTCGGAGTCGTATCCAGGATTCGTTTGATGATCCGGTAACGAGTATCACCATCGCTTCGGTTGCTGAGTTCGGTATACCTCCCAGAGTGCCATTCCCCCCACTTACCGAGATAGCCTGCTTCCAGGTGACAGATCACGTCGGCGTTTGCCGAAAGAACGGCGTTGATCTGTTCGATGTGCCTCACAATGCGAGTTTCGGGGACGGAGGGAGACTCGCTCCACACATGGGTGGGACGCAAGATGATCTTCAGACCATACGCACGAATTGCGTCCAGTGTTTTCTGTATGCCATCCAGATAGGTCTGTGGTAACGTGTCCGTACTCCTGTAACCGTCTAAGCGCAGATAGCTGTGAACGAGCGTGTGTCCGGCTGCTATTATGTCTGAAAAGTCGCTATCACCCTTGCTGTCAGGGCCGTTAACATTGCGGCGATTGTGCCATCCGCGTTCAGGATTGGGAAACACACTCGTCAAGTCGGCGATGTAGTAGACGGTGGTCGTGCCTCGGTGTGTTTTCGTCGGCTCTTGCATCCGCCCTTCCACGCCATCCCCAACTTGAACATCGGGGTCGGCTGCAGCATGAACGCTAGACAAACGGTTACCTTTGTACGTAAATGTGCGGGGATATTCGATTTGTTGAATCGTTTTGGTTGCTTTGATGTTGTTGACTTGACCTTTCAATGAAAAGGAAATCAGCACAATACCCAAGGCTAAGAGAATACTAGGTTTTTTCATAGTTCAAATCAGTAGTGTCCGGTTAAGTATGTTTGCATCTCGGCAAGTTGTTTCTTCAAATATTTGAACCAGCATTGGTTCATATCGTTGGAAGATACAAAAACGAGACTTCATTCTTGGAAGCAGGAGTACAATACGGAAAGACCCCACAGTTCCTTACGCCACCATCCACCGATACAAAGTGGGTCAAAAGAAATCAGCGAGAAAGCTACTGCAGCATAGAAAACAGAACAAGACTAACATTGAAATTGGACCCAATATGGGGGCAAGTACTAATATGAAATTTCCTAACTGAATCTTGGATCATTTTTGGGAGGCAGGTCATATGAGCCCAGATAACAATAATGTATATGATTATTCTCCACCTGTTTTATCAGAACAATTTTCTATTCAGTGATTTCTTTTTTCCTGGTCTCCCGGATTCACCCACTCGGTATTTTTAATGCTAAACTCTCCTGCCATAAATCGCTCATAGTAGTACCAACCTTTTTCTTCGGAAAAACCATAGCTATTAAAAATATCTCCATTACCAAACATACGCGGGTCTTTCTGATCTTTGAGCATCTTCTCCATTCTTACTTTCATATCTTCTTTTACTTTTTTTAATCTAGGCTGATTTGCAAGATTATTCATACACTCTGGATCAAACGTTAGATCAAAAAATTCTTCATTGTATTCGCGTTTACCCATAGACAACTTCCAGTAACGGTTATCCAGACCAGAACGGAAAAGTTTTAATATTTCAGTTTTCGTTGGTGAACCATCAATATCGAGGTATCCTATTTCTGGATTCCCTGCAGGCCAGAGAGAGATATCGTAGTTATAGAGGTACAAATAGTCTTTTGATACAATTCCACGGATAGGATATCCCTGGTTTTTCGGTCGGCTGTAATCATGCCTTTCTTTTCCAATTATTACTATATCTCTTTTCGGATTAACTTGACCTGCCTTTTGGCAATAAAAAATATCAGTTAGACTTTTGCCTGGAGAACTTTGCATGCCTGATTTTTCGAAAGGTATTCCAGCTAATTCTAAAAAGGTTGGTGCTAAATCAATAAAACTCACCATATCATTTACTGTACGACCGGGATTTTTTATTCCTTTTGGCCACATAATTGCCATGGGTACATGATTTGAGTAATCATACTCCTGAGCTTTGCAACGAGGAAAAGGCATGCCATGGTCTGAAGTTATTACAATGATCGTATTTTCAAGTAAACCCCTTTTCTCCAGACTTTCTATCATACGCTCCAAGTGTGAATCAGCGTATTCTACTTCGAGAGCATAATCAAGCATGTCGTTACGAACAACTTCATTGTCTGGCCAAAATGCTGGTACAGATTCAATATCAGATATTTTTTTATTGGCAACTTTTTGCCCTGATTCGTACTCATAGGGACGATGAGGTTCACGAGCACCGTACCAGAAAAACCAAGGTTTTCCCTTTTCTGCTGTATTCAAAAAATTATCAAAGTTAGCCGCATAGTCTTCATTACTCATACCAGTTGCCCACGGTTTCACTTTTATGTCACTATATGATTCACCAATAAGAAGTCTAGGTTTGCCATCTTTTGTACCTGGATCGCCTGGTCCCCAACCCTTTCCAGTTAATGCAGTGACATAACCATTCTCTCGCAACACTTCCGGGAAGGTTTTAAATTTTGCAGGGAATTTATTAACATGATTTGCAGCTTCTTCCAATTGCCACGAATTTCGTCCCGTTAATAAACATGCCCTCGAAGGAGCGCATTTTGCGTTGGGAGTGTAAGCGTTCGTAAACAAAACACCTTTTTTGGCTAACCTGTCAAATGCAGGTGTATTGCACCATTTATAGCCATAAGCACTCATATGAATTCCGGCATCATCCATGACACAAAGAAGAATATTTGGTTTTTCATTTTGAGCTGAGGATTGCACACATGAAACAATTTCAAGGGTAAAAACAATTAGTAATACATTTAGTCTTTCACAAATATATTTCATTTTAGTTCCTCTTTATTATTCATTAAGATTTTAGATGAAAATTTGATTTCTACTCAAAGAAACCTAATTTCTTAATATATTTAAATGGTCTAATAGTACCCATCCCTCTGGCGAAATCTGTATTGAGTTTTCACCTTTTACAAAATCGACGCTAATCCGATTCCACACCCACGCACCAGTATTGCCGGTTTGCCAAAACCTAATTTCATCAACCTTTTTGCTATTGATCTCAACCGGTGATGGATATTCATTCTCTCGCCTCTGTGTATATCTAAACTCAAGTATATATCTCCCCTTTTCAGGAGCATTAAAAGTCCATTTAACCTGGTGCCTCGCATCCCCTCCTCTTGTTGATAGGTACCCCTTTCCTGTGAATCCACTGACCTTACTTTCTAAAATAGAGTTAGTATAATTGGCATCTTCAGCCTCAAGAATTGTTCCACCCGGAGTAGGATTCATTGATGGTAAATCAATACTGCCTCCATTTGCAGCAACATCATACAAAGCCCAATCAAAATTTTCTTTCCAATTAACATGTCCCACACGGTTTGTCCATAAAGGATTGCGGTAATTAGCCAAAGCACTTGCTGCATAAAAGCGCCAATAGCCGGCGGAAGTATTTAACTCTTCAATACATTTTTTATACCATTCTTTTTCAAACGATTCACGAAAGAGAGAAAGATATGTTGCACCAAGGATTTTATAGCCATAATACTTTCCTAACAAAGCAATTGTTCTAATATCATCGACAGTAATTCGTAATTCTCTATTCATCTTATTACTTTGCTCGTTAACCCACTTAAGAGCCTGGTCAGAATTTCTAATTATTGTTTCAGCCACTTCAATAGGTGTGTTCCCCTGCAATTTAGTTCCGGCGACATAAGCTTTGGTATAGTCAGGGATTGAAATATTTCCGGTACCCTTGTGTGGTTCCAGTGTAATAAACCTGTTTACGTCATGATAACCTGTTGGTGTTTGTGCCGGACCAGGTTGAGACTGTCCAGACTCGATATACCACTGAAAATCGAGACTACCCCAGTGAAAGCCTGTAACCAAGGGATAGATCATGGATGCACATTGCCAGGCATCGAACATCTCTTTCCCATTTACAGATGGAAATCGATACTGAATGTAATCGATAAAGCGGTCGTTCTCCATTCTGGGATTGTACCCAAGTCTACCCCAGCACATCCACTGATACCAATGCTTTACAATTTCAATATCCCGCGGTTCTTTGTTTTCTTTTGTCAGAAACTCCCTTCCCCAAACATATTGATCTGATCCATAGTAGAATCCTTCAGAAACATCGTATGGGATATTTTTTATGAAGTCTCGAACATAATTTGGGGCACCCCATCTGAAATAATAAATATCATCATTGCGCAACGTCCAAAGTGTTTTCATCCCCTCACTTTTTACATCTTTAATAAATTCTTGATGGAATACCTGGTTGACCGAACTATAAACATGTGCCTGTGCATATTTGAAGCTGAAAACAAAATTGATGTTTTCATTTTTCATAACATCTCTAAATATTCTAGAGATTTCTTTAGCCTCGGTTTGATGCTGTCGATGTATTAAGTACATTTTTCTCTGTGGCTGTTCTTTTATAGCATCAAGTAATCCTTGACCATATGTAGCAAAGACCCATTCTTCTTTTTGAAGGTCTGTGTAATCGTACATATTTTCGCCGGTGGTGAGACCAATTCCGGCCAGGTCTGGATATGTAAGCACCATCTGCTTTATGCTTTTGCGGAAATAGTCAGTAGTAACTGGATTTTCAAGACGATCAGTAATTCCATACTTCCCTTCCGTCCCATAGACGAAAATGTTCCAGGTAAGCACGAAAAACTGCACATTACGATCTTTGCCATAAGCCATAACCTTACGCCAAAACTTTATCTTTTCATCAATGCTCATCTTTTTTACAACTTCATAGTTATTCACAATTTCCGGTGCATCAAAATTCCAACCGTTTAGAGGATAGTGTTCTTTCCATTTTGCAGTACTTTTGCGGACATCATTCAATGCAACATTGGGGTACTCCGGAACTTTCACCATAGACGGAAATGGATGCATATTCCAAAGCGATATAGTATTGTAGCGATACCGTGCCATGTTATCTATGTATTCTTTCCAAAAATCCACATTCCACATTTCAGCCAAATTCTTCTGAGCTGCATCGCAAGGGTCTGTATATGTTGGGGTTCTAACATCAAGAGGAATATTGAATTTACTTCCTCTGACTTTCATATAAGGATTTTGAATTTGGTTTTTAATCGCATCAATTCCCCTAACATTAATCAATTCTGCAACTTCAAGTCCACCATACATCACACCGGCATCGTCTTTACCCAATATCCAAATAGTCTTGTCTCTTTCATTTCCTTTATGAATTATGAAACCCTCTCTTTTCACATCCTCACAATTGTTAATACCTAATCCTTGAATGAACTGTAAATTTGTTTTATCGCTAATATTTAGTAGTATGATAGCGCTTTCTTGATCGTTCCCCTGTTTGATTTTTGAAACGGTGTAAACGGTGAACCAATGTCCCTTCTTTGCAAGTGCATCACTTATTTCACCAACAGCAAATCGGATTTGTTTTGATTCATTATTGGCGAATAATTGCACTTTGTATTTGGCGTGCACAATTTGACTAGGAAGTGCTAGTAGGATAATTGATAATAGCAGCTTTGCTGAATTCATTTTCATCCGTCTCAACTTAAAAAGGAAATATTTTATCGAAGTTTATTTTTGTACCTAAGTATTGTAGTTGATTACTCAAGAATTGGTAATTTTCTCTTTAATAATCTTATCGGTATTTTATATGGGTCATACATATCAATGATGATATCACCGTTATTTTCTTCCCTTGTTTCTCCAACTTTAGTCGCACCACCATAAATTAATCTTTCTGCCAATGTCTCCGGATCATCTGTTGCAAATGCTACATGTATAACATCGTGAGGTTGGTATGACAGTGAGCATTCCAATTCTTTACCCATGAGTTCCATCGACATGTTGTTTTGGGCATCACCAACATATGGTATTCTATAATTTCGATTTAGATTAGTCTTATCAATATCCTTCGACCAAGGAATTTCCAATCCCATAAATTCAACATACCATAAAGCAGCTTGTTTTTGATCAGGTGTATTAAATGCAAAGTGTTCAAATCTTATTAAGCTTTTTACAGGTTTTGTGAAGAAAGGATTTACACGATGAATTAGCTGAGAGACAAAACCATTTAGATCCCTTACATTCCTCACATAGTCGCCAATTAAATTTGTATAAAGCACACCATCCTCAACTCCTCCACTAGCAAGCATTTTCTCTGCAACTTCCTTTATGGATTCTTGTCCTTCAAATGCTAAATGAAATCCGTCAATATTTATGTCATGGTAACTGTTCCTTACTCCAGCTATTGAACTTAATTCCAGCATAAAATTATGGTCTTTGTCTGCCACATAAATATATCTATTGTCGCGTGTAGGTATTATTTCCAATCCTACATTATCAACATACCATTTAGCTGTTGCCTCTTTATCAGCAACGTTTATACGAATATGTTCAAACCGGACTTCAGAAAGGCTCACCTTTAAATTTTGGGAGGAAGTAATGAGGGGAATCAGAAGCAAGAATAAGAATGGTATGACACAATGTAATTTATTCATCATCATAATTTTCTAACTCTAGATTATATTACAATAGCAATTGCATCAATCTCAACCAATGCATTCTTTGCCATTTTTGAAACTTCCACGCAAACTCTGGCTGGTGGGTTTTGAGGAAAATATGAAGCATAAATTTTGTTCATTGCTGCAAAATCACTGAAGTTTTGTAGATACACTGTGCATTTAACAACTTTATCCATACTACTGCCTGCTGCGATTATTATTGCTTGAAGATTTTCAAGCACTAATTTTGTTTGTTCCTCAATTGTTTCAGGTACTACTCCAGTTTTGGGATGGATGGGAAGTTGCCCGCTCGTAAATAAAAACCCACCGGCAACATTACCCTGGCTAAATGGTCCTATGACGGGAGGAGCATTTTCAGTTAAAATAGTTCTTTTAGTAGAATTCGTTGTACTTGTTTGACAGTAACTTATCATCGGGAATAATAAAACTAAGAATGCAATTATTGTTATAACGATTTTCATATAGTTACCAATAGTTATGATTGTTCTATGAACTACAAAATTCTAGTTGTGTAATGCTATGACGGTACTGCTCCCCGACTCTTGATCCATTTCGGATGTTAGTTGTCTTGGTAGATTAGTACATCCAATGAGGAGGATCAGACGACGATGAAGAAACGACTCACAGAAACACAGATCGCCTTTGCACTTCGCCAGGCCGCCAGCGGTACGGCCGTGGTTGAGATCATCCGGAGAACGGGTGTGACGGAGCAGACGTTTTGCTGATGGACGAAGCAATACACCCGAATTGGAGTCCCAGAGATTCATCAGTACCGACAGTTGGAGGAGGAGAACTGTCGGTTGAAGCGCCTCTTTGCGGATCTGACCTACTATGGGGGCAAGTACCTAACAACCTCACCATGTTGAACGTTTTCCCGGAATATTAGATCTACACTATTTCACACTAGCAATTGCATCAATTTCAACAAGAGCATCTTTTGCCATTTTCGTTACTTCTACAGTAGCCCTTGCAGGCTGGTTATTGGTAAAATATGTAGCATAAATGGAATTCATGGTTGGAAAATCATTAAAATTCTTTAGATATACAGTACACTTCACAACATCCTCCAAACTACAGCCTGCTTCTTCAATTATTGCCTTCAAGTTTTCGAGTACCAGTTTTGTTTGTTCTCCAATTGATTCAGGCACATGTCCAGTCTCGGGATGAATTGGAAGTTGCCCACTTGTAAAGAGAAAACCACCGGCAATATTGCCTTGGTTATATGGCCCTATAGCTCCGGGCGCTTTTTTTGTACTTACAATTTTCTTATTCATAATTATGGATTCACTATGTTTATTGGAGTTTTGTTAATAAAAGCTGCTAGATTCTCAACTGCTATATTCATGAGTCTTATGCGAGATTCTTTGGGAGCCCACGCAATATGGGGAGTGATAATACAGTTTTTAGCTTTTAATAATGGATTATCAGCAGCAATAGGCTCTGAAGAAACAACGTCAACTGCTGCGCCTGCTACTTTTCCGCTATCTAGAGCAACTCGTAGATCTTCTTCTACTACCAACGGGCCCCGTGAAGTATTAATAATCATTACTCCGTCTTTCATTTTGGCAATATTGTCTTTGTTAATGATCCCTTTTGTGCTATCGAACAGTGGACAGTGAAGACTTACGATATCAGATTTACTTAATAATTCATCTAGCCCAACATATTTCAAACTATCATTTTCCAATTCTTTTTTTTGATTAGTATCATAAACAAGAATACTTAAACCCAAAGCCTGCGCAATTTTTGCTGTTGCTTGGCCAATGCGCCCAAAACCAACAAGACCCATAGTTTTTCCAGCTAGTTCAATAAGCGGATAATTCCAATAGCACCAGTCGGGGCTTTTGGTCCAATCACCATTTAATACTGAACGGCTGTGTTCACCAATGTGATGACAGAGCTCAAGTAACAATGCAATCGTATATTGGGCAACGGCTGTAGTTCCATATGCAGGTATGTTCGTAACAACAATGCCAAATTCTTTAGCCGCATTAACATCAACAACGTTGTAACCAGTCGCCAAAACACCTATATATTTTACGGAGGGTGTTTTGCTTAAAACACTTTTAGGTAAAGGCGTTTTATTTGTAAAAACGATTTCCGCATCACCAATAGTTTCGATTACTTTTTCTGGCGAAAACCCTGTCCTATCGTGTATAACTAATTGACCTAATTTTGCAATTTCATCCCAGGTTAAATCACCGGGATTAAGTGTGTAACCATCCAAAACAACTATTTTCATTTTCTTTCCTCATAATTAAAATTTGAGATTAACAATTCCCTTACACCTTAGCCCATGCTAAGTTTAGAACTCTTTTTGCATTGGCAATAACTATATCTGAATCTTCGTCTCCGACGGGTTTTACCTCAAAACTCAAAAATCTTCTTTTCTCAGGATTTAAGTACCCAATTTCCAAAAGCACCTTTAGATACTCAACTAATTCCTCTACATCATTTTCTCCTCCTGGGTATCCGAACCTTGGATGTACATCGCCATAGGCTGGATTATTTTTATCACGCATGTAGCAATTACCCATATGCGCATGAATGATAAAATCTTTGACAGGAATCAAGGATACACGCGAAGATTCGTGGAGTATTGGTAAATGACTTAAATCTACCATAAGACCAAAGTTGTCAAATCCCGCACAAATTTCTTCAGCATATCTTTTAGCAATATCAACTGGACCAATGAGTGAACATTTATCTATATCGTAATCAAATACTTCGTGTGCTATTTTTAAGCCGCCTTTAGATTTTGCATATGCACAAATGTCTTTTGTAGATTTGACCAATGCCAGATAAGCTTCTTCTTTCCTTTCTTCAGTATACTTTCCACTCAAGAATCCAAGACCAACAGCGCCCATTTCAATTGCTTCGTCTATTCCTTCTTTAATATTGTTTACAGCGACTATTCTCTTGGATTCATCAAGATCATTTATGTTTTGCCCTGTAGTTAGCAATCTTGGCTGAGCTCCGTAAGCAATGCTCAGGTGAGAAGAATCGAGCATTGTTTTTACCTTTTTTCGTACTTCAGTATTTTTGATCCACGTAATCTCAATGGCATCAAAATAGTCATCAACTGCGATTTTGCGAATTGTTGCTTCAATCGGACCCTCTCCTTTTATTGTTGAAGGATAGGCCATAAAGTGTATCAATCCGATTTTTGCGTACTTATGTATGGATTCATTCATGATTGTTGCTCCCTAATCTATTTGGTGTATTAGTTTTTTACAGATGTCCATAACCGAATTATAGATTCACTAATGTTTTGCAATAATTCACTAGTATTTTCAAACGCATCCTCAATAGCCATTGGTTTGTCGATGATCGAAAATATTGCATCAAATCCCTTTTGGTAAAGCATCTGATAATTATCTCCTAAACTGCCCGCAACTGCAACAACTGGGATATGTTTTGCTTTTGCCAGTTGTGCAACTCCAAAAGGGGTTTTTCCATGAGCAGTCTGAAAATCTATTTGTCCTTCTCCAGTAATTACCAGGTCAGCCCCGACCATCTTGTCGGCTAACTTAGCCATTCGAGAAACAATAGCAATACCACTTTCAAGTCTACCATGAAGAAATACCATAACTCCAAATCCAAGTCCCCCTGCAGCTCCAGCACCCGGATGGTCTTTAAGATCTATTCCTTGTTTTCCTTCTATAATATCTGCAAAGTGAGCAAGTCCATTATCAAGAAATGTTACATCGTCTTCAGTAGCCCCTTTTTGCCTGCCATAAACGTTTGCTGCTCCATTCTTTCCACATAAAGGATTATCGACATCGCATGCTGCAACAAACTTCACATGAGCAAGTCTGTCATCAATTCCCGAAACATCTACAGTTTCAATATTCACCAAGTCGCCGCCACAAGAACCCACTTCATTTCTATGTGCATCAAGAAACCGAATACCTAAGGCCTTAGCCATTCCAATGCCGCCATCATTCGTTGCACTTCCTCCCAGTCCAAGAATAACTTCGTTACATCCTCTATCAGCAGCATCTTTTATCAGTTCCCCAGTACCATATGAAGTTGTCTTTAATGGATTTCTTTCTTCAGGTTTTAGCAATGGGAGCCCTGATGCAGCAGCCATTTCTATTACAGCAGTTTTACCATCGCCCATTATTCCATAAAATGACTTTATCTTCCGAAACAAAGGATCGTGCACATTAAGCTCAATAATTCTTCCATCTGTAGCATCAACTAACGACTGCACTGTTCCTTCTCCGCCATCTGCCATAGGTACAACAACAGTTTCAATTGTTGTATCAGCATTCTTTATTCCTTTTTGAATTGCACGTGCAACTTCAAGTGCGGATAAACTACCTTTGAATGAATCGGGTGCTATTATAATTTTCACGCTAATTGGGATTTCCCGTTGTTTGCTAGAAATTGTTTATTTCGTCTTGAGATAAATGCCGTTAAAAAAGGAGCAATTAATGCCGTTGTTATTACAGCCGCTGCTACCTGTGGGGTTGCTAAAGCTGCTGCCTGAGCTAAAGATGGATCAACCATGGCAACTGCGGCAGGGGTCGCAACAGCATTCCCTGCGCAGCTTGAATTTGCTGCGCCTGCTACTCCAGTTCCACCAGTAGCTTTGTCGGTTAAAATGGTGAAGAACCCACAAACAACAACAGTCAACAAACCCAGAAGAATACCGGAAAACCCTGCCATATAAATGGTTTGCATATTGATGCCGCAGCCCAACCCAAAAGCAAAAAATGGTATCATTGCCATTCCGGCCTTTGAAAGGAAAGCACGCATATCAGGATCTAAATTACCCAAAATAACACCGACAACTAATGGCAGAATAACGCCAACAAGAGTCATAAACGGTATAGATGCCATGCCTGCAGTTCCCAAAGCAATCATAGTAAGAAATGGTCCATCTTTAATTGAAAGAATAGCAATAGCTCCAACCTCTTCTACTGAGCCAAATTCGGCTGTTAAAGCTGTGTATAATCCTCCATTGGTACTCGACATAGCAGCAATAAACGCGAGTGAGGATATTCCCCAAAGTCCATTAGCACCGAAAAAGTGGCCTACCAATAATCCGATTGCCACGGCAACACCATATTTAGTAAGTGTTTGAACCACTCCTATTTTAATTGATTTGGGAGCGCCTTTAAGATCCATTCCTGCACCCATACATACAAGAAAAACACCAAGAATTGATAATGGACCGGACGCTATTGCAGTAGTAAAGCCACCAATTTTTAATATTGATGGCGCAACAGTATTGATTACAGCACCGGTAATCAGTGGTACAACCATCATTCCACCGGGAATTCTTTCAATTGTTTTTTTGATTTTCATAATTCTGATTGTTCTATTATTAAATAGTGAATCAAAAAGTGAGTTCTTGCATCAATAAAGTAGCACAAAAATAGTTCAATGATATAATAGGCTCTACTCTTTTCACTGCTTAAGTAATGTTTTACATAAAATTTGTTCGTAGACCTATTTAAATTCGCGAACCTCAATATCCTTAAACCATATTTTGTTTTCTGACTGTTTATGCAATTGAAAGCCAATATGACCTTTAAGGCCGACATTGTTCTGTTTGTGGCCTGCATTATCAAGCAATCCTGCCCCATCATAATCTGCCACAAGAAAATTATTTACAAATGTTTTAATATTTGTTCCCTTACAAACAATTGTCATATCGTTCCAGCCAGAGCTTTCATCTTCCCAGTAGAATATTTGTCGCTCATGAGTTGCATTCTCTTTAGAAATTTTCCAATCGGGTAGCAAAGGATATAACCAGTGCCTTTCAGTGCGGGTTTCGTCATAAATTAACCCATTACGCCAGAAACTATTGGGGTCAATATCCACCTGCGGGCCATCGAGCCAACCGGGTGTATTATCATCAATTATTGCTTTTTCATCGTATCGGCTACGCACTTGCACACCGGCATTTCCTTTGTGGTCGCGCGAAACTTTGAATTTCAGGCGAAGTTCAAAATCACCATACTCCTTTTCACTTAACAGCCAAACAAAACTATGTTCTTTACTACCCAATGAATTGCAAAGTATTGCACCATTTTCCGCTTTCCAGAAATGTTTATCCCTATCTTTTGTTTGAGCCTTAACTTGCCAACCATCGAGGGTTTTCCCATTAAACAGTTTGGTATAACCATGCTGCGTCGTAAACATATCTATGGTTGGAAGATTACCGCCACCTTTGTTCGGACTTCCTGCTGCAACATAAACTTTGTTTTTATACAATACCGCTCCACTACCATGGCGGCCGGTATGCATTGGCGATAATTGAGACCATTTTCCCGTATTAAGGTTAAAACACTGGGTTTCGTTATACGCCTGACTTTGAACGCCTTCTCCTCCCATATAAATTAAGCAGCTGTCTATTTTAACAATTCCACCTGCGGCTGTGGGTACTGGAAGAGGCTCTTTTAAGGTGCACCATTTTCCATCTTTGAAATCGAAATAATCAACATCGGGGATTGTAGCACTAAAGAATGCAGCGAAATCATCGGGATAGTGAACACTAGTATTTCGTCCACCTATACAATACATTTTATCGTTTGCAACAATTGCTGGAAAATGGTCGCGGATATGAGGCGCGTCTGTAAGGATTTCCCATTGACCGGTTTTCAAGTCATAACTATCGAAATAGTTAGTAGTACCGCTGGTATGGCCAAATTTGATTCCACATGCAAGGTAGATTCTATCGTTATAAATAACAGCCCCCGAACCGCCTCGTCTGCGAACTTCAGGTATTTCAGCACCCTTAACCCATTGGTCCGCCTCGGGATAATAAATCCATATATTTTCCAGAGGCAGTTCCTTTGGATAACCACCAGTCATGGCACCTAAAAGGTAAATTGCATTGCCATAAACCACTGCCTGAAAGTGATGAATTTCCATTGGCGTTTTACCTTTTATTTCCCATGTATTGGTTGTCGGATCGAAAACGTTTACCGGATTAACTCCTCGGCCACCAATTAGGTAGAATTTGTTATTATACTCAATAAAGGCATCTTCGTGGCGACCAACTACATCGCCCTTTGCTTCGATAGGAAGCCAACGATACTCGGATAAAGAAAGAGATTGACCTTTTAATCCAAAGGGAACTATAAAGATTACGAGTATTAAAAAAGCATTTCTCATTATTTCGAATTTCATGTTTTTCATTTTGGCCTTGAATTATTTTGTATCTAGTTTTATGATTACGCGGGCGCCCCACAAATCTCTGTAGTTTCTTGCCCAGTAGATGTAGAAATCATTGTCCACTTCGTGACAGTCATCGGAATAAAAATCTGCAAAAAACGGGTATGACACCGGTAAAGTGGAATTATGATCGATTATCTTTTCTGCAATTTCCCATTTTAACCCATCGTCGGAGGAGAGCAAGTAAATATCCCTTTTAACCTTGCCATGTGAAAAAGTGATCATTAGATATTTCCTTATTGATGGCACGTAAGTCGCTTTGGCATGCATGTTAAAAGGAATATCCAGATTGCTCATAAAATTTGAACCCAAACCGGTTAGTCCGTCCTGATCCCACTCGCCGTTATTGTATTTTTTCCATTCCACATTTTTGCCTTTTCGGGCGGCAGCTATAACATCAGCTATTTTTGCCCGAGCAACACCGGGGTAAAAATCCTCTTCCTGTCCGGGAAACTCACCAAAATAGACATAAAAATAACCATCTTTCAGGATGTAAGGCATACCGCCAATATTTGCATGACTTCCTTTTCCAAAGCGTGGCTCGTATCTTCCGGTACGAAGAATATCGCCACAATAGAGCCATGTTTTACCATTATCCTGAGAGTAGCCAATTCCCTGCGAGAAAAACTTTGCATCTTCGGTGCAAGGTTTATCTTCATAGTAACAGCTTTCGTTGTGTGTGAATCCGAGTAATTCGTTTGTGCCAATTCTATATGCGCCCATCAGCCAGATGCCCTGGGTAGGATGCCCATTTTTATTCCAAACATCAGCCAAATAATTCCCCGATTCAATCGTTTCAATTGGTTGCTCAAGCGTGCCTGTCGATCGGTAATAAATCCCCCGTTTTTCCCTTTCAGACTTTAATAAGCCCATGTGGTTGAAGAAGTAAAGTGCACTATCGTTCTTTTTTATTACGGTGTGCGGATTATCAATGTAATTGTTCCGGTAGTTATTCTGTTCTGCTGATACCATTTTTCGAGGATTTTTTATGAGAATCTTGAATGGTTGCGCTGGATTATTGATTTGAATGTTGACTGCATCGGTATATACTATTCCGCATTTTTGTCTTTCCGAAGTAAGAATCCCACGCACAGACAGTTCATGCTTTCCATTCTCGAAATCACGCGAATCGAACTCGACAGCAAAGGGATGTTCGTAAACATTCTGTAACAACTCGCCATCGATACAATAACTAACTTTTTTGTAGTCCGATAGATTTACGGATTGAAGTTCCACAATTACACTGCCGCTAACTTCTTGATTATTGGAGATCCCGGCTATTTTCAGTTCGTTTTGCGATAAGAGATATTTTCCGGTTTTATCCGTAGACATACTAGTGGGCACACCCAGAACCAAAACGGAATTGAAATCTGTAAGATCTCCTGTATGTGGATTTGCTTCAGAGGAGATTCTATTAGACGATTCTTGATCTACGTACGAAACAATGTTCCTAGGATCCGAAGCTAAAACGGAAGGCTGACCGCTGATTATGTTTTCGGAGAGTTTTGTAGGAATCCCTGTTGCAGAATTCATTTGAAATATTTTAACTTTGCCGTCATTTCGAGCGGGAGCAAAGACAATGTAGTTATTGTTGAGTTCTGCAAAGCCGGAATTCATATTCAAGAGTAGTATACACACGAACACCCTTGTCAATATTTTTACCATAGATGTCTCGAAATAGATTTTAGTATATCAATTACTTAGAAGTGGTCTCAACAATTCCCTCGGAGTAGTATAAGGATGCAACCGAGGTGTACAAATGAAAGAAAGTTGTTGATGTGGCGGTCATACCTGACCAGGACACGGCGAACGTTCTGGAGCCATGCAAACAGACGTTCGATGTTCCAACGATGTTTGTATCGTCTTAACGGTCGTCCGTCTTGAGTAGGAGGTCTGACTCGAGAATCTCGATGGGGTGCGATGAGTTCGATATGCTTGTCGTTGAGTTCTCGATCTAACTTATCACTGTCGTAGGCGCGATCGCCGATCAGGCGAATACGGTGAGATCGGAAAAACCGTTCTTTGAGAGTATCGTGAACAAGGGTGACTTCGTGCGGCGAAGCAGACGTAAGCTAAACGGCGAGAGGAAGACCAGAGCGGTCTGCCACTGCCATGAGCTTCGAACCCTTGCCCCGCTTGGTTTTTCCAACCCCGAAGCCCCTTTTTTCGCGATCATAAGGGTCGCGTCGATATAGCACTCGGTGAGGTCGAATCCGCCTCGTTCCAAGAGATCCCTAACCGAGGACTCCAAGGCTCGGCGAATCAAACTGCGCAAAGGTCGGTACTTTGGATCAACGAAAGTGCTCTTTCAAGTGGTGATGGCAGCAGCAGTGGCGAATCTCACGCTCTCTGTCGGTTCCCACTTCTCTGGTGCCTTTTTCGTGCTCTTTCTTCTACTGTTGAGCACAACAACTATCATTGATGTCACGAGGATGACTTACAGGCCCTTCGTAACCCCCTGAGTAGTAAGCAACCTCATCCTCAATTGCCATCGCCCCAAAAGAGGGGGTTGTCGCCCGAATCTCTCATCGATCCTTAACAAGCGAGATTTTGTATCTAGAATTACTGGAATCTTATTCGTTCTACTTTGAACTATAGTGTATGAAGATTACATCATCGGCGGGAATTACAAAGTAAATGGTTTTGTTGTCTTCAATTATTTGCTTTCCCCAGATGTCATACAAATTATAGGACACTTCTTTATCCAGACCAAGTTCATCCTTGTTGAATTTAAGCAAATCCATATATTGGTTACGGTTAAATACACCTATCCATCCTTCGTTTGCATGACTTTTGTGAGGAGTTTTCCAGACATCTATTCTTGTGCTATAATCTACTATTCGTTTTACAAGATGACCGGATACCCCATTCTGATTACACTCAAGCATATTTTGATCTGTAATCAATTCAAAAACAGTTTTTGGAGAGGAGACTAAATCACCCCCCATAAACAGAGGAGACGCAGCCATTGCACGCTGAGTAATGAAGGTCTTTTTTTGTGCGTAGCTAAAATGATCCATCCGATCGTATCCTCTTCCAGAATTAAGCTTACTAAAGGTGATCGGATAGTTTATTCTTATGTGTCCAAAGGGTATCATATCCAAATCCAGCCAAAAACCTTTGCCGGCATATGGCAACATTTTTTCCCATCTTTGGAAAGAAATTTCAAGATCTTCTTTTAAGTCCCATATATCTCTTGAGATCCTTATCATATCCGCCCGCTTATAAGTATCATAGTTTTCAGGGTCAATTTCGTCCCCAGGAGAAATACTCAAAGCGATTGTTCTACCACATTTTTCAATTGCATTAGCCACTGCATTAATTTCTTTAGGTTTATGAACAATGTCATCATATTTCAAGAAATCGACGCCCCAGCCAGCTACTAATTCAATAATACTGTTGTAATATTCTTGCGCGCCGGGTTTGTCCATATCAACACCATAGTTTAAACTACTCCAATTACATGTGTCCCTAATATTAGCAATGTCTCGGGCAAAGTATTTTGTCCCTTTAATTGGCAGGTTTTTCATTACCGCTTCTCGCGATATGCCGCGCATAAGATGCAAACCGAACTTTATACCATGCTTATGAGCGTAATCAATAATTTTACCAAACCCTTCTGGGAAGAGAATGTTAGTCGGAACAAACCGACCATAATCATCCACAGCCAAATGACTCTTATCACCATCAGTTGGCCAAATTTCTCCGGGTTTTAAATCAAAAGATCTGTACCAGCCAGCATCAATTACGAAATATTCGTAACCGTAAGGTTTTAGCTTTTCGATAAAAGCATCTAGGTTTTCTTTAAGCAATGTTTCATTTATTACCGTTCCATAACAATCGTAACTATTCCAACCTAGAAAAGGAGCATGTGACTTCTCAGATGATTGAGCGCTTATTTGACTTAGTGATATCACTGTAAAAAGTGATAAACTAACTAAGGTTGAAAGGCATTTTTTCATATTGTTCCTTTTATTTCTATTTAGCCTGCCTTATTCATAAAAATGTTTTTTACGATCAAATTCAGGTTAACCGGAAACTTCGTCTTGAAGAGAATACATGATATCCATCCTGGGCATCATAATGGTGTTCATGCACACCAGGTTTCATGAACCTGTCCTGAGAACAATACATCCCAATTACGCCGTCCCAGACATGGACATCCCGATCGGTTGCAGCATGAACACGAGATAACGGATTACCTTCATACGTAAATTTGTAGGGATATTCGATTTTGTGATGTGTTTGGGTTGCGTTGATGTTATTGTTGACCTCTTAACGAAAAGGAAATCAGCAAAATACCCAAAGCTAGAAGAGAATTACTATGCTTCAATCTCAAAATCTCCATTAGAAAGTTAAGCTTTGAATGATGAAGTACCCATCCATCTTCATTGCTTCGATCAACCCAATTTCCACAGGCATATCCGATTTTTTATCATAAAGCCGGATGGCGAACCGGTATTTTCCCTTCGCTTTCGAGGACAGGTTTGCAATGTATTTTTCAGTAAAAACCAGACCAGGCATCCAATGTTTATTTCCTGAATCTTCTATTTCAAAATCTATGGTTTCAGATAAACTGTCCACCGGAATCAGTTTCCCTTTTAACTGGTAAGCCGAATATGCCGGAGCCACGCCTTTGTTTAGCCACTCAATTTCAAATGACAATTTCCCATTTTTGAATGCAATTGTATTTACCGATTTTGGGAAATACCAGTAACCGCAGAGGTTGAGAATTTCTTTGGTAAAATCGGGATTATCAGATAACCACTCACCCAGATACCCATGAAATCCAACGTAAGTTGGGTGAATGATTTGTACTGCATTCCGAAATACATCAGCTCCACTTACACCGTATTCAGGTATAGTTGTTTCTCCGTTCTTACCCAACCAATATCCGTTACTCTTAACTTTTCCGTAATGTTCCAATTCAAAAACTGTGGGCATTGTTTTGTACGCTGCGTCGAAAAACTTTGGATGACTTACCGTCCAGGTTTTAAGGACATCTACCATGTAACCCTTTACCATCGGGCTGTCGTCACGAAATGAGAATCCATTGTCAATGGCATACCTCAACAACACCTTTTTATTTTCTTCAGTACCCCCATTGGCCAATAAATCGTCACTTACTATCAATTGGGTGTTTTTACAATGTTTCCGATAAATGGCCATGTGTGTTCTTATTTCCTCCATTGTTGGCGGTATGCGGGTTGAAAAATAGGTGTGCCCTTCGCCCCATTCGCCAATGCTTCCTACGTCGATATACCTCACCCAGGATTTTCCATCGTATTTGTCGGCAAATGCTTTGAGAAAGTTGTTCAGTTTTTCCAAATATACAGGGTCGTTCCATTCCGGTGTCCATGAGGCAGAGCCGTATTTAGGGCGTTCGATACCTTTTGCTCCTGCTTGGCTTACCCAATAAGGCGTGGCATAACGGATGCCATTGATTTCTTTAGGTACGGCATTTGGAGCCCCGCCCGTTTCTTTACAGGAAATTCGGAATGATATTTTGTAACCCATTGGCACATATTTTTCCACAATATTATCAATGTATGACCAGTCGAATTTACCCTCTTCAGGCTCCAAAAAAGCCCAAGCCAGCCGAAGGTAAAGGTGATCCATCCCAGGAAAGCTGGTAAGATCTTTTTCATCTTGAATAAGGTATTTCCCAATTCCATTATCGAGCATGTGATGATACCAGCCTTTATCGGGATTTCGCAGTGGTCGTGTGGTGTCCCATTTATCTGACAATTCTGTTTTTTGTGGTACAAAACTGCTTTGTACACCACCGAGAAATAGCATTCCGGCTAACAGAAAAAAATCAGTTATATTCATTTCGTACCAAGCATTAGGGTGGTCTTAAGAATTAGTTTTTTCAGTTCTGATTTGGAATAAACCGCAGAACCTATTAACAACTTTTTCAAATCATTGTTTTAGTTTGGGCATCCACGAGTGAGGTCCTTACGGCAGCTCTACGTTTGCCCACAGGTTACTTACCGAGAGTTCCACTGCTTTCTTCAGGTTTTCGGTTGCAACGGTCTGGTTTCCGATGCCTTTGTTTCCGAGTCCTAGCAAGGTATGCGCGTTCGACTGACGTACATTGGCAGTTTCTTTTTCGCCAAACTTGGCAAAGAAATCGATGTTAGCAGACGTCGTCAGCAACCGGTTGCCTTCGTCAATCAAGGCTTTGAAAATGGAATTGGCCTTTTCTGTTTCACGAAGTTTCCGGCAACTCAACCCTTTGTAATAGCTCATTATGCCTGTGTTTTTCAGTTCCTGTCCGGCAGCTTTCTGATAAGCTGTTTTGGCATCTTTGCTGTTTCCCAGTGCTTCGTAAGCGGTGCCAAGATAGTAGTTGATTTGCGGGTCGCGGGCGCCTGCCTGTTCGTCTTCGGCCTCGCGTTTGCCGAATGCCTGAAACTGCTCGAGCGCCTTCTTGTACTGCCTGGCTTTCATGTATTTGCTTCCCAAAAGCAGGCGTGCATCCACAGTCATATCACTGATACGCGAACTGCCCTCGCGAAAATGGAAGTTACTTTTTTCGAGGTAATCAACCGACTTTTCAACCTGACCTGTGAGGTTCAACACCATAATCTGACGTACAAATGCGTCGTCGCGTTGTTTCACTACCTCGTGTGCCGATTCGAACAGCCGGGCGCGCGTGGCCAGCGGCGTGTTGTTCTGCTCGTAGAGAACATCGAGTTCTGCATAGTAAACCGGTTCGTCTTTTTTCAGGCCGAATGCTTTTTCGTACGCAAGAATTGCCTTCTTCAAATCTTTCACGTGGTAATTGTAACCCCAGCCCAGGTTGCGCCAGGCGATGGCCATCGATGGGTTGAGCTGCACTGCTTTTTCCCAGAACCCGATGGCACGCTGCGGTTGTTTGTCGTACAACAGATTGCCCAAGTAATAATACGGAAGCGCATCGCCGGGCCTCGCTTCTGACGCCTTAAGCAGTACCTGTTCGTCTTCGGCTCTAAAAGGAAAAACATAATCGGTTGGCATGGCCGCAGCTTTGGCACAATTTTCGGCAGCGCTCGCCAAATCGCCTTTTAAATGGCGCAGATAGCCGAGGTAGTAGCTAACCATGGGGTTTTCCTGCGGACAACTTTTTAAAACGGCTTCGGCTTCATTCGTGAACCCATCACCGAGGTAACCCGATGCCAGCTCCAGGTAATTCTGCTCAAAACCGCGCATTTTCACCAGGAGCTGAGCGTGCAAACCGGTGCTTTCTTCTGTTTTGCCATTGTTGTTTGCTAGCAGGTAAAGTTCATTGCCAATTCTGAAATCGAGGGGGTCGGCAAGAGCAACCGGTGCTAGCAATGTGCGGGCTTCCTCCGTTCTGCCAAGCTTTCGTAGAATAGTAGCTTTCAGAGCGATAGCTGTATTGTTACGGGCGTTGGTGGACAAAGAATTTTCAATTTCAACGAGGGCTTTGCCGTATTGGCCTCTGACACACGAAATTCGTGCTAGTTCGAGGTAAGCTGCCGAGTGCCAGGCATAATCCCAGGTGGCGCGGTAAAGCGTGTCGATGGCTTCATCGTACAATCCCAAGGCTTTCAGGGTAAGGCCTTGTAAATAAAGAACTTCGCAATTCGATGGCCGGGTGTAATCTTTCGTGAGCCGTTTGATTGCTGTAGCAAAATATCCGCGAGCCTTTTCGTACTCCCAGTTTTTCAGAAACATATTGCCGACTGCCGTGTTGGTGCGAATGTCGTTCGGGTCCCTGTTCAGCGCTTCGGTAAAATAATCCATGGCATTCAAAGTCGGGTTGTGAAACTGCAGGATGCGGCTGCCGGTAAGGTACAGTTCCTCAACGCTTTGCATTTCTTTTGGATCGGCGGGTTTTTTCACTTCCTGCGGAAGTTTCACGACTGCTTTGGGTGCCAGTGGCTGATATGAAACCAGCACTTCGTTATTGTCAAGGTTCACCATCTCAGTGTAAAGGTCGGTCAGTGCAAAATTTCCGTCAATTTCTACTGAATCGGTAAAAGTCTTTTCAGGAGAAATTTCCACGGTTTTTTCGAGGATGACATCAGCTTTCTTTTTCAAGATAATTTTGGCTTTGATTACTTTTTGGGTTGAATAATAGCCGAGAAAGACCTTACCTTTGTCCCGTTTTTCGAGGTTCACCGCACCGTTGAGGTTGGCATTTTTAAATCCCTGAATATTTTTCACAGGATACCAGAATTGCTTGAACGTTTTCACTTCGCCTGGGCGAATCCAGCTGTAATCTGGTTGGTTATCGGAAAATGCGCCGACCATAATTTCAACGTACGGACCATCGTTATCGGTAAGCCGACCTTCGGTGGCCTGACCGTGCGGACCCGAGCCCCACTCCCATAGTTTGGCGCCCTTCACAATGTTATGGTCGCCAATGTGCACTGTGCCGGTTTCGCGGCCATGGTCGTAGCCGCCCATAAAATCTTCCTTCAAATCGTAGGAAAAATAGGAGTTCTGGTGCACCGAGTTGAGCCAGTAGCTGATATCGACACCTTTGGTAAAATCCTCATTGTTATACACTTCGGTTGAAAACGGCCAGCGTGTGAAACTGTTTTTGGCGTGATACGTGGCTGCATTGACGCTTGGCGGAAAAATGACCTGGTAATTCTTGTTGGTATGCGTGGCCACGTTGGCCCAGTACAATAACGTATTGGTGATTGGCGTTGGGTTGTGAATTTTAACTTCAGCCTGAAAATATGATTTACCGGGGAACATGGTAATGCCAATAGTCCAACGCATACGTTGGCGGGGTTCGGTTTCGCCAATCCAGATGGTTTTGCTGCCGTCGGCATTTTCCAGTAAATCATAGTCGACGGGCAAAAAGGTGGAGGCGCGGTGGTGGTGAATGACGCACCATTCTATTCCTCCCGACACCCACGCGCCTGTCATACCAATGTTCGATGGCTTTACCACATTGTTTTTGTAGATGAAATTGTAGTTGCTGGTTTTGTCCGTACCGTAGTAGAGTTTTCCACCAATTTCGGGAGCTACACATAGTTTGATGTATTCGTTTTCAAGAATCAGCGTTTTCCAGGCATGGTCGGCTTTTTCGTTCGAAATCATGTCGTTAAGCGCATACGGATAAATCACTTTTGATGCGCCCTGGTATGATTCTCGTTTAAAAAACATCGGATTCTTATCGGGCGGATTGACCGGGTATGTGGGCAGAACCCAGCGTTCTTCCGAAATTCTTACCTGCGCAAAAAGTAATTGATCCCCCGCTATTGCGGCGATTAAGAAAATGAGAATGTTCAAAGTTTTGATTTTCATGATTGTTCAGTTTTTTAAGGTGGGTACTAATTTCTATATTTCAATTGTGTAATTGCTTTGATTAACTGACAGTAAAATCAGACCACTCCTTACCTTAAAACAGTATTCGTTCTTCAAAATTGTATTTAGACTATCCAACTTCATTATCACGCCAAATCCATAAAAGTATCTCAACAAGTGGTATAAAGAATCGTCATTTAGTTTTGACGGACTTAGGATTGACCCATAGAAGACTAAATTGGGATTGATCCATAAATATCGATGCCCAGTTTGCTCTTCTTGCTATAGTGACATCATTTTCCACAGATAATGTCATCTCATCCCAGTCAAATTCACCATGACCGGCGAATGTAACCTTCTTGTAAGACTCACCCAGTTGATGAGCATATTTCTTCCAGGCATCAACGGAACGTGTGAGGTGCCGAATTGCAGGCTCTTTGCGTTCATCATCATAAGTTTTTCTAAATAGTTCCAATTCAAATCCTCCTCGAATACGATGGGCCCAATAGAGACCCAAGTACGCCTGGCTTTTAATGTCACCCAACGTTTCTCTCAGTTCTGTATTACCGCCATCTGAAACCTCTTTAATGCCTTTCAGTGCTGTATTTGCAAGAGTTTCCAGGCTGTCTGCAACTAATCGAGGTGATCTTGTATTAGTACTATCTCCAGCCACATAGTCTTTGATGCTAGTATAACCGCTTACATCCTGTGTTTTATTTATGATAACCTGATTAATGTTGTGGAACCCATCGACAGAACCTCCCATTGTGAGATTACCAATCCCCTTTTCGACCCACCACATATAATCCCATGGCCAAAAGTGGAACCTGTTTATCATTGGAATAATTTTAGAAGCGTTCTGCCAGGAGCCATAAATTTTGGATTGATTCTCTGTTTGAAATCGATACCTCATAAGGCCTTCGAGCACGTCTTTGGGTGTATGAGGGTCATACCCCAGCCTTCCCCAAAGCAGGAATGAATACCAGTGTTTTTCAATTTCGAGCTGTCGGGGAGTTTGCGGATGTTTGCTCATACTTTCACGAGCCCATAAGAATCGGTCTGACCCCAGAATATATCCTGCTGTCAGGCATGGCGATTGATTACACGGTTTATTTCTATGAGGAAAATTTAGAATAAATTCCCTGACATATTCGGGATCGCCCCAACGCTGAATAAAAATGTCGTCATTTCTAAGGTTCCACCACGTTGCCATATCCTTCGGCAATTTTTTAAGTAGATTTGCTGCGTACGACGGATTTGTAGCAGAGTACAGACGCGCTTGTGAGTATTTACACTCCATTTCAAAACCATCCGGAAGCTTGCCAAAGCGGCTTTCAATTTGATCCCAGTCTGTCTGCCAGTCACGATGTACAAATCGGATTTTGCGGTCAGGCTGAAGTTTCTTAACCTCCATCACCGCTTCGCCATATGCATCCCACAACCATTGTTCTTTCTCGTCTTTGGTGAAGTGGTCCATTTTTTCGCCGGCGGCAATACCAATACCAGCCATGCGCGGATACGATTTAAAATATTCTATGACCGACTTTTTAATATAGTCGACTGTCATTCTGTTTTTTTTATCTTTTGTTATTCCGTATTTTGTATTTCCCTCGCCGCCTTTAAATCCGCTAATCTCGGCTTTAGGATTGGGTCCGATACCGTACAATTCAACATTCCAGACAACGAACCATACTTCAATTCCTCGGTTATGAGCCAATTCCAACACATCATTCCAGAATTCAATTTTTCGAGTGATGGACCAATCATTTATGAATTTGTTCTTCTCATCCATTACTCCCCGCAAAGCAATATTTTCGTACCCTGGAACTTTGACAAGCGATGGGAATGGGTGCCTGTTCCACAGAGAAAGCACATTAAATCTTTGACGAGCCAGGACATCAAAATATTCCTTCCAAAATGCGATATCCCACACATCATCTCTGTTGGTATTTGCCGCTGCACCACGATCATCAAAACTGGGAGTACGTGAATCGAGCGGGATATTAAATTTTAGACCTCTCTTCGCAATATAAGGGCTCTTATTTTCATTCGTTATTTTTGCAAGTGATCCGCCCTTAATAATTTCACCCAAATGAATTCCGCCGTACATTGTTCCGATACGGTCTCCGCCGATAGCCCAATACCCCTTTCCGCTTCCGCTACCGGTTACCCGCAAAGCATACTCTTGTTCTCCCACTGTTCCAACTGGTTCACCTTTAAAAGTGGCATACTGAGACTGAATATCGTCGCAATTCTCTGCTATGACAATGAAAGTGATCTTCGACGTAGTAGAAATTCGGCTTAATGGTTTTACAGATACTGAGACTCCCATGGTTTTAAGAACCGTAACCAGATCTTCGGCTGCGAATGTAACCGCACTTTCCTTCGATTCGGAATACACTATGATCTCTGAAACTACACCACCGCTGGCATCTTTTAAGACTCTCGTGTTATTAACTTGCGACAAGCCTGTCGTAATGATCGCACATGAAATACAAAGCGCGAATGCTAATAGCTTTCTTAATCGAAGAGTAAACGACATTTGAGGGTTTCTCCAATCATAGAAAACTGTGAGGTATTCACAAATCAGGTAGTTAATGTTAGGAATACTGTTTAGCGGAAATCCGGGCAGCAGAAATGCTATTCATACTTTATCTGTTGTATTTCTGAAGATCTTACATGTGCGGCAAGATTGTTTGTCAGGATACGTATATTTTTAAAGTGCACCAGCACCTCTTCACCTTTTTCATCTGGTTTTAAGGAATGTATTTTTAAAGCAATGTAGCCTTTCGAATACTTATCGCATATCAAATTGGTCGACGGAACACCATTAACCCAAACTTTAATAGTATTACCGATTGCTTCTACCCTGAACGTGTTCCAATCAAATGTTTTAAATGCCTGACGTGCCGGTTCATTTTTGGATAAATCGTACATCCAACGCCACGTTCCTCCAAAATCATCAAAAATTCCTCCCGTCCAATTCCGGGGTGAATTGTCGATTTTAATCTGGTAACCATAGAGACGGACCTTTGATGTGTCGGGCGTAGTTTCAGCATCAACACACCTAATTAAAACACCTGTACTGAATCCGGGAGAATCCATTTTGAAATCTATTTCAAGAATGAAATCGGAATATTCCCTTTTCGTGGTCAAAAAAGTATGCTCTTTGGTATTTGCAATTCTGTGAATGACAATTTCGCCGTCCTTTACACAAGCAACCCCTCTATCGCCTACCATCTTCCATCCATTTAGATTTTTGCCATTGAAAAGGGTTTTCCAAGGGGTATTTTCTTTTTGTGCATAAGATGATTGTGCACAAAAAAAGAGTGAGACGACGATTAATACGGCATGTAATGTTATTCTTAACTTCATGATTTTCTCTTTATATAGTTGAGTCTGGTCTAAGTAGCCCGCTGCAAAACATTTTGCTATCCCCCAACATTTTGTTTTGTTTTTTTTTGGGGGGGGGAGAGGCAATGTTCAAAACTCACTTGTCGAAATCTATTTTCAGTTACGATTCATTGTTCATCATCTTTACTTTGACTTGTCTGCCAACCAGAGCGCATTATCCGTGTGATTTATGCGATGAAAGCTCAATTGATGACATGAAGCGCGCAATACGCCCGAAATTGATGCTGATGCCCATGGCAAAGGCGAAGGTCTCCGTTTCATAGATGCCACGGACTTTCAGCTGAGGGTTGATACACTTCGTTTTGTTTCTTCCGGAATGTCGCATCAATATCATCCTTCCTCTGTCGCGAACTGCGTGTGCGTTCACTGAATTGCTTCAGGACAATCTCACTGTCTGTCATTACAATTGCTTTCACACCATATGAATTATCTGATTACTTATTACTGTAACAAAAGTAACTTCTTTGTATACACAACACTGTTGGCTTCAAGTGTGTAATAGTATACGCCGCTTGATACCTTATTACCGCTAAGATCCCTTCCGTTCCATCTTACGGAATAATGTCCACTAGATTGATCTCGGTCAACTAATGTGCTGACCTGTTGTCCAAGTGTATTGTAAATTGTTATTTTTGCATGTGACGGCTCGGCAAGTTGATACGAAATTGTGGTTTCTGGATTAAATGGATTCGGATAATTCTGCAGAAGCTGAGTAGATATTGGTAAACTTATTTTTGCTTCATCAATGCCAGTTGGATTGCTGTATGCAACCTTAAGATTGTTGAAGTAGTAAAACTCATCGGCTGCAGTAGTATAACCTTTTATAACTATTTCAAGCGTTTTTCCTCTAATATCAGTTTTTGTTACAGTGGTTGCAGGTTGTGCACCATATTTCTCGTAAATAAGATTTTCAGCACTGCCATCGACCTTGAAGAATATTCCGAAATGGTCCTTACTCGAACTAGTCTCGGGGTCCAAACCACCAGCACCTTCCACATCCACGCTGAGATCGACGCTTCCACCGGAAATATCAATCTTACTTGTAGCAAACACTCCTTCGGGTCCTGCGTTGTTGATCGCCAAACGATTGCTAACAACCCCGAAAATACCAGACGAACGTGTTGCTGTCCATGCGGTAGAGCCAGTATCTATGGTTGTGCCATTTGGCAGGTCGAATGTTTCCACCCAGAGGCCTGTTACCACAGGCGGACCGATAAAGATTGCCGTAATGTTCTTATCAGAGTTCATGGTAATGAAGTTAGGATTAATGTAGTATTCATCGTTGAGGGGATCGCCGCTCCATTCTCTGAAGGTATAATCAGGATTCGCTTTTGCCGTAACCTCGACGACAGTACCTTTTGTATATTGGGGTCCAGCAGGGTTGAGGGTAATGGATCCTCCCGTGGCGTTTGTTGTAAGTTTGTAAATAGGAGCTGTAGCTAAGTTTGCTGTTACATTCTTGTTCGAATTCATGGTAATGGTTGCGGGATTTGTTGTAACGGAAAGATCACCACTCCAACTGCTAAAGACATAACCAAGATTTGGTTTAATTAAAATGGTAACTACAGTTCCGGTATTATAAACTCCTCCTGAAGGAGTTAGCTCAACAGTTGCATTTGGCGCATTTACTGTTAGTGTAAATGTTGTAACTGATTTAAAGTTTGCAGTAATACTTTTATTCTTATCCATCGTTACTACAGCAGGATTCTCTGTTCCGGTGAGGTCACCACTCCATCCGCTAAAGACATAACCCAAATTCGCCGTTGCTTTCAACGTAACTTTTTGATTCTCGTTTAATGTGCCCGAGCTTTGGTTAACTGATCCTCCGGTCATGGCATTGGTTGTAAGAGAGTAAGTAGGTCCGTTCCATTTTAATGTGTAGATACGCTTGTCATCTTTTACTGGATCGCCAAATAGTACCGGATCTATTTCATAACCTCCGGTAACATCAGCGCCAATTCCAATATGGCATAAAGGCTGGGTTTGGCTTTCCTTTAAAAAATTACTTACTGCAAAAAATACTCCCGGAGTTCTTGAATAGGGCTCGAGGATTGTAAGACCGATCATGTATTTGCCGTTTGAAAGATTACTTGGTACCGTAACTGATGCATTAATCTTATATTCCGGTGCGGGAGTTGAATAGCTTCTGCTAGTATAATTATAATTGTCACCTGGTACCCATGTTCTTATATCAATCTCTGGAATGGTCTGTGTTGAGACAATACTTTTTGTTGTTTCATCAATTACAACAACCGCTACCGGCCATTTTTCATAAAATGGCGCTGAGCCTGTATTTTTCACCTTAAACATTATATCTAGCTTTCCACCTTTTTCTACTCGTTTGGGACATGAAAATTCATTTAACGTAAAACGGTAGCCAAACGCTTTTTGCACTTCAGATGCGCCTACTGTGTTTGTAGGGTCAGGATTGTAGCCCCATGCTACGCCAGTGCAGTGCAATTCCTTTATCACATCTATAAGGTAATTATAGTATTGGGGATTAGTAAGGGTTTCAGTCTCAG
>Ga0315277_10001163_pt1 | contig 38846 bp, 39 predicted proteins | sample YL17G05_15_MG_FD_203695 | JGI IMG/M metagenome (GOLD analysis project Ga0315277, IMG submission 203695) | Sediment microbial communities from Yellowstone Lake, YNP, Wyoming, USA - YL17G05_15 | ecosystem: Environmental > Aquatic > Freshwater > Lake > Sediment | place: USA: Wyoming | collected...
AAGCAGATAAAAAGTGCCTTGACCTACCCCGTCATCGTGGTTCTCGTCACTATTGGCGTGATAGCGATCTTGATCATCAAGGTTTTTCCCGCTTTTACCACCCTGTACTCTCAAGTCGGGGCTCGGTTGCCCGCGCCCACAAGGATTCTTATTAGCCTGACTGATTGGCTTAACCATTATGGGCTTTATCTTCTGCTCGCGGTTTTGATTATTGCTGCGGCAATATACATCTTTATCAGGACCCCGGCGGGAAGGTACCGCTGGGATTCGATGATGCTTCGTTTCCCTGTAATCGGACGTATTGTCCACCTCAGTGAGCTTTCCCGCTGTTGCCGGACTGTGTCAATGCTGGTGAAGATCGGCTTGCCTTTGCCGGAGGTCATGGCCATGGCCATTCACAGCAGCAGCAATAAATTCGTGGCTGAGAATTTGACCGGAGTGCAGCAGGAGCTAATCAGAGGCGAAGGCTTGGCCCAACCCATGGCCAAGAGGAAGCTCTTCCTGCCCTTGATGACGCAAATGGTGAAGGTGGGCGAGGAAACCGGTAATCTGGAGAACACGCTAAATACCGTGGCCGACAACTTCGACATGGAGGCCGGTGACAAAACCAAGTCGGCTGTGGGGCTTATTCAACCGATAATGACCTTAATAATAGGTGGAGTAGTTGGTTTTGTCGTTCTAGCCATGATGTCAGCTATGTACTCTCTCTACGGTCAGATGGGGGGAGGCTAAGCGACGTTATCAAGGAGGCAATGACAAATTACAGAGCTCAAATGACAAAGGGGAATGTTTTTGGCATTTAGGAATTTGGATTTTGTTTGTCATTTGGACTTTGAAGTTTGGAATTTATTTGACGTTTGGATTTTGGTATTTGGAATTTAGTTTATTAGGTGCGGGAAAATGAAAAGACTAAGACTGAATGGCCAGGCAAGGAAAACCTTCCGGGGCAGGTCCCGGGGCTTCGCCCTGATTGAGGTACTGATAGCTATAGCTATTCTGGGGGTAATCAGCATCGGCTTTCTGGGCGCCTTAGCCACCAGCGCCCAGAGTGTCGGGCATGCTGATGTGCGGACTGTTGCCGAAAGCCTGGCCAGAAGGCAGATGGAGTATGTCAAAAATCAGGGTTACATCGCTGCATCGGTGTTGAACAACTACACTCCCACCTATCAAAAAATCAGCGGCATCCCTGCCAACTATACTATTTGGAGCGTTGCAAGCACCAGCGGTACTGTTGTGATTAGTGAGAATGTAGTGGGTATACCCTGGGATAGCGGAAATAATACGCCGGTAAGCAAGGACATTGGCCTTCAGAAGATATCCCTGGTGATTATGCACGAGGGTGAGGTAATATTTTCCTTTGTTAACAAAAATCCTTCCTGGGCTACAGGCGCCAACATCACATTGGAGGGCTATAAGGTAGACCGCTGACATACAGGTATAGATACTTTAGAAATGACAAATGACAAAACCCAAATGCCAAATAAAATTCAAAGCCCCAATGACAAAGAGAAGTGGTTTTGGCATTTAAGCATTTAGATTTTGTTTGACATTTGGACTTTGAAATTTGGATTTGTTTGAGATAATGAACATGAAAAAGCTAAATAGGGGCCAGAAGGGTCTTACTATAATTGAGCTGCTAATAGCTATCGCTATTACCAGTGTTATCACCGGCGGCATTGCCACGATTGTTTACCAGATTTATACCGGCAGTGCCCGTAGCTCTAACCATATGGTTGCTGTCAGGCAGGTGCAGGAGGCGGGCTATTGGGTTAGCCAGTATGCCTACACGTCTCAGAACACGACAATAAACGGAACTTCAGGCTTCCCGCTTACCTTGAAATGGATCGATTTTAACGAGAATAAATATCAAAAAATAGAGTTTATCCTGAATAGCTCCAGTGGTGGTCTGAGGGGGAGTTATTATGTCAATGATGTCCTTAATTCAACGAGAACTGATAAGCTTCCTGTGTTTCAGTTTATTAACTGGAACTTAACTACCTGTCAGGTCAGCGGCGGCAGTGACTTCAGCTTGCCAGTGAACGGTGATAAATTCGTGATTACCGGTGGGGTGACAAGTGACAGCGGCAGAATAACCGTGACCAACGGAACTATCTCGGTCACCCCTGCGGGCGGCGCCACCGCTACCTATAACTCGACTACAAAGGCGTGGACCTGGAACACAACCGCCGCCGGGAGCAACATTACGGTTGCTCGCAATAGCACCAATACAGCAGTAATAGGTAGCTGGACATCCGAAAATAAGGCTGCCGCTGCTGCCATAACGCAGGGCACAACTGCTGCCCTCAGCAGCGCCAGGGGGCTTGTTTTGAACCTAACCGCCATAGTGGGCACCGGTCGTAATGAAGCAAGTGAGACCAGGATATATAAAGTTATACCCAAATCAGTTTCATAGCGACAGACACCAGTCCCAAGCACAAAGGCCCCTCGGTAAACTCTGAATCCTAATCTCTAAACCCTAAACAATATCAAATGACCAAAATCCAAATGACCAAACGATTTTGAATTTGCAATTTATTTGGAATTTGGTGCTTATTTGAGATTTGGAGCGAGGCCATTTATGGAGTTGACAGAAGGCGAACGATGGTTCATACTACGGTATGAATAGCTTCAGGAGGTCGTTATTATGGGTAAGACTGCTAAAATCGCGATAAGCCTGCCCGAGGACGTCTTAGCCGCCGTGGAAATGGAGCGTCAGGCCAAAGGAGAAAGCCGGAGCGAGTTCTTTTGCCGGGCAGTCGAGACACGTCTGAAACAGGAACGGGAGTCCTCCAGGATAAGAGACTACGTGCGCGGCTACCGGCAATACCCGGAGTCAGCTCAGGAGGTTGAGGCTGCTCACACGGTAAGCAGCGCCGTGCTGGCTGCGGAGCCCTGGGAGTGAAACGAGGCGAGATATGGTGGGCGGAACTGGCCCCGCCTGCCGGGAGGCGTCCCGTTCTACTTCTATCCCGCAATGAGGCTTATGCTGTTCGGGGACTGGTAATAGTGGCTCCGTTGACCACCCGCATCCGTGGCATCCCTTCGGAAGTTTTGTTAGGAGATGAGGATGGCGTGCCCCGTGCCTGTGTTGTCAATCTGGACACTATTAGTACAATCGCCAGGGCAAGTCTGCGTGAACGATTGACCACTCTCAGTGCTGAGAAGTTGAAAGCGGTAGAGGAGGCCCTTCATTTCTCTGTCGGCCTGGAACGGTAACAGGTGGGTCCTCACTCAAATGCAGTGGCGGAGTTTATCTCCGCCTTCGCTCGAAAGGGCCGGGACAAGCGCCGCCCCTACGATACCGGCCAAATCCTAAATCCCAAGCACCAAATCCCAAACAATATCAAAACCTGAAATACTAATGTTCAAAACAGTTTAGAGCTTTGAATTTTGAAATTTGGAATTTGTTTGTCATTTGGGCTTTGTCATTTGGACTTCAATTGGCATTTGAGCTTTGTAATTTGGATTTATGTAAGCGGGTTTTTTCATTTGTTATTCCTTACTAACCACCGTCTTAGGCGCTCACCCTCGCTGGCCGTGCTATAATTATGGTGATAGGAAGTGTCTCGGGCGGGGATGAGCCCCGCTCCCGCGGAACCTATGCAGGCAGGAGTGCAAAGGAGGCGGAATGATAAAGGGTATCGTAGGATGCAGGGTGAGGGAGGGCAGGGACCTGGAACCGGTATTGCTCAAGCTGAAGTCGCATGCTACGCAATATCAGGGCTTCAAAGGCATCGAGAATCTTGTCAGCGAGGAGAATACCTCTGTCGTCGCCATGGTAAGCACATGGGAGAGTCTGGAAGACTGGAAGTTATGGACTCAATCAACGATAACACAAGGGCTGCTCCAGCAAGCTGAAACACTTCTAATAGAAGAGCCCAGGGTGACGACGTACAGGATGATGATGATGCCCGACATCAGGTGGGTCTAGGACGAAGCCCCGGCCCTGCGAAATAGAGGTAATCGTCTGCCCCCTCGCGGGATTGCTCCTCTCTTGTCATTGCGAGTCCCGATTTATCGGGAGGAAGCAATCCCTGACAGGTAAGTCCTAAGTTCCAAGCGCCAAATCCTAAACAAAAGAAAGGAAGAATTTAATTCTTCTCATCCAAATACCAATGCTCAAAACGTTTAGGATTTTGGATTTTGACATTTGTAATTTATTTGGAGTAAGGACACCCCCTTCCTGTCATTGCGAGTCCCGGTTTGTCGGGACGAAGCAATCTCGGTGTGACCCTCACTTAGACTTGGAACAGCTTCTTTTTCTTTTGACAGTGTTTGCTGGCTTATATATAATTTCCGTGGAGGCATAAGAATGTTAACGGAGTACGTTGAGCGAGCGATGAGCAAAGCTATGTATGAGAAGCTCGAAGACGGTACTTATTGCGGCAAGATTACTGAATGCCAGGGGACAATTGCCTTTGGTGAAACACTTTATCAGTGCCAAGGTGAGTTGAGATCGGTTCTGGAGGGGTGGCTGCTGGTCAAGATAAGGCATGGTGACCAGCTGCCTATCATAGATGGACTCAACCTAAACAAGGGCATACCAATACTTGAGGAAACTGTAGCCCATGGCTAAGTGGGCACCGTGTAAAAGAAGAGTTTTTGTAAGGAAATTAGTTAGACTAGGTTTTAGCCCACCTGAGCCAGGTGGGCATCATTTTTATATGCGTTTGGGACACACACCCTGGCTATTCCCAACAATGATGAATGTTCCGTGCCTCAGCTTAAGACACTTCTCCGGGAAGTGGAACAGATTATGGGAAGGAAGATTTCCTTGCCGGAGTGGCAAGAGCTTCGCTGAGGAAATTAGTGCAAAAGTTGACTACTGACTACTGACTCCTGTATGCCTTTGTCATTTGTTTGTCATTTGAGCTTTGTAATCTGGATTTCGTTTGCTATTTGGTGCTTGTCATTTATTTGTCATTTGGATTTTGTCATTCATTTGACATTTGAGCTTTGTAATTTGGATTTATGTAGGTGGGCTTTGACATTTGTAATTTGTCCCGACTTTGACGAGGATGCCCGATGAAATCGGCATTTGTCATTTGGATTTTGAAATTTGAAACGTAGCGCCTGCTGGTACTATTGCACTATTGACACCAAAGCTGATTACGCTATACTACTGGTGACTGGTGATTGGTAACTGGTATAATAGGGGCGTAAAGGGAGGGAAATTACTATGAAGGGATTAGCAAAGGGTCAAAAAGGGCAGGCGCTCATTGCGGCTCTCATTGTGCTTGTTGTGGGCTCGCTCATCCTTAGCCCTCTCCTTGGCCTCATGGGCACCGGCACTAAAAGCGGCCAGGTCACTGACCGGAAAGTTCACGAGACCTATGCCGCCGATGCCGGTGTCGAGGATGCCATGTGGCACATAAGGAACAATGACATAGAAAAGGACGACCTCCTCCGTGAAGTACTCGGTGCAGGCTATAACCACTATGATTATTCTTCCGACTATTCCTATACGTATAACTCATCGGTAAACGACAAAGATGTAGCTGTTAATATCACAAACGTCTGGATGCCCATGATTACACCTACTCCAGATGCTGCAACGGCAAGACAGATTATCGAGGGTGCGAAGCTGATGATAGTCGGCTATCCTAGCAGCAACACATCCACGTATGTAATCAAGATAACCTATAACTGGACCACCGGACAAAAGGATTCGTTGAAGGTCAAGACGATAGGGATATGGATATCCCCCGGCTTCGGGTATGTAAGTGGCTCGAGTGACTTTGAGAAGGCTAGTGGGAAGCCCTACTACTCTGTGCCGGTGGTTTCCCCCTATAAAGGCGGTACTGCCGTGGTCTGGAACTTTAGCTCTGTTGCTCTTTCGAGCTTTCCTAATAAAGCCAGCGACTCTCCCTTGGTAGTAACAGTCACCTTCAAGTACACGGGGCCGGAGGGGCAAATTCCCGAGCTCGTGTCCTCCTGGATTGATACCACGGGGATGGAGTCCAGTGGCATCACTTATACCTGGGACGACAGCATCCGGCTGTATAAGATTGTGTCGCAGGCCGGCACAGTCCAGATTGAAGCCTACGGCGCCCCGAGTAAGTTCCGCAAACTCAAGTCCACCATATCATCGGACTATGCCGTCGCCGGTAACACCTTGATGAAAGCCACAGCCACAAGTGGCGGTGATAGATACTACAGAGATACGCTTTACGCGGAGAGCAACAGCACCATTACGAGAACCAGCCTGCAATCAATTCCCCCCTCGGGCATCGTCCCCGCCGGGTATATTCCCGAAGAGGCTACCATAGACAAGGTCTATCTCTACTGGTCGGGGTGGATAGACTACCACTACTGGTATAAATCTGGCTACAACTATTATTGGGGCGAGATTCCGGCCCTGAAGTATAGCTCTAACACAAAGGAGCAACTGATTGCCAATTCTAAGGTCGGTCAGGTCAAGTTCAATGTTGACAGTGCCACGCAAACAATAACCGCCAATATTAGTGGTGTTCATGGTGAGGAACCTTATGTTGTTCCTGATGTTCAAGTAACGCAAGCCTCAGACTGCAAGTATGGCTCGCCAACCGCCCCAGACTCCTGGGAATATTCGTGCTTTAAAGATATCACCAACCTCGTGGTATCCGGGAATGTCACTGTCCAGCAGTACATTGAGAATGCCATGAAGACCGCCGGTAGTGGCACGGTTACTTTTACTACGGGGCATGCCGATGCGGTGAGAAATCAAAGAAGGACTGGCACGGGCAATGATACATACTACTTTAACCTTAGTGGTGATGGCTCTACAGGCTATCCCCTGGCTACCCCAGCTCATAAAACACCCAATGATAGCCATTATGACACCGACTACAGCCGCTACCAATGGAGTTATGCCGGCTGGTCGCTGATTATCTTTTACAAAAGCCCGGCGCTCATACAGCGCCAGCTTTACCTGTACGACAACATGACTGTCGTCAAATACCAGGTCTTCGACGACGTGCCGGTAGCCATCGGCAACTTCCTGGCTCCCCCCGTTATCTCCGAGAATGACAAGAGCCACATCACCTATTTTGTTGGCGAAGGTGATTACGAGTACCTTTACACGGATAGTAAAGTAAAAGTAAATAGCAACTCGCTGAGTGACCCGCCTGTTAACAATGCGACCGATGTCTTGAATTCCTACTCCAGTGGTTTACCCGTCACGCGTACCGATGGGGTAGATATTGACACCTTTGTTCTGCCCCAGGGCTGTATACTGCCCTATGCTACTTCAGCCACGCTAACACTGCACACCACGGAAGAAACCTACACTCTAGTCTATCTCGTGCTGTCCTTCCGCAGCGAGCTAACGACGGGCGGCGTTATAACCAACTACCAGATAAAGGTTAACTGATGAAGGATAAGGGTCCTGGATGATTTTTCGACGGAAATGACAAATTACAAAGCCCGGAGTTTGTAAGAATGACAAAGCTCAAAGTTCAAATAACAAAAGGGGATGGCTTTGGCATTTAGTCATTGGGATTTAGGTGAATGGGTTTTGGCATTTGGGTTTTGTCCAGGGGGACCCCTAGACAAGCTTTTTAGATGATGGTATATTGCGAGGAAGTTGACTAGTTTATGAGAATAGGCAGGAAAGTCTGGCTGATTCTAGGGGCTGTCATTATTGTTGCCGCCCTCGTCATCCTGTTCACTAATTACTCCCGGCAGGCTGCAGAGCGAGATGATTTGAATGCCAGGCTGTCGGGAGCTCAAACTCTCCTGCCTATTCTTGCCAATCAAAAGACAGACCTGGAAAACCAACTGGCTCAAGCCGAATCATCGCTTAACGCCAATAAGGCAAAATTTCCCGAATTGATTGAGAGCATTGAATACGGTGAGTACCTGTTCGAGATTGCCGGCAAGTCTAGCGTGGACCTGACCTCCCTCACCTTCCCAAAACCGACCTACCAAACAATAGGCGCTGTTACTTATTCGTTTGTCTCTCTTCAATTACCTGTCAGCGGGACACCGGATAACATATTTGATTTCATCGAGGCTCTGATGGCTGACGAGAGGTTTGCCAGCGCTGAGGTGACGAGCGCGACCCTGGGTCTTTCCGGCTCAGCTACCATCACCCTGAATATCTATGGCTATAACGGTTAAATAAACATGGCGAAAAGAGTTACTACCTTATTTATCAGAGATACCCGCATCAACCTGCTGGTCATGAATGGCCGACACGTAGAAAAGTGGGCCAGCATGCCGCTGGAGCCAGGCCTGGTTAGTCATGGGCTCATTGTTGATGAAGCCCAGGTAGCCGACAAGGTTAAGCAGCTATTCAAAGAGACGGGGGCACAAACAAACAAGGTTATCACCGCTTTAAGCGGGCATGATTCTCTGTATCGCATCATAACCTTGCCCGAACTGCCGGAAGCCATACTTCCTGAGGCGGTAAAGCGTGAAGCCAGGAGAGCGATACCCACGCCTTTGGAAGAGGTTTACTTTTCATACCAGCGTCTCCCCTCGCTAACGAAGGGAGAAGGTCGTGTTTTCCTGGCCACCTTCCCCCGCAATCTGGTTGACGCTCTAATCAAAACGCTGCGCCAGGCCGGCGTAACGCCGTATATTCTGGACTTAGCTCCCTTAGCCCTGTGCCGAATCCCCGACCAGCCCCGGGCTATCATTGTCAATGTCCGGTTAGAGCACCTGGATGTTATAGTCCTGGCAGACAGGCTGCCCCAGGTCATCCGCAGGTTGTCCCTGTCCGGGGAGGCTGAATCTTTAGAGGAAAGGCTGCCGCTTATCGCTGAAGAGTTCACCAGGACTGTGGCCTTCTATAATTCCAGCCACCTGGAAAAGCCTTTGGACCCAATCGTGCCCGTGTTTGTCTGTGGCGACCTGGCGGAAAAACCGGAGGCCTGGGAGTCAGTGGTGGGCCATGCAGGCTATTCGGTGTCACCGTTACCATCGCCTGTGGAACCTCCCGAGGGCTTCAACCCCAACGAATTCATGGTCAACATCGGGTTGGCTCTCAAGGAACTGCAGCCCGCGAAAGAGGAAGCTAACTTTTCATTAGTGAATTTCAACGCCCTGCCCGAGGTCTATGTGCCCCCGCGTTTCTCTATTGCACGAGTTCTTGTCCCGGTTGGCATTGTCATCGGCATTGGCCTGATTATCCTCTTGTTAATTCTTATCCAGAATACTCGCGCCGATATCGATAGATTGAATTCCGCTGTGCCGGTCGCCGAGACCACTGTTGCTCAACGGCAAGCGGACATAGCGGCATTGAGAGTGCAGATTGGGTCGGTAGGAGCTACTGCCGATGAGCTTAATGACAGGGTTGTCACTATGGAACGGGGGAGTGCCAGCATCGACCAGGATTTACACGAGGTTGTAAGACTGGCGGAAGGGAAGGTAACCTTAGGGAGTGTTAGTCACACAGGCAGTTCGGTGAGTGTGAGTGGGACGGCTTCAAGTGAAAGTAAAATCTTTAGTTATGCCCGGGCCTTAAGAGATGGCGGGAGATTCTCGGAAGTCTGGATTTCCTCTATCAGCGGGAGTGGGAGCTCGTTTAGTTTTACGTTCGACTTAACAAAACCCTGAAGGGGAAACTCTAAATCCTAATAGCTAAACCCTAAATGCCGATATTATCGAGCATCCCTGAGGAAGTCGGGACAATATCAAATGACCAAAACCCAAAAGACCAAATCGTTTTGGATTTGTGATTTGGATACTAGAATTTGTTTAGTATTTAGTGCTTGGAATTTAGGATTTGTGGAAAGGGAGGACGGTGATGCCAGGACTTTGTCACCATTACCGACAGGTGATTGACAGCAAAAGGACCATCCTATATGATAAACAAGTGAAGCTCAACGGTTCGGTGAGGGGCGGACTGTGCTGGAATTTATGGAGTTGAGCACAAAAGGGAAAAGCGTTGGATATTTTTTCTTTGCTTCGGATAGGTAAGTCGAAGCGGGCCAGCGATTTGCATATGGTCGTGGGCAGCCCGTCGATACTTCGCGTTGACGGTTTTCTAGTAGCGGCAGACGGTGTAATTCCTCTCGCCAATGAGGATATTAACGAAGCTTTTATTCAGTTAACCACGCCTGAGGAGAGGGAACAGTTCCACCGTCATCTGGAGCTTGACTTCGGCTATTCATTACCTGATGTCGGTCGTCTGCGTTGCAATGCCTCTCAACAGCGCGGTTCTATCAGCCTTGCCGTGCGGCTGCTGCCGCCCAAAATCCCCACCCTGGATGAGCTGGAGCTGCCGGCAATATGTAAGGAGCTTGCCGTGAAGCCTAGAGGACTGGTAATAATTACCGGACCTACCGGCAGCGGCAAGAGCACCACCCTGGCGGCTATGATTCAGTACTTGAATAATCATGAGACTCGCCATGTGGTTACCATTGAAGACCCCATTGAATACGTTCACACCGGCGTTAAGTGTGCTATCACCCAGCGTCAGTTAGGCACTGACACCCTGTCCTTTGCCAATGCCCTGAAGCATATTCTAAGGCAGGACCCGGATGTGATTCTGGTCGGGGAGATGAGAGATCCGGAGACTGCCGACGCTGTCCTTACCGTAGCTGAGACCGGGCACTTTATATTAACTACCGGTCATGCCCCCAGCGCCAGTCAGACCATAGAGAGGGTAATAGACCTGTTCCCGCCTCATCAGCGCCACCTGGCTCAGACACGGCTGGCTTCTCTGCTTATCGGTGCGTTGTGTCAGGTGCTTGTGCCCCGGGCTGATGGCTCAGGGAGGGTAGCCGCCGTGGAAATCATGCTCGGCAATCCGGCAGTGAAGAACCTCATCCGGGAAGGCAAAATCTACCAGCTGCCCAATGTAATCCGTACCCACCGGGACATAGGCATGATTTCGCTTGACGAAGCCCTGGTTAGTCTTTATCTCAAGGGAACCATCACCGGCAAGACCGTGCTCGATTTCTGCAACGACCGCCAGGAAGTGGAGAAACTCATCGGCAAGGTAAGAGTGTAGTCAGACGCATGGCAGGCTAAATTCCAAATTTCAAAACCCAAAGTCCAAACAAAATCCAAATATCAAAACTCCAAACTCCAAACTGTTTTGGTCATCTATATTTTGAGTTTTGATATTGTTTAGGATTTCGTACTTCGAATTTCGAATTTGACCTGGAGATTGCTTCGGCACTGTCGTTCCTCGCAATCGGCTCTTCTTATAGGCCCAGGGCTGGGCACTAAACCGCTTCCTCTACTAGCAATTTGATTCCGCCAACAATTGGCAACGGTATATGATGCGATATACCAAGCATGATCCATTCCTCCAGGACCTCTTTCAGTTCGCTGCGGCATGTTTCCAGGTCCTCAGCATTGGCATAAACACCATCAAACCCGGGGATACATCCATAAAATGTATTGTCATCACAGAGGATTTCATATTTTGCCTTCCTCATGGCTGCTTCGATGTATTCTGTTAGCATGACTACCCTCTGTGCCAATTGTAGTATGGGCCAGCGAGCATTGTCAAAGGAAATTGTTCCAGGCGTAAGCGAAGAATCTCACTCCTCGCAACGACAGAGGGATTCACAACGAGATTGCTTCGGCACTGTCGTGCCTCGCAATGACAGCGGGTGGTGTCATTGGTATTTTGGTCATTGGATATTGTTTGTGGTTTGAGATTTGATGCTTGTGATTTGGAGCTTCCCTCTAAGGCTACTAGTATTCAGCGGTCAACTCCTGGATTGCTGGCCCCTGACCCCTGACTCCTGTCTGCTGACTACTGATTACTGTCTCCTGGAGAGCTTTGCCGGCATAAAAGAGACTGGCGGCGAATTCACCTTCGCCGCCAGTTCCCTGCTTCAACTAGCAAATTGACGATTAACCAGGATGAGGTCAGCCTGCCATCCAGTTGTTGTTGGTCGAGTTCCATGCGATCTTGGCCCAAGGATTGCCGATGCTCGGCTCAGTAAGGCTACCCTGAAGTATCCTGCCATAGATATCGATCTGGTACGCTGCCCTGAATGGTCCGTAGACATAGAAAGCGGCGTCATTAGAACCATTAGTCCTGTTGCAACCGGCAATAATCGTGCCATTACCACCAGCCCACCACGTGGGGGGGGAGACGAGATTAAGTGTGCCGCCCTCGCACTCCGCCATGGCTGATGTTATAGCCGTCTGGACCTGGTGCAGCTCGGTATTGGCCGCCTGCACAGTCCCGCGGCCGAAGAAGCTACCGACGTTGAGGGCCACCACTGCAGCGATGACGCCCAGGATGGCAATCACCACCAGCAACTCGATTAAGGTGAACCCCTTTTCTCCACGATGTATCATTTTCATGTTTTTCTCTTTTTCCTCCTTTTTTTGATTTCTTGACTTTCTTTGGAGCTTAGCTCCACTAATCTGGTTTTTGGGTACATTATTCTCTAATCCTCTCTCACCTCCTTTGTTATTCTTTTAGATTTAGCTCCAATGATTCATTGCATATCGAATCATATTGAATATACTATATAGTATATGCACGCTCCTGTTAGCCGTCAATCACCCATTAGTCATAGGAAGACGGTACCAGCCCCAGCACGCCTCCCCACCGCAAATGCCAAATGCCAAAATCCAAATGACAAATCAAACCCAAATGACAATTGAAATCGAAATGCCCCGCCTGCCGAGCCGTGGCGGGCAGGTCAAATCCTGAAGCTACTTCTTAGATAAGAGGATTGAAGAGAATATCAAAGTAAGCTCTTGGGCTTCACTTGATAACTTTTGACACTCGTCTCGCCTATTGGGGTCTGCCCGGGCAATCATTCGCAGCCAATGTTTTGTTTCCTTTGACTCTTTCTTGCAGATGGAAATCTTATGCTGGAAGTCTTTCTTGGATTCTGCCCCGTCTGCTTCCATGTAGTTTGCCCCGACACTGGTTCCTGCTCTTACTAGCTGACTGATAAGTGGACTATTGATAGGGTTTTGAGGGAAAGTCTTTACGAGTTCAATAATTGCTTCGCCGAATTGTGCGGTTCGTTCTCCAAGATCGTACTTCTTTTTGTCATTTGGCTCCTGAACTTTATCTGATATTTGAGCTTTGTTTGACATTTGAGCTTTGTAATTTGACATTCTTGGAGACTTGGGCTTTGTCATTTGATATTGTTTAGGATTTAGAGATTAGGGTTTGGGATTTTCTTCTGCCGTCGGCTCCAGTTGCCCGGCCTCAAAAACCCTTATTCCCTGACGCTTGGCAAACTGGCGGGCCTCCTTGGTGAGTCCGGGAACAGCAATAAGGACCTTGTCCAGAATGCCGGCATCGTAAGCCCTATCATCGAAGTCAAATATCCTCTCGAGCCCCATCGGTTTCTCAGCCACCTCGACGCCGACAGCAATACGATGAGTGATGATGCCCTCATCCCTGGTGGCCAGTATATCCATGTTATGGACAGCGCCCGACCTTCCTCTGACCTCGGAGTTTTCCTGTATTTTGTAGCCCTTCTTCTCCAGGTACTGTATAAGCTGTGATTTGGACTTAAATTCAAAGGGCGCCTTCACCGTCTCCCGGCCTGGCTGAGGGCTGCCGGTCAGCACTGCCTGCAGGTCTTCGGGTTGCAGCACCCTTATCCTCTGGTAGCTGGCAAATTTCTGCGCCTCTTCGCTTAACCCGGGGATGATAATCAGCAATTTATTGCGGATGCTGCTATCGTAGGCTTTGACATCAAAGTCCAGTATCCTGTCTAATCCTATCCTGTCCCGGGCAATCTCAATCCCGATAGCGATAGTATGGCTAACAACGCCGTCATCCCTGGTAGCCAGGATATCTATGTAGTGCTCTGCCCCCGACCTTCCCTGCACTCTGGCATTTTCCGTTACTTCGTAGCCATGCTGCCTCAAGAATTCCATGAACCGCACTTTAGGCTGAAGTTCAAATTCCAGCCAATTTCTCTTCGATTCATTAAAGCTATACGAGCAGATAATCACCACGCCAACCTCATCCTCTGTGGCCAGCGAGGAACATTTCAGACAGCGCCACTTTAGAAATGGCACGCTAAATATCTCGCTGCAACTACGGCACTTGTATAGCACTCCCTGGCTCCGGTAGTCGGTGCCCATAGTCCGCAGTTCCATTTTACACCTGGGGCATATATATCTACCCCTGACTGTAAATTCGTCTTCAACGCCGACATAGTTGCAGGCAAAGTGTTCGAGGACTCTGCCCCGGACGACGTCTCCTGAGCCGCATTTAGGGCAGTGAGCACTCGGTCTTAAATGCGGTGACTGGCACCGGCCACAACGAATGAACCTATCGAAGAAGCTTTTGTTCACGATATCCTTAGCAGCCAGGGATTCCAGAATGGCGACTGCTTCCTTGCCCTTGACCTTTAGTGTTTGCTCAACAGCGGGATAGATAAAGCCCAGTTCATTGGTGAAATCATACTGGGGTGTGATATTAACGATCCTCCCCGCCAGCATTTCAGCCACCAGTTTCATAGCTGCGTCGCTGCCCAATGTGCCGCTTATGGCTTGCGGGGTTTCCGTTGCTTTTACTGACTTATCGCCTTCTGCCATGCCTTGCCTCCATTCACATAGTTAGAAAAGTATAATTCGCAGTATTGCAGAAGTCAATGAGAGAAACGTACTATATTCCAAATGCCAAAATCCAAATGACAAAACCTCTTCTCATTTGACATTTGAGCTTTGAACTTTATTTGGCATTTGAGCTTTGTCATTTGGCATTGTCCAGGAGCTGTGGGGTTGGTTTACTGCCGAGGGAGGGACTCGAACCCACACTCCCGTGAGGGAAGCGGATTTTAAGTCCGCCGCGTCTACCATTCCGCCACCTCGGCTTGATGGTTGATAGCTTGAAAAGGCGGCGGGCGGATTCGAACCGCCGCATGGGGGTTTTGCAGACCCCTGCCTTAACCTCTTGGCTACACCGCCGTGACTACCAGATTTACTGGAGCGGAAGACGGGATTCGAACCCGCGACCTCCTCCTTGGCAAGGAGGCGTTCTACCGCTGAACTACTTCCGCCGCAAACAGATTTTACCGTCTTTTTTCAATTCTGGCAAGGTAATCCTGGTGCCGAGGGGGAGATTTGAACTCCCACGGGCTTGCGCCCACCACCCCCTCAAGATGGCGTGTCTGCCTATTCCACCACCTCGGCCTGGCAGGGGCGGCAGGACTCGAACCCGCGACCTGCGGTTTTGGAGACCGCTGCTCTAGCCAAACTGAGCTACGCCCCTGAATAGGCGTCATTATATCAAAAATACCCCTGGGGCGACTCGAACGCCCGACACGCGGTTTAGGAAACCGCTGCTCTATCCATCTGAGCTACAGGGGCACGCTGCTTTTTCATTGTAGACTGTACCGAGCTTTAAGTCAAAGGCAGTATCCCGGTCTCCACGCCAGATTCTTATAGTTGTCTGATTCATAAGACGCAACGCTTTTCGTCATTTGAAACCCCCGAAAGGTACGTAACAATCTCACACCCTCACGAGATTGCTTCCGCTGACTTCGTCGGCCTCGCAATGACGGGGTAGCAGTACCATTGCGAGCGAAGCCCGGCAATCTCTGTGGCTAGATTCCAAGTCCCAAAATCCAACCTCCAAACAAATTCAAATATCAAAATTCAAAGCTGTAAACCATTTTGGTCATTGGTATTTTGATGAGAAGAATTAAATTCTTCCTTTCTTTTGTTTGGGATTTGGTGCGAGGTGGGCTTCGGAGACGGTGCCCGAACCTTTGTTGGAGAAGAGGTGGCTGATTCCAGCGGTGCAGGAATTGCCTGTATCGCAGTTACATTGAGCAGGGTAACACCCGGCATTTGTTAAACCGTCCTGCCTTCAGAAACTTTAGACACATACACTTCCCAATACTGCTTGCCAATTATGGAAGTATATGTTAGGATATAAAAGAGGAGGTCGTATATATGCGAGGAAAGACAAAGAAAGCTACATTCAACCTGCACACTGATGTTTTAACAGCTTTAGACGAGGTAATGGCTCGAGGGATGGCACCTAGCAAGAACGCTCTGGTTGAGCAGGCGTTGAACAAGGAATTAAAAGAGTTGGAGAGGCAGGCAAGGCAGAAACTATGGCAGGAGGGGGCTAAAGATACCTTGTTGCTCAAGGATGTTGATGATATCGAGGCTGCTTTCCGAACTGCAGATGCTGAAACTGCTCGGAGGATAGGCTGATAGCAGGTTTTCAGTGGGCGATCTTTGAAGCCGATCTTGACCCTGCGGCTGGAGCGGAACAAAAGGGTACACGCCCGGTGCTCATTGTAAGCAACGAGGAATTCAACCAGGCTATGCCCAATATTACCATCCTGCCCCTTACGTCAACACAGCGCCGGCTATATCCGTCTGAGATTCTTTTGCCAAAAAGAAAGGCGGGGCAGCCTCTGGAATCTATTGTAATGGCCCACCAGATAAGAACAATCTCAAAACAGCGGCTGGGAAGATTGCTTGGTTATCTCGACGATGCTCAGCTTCGACAGGAAATACATCGAGCTATCAAAGAGCACTTAGATATGGAATGAATAGTGACAATGTACCCAGGGTGCTCAAGCCAGTTTTCCCAAATTTCGTGGTGGAGATAGGGGGATTCGAACCCCCGACCTCTGCGATGCGAACGCAGCGCTCTCCCAGCTGAGCTATATCCCCTGATTCAATTTTAGCAATATTCCAAACTGCGGTCAATTCGGCCGCTCCTTGCCCCTGCCTTGCAACACTGCTATACTGAGCGAAAGCTATGGACTATGAAATCGTCATCGGTCTGGAGGTCCATACTCAGCTACTAACCAAAAGTAAAATGTTCTGTAGCTGCAGCACTGATTACGTCAGCGCTCCTCCCAATACCCACGTCTGCCCTATCTGCCTGGGCATGCCCGGCGTCCTCCCTGTCATCAATGAAAGAGCAATAGAATATACAGTAATGACTGCCCTGGCTTTAAATTGCACCATCCCCGAATATACCAAATTCGACCGCAAAAACTACTTTTACCCCGACCTGATGAAAGGTTACCAGATTTCTCAATATGATGCTCCCATCGGGAAAGGGGGTTGGCTAACCATTGATAGCAATGGCACCAGGAAAAGAATCAATATCACCAGAGTGCATCTCGAAGAGGATGTCTCTAAATTGTGGCACAGGGGGAATTACAGTCTGATAGACGTCAATCGCTCGGGGGTGCCCTTGATGGAGATTGTTAGCGAGCCCGAAATAAGCTCTCCCGAGGAAGCGCGGGATTATCTTATCAAGTTGCACAATATCTTACGTTATCTGGGAGTGTCCACAGGCAACATGGAGGAGGGAAGCTTCAGATGTGATGCCAACCTAAGCATACGTCCGTCGAATAGCAAGAAGCTCTTGCCCAAGGCAGAAGTCAAAAACATGAATAGCTTCAAAGCGGTTTATCAAGCTATGGAATATGAAGCCAGGCGACAAAGAAATGTGCTTGAGGAAGGTGGAGAACTGGTGCAGGAGACCAGGGGCTGGATAGATGAAACAGGCATAACAGTGACCCAGAGAACCAAAGAGTATGCCGATGATTACCGGTATTTTCCCGAACCTGATTTGCCCCCCATGGTTGTGGGCCGAGACTGGATAAATGAAATCAGAGCCAGACTCCCTGAATTACCCGAAGCCCGCAGAGACCGATTTATGACCCAATATAGCTTGTCCTTGTACGATGCTAATGTTCTAACCATCTCTAAGGCCATGGCAGATTATTTTGAAAACTGTGTTAAGCTAATGGATTCCAGCAAAGCCAAGGCTGTTAGTAACTGGCTTTCGGGAGACTTCAGCCGGCTGCTTAACGCTACCAATACCGAGGTTGAAGATGCTAGAATAAGTCCGAAACATCTAGCAGAAATGCTGGATTTGGTAGATAATGGTACTATAAGCGGACCGACGGCCAAGGCAGTGTTTGAAGAGATGTTTCGCACTGGCAAGAGAGCCAGCGAGATTGTAACAGAAAAGAAACTCAGCCAGATTAGCGATGTCGGTGAAATAAGGGAAGTGGTAAAACGAGTGATGGCCAATAATAGCGGGGCGGTAGCAGATTATGCGTCTGGCAAACAGCGAGCCTTGACGTTTATCGTAGGGCAGGTAATGAAAGCTACCAGAGGAAGGGCTAATCCAGGCGTAGTGAGAGAGATTATCATACAGGAGCTAGGAGGTAAATAAATTGCCTACTTATTTGTTAATCGCCCAGATACTAGTGTCAGTATCCTTGATTGCCACTGTATTGTTTCAGTTGCACGGTGGAGGCATAGGGGGTATATTTGGGCAAGCTGACTCGGTGTATCGAACCCGGCGAGGGGTAGAAAGCACCCTTTTCAAGCTGACCATAATCTTAGCCGTCGTGCTTGTTGTCCTGGCTACTTTAATCGCTGCTCAACGTTAGTATCTATAGATGAGTTCCATAATAACCCTGACTACCGACTTTGGTTATGACGATGCTTACGTTGCCGCTGTGAAGGGCGCTATCTTAAGCATTAACCCTGAAGCTAATATCATAGACATCAACCATTCTATCAAGCCACAGAATATCCTTCAGGCTGCTTTTATACTTAGTGTTGCCTATCGCTACTTCCCAAAGCAAACAATTCATATGGCTATTGTTGACCCCGGCGTGGGTAGTGAGCGCCAGGGAATAATACTAAAAACACCTTCCGCTATCTTCGTTGCCCCCGATAATGGCATCCTCAGTTATGTAATTGATGATTTATTCTCTGTTGAGAGTCGCCCATTAACTGAGCAGACACACGATCTCCAAGAGATAGTATTTAAGAAGGGCCTTGAGGCTGCAGCTATTACCGACCCTCGCTTCTGGCGACATCCAGTCAGCCCCACCTTCCATGGAAGGGATGTTTTTGCCCCGGTGGCTGCCGGCCTTTCTCTAGGCATTTCCCCTTATGAATTCGGGGAGAAGATCAACTCCCTGCATATCCTCTCTGTACCAAAGCCATCCCTTGATTCAGAGGGTAATTCAATTGGCCGGGTCTTACATGTTGACCACTTTGGCACCTTGATTACAAATATCAGAAACAATGATTTACCCGGGAAGGATGTGGTAATTGAGGTAGCCGGGTACTGCATTCAAGGTATCGGCGACTACTACGCACAAAACAAAGGGGTAATGGCTATCGTGGGCAGCAGCGGTTATCTTGAAGTATCGCTGAGAGACGGAAGCGCTTGTGACTTTCTGGGCGTGGTGGTGGGAGATGAAATAAAGGTGATTTCACCTGCGTAGTGAGAAAGTATCTAGAGTGTCAGTCCGAATTACCACGCTAAGCGAAAATAGTGTTGCTGATGTGAATGTTGTTGCCAATTTCAATAATGCCGGCACATGTATCAATCTCTAGAGGCCACTTGCCATCCTGGGCACTTTCTTTCGTCATTGCGCCCCCCAATTTGTCAGGGAGCGGCAATCCCATTGGCTAGATTCTAAATCGCAAAATCCAATCCCCAAACAAATCCCTGCAAAATGCAAACAGTAAAAATGAAAATGCAAAATGACAGAGCAAAGGTTAAACAATTTCCTTTTTGAATTCTCATTTCTACTTTTGACCTTTAATTTTTTGCTTTTGTTTGAGATTTGGTGCTTGGAATTTGGGATTTGCTAAAGCGACGAGAAGTTGATGGAGCTTCAGCGTATTTGGCTTGATTGGCGTGGCCAGAGCTCCCGCTTGATTTGACGCGGTTAGCCCTGGCGGGCAAGTCCTCAAACGCTAGTTTCCATCATCCTTATGAAAGAGCTATACTGTATCTGTGCTGGTCTGGAGTAAGGCCTGAACGAAAGAGGTTCCAATGGAGAGAAGCTAATGAACAAAAAAAGATATCTAGTAATCGGGATAATTGTGGCAACCATTGTGTTGCTCTTGACTTCATCTTGCACGACGTTGCATATCGTTAGCCTGGAAGCTGAGGCACCCGGCTGGACCGCTCCCTCGGGTAGTCTTCGGGTGACGTGTAATGCTTCAGGCTCTGAGCTAAGCTATAACTGGTCGACTGGCGGAGGCGGTATTAACGGAACAGGTGCGGTTGTTGATTGGATTGCCCCTGAAGAAGCTGGTATGTATGACATCACAGTTGTGGTTAGCAACAGCCAAGGTAGGCAAGACAGAGCATCAATAACCCTTATCGCATCAAATGGTCCTCCGCCGATAATTGGAAACCTGATTGTTACTGCCGAGCACAAGTATTTGAAAACAACTGCTACCGGGTACAAGGTCGCGAAAACATATAATTACACTATTGAGTGCATTGCTTCAGGTAATGGTACACTGAGTTACAATTGGACATGCACAGGTGGCGATATTTCGGGGGAAAGCTCTACGATTAACTGGACTGCCCCGAATATGGTTGAGGATGTTACTGTCACGGCAAAAGTGTTTGATGGGTTAGGTAATTGGGTCAAGGAGAGCGTACTTTTGACAGTGGTGCCTTGTACACCATGTGAGTTTGAATAGAATTAGGAGATAAGTAGTGATTCTAGCTAAGGATATAGCCTTCCCGGTGGCGACCTGCACGCTGTGGGCACTTCATGCAAAAAATCCCTGAAAACTCATTCAAACGATAATTCCTATCATCTTACAAAAGTGATAATATATGTGATGCTCTGGATACAGACTTGAAGGAAAGAGGCTTCAGAGGAGAGAAACTAATGAACAAAAAGAGATATCTAATAATCGTGGGAATTGTAGCTGCAGTAGTGCTACTTTCAATCCCACTTCACACGATACTAGCCAATCATCGACCAACTATCACCAGCCTGGAAGCGCCGGAGAGAGTTCTCTCTTTGGGAAGCTGTCAGATTGTGTGTAATGCTACAGACCCCGATGGCAACGGGTTAAGCTATAACTGGTCGGCTAGCGGAGGCGAAATAACAGGGGAAGGAGCTGCGGTTAACTGGACCGCTCCTAGCTTTGCAGGCTCCTGCAATGTTACAGTCATGGTGACCGATGGCCACGGTGGCACAGTCACAGATTATGTGACTATCATAGTAAATAGGCCGCCAACTATTAGTAGTCTGACAGCCGATGCAGACTGGACTCTCCCTTCGGGTAGTCTTCAGATTGTGTGTAATGCTACCGACCCCGATGGCGACGAGCTGATTTATGAGTGGTCGGCCGACGGCGGTGATATTCTCGGGACTGGCGCAGTTGTAAATTGGAGTGCTCCCCAAGCAGTTGGGGCATACAATGTCACGGTTGTGGTTAAGGATGGTTATGGTGGGGAAGACGCAAGGTTTGTACATCTCAGCGTGGACCTTGGTACTCCGCCAACTATTGAAAAGCTGGTTGTTACTCCCAATGGAAACACATTTTTGAGAGGAGCCTCGCATTCTGGGTGTGCTTACGATGTCTGGACACAAAAGGAATACGATATTGAACTTATTGCTTCAAACACGAGCGGCGAATTGTTTTATGATTGGTCGTGCACGGGCGGCAATATTTCAGGGGAGGGCCCTACGATTACCTGGACCGCCCCGAATAAGAGCTCCGTTCAAGTTACAGTCACGGTAATAGTGTCTGATGCCGAGGGCAATGGTATAGGTAAGAACATAGTTTTCTGGATTCCGTCTTGTACATGTGGTTCCTGGGGATTGAAATCAGGAGAAATTTCATTCTAGCTAAGGACATAGCCTTTCCAGTGGCGAGCTGCACACCGTCCGGTTTTCATGTAGAAAATCTCAAACGGGCGAGGCCATTTTGAGGTGGCATTTGTCCATATACAACCGGGTGACCGATTTTCTGAAAAACACCTTTCAGGACCGCTTCAAGCGATACTTGATTATATCCCTGATAGTCCTAGGAATAGTTATCGGATTTACAAGTCAGGGAACGGCAAGTACCGGTGAGGGGTTTGAGGTACATTTCTTTTATCTTCCCGGCTGTTCGCACTGCGAGGAACAAGAGCCTTTCAATGAAAAACTGGAAAGTGAATACCCTTCAATTAACATTACTATTCACGACGCCACTACACCTGCAGAAGGTGCCCTGTTGTCTGAGATGCTTGAGAAGCTAGGCATAGAAGACGAGCCAAGCTTTCCCATAACCATCATAACGATCTCCGAAGGTCAAGCGTTTATTGATGGTTGGGTATCCGGTGGGTGGGAATCCGAGGAAACGACGGGCAGAGCAATTGAGGAAGCTTTGCAGCAATGTCTGGCGGGGAACTGCCCGCCGTCAGAAGGTGCAAAACCCGGAGATACAATCGTACTGCCCATAATAGGGGAGATCAACCTTGGTGATTATTCGCTGCCAGCTTTGGCAGTAATTTTGGGTCTTGTGGACGGCTTCAACCCCTGTGCTATGTGGGTACTTGTTTATCTTATATCCATAGTAGCCACATTGAGAGATAGAAAAAGGATATGGTTGATTGTCGGCTCTTTTGTTTTGGCTTCGGGAATCCTGTATTTCCTGTTCATGACAGCGTGGCTGAATGCTTTCCTGCTTATCGGCTACGTTAAACCAGTGACAGTTGTGATTGGATTGGTCGCTCTGGGGGGAGGCGCATTGCAAATAAGGGAAGTGATAAAGACAAGAGGCGCCGTTGTCTGTGAGGTTATGGACGAAGAATCCCGAAAAAAAACGATGACCAAAGTGCAGAAGATTGTGTCTTCTCCCATAACCTGGGGAACGATAATCGGAATTATAGCTCTGGCCTTTACGGTAAATGCTGTCGAATTCGTTTGTTCAGCGGCACTTCCGGCGGTTTTCACTCGGGTTCTGTCCCTGGCTGGTCTCTCCACCTTCCAATATTATGGTTACATCTTGCTATACGATGTCTTTTTTATGCTTGACGACATTGTTATCTTCGGCACAGCCGCTTTTGCTCTGACTTCAAGCCTGGGTGACCGTTATGCGAAGTATTCCAGACCAGTAGGTGCCGCAATACTGATAATTCTGGGGCTACTGCTCCTCGGCTGTCTTTACTCTGCTCAGCTCGGGTTTCTAAAACCCATATGTGGCGTACTCTGGTAGACCAGCTGGTGTGGCCGTGTTGCAGATTTTTGGTACTGTTTAGGACTCAAAGCTCCATGGTCAGTTAAAACACGCCAATCATTTTTAAGCCTGCGTAGACCATAAAAGCAATGAAGATATACCTTAGTGGTTTCGCGGGCAGAGCATGCGCCGCCCGGGCTCCGAGTTGGGCCAGGGGTATGCTGGTAGCTGCCAGACATAGGCATATTGGCAAATTTATATAGCCCAGGGAATGAGGAAGGAGGCCGGGCACTCCCAGCCCGTTTACGATATAGCCAACAATACCCCCAAGGCTGGCAAGTATTATGGAAGCCACCGATGTTCCCACAGCAATGTGCATGGGGAAATCTAATGCTAACACCAGCACAGGGACTATCAATACCCCGCCACCAAGCCCGGTCAGCCCGGTTACCATGCCTATGGGGAAACCGCAAGCCGCCACAAGCGCGAAGTCTTCCCGTAGCTCTCTATTCTCTCTTCTCAACCTGGGCAGTAGTCCCAAGCTCATCCATAAAGCAATAGCCAGAACCAGCCCTCCAAAGCCTGTTTCCAGTATTTCACCAGGAAGGTGAGTTGCCAGAGTAGCTCCAACCAGAGCCCCGACCAAAGCACATGAGCCTAAAATCAAGGCGGTTTTCCAGCGAACTGCCTTCTTTCTATTATGCCCCCAGCTCCCGCTTATGGCTGTAGGCAAAATCACCAGCAAACTTGTCCCGAAGGCTATTCTGATGGCAATATCTGGAGAGACACGCATAGCCAGGATAAGCCAGTAGCTGACGGGAACCATGATGGACCCTCCGCCGATTCCCAGCAGTCCGCTGGCGAAACCAGCACCTGCCCCTATGGCCAGCAGTATGGCGATATGGGTTGCCGTCACTTTCCGTCCTTTCTCAGTTTGCCTTCAAGCCAGCCAGATTTGATAACCGACCTTTCGTCTGTTGAGGGAATATAGGGCTTGATGTCTAAAAGAGGGGTGCCGTCTATGACGTCTAGTCCTTTCACCTTGAGGATATTCTTGTCCCTGGCAACTAACTCCGCGACAGTCAACCCCAGGGGACAGGGTCTATGCGGTGATCTGGTAGCGAAGAGACCGTGTGGGATATCGTCCCAGGGCGTCTTAACCAGCAGATGATATCCCTCAGACTTATGAAACCAATAAATAACGATGATATGGGAAAATCCCTCAATGTCTGTTAAGCCTTCTTCGAATTCCTTGAATATCTCTATCTGAGAAATCTCCTCGCTTTTATAGCCCTGATAGGGAGCCTTCCACGTATTCTTGTAAGGAGAATGAATTATCCCGATGGGCTTCAATTCCAGGTTCTGCCTTTCCTTCATCCTTCTAGTCCTAACGACTTTTATAGTCTCTTTTCCACGGTTCGTTCTTAAAGGCCAGGTGGTCATTGATTGCCTCTTTAAGCGTATTGGCGGCTAGTAGAGCACAGTGAGCATCATCGTCGGGGAGTCCTCCTAAAGCATGCAGTATATCTTGTTGCGTAATCCTCTGAGCCTCTAAAATGCTCTTCCCCTTAGCCAGTTCGGTGACCATGCTGCCGCAAGCGATGGTAGCTCCGCAGCCATCTGTCCAGAAGGAGGCATTTATAACCTTGCTATCTTTTACCTTGAGATATATCTGCATAGTACTCCCACGGGGACTAATCATCCTGCCAAATCCATCGGGGGTGGTAATTCTCCCCAGATTTCTGGGGCTCAGAAAATGGTCAATCACCTTCTCGGAGTGAGCTTTCCGCATATCTTCCATGACAGATTGTTCCAATTCTTTGAATGCGTCATCAAATATCTCTGCCATTTTCTTCGCTCCCCTAGAAAAGGATTTCATCGGGCAAGCTAAATTGCCCGACTATGTATAACTATCCTTTATTCTTCTCATTTAGAGCTGCGACCACATTGGCAAAAAGTTCAGACACAGCATCTGAACTATATTTCTCGATTCTTCCTTCATCACACAACCTGGCTAACTCCGGGTCGATGGGCAACCTCCCCAAAAGTGGGGCTCCGGAAGCCTTAGCCATTTCCTCTCCCTTGCTCTTGCCGAAAACCTCCAGCCTCTTACCAGTCTCGGGCAATACGAGAAAGCTCATGTTCTCCACCACTCCCAGAACTCTAACATTCATCTTTTGTGCCATCTTCACTGCTTTCTTGACTATCATTTCAGTCAATTCCTGGGGAGTAAAAACATCGATTACCCCTGAGACAGGTATGGCTTGCAGCACTGTCAACGGGGCATCTCCAGTACCGGGTGGCAGGTCTATTATGAGGCAATCCAGCTTTCCCCAAAGAACTTCCTCCCAGAATTGCGTGATGGCTTTGGACATGAGGGGACCTCTCCAGATAACCGCTTCATCCTCGCTAGGCAAAAGCAAGTTCATGGACATAATTTCAATCCCGGACCTCGATAATACCGGTAAAATACCCGTGTCGCTACCGCTGGGCCGAGCATTTAGACCAAACATCTTAGGGATACTGGGGCCAGTGATATCGGCGTCGAGTATGCCAACGTCCTTTCCCTGCCGGGCAAAAGAAGTAGCTAATAAGCTCGCTACCAAGGATTTGCCGACTCCTCCTTTCCCACTCATCACCGCTATTACCTTCTCAATCTGATTAAGTTCTTTGGGCTTGGCTTCGATCAGGTCAACGGTGACTTCCCTGACTCCGGGAAGCTTGCCAACTGCCGCTTCCGCTTGATCCTTCAGCAACTTATGATGTTGGGCAGGGATGGCAGTCGAAGCCAAGGTTACCTTCGCCTTGCCTTCGATAACTTCTGCGCTTCGAACCAGGTTCATCTGTACCAGGCTACGCATTATCCCGGGGACAAGTACTTTGTTCAGTGCTTTTTGTAGTTTTGCCTCGATTTGATTCACCAAATCACCTCCTGCTGATAATTCATCTGGATTCACCGGCGGTCTATTTTGCATGAGGGTCTCTCTCTTACCCTCTGTTTCCCGTGTTGTTTTACTTTTCTCAACAAAGAGTATATTTCCTCTGCCTGCCTCCTTGTCTCTTCAGCTGAGCCATCATTATTAATAACAAAATCGGCAGATTTGATTTTTTTCTTCAGGGGGAGTTGGGACTTTATCCTATTTCGGGCATCATCGGGACTCATCCCTCTTTCTTCTAATCGTCTTAATTGAGTTTGTTCACTGGCAGAAACAACGACTACTGTATCCACAGATACAGGACGGACTACTTCAAACAGTAATGGAATGTCCTTAATAATCAGGGCATCGGGGTCAAGGCTTTTGATCTCGTTGGTGATTCTTTCGTCTTCCTTGAACACCTCGGGATGAACTATCTGATTTAGCCTTGTCAGCTTTTCTTTGTCGGCAAATACTATATCAGCCAGCTTCCGCCGATTGATGGTAAGCTTGTCATTCAAAATACCTTTCCCAAAACAGTCTACTATTTCTTTCCAGGCCTTTGAGTGCGGACGGATTACCTCCCGGGCGAGTTCATCCCAATCAATTATATAAGCCCCCAACTCTCTAAAGAAATTGGTTACCGTGCTTTTGCCCGTCCCCACACTTCCTGTCAGACCAACAATAACCACTTGTTCCTTTCCCTCAGTTTCTGCATGAAGGAATGGATTCCTCCATGCCTCTCCTATCTCTTGGGCGTTCCCTGTCCCCTGATTAAAGCCACAACCTGGGCAGCCATTCCTTCTTCTCTGCCGATGAAGCCCAAACCGTTAGTGGTGGTGGCTTTGATTGTTACTTGAGTTGAATTTACGCCTAATGCTTGGCTGATGCGCCTTCGCATCCCAGGGATGAAAGGCGAAAGCTTCGGGCTTTGTGCTAGGATGGTAACATCAATGTTAGCTACACTGAATCCTTTGCCTTTGAGCAATTCGTTGGTCCTGCTTAACAAGACCAAGCTCGAAATGCCTTCATATTTCGGTTCGCCCGAAGGGAATAATGTACCGATGTCGCCCAAATCAGCAGCACCGCATAAAGCATCTATTATGGCATGCGTTGCCACATCGGCGTCGCTCCACCCGGACAGGCCTTTGTCATAAGGGATATCAACGCCTCCCAAAACTAGCCTTCGCCCTGAAACCAAAGGATGGCTATCCCAACCGGTCCCAACCCTTAATTCTTCTCTTTCCATTTTTGTGCGATGATACGTGCTAACGCCAAATCCTCGGGGGTGGTCACCTTTATGTTTTTATAATCGCCCATATAAAGCTGCACCTTATATCCCAGGCGCTCCACCGCAGTGGCATCGTCGGTAACCTCTGCTGCGAGGTTCTCATAAGCCCTGATTATCATATCAAAGCTGAATATTTGTGGGGTTTGCGCTGACCATAACCTGTCGCGCTGAAGTGTTTCCCTAATCAATCTCCCGTTAGTAGCAAGCTTGATAGTATCCTTAACTGGCAGCGCGGCTACAGCAGCCCCAGTATCCCCGACCATCTTCAAACCATCCTCAATCAAATCTGAAGTCAAGAATGGGCGAGCCCCGTCATGAATCATGACCCAATCACAACCCTTTGTTTGCGTCAGCCCTTCCCTCACCGAATCCTGCCGCCGTGCGCCACCTGGGCACAAAGTAACTTTGGACCAGCCCCTATCCGCTTTCAATTTCTGCCCCCGAGCCAAATCCTGATCATTCAATACCAGGACTATCTGCTGAACCAAGTTGTGTCTCTGACAGGTATCCACGGACCAGGCCAGCAAAGGTTTTCCTCTGAGAGTAGCAAAGAGTTTGTTTATACCAGCCATCCGCTGGCTAGTCCCGGCAGCAACTATAACCGCGCCTAACTTGCTGCTTTTATTCTTGTTCTGTATTTTCGCTCTTGGCACTTTCCTTGTTACCTTCCCTTATAAGTCCCAATCTCAGAGCTTCAGCCACCGAGCCAACCTGGAGCAACTGAATATCGGCGAAGCCGAAGGATGGTTTGGATTTAAGCCTGGGCATAAGACATGATCTGAAGCCCAACCTGACGGCCTCAGCAATTCTTCTCTCTACTTGTGACACTCCTCTAAGCTCTCCATTCAATCCCACCTCTCCCAGAGCAACCAAGCTTGAAATTGGCTTGGCATCGCGAAAACTCGAAGCAATAGCTAAAGCGATTCCTAAATCAACTGCCGGCTCATGGACTCTTAAGCCGCCAGTAACGTTGACTATAATATCCTGGTTGAAAAGCTTTAATCCGGCACGCTTAGTAAGCACGGCAATTATCAACAACAGTCGATTAAAATCAACGCCGTTAGCGATGCGCCTTGGCGGAGCAAAGCTGTTGGAGGTAGTCAAAGCCTGAATCTCTACCAACAAGGGGCGATTCCCCTCAAGAGTTGGTACCACCACTGAGCCCACAGTTCCATCCTTATATGCGGATAAGAAAACTTGAGAAGGATTATCTACTTCTATTAATCCCTGATCACCCATCTCAAATATCCCCACCTCGTTAGTGGAACCGAAACGATTCTTTGCGCTGCGTAGCACTCGGTAACTGCTGAACGGTTCGCCTTCGAAGTAAAGCACCACGTCAACGATATGTTCCAGGGTGCCCGGACCGGCGATAGCCCCTTCTTTCGTCACATGCCCGGTGATTAACAGGGGCACATTCTTTTGTTTTGCCCACCTCTCCAACCTCCAGGTGCACTCCCGTACCTGGGAAATACTGCCTGGCATCCCGGCTACATCCTCTAAATACATGGTCTGGATTGAATCGATAATTGCCAATTCAGGAGAAAGTCCTTCCAAGCACTCTACTACGGCAACTAAATCGGGCTCAGAGAGAAAGTATATTCCTTTGCCCTCTATGCCGAGTCGCTCACTTCTAAGCTTGACCTGATTAACAGATTCCTCACCAGAGATATAGGCGACAACTTTACTATTCTTAGCCATCATCGCTGAGATTTGGAGCAAAAGCGTAGACTTGCCTATTCCGGGCTCGCCACCAACAAGGACCAGAGAGCCGGGGACTAAACCACCCCCCAGAACTCGATTCACTTCAGCGAAACCAAGTTGAAAGCGGGGAAAGTCACCCCTGTCTACTTGGGAAAGTTCCTGGGGTTTGTTTCCGCTAGGGTGAGGATGGTTGACGGCACGGGACAAAGTAACCTTAGTTTCTACGAAGCTGTTCCAGGCCTGGCAATCAGGACAGTGTCCTAACCACTTGGGGCTTTCCTTGCCGCATTGCTGACAAACAAAAACACTTTTGAATCTAGATCTGCCGTGATTATTAGATTTCAAGTTTGCCGGCCAAGATAACTAATACTCGATAATGGCTAGCTTTTCCCCGGTCTTGACTATCTGCCCTGGTGAAACTGCCACCTCTACAACAGAAGCTTCTGCCGGGGATACTATGGGATTTTCCATCTTCATGGCTTCGATGGTGCAAATCACGCCACCTTCCTTAACTGTGTTACCCACGGTCACCTCAACACGTACTATTTTTCCAGGTAGTGGCGCTTCGATTACTTCTCTAGTCATATTTATACAGTTACCTTAACCAATTGTTTCATTACAATTTTCTCATCGACACAGTCCACAACCACTGTGTTTCCAGGCGAGAATTCACCACTCAGCAAAGCCTCGGAGAGTGGATCCTCAACCAAATTCTGGATGGTGCGACGCAGAGGTCGGGCTCCGAAATCAGGGTCATAACCCTTCTTGCCTAGGAAATCCCTGGCTGCGTCAGTTACCTCCAGAGTAATGCTCTTCTCCCCAACGGAACCGATAACCTGTTTAAGCATCAAGTCCACAATCTGGCGGATATGTTCTTCGCTCAAAGCGTGAAACACGACCTGGGCATCAATGCGGTTAAGAAACTCAGGTCGGAATCTTCCATCACTCTTCACCTTCTCGAGAACATTTTCCTTCATCTTCTCATACTCTGCCTGCTCTTTTCGCCCGCCTTCGATGTGGGCAGAGAAACCAAGAGTCATATGACGTTTGATAACCTCGCTGCCGATATTGCTTGTCATCACTATGATGCTATTACGAAAATCGACCTTCCGCCCTTTGGCATCGGTCAGATGACCATCATCGAAAATCTGAAGCAGAATGTTGAATACATTATAATGCGCCTTCTCAATTTCATCGAGAAGGATGGCACAATAAGACTTCCGCCTTACTGCCTCAGTTAATTGACCGCCCTCCTCATAACCGATGTAACCCGGTGGCGCTCCAACTAAGCGGGCTACATTGTGAGGCTCCATAAACTCGGACATGTCAAGCCTGACTAGAGCATCTTCGCTGCCAAACATGAACTCGGCCAAGGCCCTTACCAGTTCAGTCTTACCTACTCCGGTGGGGCCCAGAAACATGAAGACACCAATAGGACGCCTGGGGTCTTTTAGACCAGCTCGAGCTCTCCTCACCGCCTTAGCCACTGTAGTTATGGCCTCATCCTGGCCAATGATGCGGCGGTGCAGAGCCTCTTCCATCTGCAAGAGGCGACTGGATTCATCAATAGTCAGCTTTAGCACAGGTATGCCTGTCCACATGCTGGCTACCTCGGCAATATCCTCTGAGGTAACTACAGGTCGGCCTTGTTCCTGCCTGATCCGCCACTCCTTTTCCATGGTCTCGAGTTTGTCCGTCAACTGAAGCTCACGAGCGCGCAACTCGCTAGAATATTCAAATTGCTGGGATGAAACAGCGGATTCTTTTTCCTTGCGGACACTTTCCAAAGCTCGCCTCGCCTCAGCCAAGCCAATGGGGGCGCTACCCCGTTTAATGCGTACTCGAGAGCCAGCTTCATCTACCAGATCAATAGCCTTGTCAGGCAAAAAACGGTCTGCTATATATCTTGTCGCCAGTGTAGCCGCTGTCTGCAAGGCTTCGTCGCTTATATCCAATTGGTGAAACTCTTCATATCTGTGTTTAATGCCCCGCAGTATTTCTAAGGTTTCTTCCATAGTAGGTTCAGGTACCAAGATAGGTTGAAACCGCCGTTCCAAAGCCGGGTCCTTCTCCACATATTTCCGGTAGTCGTCCAAAGTAGTGGCACCAATACATTGAATCTCGCCACGCGACAACGAAGGCTTCAATAGGTTGGAGGCGTCAACCGCACCTTCAGCTGCTCCGGCCCCCACAATAGTCTGCATTTCATCAATGAATAAGATGCAATTACCAGCGGCTTTCTCTTCCTCAATAACCTTCTTCAGCCTCTCCTCAAATTCACCACGGTATTTTGTTCCCGCCACCAGAGCACCTATATCCAGGGCTACTATCCTCTTCCCTAGCAAGACATCTGGAACCTCCCCGGCCACTATGCGCTGAGCCAACCCTTCAACAATAGCTGTTTTGCCTACACCAGCTTCGCCTATCAGCGCAGGATTATTCTTAGTACGGCGACTTAGTATTTGAACTATCCGTTCAATCTCTTTGTGACGCCCAATAATAGGATCAAGCTTATCCGCCCGGGCTAGAGCAGTTAAATCAGTCCCAAGCTGGTCCAAGGTCGGCGTGCGTGTGGCCGCGCGACCTGTGGTACGAGCGCGCGTAGTCTCCTGCCTGACAACTCGATTAACTTCATCACGAGTTCGCTCCAACGTAATACCAAAACTCTCTAAAACACTAAAAGCTACTCCTTCGCTTTCGCGCAGTAGTCCCAGCAGAAGGTGCTCAACACCTATATAGCTGGAATTAAGGCGACGCGCCTCATCTACAGCAAACTCAATGGCTCTTTTTGCCCGAGGAGCAAGGTCGACATCTCCTTTGGTGGCTCGACGTTCTCCTTTCCCAATTACGAATTCTACAGCCGCCTGTATCTTACTAGTCGAGATACCAAAACTACTCAAAACTTTGGCCGCAATCCCCAACTCCTCACCGGCTATTCCCAATAATATGTGCTCAGTATCGATGTAATTGTGACCCAGTCGTTGTGCCTCTCCTTGAGCGCGAGTCAGCACTCTACGAGCTCCCTCAGAAAACCTTTCAAATCCTGTGCTCATTTCAATCCTGTTCGCGATTTTAACCTAAAGTATAGAACATACTACACTTTCAGTCAACAAGCCCAGCTTACTTGAACTAAGCGACAAAATGGTAATATACTATAATGCTACAAAATCAATATGGACGGTCAACAAAAATGAGGGTCACTGGTGGCAAAGTAAAGGGGACTCATTTAAAGACTCTACCAAGGCGCTCCATTAGGCCTACGACTAGCGTGGCAAGGCAAGCCATATTCTCTCTTTTGGAGAACAGCGCTGTCAATTGGCGCAAGGTTCTTGACTTATACGCTGGCAGTGGTGCGCTCGGTATCGAAGCTTTAAGCCGCAGGGCTGAATGGGCTGATTTTGTTGACCACAGAAGGAGTTGCTGTGATATTATCAGAACCAACTTGGAAAAAATAGGGGAATTGCAGCGGGCACACGTTTACTGTTGTAGTGTGAGCAGAGCACTTTCCTTCCTTGACAGCGCCTATGACATTATTTTCGTAGACCCGCCCTACTCTGATCCTTCTACTAACAATTTACTAATGAGTTTGGCTGAGTCGAAATTGCTCGCGGAATACTCCACAATTGTGCTTTGTCACGCAAACCGATTCCCCTTAGATTCCAACTATGATGACCTTCATCTCGTTAAGCAACGCCGCTACGGTGACACTTTCATTTTTATATATCAGAAGGAGGTTTAGCTATGGTCCTAGCAGTTTATCCGGGTACCTTTGATCCACTCACGTACGGGCACATGGACATCATTGAAAGAGCGGCAGCCTTGGTTGGCAAGTTAATTGTCGGCATCTATGAGAATCCTTCCAAACAGCCACTGTTTCCTCTAGAACAAAGGGTAGAACTGGTAAACCAAGCAGTAAACGGCTTGTCCAACGTTCATGTCAAAGCTTTCAAAGGGCTGACTGTGGATTTTATACGCCAGATAGGAGGAAGGGTTATGATCCGTGGCTTGAGAGCTAATTCTGACTTCGAACGGGAATTTGAAATGGCGCTGATGAATAGAAAGCTGGCGCCAGACATTGAGCTGCTTTGCTTAATGACTAGCTCTCAATATCAATTTCTTAGCTCTTCCCTGATCAAGGAAGTGGCTAAGTTGGGAGGCTGTCTTGAAGGCATGGTTCCTGACCACGTGGCTGTAGCTCTAAGGGAGAAATTTTCCATGCCTACTGGGCTTGCTACTGGTAAGGGTAAAATGTAAAATTAGTGGCTAATAATTAAGGAGGTGATAGAAAGATGGCATACAGAATTACTGAGGAGTGTATTAGTTGTGGTGCTTGCGAACCAGAATGCAAAAATGAGGCCATAACTGAGGGGGAAGAAATTTATATTATTAACCCTGATAAATGCACTGAATGCGTCGGCTGGTTTGAGTCATCTAAATGTGTTGAAGTTTGTCCCGTGGATGCTTGTGTTTCTGACCCTAAACACAAGGAAACACGGGAGCAATTGTTAGACAAGTGGCGCAAGCTAAACCCTGGTAAGACTCCCACCGCCACTTAAGACAGAGCTCATTAAGTATTTCACTGGAAGGTGCTCGTTTAGTAACCTGTTCGCTCCGAGCGTGTCGAAAGGTAAGCTAATCTGATATTGGGTGCTGTTTGTGGTTCGACAAGGCTTTGACGTAAGCTCAGCCGAACGCTCACCCTGAGCGATTCGAAAATATTTCTCAGTGAAAAACCATTTGCCGTATGTAGGTAGGGAGATTTTTCGTGTGACTCAAAAATGACATCTCACTGTAGGATCTTATAGCGACGTAACAACTATCACAACGGTTAGTTCGGGAGAAATTCTCTATCATCTCTTCGCGAGTGGCATATTTATCGCGATGCAATGAACAGGGAATTAGGCTCCCATCAGGCATTACAACAAGGAACCTTACGCCTGCCTTACAATTTCGCATGTGTCCTTGTTCAAAGAATTTTAAGGTATCTCGGAGCGTCCGTTCAGGGTTAGTTAGATGAATATCCTGCCCTTTCAATATTATTAGTTCGTTAATGGCCTGACGCAATATTCCCAAATCCTCTCCATTGTTTAGGCAATAGTTCTCATTCCCTGTTCGCAGCGCAGTATATGCACTATACGATATGTCTACACCCCACTCAGCGGCCTTTCTTGCCAGCGGCAATACTTCCTTCAAATTGGCTTTTGTTATAGCCGTGTTCAAGATAATATCCCGAAATCCAAGCTTTGCTAGCCGGGGAAGAGTATGCTCCAAACGTTCATAGAGACCCGGCCGTCGCCTAAATTCGTCATGTCGCTCATCAGGGAAGTCAAGTGATACGGAGAATTGATTCACCCCTGTTTCGCGTAATTGCAGATAATTGCTCTCGTTTAGCAGCGCCCCATTGGTAACAAATATCACGTATTCTGGGCTGCCTTGCTTGATAGCCTTGACTATGTCTAATATATCCTTACGTAGAAGTGGCTCACCGCCAGAAATTTGCGCTACAAGTGGCTTCAAGCGTTTAGTTAAATCTCTGTACTCCTCTGGTTTGATTTGTTTTTCATCTTCTATGACCCCACCAAGGTCACAGTGATGGCAATTACAATTACAAGAAAGCGTTACTTCATAAGAAACCACTATCGGGTGCTTGGTTATATAGCTATGTATGCCTCTTGTGACAAGCTTAGTCCCTTGTAATAGAGAAAGATGCGGCATTTATTGTCCTCCTATTTAAAACCAATCACTGTACAGCTATCCAATTTTGAGGAATATGGTACAGTGAGCTTATTCATGATTCTACCTGAAGCGGAGCTAGGATGGAATAGGCCTTTTGCTCGTTCATAAAATTTTAAGTGTTTTAGCACCGGTATGACCAGCATGGATATACTTATATATTCCTTATAACTGGTGGAGAATACGTTCTTGAATCCAGCGCGACTGAGTATATCTGTAAGGGTCTTCGCTGTAAATTGGTTTATATGCAGTCTCCTTAAATTCCACCACTTTCTTCGGAAGATTCTTGCCAGTATGCCCTCAATATCTGGGGTTGATGTTGCCAGCAATCCTCCAGGTTTGAGTACCCTATGAGCTTCTTTGAGAATCATGAACGGGTAGGGCAGGTGCTCCAGAACTTGCCATAGAGTAACTACATCGAAATAGTTCTCTGGGAATCGCAGTTCTTCAAAGGGCTTTGCTTCTACATCCAAGCCAAATTCCCTCCTTGCATATTCTGCCACATCCTGTGATATTTCAATCCCTTTAGCAGTATATCCAGCTTTGGAGGCATTGAATAGAAAGAAACCTTCTCCACAACCTATATCCAAGAGACGTGTGCCATTCCTGTATCGCTTAATCAACCCCACTTGTGATTCAGTAGCAGTTAGACGAGCTTCACGAATAATGGGGGCGTCGACATTTCTCCTTTGGAAATAGCCTTCGTTGATTTTGCTGGCTTTCTCAATAGGATTTACATAAATAAGATGGCAATTTCGACATTTGACATGCCTTCCATATTTGCCCCCAGGTATCATATATACGGTCTCCACGGCTTCACGGAAATCACAATCTAGCATATTAGACTCAAAGAGCACCTCAAAATCACTTTGCCCACAACTCGGACAGTTGCGGTATTCAAAAAGTGAATCCATCTTACACAACTTTCAAAGACGTTCAGCTTTCTTATAAGCAGCAGCTACGGCCTCAAGAAGGAGAAAGCGGAATGCTCCCTTCTCTAATTGAAAGAGAGCCTCAGTGGTGGTCCCCCCTGGCGAAGTAACCATATTCCTCAAATTGGCAGGGTGTTTGCCCGTTTTCTCAACAGTGAGAACAGAGCCACGGACAGTCTGTATCGCCAATTCCTGGGCTATATCGCGAGGCAGGCCAATATGCACACCGGCATCAATCAGCGCTTCGATGAAAAGAAAGACATAAGCCGGACCACTGCCATTTATAGCAGTACCCATGTTTAAGTACTTCTCATCAGCAACATAGATCTCCTTGCCTAAGGTCCCCAGCACACTCTGAGCTAGCTCCTTGTCCCTTTTCTTGATTCCGGCGCTGGTTGTCCATATTGTCATCCCTTCACCAATCTGCGCTGGCGTATTAGGCATAGCCCGAATCACTAAGGAATGATTCAGGCCCTGGCACAGGCTGGACAGGGTAGCACCCGCCACAATGGATAACACTGCTTGTTCAGGCGACAAACCTCGTATCTCTTCCATTACCTGAGGCAGATTCTGAGGTTTCACTGCCAGAATAATCAAGTTGGCATTTTCCACAGCCCTTCTATTATCAGCTAAAGTGCCGACTCCATATTCCCTGCTTAATAATTCACGCCGCACCGGGCTGATATCACTAACGACCATATCTTGTGGAACAGCCACTTTCTTTGCCAAAAGACACTTAACCATCGCTTCCCCCATGGACCCCCCACCAATAAATGCTATCCTTGTTTTCTTTTTTTCCATGATACTGCCATTTCCTCCTTTTTCTGATTCTATCATGATGCTACCACAATATTCACTACCCGCTTGGGGACATAGATGACTCTCGTGAGTTTCTTACCACCAATATAAACTTTCACTCGCTCCTGACCCAAGGCCAACTCCTTGGCCTCGACTTCGCTTATGGAAGCAGGTACAAGCACCTTGTCCCGGATTTTGCCATTTATCTGAATGACTAAGGTAATTGTCTCTTCCTTGGCCAGCTCTTCGTTGTACTCAGGCCATGATTGGTTATGAATGCTGTAGGGATGCCCGGTTCTGTTCCATAACTCCTCGGCAAGATGAGGAGCGGTGGGGGCAAGGAGAAGCAGGAAGTAGCTAATAGCTTGCCCCCATAGAGAACCTGACACCACCCTACTCTCTTTAACCTTGGATAAGTAGTTACTGAATTCCATGAGACTAGACAGCATGGTATTGAAGCGGAATTTTTCCAAATCGGCAGTCACTTCTTTGATCGTCTTATGAGTTAGACGAATGAATTCCTTCTCAGCCTCAGGATCAATGACACTGCTGGCGTAGTCCATTGTTATTAAGCTCCACACCCGGTTCAGCCAGCGACTAACGCCCACAATGCCCCTGTCATTCCATTCCCCTCCCAGTTCCCAGGGACCAACAAACATGAGATACCCCCGAACGGCGTCAGCTCCTAGCTTAGCCACATATTCGTCAGGAGCAATAACATTGCCTCGAGATTTGCTCATCTTATCACCACGATAGATTATTGTCCCCTGATTGAATAGACGAGTAAAGGGCTCATCAAAGTCGATCACTCCCATATCCTTCAGCGCCTTGATGAAAAAACGAGCGTAGAAGAGATGCATAACTGCGTGCTCAGCACCACCGGTATACAAATCCACAGGCAACCAATATTTCACCTTGGCAGCATTGAAAGAGGCCACTCTGGTTTTGGGACTGGTGTACCTCAAGAAATACCAGGAGGAACACATAAAAGTATCCATAGTGTCAGTTTCCCTTCGGGCTGGCCCAGAACATTCAGGGCAGGTGGTATTGACGAATGACTGGCAATATTTCAGAGGAGATTCGCCAGTAGGTTTGAATTCCGCATCGGGAGGAAGCAGAACAGGCAAATTCTCCTCGGGCACAGGGACTATGCCACATTTATCACAATAAATCATAGGGATGGGTGCCCCCCAATACCTCTGTCTGGAGATAAGCCAATCACGAAGGCGATAGACAACCGTCCGCTTGCCTAATCCTTTTTTCTCTAATAGAGCACAGATTGCTTCATATCCTTGTTCGCTGGATAAACCGCCAAACTCTCCAGAATTCACCATTGTACCTGAGCCAACATATGCTTCCTTCAATTCCTCACCTGCCCAACCTGGAGGAGCAATAACTGTTCGCACAGGTAGCCTAAACCGTCTGGCAAATTCTAAGTCTCGTTCATCATGAGCAGGCACTGCCATCACTGCTCCGGTGCCATAAGTCGGCAGTACATAATCAGCAATCCAGATAGGCACTCGCTCCCCGCTAATCGGATTGACAACATAGCTTCCCAGAAAGACCCCTGTTTTCTCCCTGCCCAGTGCCACCCGTTCGTATTCAGTTTGCCGTCGACACCATGCAATATATTCATCTACTTCAGATTTGTGTTCCGGGGAAGTCAATTGAGGAACCAAAGGATGTTCCGGAGCCAGGAGGAAGAAAGTCACTCCAAAAATAGTATCCGGGCGAGTGGTGAACACCCTTATCTCTTTTTGCTCTACCGCTGCATGGTGTAAACGGAAGGAAATTTCCGCGCCCTCGCTCTTGCCCACCCAATTCTTCTGCATTATCTTTATGCGTTCTGGCCAGTCCAAGTGACTGTGATCGAGGAGTTCCTCGGCGTATTTAGTAATCCTAAGGAACCACTGCTCAAGCTCTCTTTTAGTCACTGGTGTGCTGCACCTCTCACAGAAACCTTCGCCTACCACTTGTTCATTAGCCAACACTGTCTGACATTTGGGACACCAGTTAACTGGTGCCTTAGCCCGATAGGCCAAGCCAGCGTGATAAAATTTAAGGAAAAACCACTGTGTCCATTTATAGTAGCCCGGCAGGCAAGTGATTACTTCATGGCTCCAGTCATATATTGCCCCCATACTCCTCAGTTGCCGCCGCATATTCTCTACATTTCTCATCGTCCAGTCATAAGGGTGAATCCCACGGCTGATGGCCGCATTTTCCGCAGGTAACCCAAAGGCGTCAAATCCCATAGGATGAAGCACATTGTAGCCCTTCATCCTTTTGAATCTACCATAAGTATCTGAGGGTGCCATGGCGTACCAATGGCCAATGTGAAGGTCTCCGGAGGTATAGGGAAACATGGTCAGGGCATAGAATTTGGGGCGCTTGCTGTCTTCGTGCACCTTGTAGATATGGTCAGCCGTCCACCTCTGTTGCCACTTTCTTTCGATTTCGCGAGGGTTATATTTCTGAGCCATATTTGCTAGAGTTTAACCCAAGTCAGGGTGAATTGAAAGTCCCTCATCACTACTTGAAACCAGTAAGAATATAGAAATTGGGAAGAAGCGAAAAGAGATTTGCCCACGAGACTTAGGAACAGAACAAAGGTTTTCT
>Ga0315277_10001164_pt1 | contig 38837 bp, 27 predicted proteins | sample YL17G05_15_MG_FD_203695 | JGI IMG/M metagenome (GOLD analysis project Ga0315277, IMG submission 203695) | Sediment microbial communities from Yellowstone Lake, YNP, Wyoming, USA - YL17G05_15 | ecosystem: Environmental > Aquatic > Freshwater > Lake > Sediment | place: USA: Wyoming | collected...
AGTCCTATGTGGACCTTCAGCGCATCTTCAGCGACAAAACCCCGAAATCCGGTCCGGATAAGGACAAATGATTCTCGATCTGTCGGCCTTGAACAAGGCGGTCGGGGCTTGATCGAAGACGCCGAGGCGCACCTTTTCCGAGTTTCTTCAATCGTTCTGCGGCCGGCTTTAAGGCTTTAAGTCACCTTTTTTCTGTGTCAGCACGTCGAATCAAAATTTTTGTTGGGGGAAAAATCCTGATGTGATCGAGACTTGACTTTTCTATTTAATATGGAAGCCCTGAAAAGAAAGGCGGATATCTGGTTTGCGGACGAAGCCGGGGTTCGCTCGGACGCCCATGCGGGGACGACTTGGGCGCCCCGCGGACGGACGCCGATCGTCTCGACCACGGGTGCCCGCTTCGGGGTCAATCTGATCTCCGCGGTCAGCCGGCGAGGAGATTTTCGTTTTATGGCCGTCGAGGGCCGAGTGACGGGTGCCGTGTTCATCGATTTTCTGAAACGCCTTCTGGTTCATGCCCCTCGGGTTGTTTTCTTGATCGTGGACGGCCATCCGACCCATAAGGCCGTCATGGTCCGCAAATATGTCGAGACGGTCTCGGATAAATTGCGTTTGTTTTTCTTTCCGCCATATTCGCCGGAGTTGAACCCCGATGAGTTGGTTTGGAACGATTTGAAGAACAACGGGATTGGCCGGATGCCGATCGGAACCAAGGAGAACTTGAAGCGGGATATTCTGTCTCACCTCCGATCGCTCCAAAAGACGCCGCTCCGGATTCAATCGTTCTTCCTCGCGCCAACGACCGCCTATGCCGCTTGATTCCATACTATTATTGGACTATTAGTAATGGTCATCCCAAAGGATCTGATAATCCTCTTCATGTCGCGCTAGCCCGACTCCTTGGATATCTATGGCCGCGTCAAACTGGATCGAATTTTCCCGATTGCCCAGCCTTGGAACCGGACGGCCTTGAAAAGCTCGCGGACAAAGATGGAATCGTCTGCCTCCCCTCGGTCCGCGGTGAAGAGCCCGCGGCCGATCGTCTGCGAAAAATGCTGAGCGCTGCTTATGGCGAGGACTGGAAACCTGGGAAAGAGAATGAGCTTATCCGGGCAACCGGGTCGGAAGCCGGCAACTTGGATGAGTGGCTGAGAAACGACTTCTTCAGGCAATATTGCGACAGCTTCCATCAAAGGCCGTTTGTTTGGCACATCTGGGACGGTCGAAAGAACGACGGATTCCATGCGTTGGTCAATTACCACAAACTTGCCGGAGCAGAAGGCTCCGGGCGAAAGACACTCGAGCTTTTGACCCATAGCTATCTCAATGATTGGATCGCCCGACAGAGAGATGGCGTCAAGCGGGATCTGGACGGGGCCGAGGCGCGGCTTTTAGCGGCGCAGGAACTGAAAAACAGGCTTGAAACCATTCTGGAGGGAGAGCCGCCCTTCGATATTTTCGTTCGCTGGAAACCACTTTCCCGGCAGCCGATCGGTTGGGAGCCCGATATCAATGATGGCGTCAGGATGAACATCCGACCGTTCATGGTTTCCGCCGGTCCGGGCGGATGATCGGGAGCGGGAATCCTCCGCTGGAAACCCAATATCAAATGGGAGAAAGACCGCGGGAAAGAGCCTTTACGACCAAAGGGAGAATATCCTTGGTTTTGGCACGGGGATGAATCGAGCGGAAATAGAGTCAACGATGTTCATCTCTCGATATGTGAAAAACAGTCTACAAGGAGGGATTAATGTCAGAAAAGTGTATACAGTTTTCTGACATTAAAAAGCCATGAAAACAATCCATCCTATTAATAATCTGTTACTTAAAGAGATCGACCGGTTTCGTAAGACAAGAGTGTTTTCCAGCTCGGATTTTGTTTCTCTCGGACCGGAGGCAGCAAGAGCTTTCTGCTTTGGTTCTTCGTTAAAGCCAGACCAGGATGGTAAGGCTACCCTGAAGTACGGAAAGAAGAAATATGATTAATAGAGTCGATAAGATCGCTAGCAAGCCCATGACCCTCCTTGAGGCCGTCGAGGAATCGCTGGAGGCGGCGGGTCGATTCAACAGAGATGATGCGACCGCGCCTGTGGCAATTCTCTGGACGGACGGAGACGGTCAATGGCGGCCGATCGTCGATTTGCTGCGCCCGAGAAGAATTGAGCTGTTGACGTTTGGCGCCTATAACCTGGAAAAGCGAACGGGGCCGGCCATCTGGCTCCGGTGCGCCATCGAGAGAAAACTCAAGGAAGTCGAGATACAGGAAGGGGTTATCCCCATTCTTTACTTGCCGAATGTGAGCCGGCAGACGCTGAAGGCGGCCGAGGAATGCGCGGAAGATCTGAAACCGTTTGTCGAGCTTCAATACCGAGACACCGTCTGGGGACAATCGAACGGACGGGATTGGACGGTTGAAGCCTTTCTTGTATCCAAAGACGGTGGCCTGGGATTGGATCTGGCCAAGGATGCGCGGACACGACAGGCTTTGGAAGGAGCGCTTTCGGCGCTGGCCGGAGCGCCGCTCGAGAATTTCCGCGGCAAGCGCCTCGAAAGTGAAGACTTCGACCGGCTGATGGTCGAGGATACGCCCCATGATATCCTCCATTGGCTGGATGATCCTAAGGGAATCCGCGCGGCTTGGGATGCGGCCAGATGGAAGGCCTTCCGTTCGCGGTGCCGATCCGAGTATGAATTTGACCCGGAGGCAGAGGGCGAGCTCCGGGGCGCTGAACTTCTAGGGGTGCGGCAGGGAGCCTGGGCTTCAGTCTGGGGGCGGTTCGCGGAAGCTTCGATGAATTATCCCAATGTGCCTGCCCTCTTACGGCGAGCGAAACCGTCCGGGCTTATCTTTGACAAAGAACCCTGGCCGGATGAGAACGACAACTTGGAGTCGGCATTGCGGGCGGCTTTGGCGGAAGCGGGGACGAAATCTCAAACCGAAACAAGGCAAAAAATCACCGATTTGGAGGCAGAGCATCGCGATCGGCGGAACTGGATCTGGGCCAAGCATGGGAGAAGCCCATTAGCCCTCGCCTTGGAGCCATTGGCCATTCTGGTAAAAGCGACTGAAATCGGATTGGGCGGCGATTCGCTCGAAGGAATGGCTGAGGGGTATGCTTCTTCGGGCTACTTGGCCGACGACTCCGTCGTCCGCGCCTGGGCGGCGGTCCGGACGCCCGAGGATCAAGCGGCAGTCCAATCCGTCATCCAGGCGCTTTATCTGCCCTGGCTCGATGATGGAGCACGCAAGTTCCAGGATCTATTGCGCGGGGAGGAACTGAATCGGATCACCAAGATCAAACTGAAGCCGGGGGGCTTCGAGACTAAGGAGTGTCTAATTTTTTGTGATGGACTTCGATTCGATCTCGGATGTCGGCTGGCAGAGTCGGCCGGAGACCGGGGAATGAGGGCTCGGGTAGCACCGAAATGGGCGGCTTGGCCGACCGTCACGGCGACAGCCAAACCCGCAGCGTCGCCTGCGGCGTCGCTTTTTAAAGGGAACGCGGCATCTCAGGATTTCCTCCCTGTTCTTGAAAAATCGGGCCAATCTTTTACCGCGGAACGACTGCGGAAGATCTTGGCCGAACGGGGATATCAGATACTTGAGGAAAACGAGGTTGGCGATTCCAGCAGGGCTGAAGCCAAGGCTTGGACCGAATTCGGAGATATTGACAATCTTGGACATGGGCTCGGTTCGGGAATGGCAACTCAGGTCCAAGACCAGATCGAACAACTGGCGGATCGAGTGCAACGCCTCCTTACGGCCGGTTGGGTTATCGTTCGCATCATTACCGATCACGGCTGGCTGTTCGTTCCGGGCGAATTGCCGAAGATCGACCTTCCGAAGCACCTAACGGAAACCAGATGGCGGCGATGCGCGGTGGTGCAGGAAGGCGCGGGAAGGGATATCCCCCGTGCGCCGTGGTTCTGGAATCCGACCGTTTCCTTCGCCTTCGGCCGGGGAGTGTACTGCTTCACCAAGGGTTCCGCTTATGCTCACGGGGGATTGAGTCTTCAGGAATGCCTGGTGGCCGAGGTCACGATTCGAGGAAGCGAAAGAGCTGCCGGTGGTGTAGTCGTTATTTCCGAAGTCCAATGGGCAGGCTTGAGGTGCCGTGTGCGGACCGAACCTGGGGCAGTAGGATTATCGGCGGAGCTGCGTACCCGGCTCAATGATCCGGCTTCGAGAATTGGCGAGGCGAAGACAATCGACTCGGAGGGCCGGGCCGCGCTTCTGGTCGAAGACGACGGATTAGTCGGGTCTTCGGTTCTGGTCGTCGTGATCGATTCTTCGGGACAGGTCAAAACTAAGTGTTCCACGATCGTAGGAGGGGAAGAATGAGTATCCAACTGGATGGCTTGGACAAAAAGGCAGCCGAATCTTTCGGGGAATATCTAGTTAGAAAGGACCTGGTTCGGAAATACAGCCGCCAGTATCCAGTCCCCACTTATGTTGTGGAATTTCTGTTGGGCCGCTATTGCGCGACGACGGATGAGAACGAGATCGAGGAAGGCCTCCAGATCGTCGAAAGACAGCTCAAAGATAGAACGGTCAAGACGGGAGAGGAGGAGCTTTTCAAAGCCCGGGCAAGAGAAAAAGGCTCGATCAAGCTGATCGATATCGTCAAGGCCCGCCTGGATTCCAAAAATGACTGCTTCATCGCGGAGCTGCCGAGCCTGGCCATCCGGGATGTCAGAATAGGCGACCAGCTCGTCAAAGATCACGAGCGTATGCTGACGGACGGCTTTTATGCCGAAATCACCCTGACTTATGATGCCGCGATCGCGCAGGAAAAAAACGGCCGGCCGTTCGCCATCGACGCGCTCCGGCCGATTCAACTCTCTAAGCCGGATGTCCTGGAAACTCTCCAAAAGGGCAGGGAAGGATTCACTTTCGAGGAATGGAGGGATCTCCTCATTCGTTCGATCGGTCTCGAGCCCAACGGATTGACCGAACGGGCGAAATGGATCGTTCTGTTGCGGATGGTCCCCTTCGTCGAGCGCAACTACAATCTCGTCGAGCTCGGCCCCAAGGGAACGGGGAAAAGCCATCTCTATCAGCAGATATCGCCCAACGCGCATCTCATCTCGGGCGGTAAAGCGACGGTGGCTAAGATGTTCGTCAATAACAGCACCGGCCAACGCGGGTTGGTTTGCCATTATGACGTCGTTTGCTTCGATGAAATCACGGGGATCTCTTTCGACCAGAAAGACGGCGTCAACATTATGAAGGGCTATATGGCCAACGGCGAATTCTCCCGCGGGAAAGAGAGCATCCGGGCTTTCGGCGGGATAGTCATGGTCGGTAACTTGGATGATGCCCATCAACAGCAGAGATTCGGGCATTTATTGAATCCTCTCCCCCCTGAAATGCGGAACGATACGGCGTTCATGGACCGGCTTCATGCCTACGCGCCGGGCTGGGAATTCCCCAAACTCACCATCCATGAGCATTTGACCGATCATTTTGGCCTGGTCAGCGATTTCGTATCAGAATGCTGGACCAAGCTTCGGGCCTCGAGTCGGCTTGCCGTCTTACAGGGACGGGTCAACTGGGGCGGAGCCCTAAGCGGCCGTGATATCGAAGGCGTTCATAAAACAATTGGCGGCCTGATCAAGCTTCTATTTCCGGATCCGGCGGTGTCGATCCCGGATGTTCATTTGGAGCAAATTGTCCGTTTTGCTTTGGAATCCCGACGGCGGGTCAAAGAACAGCAGAAACGGGTTTTAAAAACCGAATTCCGCAATACTCATTTCAGCTACCACCTGGGCGTTGACGGAATCGAACAGTTTGTTTCGACTCCAGAAGCCCATAGCGATCAAGCTGTCGAATCCGACCCTCTTCCCCCCGGCCAGGTCTGGACGATTTCTCCCGATGGGAATGGGTTCGCTCCTTCACTCTATCGAATCGAAGCGACGGCCGGCCCCGGCAATGGGGTCAGGATCCTTAATGCGCCCGTGCCCCCCTCGTTTCGGGAGAGCGTCCGCTATGGAGAGCAGAATCTCTACACCAAAGCGAAAGAATTGGTGGGTGAGAGGGATCCAAGAGCACACGAGTTCTCGATTCAATTACGGTCGATCGATGCGGATACGTCCGGCCATGGTCTCGGTCTTGGTGTTCTTGTGTCGCTCTGCGGGGCCTTAATCGAAAAAAGTGTCAAGGGCGGATTGATCATAGTAGGGGCTTTAAACCTGGGCGGATCAATAGAGCTGCTGCCCAATCCCGTTGCCGTGGCTGAATTGGCTGTCGAGAAGGGCGCGACGGCGCTCCTAATGCCGATTTCTGCTCGCAAACTTCTAATCGAATTGCCCGATGCCCTGGCTGTGAAGTTGCGGATCGATTACTACGGCGATGCCACAGATGCGTTGTACAAAGCCACAATAGAATAGCAGTTTTTGAGGGTTAAGAATTTTCTTTTCCGGGGCCGCCGCGTGTCTTCGCACCCACCGCAGAATCTCCCCCTTTGACCACGCGGGAAGTGTACTCCCGGTCCGTTGGCCGAGTCAATTCTTGCGAAATTCGCGAAAAAAGGACATCCGAAACTCGGATAGGCACGGAACATCGGCCGGCTCGGGCCGAAAAACGCCGGACTCCCGCTCCCTCCGGTTCCTTGAACGAAAGCTTCTCCAATGACAACACTGCCCTGTTCGCGTACTTCCCCACCCGCTCGGCCTCCGGCTTCGTCTTGGCCCGCACTCGGCTGTGAACCAAAAATCCGGAATGCCGCCAGGACAGCAACCGCTCCGCCCAGTCCGGACTCAGCAGCTCCCGGCCGACGAGGAGCCGGAGGACCTCGCGGGCAAAGAGCTCCGCTAGCCGATCGTCGTCAAACGAGCCGATCCTCTGGAAGCCCCCCGCCTCATCCACTCCTCCCTCGGTCACCAGAAAATGCAGATGGGGGTGGAAATTGATGCGGTCTCCAAAGGTCTGGATGGCGGCCACGACGCCGGGCTCGAGTGTTTTCCCCGCCGCGGCTTGGAAATAGAACAGGAGCTTGCGCTTGAACTTGAAGAACAACCGCAGCATCTTGGGGATCGTGAAGACGACCTGGCGGTGCGGCACGTCCAAGAGGAGCGTCTCCCACATCCATTCCCCCCACTCCTCGAGGCGCTTAGCGTGACACGACGGACAGAATCCCCGGGTCCGGCAGGAGAACATGACCAGTCGCTCCTCCCGGCAGTCGGAACAGCGATCCTATTGAAAGAATCAAAGGCAAACCGACGCTATGGCCTATACAAATTCGAATCGATCTACTTCAAAATGGACATAATGAAGATCACCTTCCTTCAGGTTCCAGAATCCATCAAAAGCCTTAGGGATCTTCATTCCGTCCTGTTCCATCATTCCAGCATTTTTCCCGGTGAACCGTTCGAGCGTCGAGAGCCCTTTGCCGCGGTCATAGTTGCGCTCGACGACCACCTTGTCAAGCGCCCCGTCAGGGCGCACGAATAGCCATCCTCGGCTCTGCAAGCCGGCATCCTGAATTAAAAATTCGGCACTCGACGAATCGCTATTGATCCATCGGATTCGCGTCGGGTCGAGAAAAAATGAGGGCGCCATAGTCATCTCTGCGATGCAACGACCGAAGGCGGATAAGCTGAGATCAGGGGAGTGGGCATCGACAACGGGTATCGACGACATCACTTTCACTTGCATTCTCCCTTGGCCCTCAAAATACTGGTCGATGGCGACAGCCGTAAACCCGGGAAACAGGGTGAGCTTTCCATACCAACAGAACGACGGCTTGCTTGTCGTGATCGAATACTCCCCCTTGATCGGCCTGAACGGCCTTCCTGCGCCCGGCCTGAATCGGCCGGAGTGCCAAAGCCGGACGACGCTGATTCTGCTCCGACCGATCATTCCCGAAAACCGCATGTATCGGGCCACGGGTTCGGGCAGGATTTCGAAATCTTTTTCGGTCAGGACCGTCGAGGCCTGCTTTCCCGCAAGTTCGCGAATTTCAAAGGCCCGCTTCTGATATCCGGAATAGACGAAGCGATCCGCGACCGTAAAAGAAGCGATGGCGGCGGCTATACCGCAAATGAGAATCCACATAAGATTCATGAAAACTCCTTTGGCCGGCAACCAGGTGAAGACCTTCATCGGAAGCATACGACCGAAAATGAGCTCTGAAATCAAGATTCCGCAATGGCGAATGATCTTCAGCGGAATATCTTATAGGACGAACCACGGAAGGACGGTGATTTCCGAGCGCTTGAATAAGCGATCGCCCCCGTAAACAAGAGCGGCGGGCCCGGCCGAGGTATCCGGCGCGCTTGTCGTTCCGGCGAGCCGGCTCCAATAATTCAACATATCAAAAAAATCGGAAGCCACTGTTTGAGCCGACTTGACTTCGATCGGGATCAATCGGTTCCCGAGATCGACGATGATATCGATCTCGTGCCCGGCGGAATCTCGCCAGAAACCGAGTCCGGGCATGATTCCTCTGTGGACGAAATTCTTGGTGAACTCGGAGACCACGAAACTTTCAAAGACGGCGCCCCGTTCGGCGCGGTGGCTAAGGTCCCGGGCTGAGCCGATTTGAAGCAGGTAGCAGAGAAGACCTGTATCCAGAAAATAGAGTTTGGGGCTTTTCGTCAGGCGTTTGCCGAAATTTTTATGGTGAGGCCTCAGGAGGGTGACGACGAAACTCGCCTCAAGTACGGAAAGCCATCTCCGCGCCGTCGGCTGGGATATCCCGCAATCGGAGGCCAGGCCGGAAAGATTGAGGAGTTGCCCGCTCCGGCCGGCGCAGAGACGGATAAATCTACCGAACGCTTCGATATCTCCGACATTGAGGATATTGCGCACGTCCCTTTCGATATATGTTTGGAAATAGTCGGGAAGCCAATCATGCGCCGAAAGGCCCTTGTCGTGGATTCTCGGGAAAAAGCCCGAATAAAGAATTTCCTCCAGTTTGAATTTGGGCGGATTCGCGGTTATTTGTTTTCCGGGAGTGTCCCGACCTAAAGTCTCCAGCCTCAGGGATTCCCGGTTCATCAATTCGGCCAGGGAAAACGGAAGCAGATGAAGCACGGCGCATCGGCCGGCGAGGGATTGGGTGATACTCTGCATGAGCAAAAAATTCTGAGATCCGGTTAAGATGAACCGGCCGGTTTGCTCCGGACGTTCGTCGACGCCGACCTGGATATAGGAAAACAGGTCGGGCGCTCTCTGCACCTCATCGAGGATGACCGGGCCGTCGAATTGGGCAAGAAAGCCGCGCGGATCCTCCAGGGCAAAACGGCGCTGATCGGGTAACTCGAGGGATAAATAGGCGTAATCTTTGAATACGGCTTTAACCAACGTCGTTTTTCCCGATTGCCGCGGCCCGGTCACGGTCACAATCGGAAATTGACCCGCGGCCTTCCGGAGTCTCGTCGCCAGAGTCCGTTTGATCATAGCGGCATTCCTTATGCTAAATGAACATTCAATATTCAAAATGCATGAATTGCCATGTTTTGTCAAGTTGGATCACTTCGGATAGATCATGGGATCGACTTCATAGACCTTCCGGATCATGGCAGCGCTTCGCAGTCCTCAATGAGGCTTCCGGATCAGGGCCGCCCAGCCCTTGGAAGGGACGCGGCGGAGTTCCTCTTCGACGATCCGGAGCGCCTCAGCCTTCCGGCTCGCCTTCCGCGTTCAGCAGTGTGCCATCGTTGATCACCGCCATCACGGAGTATCTCTCGAATCACAACCAAAATCCTCGAGTCTTTGTCTGGACGGCCCCCGTCGATAAGATCTTATCCAAAATCGCTATATGTAAAGAAGCGTTTGACGCACTACACTAAGTGGGATGCTTTTTATTACCGAAGGCAAAATTCCTTAATGGAAAAGGGGCCAAGCCGGTAGGCGTGGCCCCTTTATCCGCTTATCGTCGAATACTTACTGGTTCTGGATGGGATCGAGGCGGACGGTGATCTTACTCGTGGCGGTCTTGCCGTTGGCCGTCATTTTCACGGCGTAGACTCCCGCCTCGGCCGTCTGGCCGCCCATGCCGCCCCGGCCTCCGAAGCCTCCGCCTCCCCCGAACCCGCGGCCGATGCCGATCTGCTGCAGGGCCCCCTGCTGGATTTCGGTGACCCGCCGGTAATTCGTCCCGGCGGCGTCCATCTGCTTAAGGGCTTCCTGAAGCGTGGCCTTCTGCTCGTCGGTCAGCTCGGCCCGGCCGGCCATGGTCTGGAGCGTCTGTTTGGCCGCGGTGATCGAGCTCTGGATGGCGTCCGGCCGCGGATCGAAGCGCAGGTCCCAGACCAGCCGGTTGATCCCGGTTTTCGGAGCGTCGATGGAGTAGGTCGTCTTGTTCAGCCCGGTCACGTCCGAGATCTCGATCGTCAGCGGACCGTCGAGCTTGTCTTTGACGAAATAGTGGACGAAGGCTCCCTGGGGCGGATTCTCTCCCTGGAAGTAGAGGTTGCCGCGCCCGTAGCCTCCCCTCTGGAGCCGCAGCCAGCGCGTGGCCGGGCGGGCGCTTTCGAAGAGGAACGCGTCCGAGGCCAGGGCGGCGTCCGTTGCCCCCTGCAGAGCGGAGATGTCGTCCATGATCCAGAGGCCCCGACCGTGCGTCGCCGCGATGAGGTCGTTGTCGCGGGGATGGATGAGGAGGTCATGGACCGCGACCGTGGGCATATCGAGCTTGAGGCTTTCCCAGCTCTTCCCGGCGTTGATCGAGAAGAACGCCCCGAACTCCGTGCCGAGGAAGAGGAGGTTCTTGTTTTTAAAGTCCTCCCTGATGACATAGACGGGCTGGCCGTCCGGGATGCCGGCGGCGATGCTCGTCCAGGTCTTGCCGTAATCCGTGGTTTTGTAGACGAAAGGCTTGAAGACATCGCTGCGGTGGCCGTCGAACGTCGCGTAGGCCGTGCCTTCGTCGAAATGCGAGGCCTCCACCCGGCTGCACCACATGCCCTTGGGAAGGTCGGCCGGGAAGTTCGGCCGGACGTTCGTCCAGGTGTTCCCGCCGTTGCGGGTGATCTGGACGTTGCCGTCGTCGGTGCCGACCCAGATCAGGTCCGGCCGCTTGGCCGATTCCGAGATCGTGATGATCGTGCAATGCGTCTCGGCGCCGGTGACGTCGCTCGTGATCCCGCCCGTGGGCTTGTCCGTCCCGCCGGACCGTTCGCCGAATTTGGTCTTGTCGTTCGTCGTCAGGTCCGGGCTGATGATCATCCACTGATCGCCGCGGTTCTCGGAGCGGAAGAGGTGCTGGGCGCCCGTATAAACGACGCCCGGATTATACGGCGAGAGATAGATCGGGGTGCTCCAGTTGAAGCGGAGCAGGGAGGCCTGGCCGCCCCGCTGGCCGGGCTGCCCCTGGGCCGGGGCCTGCTGTCCGCCTCGCTGAGCGGCCGGGGCTTCCCCGGTCCTACCCGAAGGCAGGGCGGCCGCGGGCTTAGTCCCCGGGGTCGGCGCTTTCGCCGCCGGAGCCGGTGGATAGAAGTCGGCATAGTTCAGGATGTTCTGAGGCCCGGGCCGGATCGACCGGCCTTCCCGCGTCTCGACGTTCGTCCGCTGCATCGAGCCGCCCTGGCTCTCGCTGTAGACGATCCGCCAGTCGGCCGGATCGTTCTGGGTGTGGAAGCCGTCGCCGCCCGTGAAGTTGAACCAGAAGTCGGTCAGGATCGCGCCTTCCCGGCTCATGGACGGGCCGCCCCATGTCCCGTTGTCCTGCAGGCCGCCGTAGACCCAATAGGGATCGCGCATATCGGCGCTGACGGCATAGAACTGGGAGAAGCAGAGGTTGTCGTAATAGACCCATGTCTTGCCGTGGTCGTAGGTGATCGAAGCGCCGCCGTCCTGCCCCACGTAGAAGCGGTTCCGGTTCGTCGGATCGAGCCACATGGCATGGAAATCGGGATGGAGGCCGGACATGGTTTTCCACGTTTTCCCGGCATCCTCGGAATATTGAAGGTTCGTGTTCAGGAAATAGACGAGCTGATCGTCGGACGGGTTGATGTAGATATGGCTGTAATAGAACGGCCGGTTGTTCGTCCGGTTCATGAATTTCCACGTCGCCCCGCCGTCCTCGGACCTGTAAATCCCCGTGCCGAGCTTGGTCATGTCGGCATAGTCGGGATTGGGCTTGGCCGGGGCCCCGCCCGGCGCGCCGCCGCGCTGGCCGCCGCCGGAGGAGGGCTGGAAGCCGTGCTCGACGACCGCCTCGACGACCTTGGGGTTGCTCTGGGAAATGGCCAGGCCGATCCGGCCGAGCTCGCCCGTCGGAAGCCCGGCGGTCAGCTTGGTCCAGGTCTTGCCCGCGTCCATCGTCTTGAAGATGCCGCCGTTCGGCCCGCCCGAGTCGAAGCGCCAGGGCTGGCGCATCCGCTGCCAGAAGCTGACATACAGGATGTCGGCGTTCGTCGGGTCCATGACCATGTCGACGGCGCCGGTCTTGCCGTCGTTCGGCAATCCCCCGGCGAGCTTCGTCCAGGTCGTTCCGCCGTCCGTGGTCTTGAACAGGCCGCGGTCCCCGGTATAGCCCCAGGGATGGCCCGAAGCCGCGACATAGCAGATGTTCGCGTCGGTCGGGTGCGGGATGACTTTGCCGATCGTCTGGGTCGTTTCCAGGCCCATCCGGGCGAACGTCTTGCCGCCGTCCGTGGATTTGTAGATGCCGTCGCCCCAGGCGACGCTGTTCCGGACGCATTCCTCCCCGGTCCCGACCCAGATGATGTTCGGGTCCTTCTGGAAGAAGGCCACGTCGCCGATCGAGGCGGCTCCGTATTTGTCGAAGATCGGCTCCCAGGTCGTGCCGGCATTGACCGATTTGAAGACACCGCCCCCGGCCGAGCCGACGAGGACTTGGGTGAAGTCTTTTTCGAGCGCGTCGAAAGCGGAGATCCGGCCGACCATGTTGGACGGCCCGATGTTCCGCCACTTGAGATCTTTGACGAGGTTGGCGTCCGTCGAGGGGCCCTGGGAGAAGAACGAGCCTGAAAGGACGAGAGCCAGCGCCGCCAGCAGTCCGAGACGCAGAATTCTCCGGTGATGCATGGGGGTCAGACCTCCTTGGTGAAATGGGATGATCGGTCGAGCTCCGCCCCGCAGAGGGGCGCACGAGAAATCATGGGCGTGGTTGGAATGGACAACGGGGGGATTATATAAGAAAAATCAAAAAAAATTCAATCGCCGGCCGGCGCAGGCGTCCGCGGCAGGATTCACTGCCGCACGCGCGATAATCAACCGGTGGACGCGTCTTGATAGTGGCGGCGAAGGGGTTCCCTAAGGCGAACATTCTTCGTGAACCGGGGGAACCCCGGGAGCCGCCACTTCAGGTCAGCGGAATGGGCTTGAACTTGACCTTGGCCTTGAGCCCGGTGAGGTAGGTTTCGAACGAAGCCGTCCGGCGCGAGTTTTTAAGTTGCGTCTCGAGCTCGGCCTTGACTTGATCGAAGGGCGCCGTCTCTTTTTCCCGGCTCTCGATCTTGAGGACGTGGTATCCATAGGACGTCTCGACGATGTCGCTGATCTGGCCGACCGGGACCGAGAAAGCGGCGTCCTCGAACGGCTTGACCCATGTGCCCCGGCCGGTATCCTCGTACAAGCCTCCCTTGTCCTTGGAGCCCGGATCCTCGGAGAACTCCTTGGCCAGCCCGGCGAAATCCTCGCCCTCGCGGGCCCGGGCCAGGATCCCTTCCATCTTCTTCCGGATCTCGGCTTTTTCCGCGTCGGTTTTTCCCTGGGTGAGGAGGAGGATGTGCCGGACGCTCGCCGTCTTGTCGGCTTCGTAGGCCTTGCGGAGCTCGTCGTCGCCGATCGTCCCCGGCGTGCTCAGGACCTTCTCGATGAACTTATTCAGGGTGACGCTCTCGGCGATGTTCGCCTTAACGCTGTCCAGGGACACGCCCTGGCCCTTGAGCATCTCGGCGAACTGCGATTCCCCGCCGGCTTGGGCGTACTGGGCGTCCATGGAGGCTTTGATCTCTTCCGGCGTCGCGGAGATCTTGGCCGCCGCGGCCTCGGCAAGGAGGACCTTTTTCTCGGCGAGCTGGCTGGCGGCGTCGTTGAAGATGGATTTCCACCGCCCCGGCTCGAGCGTCTTGAGCTGTTCCGCCCGGGTTCCCATCGTCTCATAGAACATCTGGAGAACATCGTTTGTCGTAACGACGAACGACCGCGTTTCGACGAGGACGGTATTCTTCTCCGGGTCGAGGGCCGGAAGCTGGGCCGCCATCTCTTTGGCCAGGAGGTACGCCGGCGATCCGGCCACGGGCTTGGACGGACCGGCCGACTTCGAGGAACACGCGGCAAAGGCAAAAGCCAGGGCCGCGAGGATGATCAACGTTTTCTTCATCGAAGACTCCTTTTCGATCGGAAAAGAAGGGATAGTAAAACATACTTTAGGGGTCGCGTCTACAAATTTCAATTTTATCCTTTTCGAGTGAGTCGATATCAGCGTCGAGAGGAAAAATTGAAATTTGTAGACGCGACCCCGCTCACCCGACCCCGCTCACCGCAATAGGCAACCCCGCTTAGCGGGGGGTAAGGGCGGGGAGGCGAATCAAGGGATTCGGCTTCATGGGCTTCGCCTCCCCGCTGAAAGGAAGAGAGGTGAAAAAGTATCTGCCCTGCTTATTGCAGGATTTATGCCAACTTGGTGTCCTTCTATCTATTTGAATATAAATGGATTAAAAGGAAAACCGCCGGCCCGGAATTGGAAATATTTTTGACGGATGTAAAGGGGCCTTACAAAAAAACCGAAGGTCAGGATCCGGGTTTCTGCGGGACCGGGCTCAAGAGATCCAGGACGACGTTCCAGGCATCGCCCGAGCGCTTCCAGATCCGAAAATAGCAAAAGGCCTGGCTCCCGGCCTCGAGCGTCCCATAAGTGAATCCCAAGTCGGCCGAGGCGGCGATGCCGCCGTCCAGCGGAACCCATTCCCACTTCCCCGGTGGCTGGACCGCCGCCTGTTCGGCGGCCGCCCGTCCGATGAACGGCTCCAGATTCGGCCGATAGACCCGAACGTCTTCGGCATAAACGGCGGTCAGCACTTCGGGCAGTCCGGTCTTCGCCGCGGCCGCGCTCAGGGCCCAGTCGATCCCAAGCAAAGCGGACCGGACCGCGCCCGGATCCGGGGCGGCCGCGGGCGGGGCGGGCAGCCAAACCTCGTCGAATTTGATGTCGGGGGCTTCCTTGGCCGGGCGGGGATGGCGGATTCCGACATCGACGACGACCTTCCAGGAGCCGTCCGGTTGAATGCGCCAGATCGACACATAGTGGCCATAAGCCGGAGCGGGCGCTCCCGGGCCGCTCGAAATGAGCTCATAAGGTCCGGTCGTGTATCCCAGGTCGCCGGCCCGGGAGATGTCCGCGAAGGTCGGACGCCAGGTCAACCGGCCGGCAACCTCGGGACTCTCTTCGTAAGCTTTCCGTCCGGAGACGGGCATCGGCCGGAAGACGACGGAATCGGGAGCCAGGTTGGCCAGGAAAGCCGTTCGGATCCCTTTCTCCGCGGAAAGCCGGGAAAAGGCGCGCTCGGCCTCGACGAGGGACTTGAGGTCGGTTGCCGTCCCGGCCGTGAGACCGGACGGGATCGCGGCCGTGGCCGGCTCGGCGGCGAAAACAGTCGCGGCGGTCGCAAAAAAACAGATAAAGGCGATGAGGATGGGGGCGGCACGTTTCATGCGGGGTTGCCTCCTCCCCCCCATGCTATCCCAACTTATGGGATCGCGTCCACGGATTTCAATGCCGATTCGCGGACGGGGCTCCCAACCGGCAATTCCGAAAAACTCTCCCCCGAAGTCGTCCTAAGCTTCGCCTTGTTATGCGCAGCGTGGGCGATCCGGAAAATGTAGCTAGCGGAGGGATCACCCTTAGGGCCGCCTTGTTATGTGGCCCGTGGATTATCCCGGAGCGACTCCGGAGCCGCTCAGATGCGGCGCTCGGCGCCGCCTTGCCCGTTCAGCACGTAATCGATCGACCGGGAGAGCGCGGCCAAATCGAGCGGCTTGGCGAAGAAATGGCTGATGGCCAGCCGGCTGAGGACGTCGGGTTCGATCATGTCGGCATGAGCCGAGATCAGGATGACATCTCCGCGATAGCCTTCCTTCCGCAAGGCGGCGACGAGCTCGAGTCCGTTCATCGAGGGCAGCCGGTAATCGGCGATGATCAGGTCCACGTCCGATTTCTTGAAGCGGTCGAGGACTTCCTGGCCGTCTTTGGCCAGATAGACGCGGTAGTTCTGGTTGAGGATCAGGAAGAATGTCTTGCGGATGGTTTCGTCGTCGTCGACGACCACGATCTTTTTACCGGGCATGTTGGATTCCTTTCGTCATTCCATCCAAAGATAAGCAGGATTCGTGCCATTCCCGGCGGGGCCGATTTCAGGCGAAATCAGCCTTCCCGGAGACCGGCGTTCGCCGCTCGGGCCAAAGATTTTTACACGGGGTGTAAAGCCGTTCCGGCGCATGCCCGCGTCAGAATTCCAGCCCGTAATCCTTGATCTTCTTGTCGAGCGTCGGCCGGCTGATCTTCAGGACCTGGCTGGCCCGGGTTTTGCTGCCCTTGACCGCGACGAGGACATGGCCGATGTAGTCTTTTTCGATCTCCTCGAGCGAAACGAGGTCCTGGGAGAAGGGCTTCCGTTCCTCCGGTTCGAGCGGCAGGTTCTCCTTGAGGACCACGTCCCCCTTGGCCAGGATGACGGCCCGGGTCAGGGCGTTCTCCAGCTCGCGGACGTTGCCCTTCCAGGGCTGTTCGTGGAGGAAGGCCATGACGTCGGCCGGGACCTTCCTGACGTTCCGGCGCAATTCGCGGTTGATCTTTTCGAGGAGGTAGCCGACGAGCTCGGGGATGTCGTCGCGGCGCTCGCGCAAGGCCGGCAGATGGATCTCCACGACCTTGAGGCGGTAGTAGAGGTCCTCGCGGAACCGGCCGCTCTCGATGAGGGCGCGGAGGTTCTGGTTCGTCGCGGCGATGATCCGGGCCTCGGTCTTGAGGACCTTCTCCCCGCCGACCTTCATGAAATCGCGCGACTCGATGACGCGGAGGAGCTTGGACTGGAGGTTGGGGGAGACGTCCCCGACCTCGTCGAGGAAGAGGGTGCCCTTGCCCGCGATCTCGAACTTGCCCCGCGTCTCGGACACGGCGTCGGTGAACGCTCCCTTGACGTGCCCGAAGAGCTCGGATTCGAGCAGCGTATCCGTCATGGCCGAGCAATTGATGACGATGAACGGCTCATCGCGGAAGGGGCTGTTGTAGTGGATGGCCTTGGCCACGAGCTCCTTGCCCGTGCCGCTTTCGCCCTCGATGAGGACGTTCGTCCGGGTGTTGGCCACGGACCCGATGAGCTTGAAGACCCCCCGCATCTCGGGCGAATGGCCGATCAGATTGTCGATCGTGTAGCCCTTCTGCTTCTCCTCCATCAGGTAGCTGACCTTCTCCTCGAGGGCCTTGATCTGGAAGGCCTTTTCCACGGTCAGGTCGAGGGCGACCACGTCGAGCGGCTTGACCAGATATTCGAACGCGCCGAGCTTGACCGCCTCGACGGTCGTCTTCATGTCGTCATAGGCGGTCATGATCAGGACGGAGCTCCGGCCGCCCCGCTCCTTGATCTGGCGGAGGACGTCCAGCCCATCCGCGTCCGGAAGCCGGATGTCCAGGAGGACGAGGTCGGGCTCGCGCTCGTCGTAGGCCCGCAGGCCGGATTCGCCGTCCTCGGCCGTCCGGACGTCGAATCCCTGCTTGGCCAGGTGGGAGGACAGCGTTTTCCGGATCAAGGCGTCGTCGTCGATGACAAGGATGGATTTCATGCGTCTTCCTCGCAGGGGATAAGGACCTCGAAGGCCGTGCCGGGAGCGCGTTTCCGCACGACCCGGACCGTCCCTTTGTGCTGTTCGATGATCTTCCGGGCGTTGGCCAGTCCCAGGCCGAAGCCCGAGGCCTTCGTCGTGAAGAAGGGCTCGAAGATGTTCTCCCAGTCCTTTTCCGGGATGCCGCAGCCGTTGTCCGAGATCCGGACCCGGATCTGCCTGGCCGGGGCTTCCCCGCAGAGGGTCGCGCCGATCTTGATCCGGCCGCCTTCTCCGACGGCTTCCCAGGCGTTCCGGATGAGGTTGAGGAAGACCTGCCGCATCTTGTCCCCGTCGACGTTGATCTCGGGCAGGCCGTCCTCGATCCGCTTCTCGATGACGACCTTCTTCTCCCGGAAGAAGACGGCCATGACTTTGAGGGATTCGTCGAGGATCTGGGAAATGGAAAAATGGGCCCGCTGGAGCTCGGAAACGCGGGTGAAGTTGAGGAGCTCCTTGATGAACTTCTCGATCTGGACGACGCCCTCCTGGGTGATGGCCAGATGTTCCATCTCGAGCGCCGGGAGCCGGCCGTCCTCAACGACCTTCTGGATGTTGAGCTTGACCGAGGTCAGGGGGTTGCGGATCTCATGGGCGATAGTCGCGGCCAGGCGGCCGATCTGGGCCAGCTTCTCGGCCTGGATGAGCTTCTTCTGGGTCTCTTCCATGCGTTCCCGCGTATCGAGCAGGCGGGCGGTCATGTCGTTGAAGCTCCGGGCCAGGTCGCCGAACTCGTCGCCCGAATCGATGGCGATCCGATGGCTGAAATCTCCCCGGGAGATGCGGACCGTGCCCTCGGCCAGGCCGCGGATCGGGCGCGAAATCCGGCGGGAGAGGAGCGTCGCCCCAGACAGCCCGAGCCCGAACCCGGCGATCCCGATCAGGATGAGGACAAGCCGGGTCTTGCGGATCTCGTTCTGCGTGTCGGCCAGGGAGAGACCGATCTTGACCGAGCCCCACTTGTCCTGAGAGCCCTTGGCAAAGATCGGGATCTCGATCTCCAGGACGCGCTGGATCCGGCGGCCGAAGAAGACGTCGCGGGGCTGGGCGTAGACGCTGTCCGGGTTCGCGTCCCCCTGGAGCCGGCTCTCTGTGGTGATTTCCTTCCGGTCGGCGATCTCGTTCGTATAGGAGACCGGCGTCCCGAACCGGTCGTAAATGACGGCGTAAAGAACCTTGGCGTCGATCCGGGATTGGAGGTCGGACTGGATTTCCTCGATATCGTAGGCCAGGAGGAGCCGGAGGTTCGCGTCGGCCGCGTTGCGCGCGATCAGGACGCCCTTGTTGACCTGTTCCTCGAAGATGGTGTCGACCTCGCGGACCTGGATGACCCACAAGACCGCCACGACGAGGAAGACGATCAGCACGGTCACCCAGATCGTAAGCCGGGTGCGGAGCGACATGCGGGAGCTCATCGCGGCGCCTCCCGCTTATCGAGCCAGATCTCCCGAGTGTCGAGATAGGCGAACCCGAGGACGGGGACGCGGACGCCCCGGACATACGGCTGCAGGGCCAGGCGCTGCTCGTTCATCGTGACGGGAAGAGCGGGCAGGTCCTCGAGAATGATCGTTTCCGCCCGGCGGAATAGGTCAGTGCGCCGGGTGGAGCTCTTTTCGGCCGAGGCTTCGTCCAGGAGCTTGTCCAGCTCGGGATTGGCGTAGCCGAAGCCGGAGCGATTGATGTCCGATCGGGAATGGAAGAGGGGCCGAAGGATCATCTCCGGATCGGGCACGTCCAGCATCCAGTCGATCTTCGCCAGGAACGGCTCCCGGATGTCCTTGAGATCACGGAGGCTCTGGTACGTGCGGACGCTTGCCGTGATCCCGATCAACCCCAGCTCGCGGGCGGCCTCGCGGGCGAACAGGAGTTGGTCGCGATTGTCCTTCCCCCCGGGGACGTAGAGGAAGAGAGGGGGGAATTCCTTTTCCTGGAAGAAGCCCTGCTCCTCGAGCGCCCGGCGGGACTGCTCGGGCACGGCTTCGACGGCGTCGCGGGGATAGAACCCCGGCCAGAGCGGGGGGATGAGATTGTTCGTCTCACGGCGAACCGAGTCGAGGCTCTCCCCGGCTTTGGCGAGGGCGTCCTTGTCCAGGGCCCGGGCGATGGCGCGGCGGACTGAGGGGCGGTCGAGCGGGGGGTTCCCGCAACTCATCGCCAGCAGGGTGAGGCTCCGGGGCCCGCTCAGAACGACCTTGCAGCCGGACTGGGCGAGGTCCTCGTTCCGGAAGGGAGTGATGTCGAGTTCGCGGTTCCGGAAATGCTCGTCGGTGAAATGCGGACTGATCTCCAGGAGATCGACGAAGGGCTTCTTCCCGAAATACCTCGGATTCCGCTCGAGCCGGACTCCGACGACGTCGAGCTGCGGGCTGCGCATCCAGGACTCGAAGGCGAATGGGCCCGATCCGATGGGCCTCCAGAAGAAATTCTTGCCCTGGTCGAGGACCAGGTCCTTCGGCAGGACCTTGGCGAAGCTCAGCCCGAGGAGCGGCAGGCCCGAGATGAAGGGCGAAGTCCATTGGATCTCGAAGACACCCGGGGAGGGGGCGCGGAAGCCGGAGACCTCGGATGCCCGGCCCTCCCGGAAATCGCGCGCCCCGGCCACCCGCGCGACGAAGTATTCGAAAAACGGCGAGCCGACGTCGGGCCGGAGGAGGCGCTCGAAGGAGAACTTGACGTCGTCGGAAGTGACCTCGCGGCCGTTATGAAAACGGCTGCCCTTGCGGAGGAAGAAAACTGTCCGGCGCCCGTCATCTTCGGGCTTCCAATACTCAGCCAGGCCGGGGACAGGATTCAGGTTGGAATCGATGGCGACGAGACCGTCGTAAATCTGCTCAGTGGCAAAGACCCAGACGCCGGAAGCCGGATCGAGGTTGGGCTTGATATCGTTGGAGAAAGGGCGGACCCGGAGCGTCCCGCCGACCCGGGGGGTGTCCTGTCCGACGCGGAGCGGGATCGCGGCCGCGGCCAGGACGAAAAGGCAAACGCCCGCTGGCCGGAGGAGAAAAACTTTGAGCCGGTTCGCTCGGAGCATTTGAGATCGTCGGATTCTCGTCTTGAAAAGAGCAACCTTCATGCCAAGGCGAAATTTGCCGAATCGCCTGGCAACCGCCGAAATCGGAAATGATTATATCACTAAATCCGTAATTATGTAAATTTTCTTTACGTTCAATTAGGGGGACGAGGCACCCATTTCCCCAATTTCATTGCCATTTTTCGCAGGACAAAATAGGTGAATGGGTGCCTCGTCCCTCTATTAACCCAATTTTCAGGAGGCCGCGGAGATATCGATGGCTTTCTGCAGGACGCGCATGATGTTGCCGCCCCAGATCTTCCGGATCGTCGTTTCGGAATAGCCGCGCCGGAGCATCTCCATCGTGACGTGGAACATCTCGCTCACGTCGCTGCAGCCGGCGACACCGCCGCCGCCGTCGAAATCCGTTCCGATCCCGGCGTAGTCGTCTCCCACGATCTTGATGATGTGGTCGAGGTGGTCGACGATGTCTTTCACCGTCGCCCGGGATTCCGGGAACTTCTGCATGACGGCCGCGTATTCCTGCTGGGCCTTCGCCCGGAGCTCGGTATCCTGGATGTTGCGGACGGCCTGGCGAGCCCCGTACTTCGCCTCGAGCTCCTTGAGCGCCTTGTCGCGCTCGGGGTTCGGCTCGGGCGCCCGGAGATAGGACCCGAGGAAGCACATCTGCAGCACTCCCCCGTTCTTCGCCAGGGCCCGGATCATATCGTCGGTCAGGTTCCGCGGGCTGTTGCACAAAGCCCGGCAACAGGAATGGGAGGCGAAGATGGGCGCCTGGGAGGCCGCCAGGACGTCGAAGAAGGATTTGTCCGACATGTGCGAGACGTCGATCATGATGCCGAGCTTGTTGCACTCGGCCACGACCTGACGGCCGAAAGCGGACAGGCCCCGGTCCTCCGGGTTGCGGCGATCGGTCGAGGAATCGCAGATCTGATTGTCGCTCGAGTGGACGAGCGTCAGATAGCGGGGCCCCAGCTTGGCAAACTCGCGCAGCCGGCCAAGGTCGGTCCCGACCGGATAGCCGTTCTCCATACCGATGAAAGCGATGCGCTTCCCTTCTTTTTTCAGCCGATACGCATCGGCCGGCGTCGTGGCCAATCCGACGAGGTTCGAATATTTCTCGGTCATTTTGTGGACGGCGTCGAGCATACTCAGGGCCCGGGTTCGGGCGTTGTCATAGCCCTGAGGTGTCAGCTCGCCCTGGCCGACGAAAACGCCGAAGAAGAGGGCGTCCAGCCCGCCTTCGACCATCCGCGGCAGGTCGACGAGACCGCTTCCCGGCTTTCCGGGTTCGTGGCGCTGTCCGACATCGAAGCTCGGGTTGGTCATGCGCATCGCCGTGTCGGAATGCGTGTCCACGGTCAGGATGCGGGTATGGAGCGCCTTGGCCGTGGCTTCGAGCCCGGCTTCGTCCAGGGCGACGCTCTTCGGTCCGCAGGACCAGGCGAGGGCGGCTGTGGCCGCCAGGATCAGGATCGTTCGGCTCCGTTTCATCTGAGGTCGAGCTCCTTTCGTACTTACTCGTGTCTCAAGGCGACGACCGGGTCCACCCGGGCGGCCCGGAGCGCCGGATAGACGCCGGCCACGAGGCTGACGCCGACGGCGAAAGCGATCCCGCCGAGGCAAAGCCAGAGCGGGAAGCGGAAATATTCGATGAAGGGCATCCCCTGCCGGGCGAGGAAATAATTGACGACCCGGTTGATGATCCGGCTCACGCCCCATCCCAGGACCAGCCCCCCGACGCCCCCGGAGAATCCGATGATCGACGCTTCGAGGAGGAAGATCTTCCGGATGTCCCGCCGGGCCGCGCCGACCGCCTTCATGATCCCGATCTCGGAATAACGCTCGAGGATCGACATAACCATGGTGTTGACGATCCCGAGCGCCGCGACGAAGATCGCGATCATCCCCACCGCGGCCAGCATCATATCCATATAGACGAAGCTCTTCTTGATCTGCTCGAACTGGTCGACCAGGGCGAAGGTGTCGAATCCCATCTTGCGGACCTCGGCCTTGACGGGATCTGCCCAGGCCGGCGAGACGAGACGGATGTTGACCGCCGAGTATCCGAGGGTCCCCGCGCCCGCCCGGAAAAGGTCCCAGATGCTCGTGAACGGCAGCTTGTCGATCCGGGAAGCCGGCCCCGGGGGGAGGATGACGTCGCTCGCGAGGGGCGAGGATTCTCCGAACCCGACCGATTCGATCACCCCCACGACCGGGAACTCGCGGTCCGTGCGCTTGACCGGCGCCGCTTTCCCGGCCAGCACGCCGGCCAGCCCGCCCGAGGCGAAGAGACCCGGGTCCAGGGCCAGGGAACTGATCCTCAGCCCTTTTCCGAGCGCGTCCGCGGGCTTGCCGATGCCGGCGAGCCTCAGGATCGAGGGGCCGATGATGACCCCGGCCTCGTCGTCGTCGCGGAACGGCCGCCCGGCCGAAAGCCGGATGAACTTCGAGGCCGTGACGCGCGCGGGCAGGACCTGGACCAGCCGGAACTCCATGGCCTCGCCGATCCCGGCCGCGGCGGGGAAGCGGACGTCGGGGAAGACGCTCTCGACCCCGCGGAGCGCGGAGATCTCGGCGATCGCCGCGTCATCCAGGGCCCGGCCACCCGCGACAGGGGCCGCCCCCCGCCGCGGCCGGGGCCGATCGGGATCGCCGCCCTCGCGGACCCCGGAGCTCGTTCCACCGGGAAGCACGGTCACGAAATTGAGAAGGTCGAGCTTCTCGAAGCTCTCCGAAACGTTCTTCTGCATGCCGCTGCCGAACCCGATCATGGCCACCAGGGCTCCGATGCCGACGGTGACCCCGAGCGCGGTCAGGGCGGTCCGGAGCTTCATCTCCCCCAGATTGGAGATCGAAAAGGCCCAGGATTCCGAGAGCCTCATCCGGCGGCCTTCCGAAGAACATAGAAGCGCCCGGCCTCCGGATCGTCCCCGGTGCGGAAATCGACGACTCGATATCCGCGGCCGAACAGCTCCTTGAACGCCTGGCGCGTGATCATCCGCCAGTCCACCGGAATGCGGCGGACGGCGGGATCATCGACGGCGGTTTCATCGAGCATTAGGTAGAAGTCGCGGGGGATGCGGACCAGGGCGAACTCTCCGGCCGGCTCGAGCCGGAGGCCGCCCGCCGTTTCGAAGGACAAGCGTCCCGAGCGGGCCGCGACCGACCTCTCCTCGACGGCGATAACCTTCGAAGCGGAAGCGGGGACATCCGCCGCCTCCTCGGCCCGGCGGGCCGCGTCCTGCTTCAGGTCCCAGGACATGAACAACCGGTCGGTCGGCACGTCCACCCGGTTCAATCGGCCGCCGTATTCTCCGTACGTCGCGACCCGGTATTCGAGGACCTCCATGCGGAAGTGCCGGATGTTGCGGTGGGCGTTTACGGCGGTCAGAGGATCATACGTGCAGACGATCCGGCCGATCCCGAAGGCTTCGAGCAGGACGTCGCGCTGGAACTCCTTGATCAGGATCCCGAGTCCGGATCCCTCCGAGCCCGGCCGGACGCCGGTGTACTGGGAATAGAACCACAAGTTATCCGGGCTGCGGTAACCCAGCGACTTGTCCCGGATCCCGACGAAGCCATAAGAGAATCCGGCCATGTGGGCGAGGTCTTCGGCGAGGCCTCCGGCCTCGTCTTCGGCGTAAGCGGCGATGAAGAGGCTGCTTCCCTCATGGAGGAAATTCTCGCACATCATGTTCCGGGGGCCCGACAGGGTGTCTTCGGGAAAGTCCCAGACCTCGTTGCGCACCGCCTCGTATTTGAGGTAGTCGGCGGCGTCGGAGGAATCTTCGACTTTGATCAGGAACCGGCGTCCCCGGATGGTGTGAAAGCGCTCTGAGGGGATCATGGACGGATGTCGATTCTAGTCCAACCCGCCCGGCGTTGCAAACATGGGGGGATTTGGGTTAAGGTTATGCCACGTCATCGACGGAAGCCGAACCACATGACTCCATTTGACCGGGACGAGCGGACGGCGCTCATCGTCAATCCGCTCTCGGCCCGGGGGCGGTGGCTCCGGACTCCGGCCCTGCGCGGGCTCATCCGGGGCGAATTCCCGGGCCGCGTTCATGACGAAGCCCGGGACAAGGCCGGGATGATCGATCTCGCCCGCCGGCTCAGCCTGGAGAACGACGTGCTCGTCGTCATGGGCGGCGACGGCACGCTGGCCGACGTCCAGCGTGGGATCGCCGAGGCCGGCCGGCTGAGCGATGTCGTCCTGGGCATCATCCCCCTCGGCTCGGGAAACGGACTCCGCTCCTCGCTGGCCATCCCGAAGCAGATCCGCAAGGCGATCCGGATCATCCGCACCGGTATCGCCAAGCCGATCGACCTCATCGAGATCGACGGGCACATCGCCAATTTCATCAGCATCGGGGCGACGGCCAAGGCCACCTACTGGAAATCCCGCTCGACCATCCCCGGCCTCCTCGGCCACACCCTGGCCTCGCGGACGATGTTCACCTATCACCGGAAGATCACGGATATCGAGCTCTTCGACGGGCTGGACGACAAGGGGCGGGCCTTCGAACACAAGGCCCTGCGGCTCAAGCTCTACGACTGCATCATCAACAAGGCCAACTATTTCGGCTACAACTGGCTGATCTCGCCCAAAGCCCGGCTCGACGACGGGTTCCTCGACGTGACGTTCTTTGACATCCGCGCCTATTCCTATCTCGTCTATTACCCCCTGATCTACCTCGGGCAATACCAGAGGATCCTCAAGCACTCCAAGGCGAAGCGGCTGATCGTGCGGGGCAAGGAGCTCCATATCCAGTACAACGGGGAAGCCATGCCCATCCGGGACGAGGTCGAGATCAAGGTCCTGCCGAAGGCCCTCCGGTTCATCGCTCCGCGGAAGCCACGCGCCGGGAAAGAGAAGATCTGACCCCGGCCCGGGGGAGAAGGATCGCCCCCGTTCGGCCGTCCCCGAGGATCCGGACCCGACCGAGAAGAAACAGGCGCCCGACGAGGGCGCCGGTCGCGGCATCGAGCTCGTCGGCCGTCGCGTCCTCCGCCAATCCCTTGAGGCCCAGCCGGAGGAGGCCCGCCCGCAGTTTCGCCCGGTCGCGGCGGGCTCGCGGGATGTTCCAGATATCCTGGGCTCCGCCCGGGTACATCTCCATGACGCGGTATCCCGCGCGCTTGAGCCGCTTCTTCAGGGCCATGCCCCGGACGGTCAGCATCCGCATCGGGCCGAGCGTGATCGGGAAAAAGGGGATGCCGAGCTCGCGCAGGGCGATGTCGCAGGGCCGGTAGTGTTCGCCATTGCGGTCTTCGATCGAACGGCGTCCCGGGGGGAGATGGAGCGGCGCGTCGATCGTGAGGAGGTCCGGGCGGGCGGACCGGACGAAAGCGACGATCTCGGCGTCATCGGACAGGACCGCGGTTTCCGCTCGCATGCCGCGGAGGACGCAGCCCCCGGTGGCCCGCCGGGGCGAACCGGCGAGGTCGATGCCGACGACGATCACGGGGCCGGGCATAGAACGGGTCAGCTGGTCGTGATCTCGAAGTCCGGCGGATTGAGCATGTGGCGCTTGACCGTGCATTGGTCGGCCGCCTTGATGACCGCGGCCTTGTATTTCTCCGGGAATCCGGGAGGAAGGGTCACGGCGATCCGGAACTGGGTGATGAGATGGGTGTCCTTGTTCCTATCCCAGGTCATGGCCAGGGACATGCCCTCGGTCGGGATCTTCCTCTCGATGCAGAAGGCGGCGATGAAGTAGCCGGCGCAGGTCGCTAGCGAAACGAGGAAGTAATCGAAGGGCGAGGGGGCCGTTCCTCCCCCGCCCTCGTTCACGGGCTGGTCGGTTTTGACGGTGAATCCTTTGAACGCGGCGTCGACGCGGACGCCCCCGGGAAACATCACTTGGATCGAAGGTCGATTGTCCATCACAAAGCTCCTTTCGTTTCCGGGCCCGTGGCGGCCGTTTTCTGGAAGATCGCCAGCAAGAGGCGGCGATCCTTGGCCGTCATGGCCATCCGCCCGAACAATTCGAAGACCATATGCTCGACATGGCGCTCCCCGCCCTCGGGGATGAACCGGCGGAAGCGGAGGACGTCAAGGATGCGGACGATGCACTCCTCCTGCTCGCCTCGGGGCAGCGGGACGTCATCCGGAGAAACCGCCATCGGCGGGGCCGCTTCGGCAAACAGCGGAAAGAGGGTCAGGAGGACGGCGGCGGCCAGGTTGTAGGACGGCTGGCGCGCGGCCTGGGGGATGGTGAAGCGGAAGGTCGAATGCTTCAGCTCGTCCGACGTCAGCCCCGTCCGCTCGTTCCCGAACAGGAGGCCGATCCGCGCCCGGGCGGGATAGGCCCGGATCCGCTCGACGGCCTCGCGATAGGAAAGGCAGGGAAAGTCCTTCCGCGCCTTGGCCGTCGCGGCGAAAACGACTTCGAGGTCGGCGACGGCCTCGGCCACGGTCGCGGACCGGGCGGCCTCGGCCAAGATGGCCCCGGCATGGACCGCCGTGATCTCCGCGCCGCGGCCGGGCGGCCGGCCGCCGGCGAGCCGGAGGTCGAGGAAGCCCGTGTTGGCCATGGCCCGGGCGACGAGGCCGATGTTCTCGCCGCTGTGCGGCCGGGCCAGGATGACGGAGATCATGGCCGTATTATACATTTGACTTTTTCCCCGGGAAAAGAAATATTCTCTCCGAAAGGATTCCCCCCATGCTCACGAAAACGAAGCTCGATGCGATCTTCCGGAAACGCGGCTACTCCGATTTCCGCTGGATCGATCCCAAGGCCATCGTCACCGCCCAGTGGGTCAGGATGAAATGCCGCTTCGGCTGCCTCGAGTACGGGAAGACGGCCACCTGCCCGCCCAACACGCCGAGCGTCGCCGAATGCGAGCGCTTCTTCGGGGAATACAAGCGGGCCGTGATCTTCCATTTCGAAAAATCGGTCGCCCGGCCCGGGGACCGCCACGCCTGGAGCCGGCGCGTCAACCTGAAGCTCGTCGATCTCGAGCGGGAGGTCTTCCTCGCCGGCCACGTCAAGGCCTTCCTCATGGCCATGGACAGCTGCGCCATCTGCGCCGAGTGCACGGCCGATCCCGCGGCCTGCAAGGAGCCGAGGCGCGCCCGGCCCTCGGCCGAATCGATGGCCGTCGACGTCTACTCCACCGTTCTGCGGGCAGGTTACCCGATCGAGGTCCTCTCCGATTTCAAGAAGACGATGAACCGCTACGCCATCCTGCTCGTCGATTGATCCGGGGCGGCGCGCCCCGAAAGGAGGACAGCCACGTGACAAAAAGGTCGCCCGCGCCGTGGCGCGCGTCGCTCTCGAAAAGGGATTGAACCGGGACGATCTGACGGGCTACTTCGACTGAGGGCTTCAGGATCGCCCAGCGCTCACGGGAACCTCTACGGTTCCCCCCGAAGCGGGGCCCCCTTCCCAATGTTCGCTTATGGGCGATCCCGTCGCCGACCTGAAAGAAGGACGCCTACATGCAGTCCTTCCCGAGTTATAGGGGAGGCAGGAGAGGTAGATAATTTCAGATCAAAGTCCGGAGGCGTCCTGATCCGGATCTCCTATAAGCTCACGTTGGACGGCTCCGAAGCCGCCTGCTTGTCGCCCGTGGGCCGGAGTGGTAGAGTAAACCTCTTCATCCATGAAGAAGCGCATTCTCATCGCCGCGTCCCTCTTCCACGTTCTCACCGACGCCTCGACGGTCATCACCCCGATGATCTTCCCGATCCTGTACAACGAGAAGTTCCTGATCACCCGCTACTCGCAGATCGGCCTCCTGTCGAACATCGGTCTCCTCACGACCCTGGTCGTCCAGTTCCTGGTCGTCCGGCTGTCTTTCCGCCATGAATACCGGCTCATGATGCTCGTCAGCGGCCTGGGGATCTGCGGGACGATGGCCCTCGTCCCGGCGGCCCGGTCGTTCGGGATGCTCCTCCTCTTCTTCATGTCTCTCCGCGTCTTCACGAGCTTCTACCATCCCGTGGTCATCGCCTGGGTCTCGAAGTCGCGGTCGGGCACGGGCAAGGAGCTCGACGACGCGATGGGGATCCAGAGCGGCTCGGGGAACTTCGGCGTCGTCCTGGGCTATCTGACGGTCGGGTTCCTGGCCCAGCGCTGGGGCTGGAAGTTCCCGCTGTTCGTCTGGGGGGCGTTCGGTCTCATCCTGGTCGCGGCCGGGATCACCGTCCTCCGCGGGGTCTCCTCCCGGAGCGAAGAGCGGCCGTCCCTGAGCGCGGCCTCCTGGGTCCGCTCGCTCGCCGGGGTCAAGCGGTTCATCCCGGGGTTCATCTTCGGCGGCGTCGGCTGGTCCGTCGTCATCTATTACGCCCCGTCGCTCCTCAACCACCGCTTCGAGATCCCGATGGGGACGACCGGGCTGTTCCTGGCCCTTTGGATCGGGCTGGGGACGCTCACAGGATACGGCTACGGCGTCTGGAGCCGCAAGTTCGGCCGCAAGCGCGTCTTCCTCTTCAGCATGGGCGGCGCGATGGTGACGCTCTTCCTCATCGGCTTCGCCCCGAGCAAGACTCTCGCCGTGGGCAGCCTGATCGCCTTCGGCGGCTTTCTGCTGATGACTTACCCTTCGCTCCATACGTTTGTCGGCTCGACCGTTCCCGAGGCCGGGCAGACCCAGGCCTTCAGCTGGGTTTCCAACGTCCAGCTCATTTCCGGCGCGGTCATCACCCTCATCTCGGGATTTCTCTCGGACGCGATCGGGATCCAGTTCCCCTTCATCCTGACCGGGATCCTGACGATCATCGTCTTCCTGTTCTATCTTCCGCGCGGGCCGGAGTTTTTCGGCGGCAAAGTCCAGGCCCCCGGCCCGCCGGTCGTCGACGAAGCGTTTTTGTAGCCTGGACCTTCGAGCGAATCCGGAGGCGAAAGGAGACCTCATGGCCGGACATCATCGGATTTGGAGGACTGCGTTTCTCATTCTTCTTAGCGCCGCGATCGCCGGCGCGGGCCGGGGCCAGGACAAGAAACCCGTGTCCCGTCCGCCCCACGATCCGGGCCCCGTCCAATATCCCGTCCCGCAGCCGGCGACGCCTCCCGAAAGCGGCGGCCCGGCCGATGGGCTGATGGTGGCCCTGTCCCGGACACAGGCCTATTCCGCTTCGCGGGTCAGCTCTTACGAGAGGAAAGGCGGCCCGCGCGACAACGTGTGGGTCCCCGCCACCGGCGCGGAGATAACCCTGGCCGAGATCCCGGGTCCGGGAGCGATCGCCCACATCTGGACGACGTTCCGGGGAACGGGCCGGGACCTGATCCTCCGCATCTACTGGGAGGGCAGCGCGCATCCGAGCGTCGAGGCCCCGATCGGGGATTTCTACGGCGTGGCCATGGGCGTCGACGCGCCGATGATGAGCCTGCCGATCCAGGTCTCTTCGGAAGGCCGGGCCCGGAACTGCTGGTGGTACATGCCTTTCGGGAAATCGGCCAAGGTCACGGTCGCCGCCGCCCCCGGAAGGATCGGGCAGAAACCGGAGACCATCTCTCTCTATTACTACATCGATTACCAGAAATACGCCCGCGTCCCCAAGGACCTGAACTATTTCCACGCCCGCTTCCGGGAGACCGATCCCGCCGAGCGGGGCGAGCCGGTGACACTCGTTGAAGCCGAAGGCTCGGGCCATTTCCTGGGCGTGGTCATGGGCAATCGGACCCGCACCCCCGGCTGGTTCGGCGAGGGGGACGACATCATCACCGTCGACGGAACGGTCTCGTTCCTGGGAACGGGGACGGAAGATTATTTTTCCGACGCCTGGGGATTCCGCCTCTTCACCTCTCTCTACTACGGCGTTCCCGTCCTTGAAGCCAGGGGGATCGGAAGCCGCTTGAGCGCCTACCACTTCCATCTCATGGACCCCATCCCTTTCCGCAAGTCGTTCAAGTTCGAGATCGAACACTGGCCCTGGGTATCGCCCCGCCCCAACACGGGCAGGGACTATTTCTCGAGCGTGGGATTCTGGTACCAGAGCACGGTCCATAAAGCCTGGCCGAGATTGGACAGGCTCATCTCGAGCGAGCCCTGGGACCCGGCCAAGGGACGATGGTTCGTGGCCGGCGCCCTGGAGGGCGAGGACCTGGGGATCCTCGCCTACCGGAGCAAGCTCGGGCCGAACGTCCGGCCCGAGATCCTGCTCGAGATGCCCAACCTGAGCGGGGACCGGATGCTCGATTTCGACTCGGGCGGCGAGGGAGAGGTCACCCTCCTCGTGCCTTCGGAGCGGGAAGGAAAGCATACCGTGAAGCTCTATCTCGCGCGCGGCCCCGACCGGGGGATCGCCGTCCTCAGCGTCAACGGAGCGCCCGTGGGATCTCCGCTCGACGGCTTCCTCAAAACGGACGACCTGACCCGCCCCCTCTGGCCGCCGGCGGAATACGTCGTCCCGGACGTCGTCCTGAAAAAAGGCTTGAACGAATTCCGTTTCACGGTCAAGGAAAAAAATCCGAAGGCGGAGGGATTCAAGCTCAGTCTCGACTGCCTGGTTCTCGAACCGAAATAGGAGCGACGCGGCGGATAAGGAACGGGCCATGAAAACAAAGTGGATCGCGCTGGCGGTGGTCGTTTTTCTCCTCCCGAACGGGAACGCCGGGCAGCAGACTCTTCCGGCTCCGCCTTCGAAACCCGCCGCGCCCGCCGGCCCTCTCGCCCCCGCCGTCCTCTCGGCCAAGACAACCGAACTTGTCTTCAAGGACGGGCTGGCCTGCGGGCTGATCGGGTCCTATGGCCGCTCGGCCGTCCCGTCAGACCTCCTTACCTGGCAGCTCGCGACCGAGGCGTTACGGACCCCTCGAGAGGGGGTCGTTCTGGGTAAGGACGACCGCGGCCGCGAACAGGCTTGGACCAGGGTGCAGGCCGGCGCCGACGGATGGATCCAGAGCCGGGCGCTCTCGGGAGGCTATTTCTATGCCGCCGTCAACTCGGAGCGGGCGCGAACGATGATCCTCGACGCTTCTGGATACTACGTCGTCCGGATCAACGGCGAGCCCCGCGGCGGCGAAAAATACGGCAACGACTGGGTCCGGCACCCCGTCTCTATCAAAAAGGGCCGGAACGAATTCCTCTTCCAAGGCGAGCGCGGACGGCTCCGCGCCCGTCTCTTCGATCCCCCGGCCCCGGTCTTCTTCACCGACAAGGACATGACCCTCCCCGACCTCATCGTCGGGGAGAAAGCCCCCGTATGGGTCGGATTGCGCCTCGTGAACTCGACGCCGGCCAAGCTCGAGGGGATCAAGGTCGAGTACGCGCTCGGCGGAACGAAAAAGGAAGCTTCCGTCGATATGACGATCCCGCCGATGATGACCCGGAAGCTCGCCATCCTTCTCGACCTCGGGACACCCGCGATCGAAGGACCGGTCAAGATTTCCCTCCGTGCCTCGGCGCGCTCGGGCCGCAAAGCGCTTGAAACGCCCGCCTCCGATCTCGAGCTCAAGGCCGTCCTTCCCACCGCCCACCAATCGCGCACCTTCCGGAGCGGGATCGACGGCAGCGTCCAGTATTTCGGCGTGGCGCCGTGGACCGGCGAAACCCTGGATAAGGACATGACCAAGCCGGCCCTCTTCCTGACCCTTCATGGGGCGGGAGTCGAAGCCATCGGCCAGGCTCGGGCTTACAAACCCAAGAATTGGGGTTATGTCGTCGCCGCGACAAACCGCAGGCCCTATGGATTCGACTGGGAGGACTGGGGGCGGCAGGACGCGATCGAAGTCCTGGAAGAAGCGTCCCGTCTCTTCGGGACCGATCCGTCGCGGACCTATCTCACCGGCCATTCCATGGGCGGTCATGGGACCTGGCAGGTGGGCGCGACGCTCCCGGACCTCTGGGCGGCAATCGCCCCGAGCGCGGGCTGGACGAGCTTCTCGACCTACGGCGGCGGCCAAACCTTCAAAGATCCTTCGCCCGTCGAGAAGATGCTCCTGCGGGCCAACCACCCCGGAGAGACGGCGGAGCTCCAACGAAATTTCCTGGATTACGGGGTCTTCATCCTTCACGGAGACAAGGACGACAATGTCCCCGTCGCTCAGGCCCGGGCCATGCGCGAGATGCTGGCGAAATTCCATCCCGATTTCACCTATTACGAGCGGCCGGGGGCCGGGCACTGGTGGGGCGACGAGTGCGTGGATTGGCCTCCGCTCTTCGCTTTTCTCCGCCTTCACACGCGTCCGGCCGACGCGGACGTGCGGCGGGTCGAGTTCGTCACGGCCAATCCCGGGATCTCCTCGCGCAACCGCTGGCTGACGGTCCACCAGCAGGAGCATCCCCTGGAGTACAGCAAAGCGGCGATCGACCGGGATGAAAAAGGACGCTCGTTCAAGGGAACGACCGAGAATATCGCTTGTCTCTCGATCGATGTCCTCGGCGCCGCCGCCGGCGAGAGCGCCATCTTCGAGCTCGACGGGAGCCGCGTCGAAGCCAAGGTCCCGGCCGACGGCGTCCGGATCTTCCTGTCCCGGACCGCGGACGGCTGGAAGGCCGGCCCGACGCCCGGCGCCGGGGAGAAGAATCCGGTCCGCTCGGGCGGATTCAAAGACGCCTTCCGCCACGACGTCGTTCTGGTGTTTGGGACGCTCGGCGACGCTGCCGAAGACGCCCGCACGTTCAACAAGGCTCGCTTCGACGCCGAGATGTTCTGGATTCGCGGGAACGCCAGCGTCGACCTCGTCGCCGACACGGAGTTCGCCCCGGCGAAATTCAAGGACCGCAACGTCGTTCTCTACGGCAACGCCGAAACCAACGCCGCCTGGAAAACCCTTTTGGGGACGAGCCCGGTCCGGTTCGGGAAAAACACCGCCGTCGTCGGGACGCGGGCTTACTCCGGCCCCGATCTCTGCGGGATGTTCATCCGGCCGCGTCCGGACAGCGAAACGGCCTCGGTCGGCGCCGTCGCCTGGACGGGGCCGGCGGGCTGGACCGCTGCCGGGCCCGGGCAGTATTTCATCTCGGGCGCGGGCTTTCCGGACGTCCTCGTCCTCAGCGCCGGGATCCTCCGCTCGGGAACGGACGGGGTCCGGGTGATCGGATGGTTCGGAAACGACTGGGGGCTCGAAACCGGCGAGTTCGTCTGGAACGAGGGCCGGCCGGAGCGCTGAACCGGCCGATCATGTCCGCGATCCGGATCCTCCCCTACGCGATTCCCGCGTTGACCGCGGTCTTTCTGGCCGCCATCATTCTTCTCGCTCGTCTGGACCGGAGGAAAAACCGCGCCGCGCCCGGCTCTCCCCTCCTCTCCGTCGTCATCCCCGCTTTCAACCACGGCGGTACGCTTCCGGAAGCGATCGAAAGCCTGTTTCGATCCTATGATCCGGACAAGCTCGAGCTTGTCGTCGTCGACGACGCGAGCACAGACGCGACCGCGGAGGTTCTCGCCCGTCTCCGGAAGCGATACCGGTTCGAGGTTCTGGCGAAAACCCGGAATGAAGGCAAGGCCGGCGCACTCAACGACGGATGCGCGAAAACGCGCGGCGAGCTCGTGCTCGTCCTTGACGCCGACACTTCGGTGACGCGGCCCATTCTCGAAGATCTTCTCGGCCGCCTCCGGCACCCCCGCGTCGGGGCGGCCAGCTCCCGATATCTCGTGGCCAACAGGGGTTTTCTGCCGAGGATGACGGGCATCACATACGCGATGCTCGCCTTCACCCAAGCCGCCCAAAACAGCCGCTCCTGCCTGTCGCTCTGGGGCGGCTGCATGATGTTCAAGCGGGCCGCCCTCGAAGCGATGGGCGAGTTCCGAAGCCGGATGCTCCTCGAAGATATGGACGCCGCCCTGCGGCTGGGAGAGGGCGGGTGGAAGGTTGAACAGGCCTGGACCGCGGTCGGAACCCGGGTTCCCGCGCGCCTGGCGGATTGGATCCGGCAGCAGGTCCGCTGGGCGGCGGGGCTGATGCAAATTTTGTTGACTTATCCGCGCTCCGAAGCCCGTAATCCCTTCTTCGTGATCGGAGCCTTTGTCTATTGGTCCGTCAGCGCCGGGGCGGTCCTGGCCCTGCTCCTGCCCGGGATTTACGGCTTTCCGGTCGCCGCGTTTCTCGCGGGAGCGTTCATGCTCCTCTCGCTTCCTCTCGCCTTCGCTTCCGCGCCCGGAAAAAAATGGGGAAGCGCCCCTCTCGTCATCCCCTACACGCTGGTCTTTTTCCCCCTCCAGGCAACGGTCGTCGGAATCGCCTTCGTCATCGGGATCTTCAGGTTCTTCAGCCTCCGCCGCGGCGGCCGGGCCTGGTGATTCCCGGCGACGTCACGCCCGGAGCGCCCGGAGGTCGATCCGGGAGAGATCGTCCGTCCCCAGCCCGCGCCTCGCGCACGCCGCGACGTGGGTCGAAATAGCCCGGACGGATTCGAGCCGGCGCTCCTCCCGCCTGGCCTCGAGGATGTCCAGGCCGATCCGGTCCATGGCCACGGGATCGCGGCTGAAGAAAATTCGGTTGTCGGTGGCGATCTGGGCCCCGGCCACGCTCACGACGGAGATCTTGGCCGCTTCTCCGATGTGGAGAATCATCTTGTCCCGGAGGCAGGGATGGGCCAGGATCTCGGGGATCGCCTTGGCGCAATAGTCGATGTGGAAGCGGACCTTGTTCGTGGTGACGCCCAGGGCGATGTTCTTCGTCGCCCAGGTCACCCCGCTGTCCTCGTTGTGCTTCAGGACGGCGATATTGACGAGCTTGGTGATCCCGTTCGTGACGATGTCGGCGAAGCAGGAGCGGTCCTCGTTCTCGATCTCGACGCCGTCGAACTCGTGGGCGACCTCCTCGGCGATCTTCTTGATCCCCTCGCGGTCGTCGTAGGCGGAATAGAGGCGGCGGATCTCGGCGTTGTATTTCTTGGCCTTCTCGTTCCCCTGCTGGATGAGCGTCCAGAGCCAGGTGACGGAGTTGAAGATCTCCCGGTAAGAGCCTTCGGCGGTGAAGCCGCGTTCAATGAGCCGGCGGTATTTCTTGAGGGTCCCGTCCTCGAGAGAGATGTATTGAGCCCGGTCAAAGCCCGGGACCCAGGGTAGGACGGCTTCCGACACGGTCGAGCAGCCCATGACCCGATATCCCTCGGTCCCTTTGTTGACCGCGAGGCCGGTCCGGGCCAATTCCCGGTCCGAGCGGTCCCAGACGATGATGTTGTTCTCCTTGACGCCGGCGCCCTTCAGCCCGCTGATCGTCTCTTTGATCGAGGCGAGCGAGGAGGAGATGCGCGGGGCGCCGATGCAGTTGATCTTGATCCCGACCACGTCCGCCGGGGAGACGAGCGAGGCCCAGGCGTTGGCCAGGGTTTTTTCGCCCGTGAGCTCGGTCAACCCGGCGGCGAAGGCCCGATGCACGGCTTCGGGATTGTAGCTCCCTTCGACGAGCATGTCCTCGGCGGCCGCGCTGACGACCCGGCTCTTCGCTTCGGGGACGGCCGCTTTCGCCCATCCCCCGGCCCGGCCGGCGATGAGGACCCCACCCGCGATCCGCGCCGAATCCCTGATGAACTCCCGCCGTGTGGTCATGGCGCTCTCCTACGATTTTTTCTTCAGGAACGGAACGCCTTTGGCGATCCAGTCGGCCGCCGGGGCGCCCTTGAGGTAATGGTCGAAGAATTCCCGCATCCGGACCTGGAAGTCGATCTGGTTCTCCTTCTTGGTCAGATGGTGCTGCTCGTCCGGATAGGAAAGCAGAATAATCTTCTTCCCCAGGCGGCGGCCGGCGTTGTAGAGCTCAAGGCCCTGGTGCCAATCCACGGCGCCGTCGGCCGTGCCGTGGAGGATGAGGATCGGGGCCTTGATGTTCGGAGCGCTGGTGATGGCCGATTGGTCCTCGTAAAGCTTGAAATTGTCCCACGGGCTGACGCCCATCCGGACCTGGCCGTGCTCGGTGATGCCGCTCTGGTTCGTGCCCGTGCTCTTGTACAGCTCGTCGTAGAAGCTGATCAGGTTGGTCGGCGGCGCGCCGGTGACGACGCAGGCGAACATGTCCGTCTGCGTGGCGATGAACGACGTTTCATAGCCGCCCCAGCTGTGGCCCTGGATGCCGATATGTTTCGGGTCGGCGTAGCCGAGCTCGATCGCCGCCCGCGCGGCGTTCGTGACGCAGTCGAGGGCGGACGTTCCCGGCTTTCCGATCTCATAGACGATGTCGGGCTGAAGGACCAGGTAGCCGTTCGAAGCGTAGAAGGAGAAATGCGGACGGTCGTCGTAGGTCGGCATCGAGTACTGGTGGAACGTATCGGACAAGCGCTCGTAGAAATAGACGATCATCGGGTACCGCTTGCCCTTCTCGTAGTTCGCCGGGAGCGTCAGGACGGCCTGGAGGCGCTGTCCCTTCCGGTTCTTGAACTCGAGGAGCGTCCGGCTGCCCCAGGCGAATTCGGCCTGCTGGGGGTTGGCGTCCGTGACCTTTTTAGGCGAGGCGAACGTCCCGTCGCTCACGTAATAATCCCCGAACTCGACGAAGGTCCCGCTCGAGAAGAGAAACCGGTCGGCGCTTTTCGCTTTCGCCGGACGGCCATAAGTCCGGTCGCCGAAGAGGATCCGGACGGGCTTCCCGCCCGGGTCGAGACGGGCGAAGCCGGAAGCCTTGGACCGCTCGGCGAAGGCGGTAAGCAGGAGAGGCTTCGACGTGTCGATGAACCTCTCCTCGGGGTCCGTGGGGAGGTAGCGGAAGCGGATTTGTTCTTTGGTACCGATCCCGGCAGTGATGTTCGCCGGCTTTCCGCCGGCGAGAGGCAGGCTGTAGAGGTCGAATTGGTGATTGAGGATGACGGCCGTTCCATCCTTGGCCCAGCCCGCGACGCCGTAGGTGGGAAGCTCGTAGGGATGGTCGTCCTCGATGTCGATGAAGCTCACCCCGGCTGCCGCCGTGAGGTTCGTTTTCTTTCCCGTGGCCAGCTGGACCGCCCAGACCTGCTTATCTTTAAGATAAAGGAACCATCGGCCGTCGGGCGAAGATCCCATGTTCCGGGCGATCTTCTTCTCGAAGGGTGTCCGTTGGCCCGTGGCCGTATCCACGAGGTAGTAATCCGTAGGTGCGCCGCCCCAGTTGAGGTCGGAGAGATACGGCTTCGGATCGGACCCGACGACGACGGTCCCATCCTCGTTCGGGAGGACCTGCCGCATCGAATCGTCCGCCAGCCGGACGAATTTGAGGGGATCGAGATGGACGACCGAGGCCCAGGTCCGGTTTCGTTCCTGGGCCGCCCGCTGCATCTGGACGGATTGGATCTGCTCGTCGGCGTAGTGCCAGACGTCCACGTTGGCCGCGGCGGGCTTGGCCTTGTCCTTGTCCTTGTCCTTGTCCTTGTCCCTTTCGGGCTCGGCTTCGTTCTCCTTGATCCCGAGGAATATCCGCGTCGCGGGCTTGTTCCAGCGGAGAGATCCGAGCTCGCTCAAAACCAGGCCGGCAGGGAAGGCTTTGTCCGCGGCGGGATCATAGATCACGACTTTCGGCTCGGATTTGCCCTCATCGCCATCGGCGATGAGGACGGCGATGAGGACGTTTTCTTTCTGGACGAAGCCCTTCTTCTTCGTCCCTTTCAGGACGGCCAAGGCCGTTCCGGCATCGTCCCAGGCGAGCTGGGCGTAATCCGCCGGGCCCGAGCTGACGACGGTCCGTACGCCGGTCCCGAGCGCCAGGAGCACCAGCCCGTTCCCCGCCTGATCGGCCGCGTCCACGGTGTAGGCGAGCCGGGTTCCCGGCTTGCTGACGGCGAAGCCGCCGACATTGCCGATGTTCTCCTCGGTCCCGGTCTTGAGGTTCCGGAGAATGAGGTCGGTCCCGCCGTGCTTGGCCTCCTTCAGGATCTTGGCTTTCTTGACCGTGAAGAACGCGCCGCCCGGCGTGAAATCGATCGACTGGGCGTTGTCATAGCGGATGGTGTCGCCCGTGGCGAGATTGCGGAGCTCGGCCTTGATGACGACGGGCTGGTTGCCCTTCTGGAGACGCTCGCGCTCTTCGTCCGACGGGCTGATGAGACAGGCCGCCCACGCGGAATCGTCGGAGAAAGCCGGACGATTGCCTCCGGTCGTTTCGTAAGTCTTTCCCGTCTCCGGATTTTTCAAGAAAAGCTTCGTCT
>Ga0315277_10001166_pt1 | contig 38798 bp, 31 predicted proteins | sample YL17G05_15_MG_FD_203695 | JGI IMG/M metagenome (GOLD analysis project Ga0315277, IMG submission 203695) | Sediment microbial communities from Yellowstone Lake, YNP, Wyoming, USA - YL17G05_15 | ecosystem: Environmental > Aquatic > Freshwater > Lake > Sediment | place: USA: Wyoming | collected...
AATACCTTACGGTCCCTATCATCCTTGAAGATGGCCTTCCTTGCATTCCCTCTGGAGGTGATATGGTATACTGCCCCCGCGTATTGAATCCTCAGTGGCCTAGACATAAAATATATTTACTCCATCCGAAATCGAATGTCAAGACTAAAGACCTGACCCCCATGACTGACCCCCATGACGATGACCCCCATGACGATTCTGATCTTTCCACTTTTTTTAGGCGGGCGAGGGCGACAGCAAAACGATCAGCGTACGCCATCTGTTTTGTTGCCTTAATCCGCGCCGCTTCACGGGTCAGTTCTTTATTGGCCTCGACAAGTGTGATCGGCAATGTCTGTATGAGTTGCTCGATCTCCTGGGTTTTTTGTTCCCCAAACCGACTTGCGATCTGGTAGTAAACTTCTCCCCAGTTCCCCATACACATGAAAAGGGGTTTTGAGGACTCCACAGCTTTCCACTCGTATCCTGGCATTTGACACCAAGTTGCAGTTTTTGTTATGAAATCCTCGTGGGAAAGATGGAGAGATAGAACATGATTGAGACACTGAGCTCTCTGTTTGATCGAACAGCTCTCCGGTTAGGCCGGAAAGAAGCTATCCTTTTTGTAAAAAAGGGGAAACTGGATAGTCGAGTTACCTACGCCTCCCTCAAAGTCATTTCTGATCGTGTGGCAAACGGCTTGAAGGAGATGGGGCTGAAGAAGGGAGAGACCATTATCCTCTATATGCCCAAGAGCATTGAGGCTGTGCTCATTCACCTCGGCATCCAGAAGGCTGGGGCGATCTCGGTGATTCTCAACCCGGGCTTCAAGAAAGATGAGATCGGCTACTTCCTGAAGGACACGGCTGCAAAGATTGTTGTCACCGGAAAGAAAGAAGAGGCACTCATTCGGTCGATCAGTGTCCAAAACCTCATCCTTCCAATTAACATGGAGTCTCCTTTTTCTGAAGAGAATTTATTCCCAATGGCTTCCTCCCAGGCGGTTGATAGCGAAAGGAACCTCCATGACCCTGCAATTCTCATCTACACCTCCGGGACGACAGGTCAACCGAAGGGAGCCATTCTCACCCAACAGAATCTGATCGAAGACGCAAGAAACATCATCCAGGTCTGGGAGATCAATGAGACAGATGTGCTCTGCCACGCCCTGCCGCTGTTTCACGTCCATGGCTTGTGTTTCGCGCTCCACACATCGCTGCTCGCCGGATCGAAAGTGGTGATGATGGATGAGTTTTCACCCGAACCCGTGGTGGATATTCTTTTACGTCAAAAAGGGGAACTGGCCTGTACGGTCTTCATGGGAGTCCCGACGATGTATGTGAGGATGATCGAGAAGCTGGAAGGGAAGAAAGAGGATTTCAGCCATATTCGGTTGTTCGCCTCGGGTTCTGCCCCGCTGTCTCCAAAGGATTTTGAAAGGATTAAAAGTGTTTTTGGGATAGAGCCTGTAGAGAGAGAAGGAATGTCCGAAACAGGAATGAATTTTTCAAATCCACTCCATGGGGGGAAAAAACCCGGCTCCATTGGCCTTCCGCTTCCCCATGTTGAAGTGAGAGTGGTCAATCCAGAGACCTTGAGAGATTTAGAAACAGGCGAGGTCGGGGAGATCTGGCTCAGGGGGCCCAATGTCACCCCGGGCTACTGGAAAAAACCCCAAGAGACAGAGGCCGTCTTTGTAAATGGGTGGTTTCGCACGGGTGATCTTGGCAGGAAAGACAGGGACGGGTATTACTCTATTACGGACCGTTTCAAACATATCATTATCTCCGGAGGGGAAAACATCTCACCCAAGGAGATCGAATCTGTTCTCGACCGCCATGAAAATATCTCAGAGGCTTGCGTCGTTGGAATTCCTGATGAGCAGTGGGGGGAGAAAGTGGTCGCCGCCGTTGTCTTAAAGCAGGGGGTTGCATTGACAGCAAAGGAGATCAGGGATTACTGCAAAGGCATGCTTTTGGACTGGAAATGTCCGAAGGAGATCCTCTTTCTGAAAGAACTCCCTCGAAACAGGATGGGAAAGGTCATCAAAGAAGAAGTGACCCGACTCTTTCTTGATTCTTTTAGCCTTAACCTAAATTAAGCGTTTTTTTTGATGATCATCAAAAGAAGTATTGAAATGAAATGGATTACAAATTATCACATACATTCACCCAACAGGTGAAATAGAGGTTTGTCATTCCTGTGAAAACAGGAATCCAGTTTCTTAGGATTTGCCTGGATTCCCGCTTCCGCGGGAATGACACTAATGGATGCTCGAATCATAGAATCGCTCAATTTAGCCTTAAGTAATTTCTGATTGGCCTATTTGGGTTTGTATCGGAAAGGAAATAAGAATGACACAGGGTTTGCCCAAACCAAAGACCTGGGAGGATGAGTATCTCGTCAGTTTCTACGAGGTGGATGCGAAAAACAGAGCTTTCCTTCCGAGCCTCTGGAAATACCTGCAGGAGACGGCCTGGAACCACGCCAATCGGATCGGAATAGGTTATTTGGATCTGGCTCGAAACGATCATTTCTGGGTGCTATCTCGTTTATCCATCGACATGGATGAGTATCCCGGATGGGGAGATAAGATACGGGTGAAGACCTGGTTATTGGGGAGCAGTCGTCTATTTGCCTTTCGGAATTTTTCTATCCTCAGGGAGGATGGCAGGATTATCGGCGGCGCGAAAAGCGCCTGGGTCGTTCTGAATTTAAGAAGCCGGAAACCCCAGCGGATTGAACCCTTCCTCAAAGATCTGAATCCCCTTCCGGACGAGCACGGAGCGGAGACAAAACTGGATAAGCTCCCCGCCGCCGGCGATCCCGGCTCGGAAACGTTTTTCACCGTCCATTATAGCGATCTGGATATGCACCAGCATGTCAATAATGCAAGGTATATCGAATGGGTTCTGGATAGTTATTCGTTTGAGATGAACCAGACCCATCATATCTCGACCTTCGAAATAAACTTCCTCGCGGAATCGAGCTGCGGCGATGAACTATCCATTCGTTCAGAGCGACAGAGAGATTCCATCCCGACTTATTTACATACAGTGGTAAGAAAAGAGGATGGCCGGGAGCTCTGTCGGGCAAGGGTAAGATGGAGGAGGGTTGAGTAACTGGAAAGGGTTCACATGGATGAGATGGAAAGAAGATTCATTCTGAGCAAGGTGGCATTGGGGGAAGTCCCACCCGACATTGTCATCGCAAACGCCAACCTCTTCAATTCCCTCACCGGAGAGTTTGTCAGAAAGCAATCGGTCTGGATCAAGGATAATCGGATCGCCTATGCGGGCCCGGATCATGATCCATTGAAAGGAGATGGGACAGCGGTCATCGACGCAGAGGGCATGGTTGTCCTTCCAGGCTTAATCGAGGGTCACACACACACGGCGAGCAACCGGTATGGTTTTGAGGAGTTTGTCAAATATGTCATCCCAACCGGCGTGACCACAGTGATCACCGAGACCATAGAGCTTGCAACGGTTGCGGGAAGAGACGGCATCGAATATCTTGTGAGAGGCCTTGAAGGGCAACCCATTCGATTCTATTACACCATCGCTCCTCTCTGTGGCCTCACTCTATCCGAGGAGATAAATGCTCCGACCAACGAGGAACTTCTGCCTCTTCTTAAAAACCCCCAATGCCTGGGGGTAGGGGAGATCTACTGGGGAAACATCTTTTTGGAAGGTCAACAGGGAGAGAGGGTGAGGGAGCTTGCCGCTATTGCTCTTAAAATGGGTAAATTGATTGAAGGTCACACAGCAGGCGCATCCGGAAGGAAACTTCAGGCCTATACCGATTTTGGTGTTTCGTCCTGCCACGAACCCATCACGGAAGAGGAGGTGCTTGAAAGGCTCAGGCTGGGTTACTGGGTGATGATCAGGGAAGGCTCGATCAGAAAGGAACTTCCTGGTGTTGCTGGAATCTTTAAGAAGAAGATCGATTTCAGAAGGCTTATCCTCTCAACCGATGGTGTTGACCCTGAAGGATTTCTCGAAGAAGGTTATCTGGATGCATCTTTAAGGAGTGCCCTAAAACTTGGAGTTCTGCCCCAACTGGCCTATCAGATGGTGACGATCAATGTGGCGGAGCACTTCGGTCTTGACCATCTCATCGGATCTCTTTCACCCGGGAAGATGGCAGACCTTCTGATCATCCCTTCACCGGAAGACTTCTCGCCCTGTCTCGTGATGTGCGACGGGAAAATCATCTTTAGGGATGGCAAATCCCTGGCTGAACCTAAAAAAGTTTTCTTTCCGGATCATATGTTCAAGACGGTGAAAGTTTCAAATTACAGGATTCCATCACTTCCAACCAAGGGGAAGGCCAGGGCGATGGAACTTGTAAGTAGGCTTGTGACCAAGGAGAGTATTATTGATCTTGAGAAACCTGAAGAGTCAAAAGATGTCATCATGATCCTCGCCCTGGATCGTCTGGGAAGCGGAAAGACCTTTATGGGGCTCCTTAAAGGGTTTGGCCTTGAAAGAGGAGCCTATGGAACGACGATGAGCTGGGATTCATCGGATATGATTGTCGTGGGATGTGATACTCAATCAATGGAAACGGTCATTGGAAAGCTCAAAGAGATTGGGGGCGGAGGGGTCTATGCCATAGGGAAGGAGGTCGTTGTGGAATTCCCTGCTCCCCTCTGCGGAGTCGCCTCATTAAAACCGATGGAGATTGTGGGAGAAGAGGTTAAAAAACTCGAAGTGTCTCTGAGGAGAAACGGTGTAAAATGGGAAAAACCTGCCCTCACGGTTGACACCCTCACCTCTCCCGCCATCCCCCACCTGAGAATTACCCATAATGGTTATGTGAATTTAAAGGATAGAAGACTCCTCTCTGTTGAACCCTAAATAAAAAGATTGGAAATGGGAAGTGAATCATCCTATTTCCCATTTGATTCATTTAAAAGAAGAGGCTGGGGTAGTCGGGGTCGTATTTTTGTGAAGGTTTCCTTTCCTGTTCTTTCAGCTTTGCATGAGCGGCGGCAAGTCTCGCAATCGGAAGCCGCGGTACGGAACAGCTCACATAGGAGAGTCCGATGTTGTGGCAAAATTCAACCGACTCGGGATGGCCGCCATGTTCTCCGCAGATCCCGATCTTGAGGTCAGGCTTTGTCCTTCTTCCCCATTCGACGGTAATCATCATCAACCTTCCCACACCTTTTACATCCAGTACCTCAAAGGGATTGTCCTGGAGGATCTTTCGCTGGTTGTAGAGAGGGAGAAATTTGTTCTCCGCATCCTCTCTTGAGAAGGAGAAAGTCGCCTGGGTAAGATCGTTCGTTCCAAAGGAGAAGAAATCTGCAACCTCCGCAAGCCTTCCTGCCCTCATACAGGCCCTGACAACCTCGATCATCGTCCCGAATTTAAACTTGATCTTCACCCCGTACTCTTTTTCCACTTCCCGCTGAACCTTTTTTACCAACTCATAGACCCATTTCAACTCCTGGGCTGTGCAGACCTGAGGGACCATGACCTCGGGCTGAATATCGACTCCCTCTTTTGTCAATTCGGCGGCGGCTTCCATGATGGCCTGAATCTGCATCTTGTAGATCTCAGGATAGGTAATGCCCAATCTCACGCCCCGGTGGCCGAGCATGGGGTTAACCTCCATCATCTCCTTAACCTTTTTGAGGGTTTCCTGCTGTTTGCGGATCAGTTTCTTATCGAGCCTCTTATCCTTGATCTCGACGATATCGGCAGCCACATGCTCAAGAAGTTTTAGAGATTCCCTGGATGTGGTGTCGAGATACTTCATCACCTCGGAGATATTCTCCATCGAGTCGAGAGCTGACTCAAGGTTTTTCAAATTTCGCAAATCCGAGCCCAACTCTTCCGCTGAGGGAAGAAATTCGTGGAGGGGTGGGTCCAGGAGTCGAATCGTCACCGGGAATCCCTTCATGGCCCTGAAGATTTCTTTAAAATCGCTCTTCTGTGAGGGGAGGAGTTTGGCAATGGCCTCCGCTCTTTTCTCCTTTGAACTCGCCAGGATCATCTCCCGAACAATGGGAAGCCGGTCAACCGCATTGAACATCCTCTCCGTCCGGCAGAGACCGATTCCCTCGGCACCCATTTGCCTCGCCTTTGCGGCTGATTCGGGTGTATCGGCATTGGCCCGGATCCCCATTGTTCTGACCTCATCCGCCCAGCTTAGAATCGTGAGGAGGTCCTTGCTAACTTCCGGATCAACGGTGGGCACTTCTCCCAGATAGACCTCGCCTCTGGAGCCATCAATCGTGATAAAATCCCCTTCCTTGATGCGGATATTTCCCACCACGGCCTCTCTTGTTTTTAGATCGATGTGGAGTGACTCACATCCTGAGACGCAGGGTTTTCCCATCCCTCTGGCCACGACCGCGGCATGGGAGGTCTTCCCACCCCGGCTGGTCAGGATTCCCTGAGAGGCGAAGAAGCCATGAATATCCTCAGGTTTCGTCTCCTCACGCACGAGGATGACCTTATGGCCAAGTTTTCCCACTCTTTCAGCCTCATCGGCATCGAAGATGGCTTTGCCGGATGAAGCTCCCGGAGAGGCAGGAAGTCCGGTGACAACCGGCTTCCCCTTGAAATTGGGATCGATCCGTTTGTGGAGGAGTTGCTCGAGCTCAAAGGGTTTCAATCTCAGGACTGCCTTCTCCTTGTTAATCATTTTGCCAGCCACCATCTCTTTAGAAGTCCGGACGATGGCCTGGGCATTCATCTTTCCGTTGCGCGTCTGGAGGATGTAAAGGTGTCCCTTCTCCACAGTGAATTCGAAATCCTGAACCTCATGGAAATGTTCTTCGAGGGTCTTTCTTACCCGCTCCAGTTCCCGGTAGATCCTGGGGCTCTCCTTCTTCATCTCCTGAATCGGTTTCGGAGTTCTGATGCCGGCTACCACATCCTCGCCCTGTGCATTGACGAGATATTCGCCATAGAGGATGTTTTCACCGGTTCCGGGATCTCTTGTGAAGGCCACACCCGTGGCAGAGTCGAAGCCCATATTTCCGAAGACCATGGTGCAGATATTGACCGCTGTCCCGTTAGCCATTTCCGGGGTAACATTGAATTCCTTCCGATAATCGACAGCTCTTTTTCCCATCCAGGACCGGAAGACCGCCTCAATGGCCAATTTCAATTGAGCCATCGGATCTTCGGGAAAAGGAGAACCCGTCTCTTTCCTGATCAGGGTCAGGTATTGTTCACAGATGTCTTTAAGGTGGTCCGCATCGAGGTCGGTATCATAGACCGCCTTGGCCTTCTCTTTTGTCCTGTTCAGGATGTGATCGAAATCCTTTTCGTCCAGGCCCAGGGCAATTTTCCCGAAAAGCTGAATGAATCTCCGGTAGGCGTCATATGCAAATCTTCCGTCGGAAGTGATCTGGATGAGTCCTTCGATGGTCTCGTCGTTTAACCCGAGATTGAGAATGGTATCCATCATTCCGGGCATGGAGAGGGCGGCGCCCGACCGGACGGAGAAGAAAAGAGGGTTCTGAGGACTCCCAAAGACCTTCCCCGCTTTTTCTTCAACCTTTTTCAGGTTTTTCTGAACTTCTTCCATGAGACCCTTCGGAAGTCTCTTTTTGTCCCCGTAATACTGGATGCAGGCTTCGGTGGTGACGATGAACCCGGGTGGAACTTGAAGACCCATCCGAGTCATTTCAGCCAACCCGGCCCCTTTTCCTCCGAAGAGCTTCTTATTGAAGCCATCGGCTTCTTCAAAGAGATAGACATATTTCATTTTTTTGATCTCCCTTTCCTTGGTAATTTCTTATGGATGTTAGGCCACCCTCGAACGATGAAAATAGTTAGGGTTTTTGGGTTAAGGTTACGGTGACGAAGCCCGTATCGTTTAGCGTTAAAGGGTTACGTCAAGTTCTTAAGACCAACAACGTTACCGAATGACGAAACGGGCCTCTTAACCTTAACCTTTTGCACCTACCATTTACTTTTTAGCTTATCGTCATCTATATTAATTTTATTTGACTGAAAAATCAATCTTACCCCGGGATTCGGGCAATTGTCTTGACAAAGGAAGGGGGCTCAGATAGATTTATATTTAAAACGAACCTCAAGGAGCCGAATATGGGAGATAAACCCTATGTTCTCTGGTTTGATGAAGTTGGGCTTAATGACATTCCCATCGTAGGCGGAAAGAATGCCTCGTTAGGAGAGATGCGCAGGGAGCTCACCGGACTTGGTGTAAGCATCCCCAATGGGTTTGCGGTTACGGTTAATGCTTACCACGATTTTTTAGACGAGGGAACGGTACAGGAATGGCAATATATTATGAAGAAACCGGGCGTGAGGGAGAACATCCGGGAAATTCTCGCCGATCTTAATGTGGATGATATGGAGAACCTTTCCGAGAGGGGGAGCCGGGTCCGGAGACTTATCTATAGCCTGGAGTTTCCAAGAGGGGTTGTCGAAGAGATCATCAAAGCCTACCGGAAGTTATGCAAAGAGTATGGAGAGGATACGGATGTCGCGGTCCGAAGCAGCGCGACGGCCGAAGATTTACCCACTGCGAGTTTTGCAGGCCAGCAGGAAACTTATCTCAATATTCGCGGGGAATATGCTGTGATTCAGGCCTGTAAAAGGTGTTTTGCCTCCCTCTTTACCAACCGGGCCATCTCATACAGGACCCATAGGGGGTTTGACCATTTTCAGGTTGCCCTCTCCATCGGGATTCAGAAGATGGTGCGATCCGATAAAGCCTGCTCAGGGGTGATGTTTACAATGGATACTGAATCGGGGTTTCCCCATGTGGTCTATATAACCGGTTCCTATGGATTAGGGGAGAATATTGTTCAGGGAGTGATCAATCCCGATGAGTTCTATGTCTTCAAACCCTGCCTCTCCCAGAATTACAAACCTATTATTCAGAAGACCCTCGGAACCAAGGAAATCAAGATGGTCTATGCCATGGAAGGAGAGGGTTCGACAAAGAATATCCCGGTCTCGTTGCAGGAGAAATCGAAATTCATCCTCGAAGAAGAAGAGATCATCCGGCTTGCCCAATGGGGCGTGATCATCGAAGATCATTATTCAAAGAGGGCGGGTAACTATACACCCATGGATATCGAATGGGCAAAGGATGGCATCACGCAACAACTCTTCGTCCTTCAGGCGAGGCCTGAGACGGTCAAATCGCAGCGCAACATGAATGTCCTGGAGACCTATGTATTGAAAGAGAAGGGGAGGGTCTTGGCTCAGGGAAGAAGCGTCGGAGAGAAGATCGGTGCAGGACCCGTCCATGTCCTCTCCAGTTCAAAGGAGATCGATCAGTTCAAAAAGGGCGAGGTGCTGGTAACCCAGATGACCGATCCGGACTGGGAGCCCGTTATGAAGATCGCCGCGGGGATTGTCACCGACCGGGGGGGCCGGACCTGCCATGCGGCCATCATCAGCAGGGAGTTGGGCGTTCCCTGTGTGGTGGGGACCGTAAACGGGAGTGAGAGTCTTGGAGATTACCGGAGCGCCACGGTCTGCTGTGCCGAAGGGGAGACCGGGCTAGTCTATGAGGGGATCCTCGACTATGAAGTGAAACGCTTCGACATGGAACATCTGGAGAAGCCCCGTACCAGGATTATGATGAATGTGGGGAATCCGGATAATGCGTTCCATCTCTCCTTCATCCCAAATGATGGGATAGGTCTGGCGCGACTGGAATTCATCATCAACAATGTTATCCGTATCCATCCCATGGCTCTTGTCCAATTCGATTCATTGAACGATGATCATACCAGAAGGGAGATCGAGCAGTTGACCGTCGGTTACGAGGACAAGAAGGTTTTCTTCATCGACCGGCTGGCACAGGGGGTGGCCAAAATTGCTTCGGCCTTCTATCCAAGGGATGTGATCGTCCGGATGAGCGATTTCAAGACGAACGAGTACGCCAATCTCATCGGAGGGAGCCGGTTCGAGCCTGTGGAAGACAATCCCATGATCGGTTATCGGGGGGCCTCACGCTATTACGATGAGGATTATCAGGAGGGGTTTGGCCTCGAATGTCTGGCGATGAAGAAGGTCCGGGATGAGATGGGGCTGACCAATGTGAAGTTGATGATTCCGTTCTGCCGGACCGTAGAAGAGGGAAGGCTGGTCATCGCGGAGATGAGGAAATACGGTTTGATACAGGGGCAAAACGACCTCGAGATCTATATGATGTGTGAAATCCCCAGCAATGTGATCCTGGCGGATGAGTTCAGCGAGGTTTTTGACGGATTTTCGATCGGTTCGAACGATCTCACTCAGCTGATTCTGGGACTGGATCGCGATTCGGAGAAGATCGCCCACATCTTTGACGAAAGAAATCCCGCGGTCAAGAAGATGGTCCAATTGATGATTGAAAGGGCAAAGAAGAACGGCCGAAAGATCGGCATCTGCGGACAGGCTCCGAGCGATTATCCCGAGTTCGCAGAGTTTTTAGTCCGGTGCGGCATCGATAGCATCTCCCTCAATCCGGACACAGTCATCAAGACCACGGAGAGGATTTTACAAGTTGAAAAAGAATTGGGTATTCCAAGAAGGAAAGATTCTGAAAAGAAGGCCTTAGCGGCCAGTTAAGTTTTGAATACTAAATTTCAAATGACAAAGTTCAAATGCCAAATCAAATCCAAAGTCTCAATGTCAAAGAGTTCAGTTTCGGGCTTTGACATTCCCTTGATATTTGCCTGCCTGCCGGTAGGCAGGGATTTTAAAATTTGACATTTGAACTTAAGATTCTAATAGATGAGAATCCTCCTTCATATCTGTTGTGCCAACTGCGCTATTTATCCCCTTCAGAGAATAAGAGAGGGTGGAACTGATGTGGTAGGGTATTTTTTTAATCCTAATATCCACCCTTACCAGGAGTATCAGAAGCGATTGGATTCACTTCGAAGATATTCAGAAGAGATTGGGCTGGAGATGGTCTATCGGGACGAATATCTGCTTGAAGAGTTTTTAAGAAATGTATCCCATCGCGTCAAGGAAAGGTGCCAGTATTGTTACACCCTCCGGCTCGAAGCCACTGCCCAGGAGGCCAAGGAAAGGAATTTCGACCAGTTTTCAACCACCCTTCTTCAGAGCACACATCAGGACCATGTCCTGATCAGGGAGACCGGAGAGCGGATAGGGAAAGAGTTGGGGATCCCTTTCTATTACGAGGATTTCAGACAGGGCTGGAGGAAAGGGTTGGAGGTCTCAAAAAGTTTTGGGTTATACCGCCAACAATATTGCGGCTGCATTTATAGTGAGAAAGAAAGGTTTATGAAGAAGTGACTAAAGTGAGCTAAAGTGAACTAAAGTTCCTAAAATTAACTTTAGTCACTTTAGGCACTATTAGGAGTTTCAATGTTCGGTATGGGTGCTTTAGGTAAGATGCTTGTTCTATTGGGCGTCTTTATTATATTGATTGGTCTGCTTCTGATGGTGGGCGATAAAATCCCCTGGGTGGGAAAGCTTCCCGGAGATATTGTAATTAAAAAGGAGAAGTTTACTTTCTATTTTCCTCTCGCCACCTGCATCCTCATCAGCCTTCTCATCACATTATTCTTTGCTCTGTTCCGGAAATAAAATCCGCTCAACCCCCTTTGGTAAAGGGGTTTGGGCGGGACTAAGTTGCAATCTCCTTTATCAAATCCACCAGCATCTTTGTTCCAAACCTTAGATTCTCCAGGTCGATCCGTTCATTGTTTCCGTGAACTCTCATCAATTCCTTCTCGGTCAATTGGAAAGGGCAGAAGTCGTAGGTGATAATTCCTTTTTCCCTCAGGAAGCGGCTATCAGTGGCCCCCGGAAGGAGAAATGGAACGACCGGACACCCCGGATCATTCTCTGAAGCAAACTTCTGAATGGCTCGATAAAACTCTGTATCGAGGGAAGAGGGAGGAAGAGATTCGCTTTCTGCAATCACCTCCACCTCAATTTCATCGCCCAATCTTCTCTTGATCTCTTTTAGAAATTCGTCTTTGTTGGTGCCGGGGATGAGGCGACAGTCGAGGGTAGCAGTGGATTCTGATGGGATGACGTTGGCTTTGTTTCCGGCCTGAAGCATGGTGAGGGAGATCGTATTTCTCAGCATGGCATTGTAGATCGGGTTGGAGGTCAACCAGATGGAGAAGGAGGGGTCGCTGAGTCCTTTCTCGATATCTTCAAATAGGGGCCTCTCATAAGGGGGCTGTTTCGGAGCCATCTTTTGGAAATATTCCTTTACCGTTGGGATAATGTGAAAGGGAGTTTCCCATTTTGTGAGGGGTTCCAGGCCACGGATGAGCTTCACATTGGGGTTGTCCGGATGGGGCATGGAGCCATGGCCTGGCGTGCCTCTGGTCTTTAACCTGAGCTGGAAGATGACTTTCTGGCCGTTGGAGATTGCATACCGGTCAGGAACTCCATCATCATTTAGAATAATATGTCCCCCTTCATTGAGACCATATTCCGATTCTCTCAGAATCGGAATATTCTCCATGGCCCATTGAACGCCCCATTTTCCGCCGGCCTCCTCATCCGCAGTCGCGAAGAAGATGAGGTCTCTTTTCAAGGGAATCCTCTCCCTTTTGAAAAACAGAAAGGCCATCATCTCAACGATTCCCAACGATTTGCAATCAAGGGTTCCACGACCATAGAGGTAACCGTCTTTGATGACCCCTGCGAAAGGAGGAACCTCCCAGCCTTCCTTCTCAACAGGGACGACATCGATATGGCTGAGAAGAAGGATGGGGCGCTTTGATCCATCTCCTTTCAGTGTGGCTAAAAGGCTTCCCCTGCCAGGAGAAGGCTCATAGATTTGACAAGGGATGGCTTCTGCCTCGAAGATATTTTTAAAAAATCTTGCTCCCTCTATCTCATTGCCCGGAGGGTTGACGGTTTCGATCCGGATATACTCCTGCAAATAATGAGTGGCTCCCTTTAAAAGTTGATTCCAGTCCATAGAAACCTCCAATGGGCATTGTAAAATTAGCAATTAGCAATAATCAATGATAAATGGTCATTGTTAATTGATCATTGACCATTGATCTTTATCCTTCTTCTCCAAACACCGGCACGATCTTAAACTGGTTTACATCGACCAGTCCCTTATCCGTAAGTTTCAATTCCGGGATGACGGGCAGGGAGAGGAAAGATATCGTCATAAAAGGATCGGGAATGTTGCATCCGAGCCCTTTGGCCGCGTTGAGAAGCGATTTGAGCCGGCGATCCACTTCAACCACTGAGAAGTCTGCCATCAAGCCGGCAATGGGAAGGGGAAGGGAGGCTAAAACTTTCTCTTCCGAGACTACGGCCAGTCCTCCGCCCATCTTCCTGATCGTTTCAACAACCCTTAACATATCCTGATCGTTCGTTCCAACGATGACAAGGTTATGTGAATCATGGGCGACCGTTGATCCTATGGCTCCCCTCTTCAATCCGAATCCCCGGACAAAACCGATTCCAACATTTCCCGTGGTGCAATGCCTTTCCACGACAGCGATCTTTAAAATATCTTCTTTAATGTCGGGATAAGCGATCCCATCTCTCAGGACGACCCTCTTGATCACCTTCTTTGTAATGATTTGATCCGGAATAAGTTGAATGACCTTGGCAAGGGATTGATTGCTTCGCAGGAGGAGGCTATCCTTTCGAAGCGGTTTGATTCGAAGCTCCTTCCTTTTTATTGTTGAAGGCGAACGGTTTTCCCTCACAGAGGGAGGAATAATTTTTCCCTCTTCCACTACCAATCCCCCATCTTTAAAGACCTTCTTGATCCGAAATCGGCCTAGGTGATCAAAGGTGATGATATCAGCCCGGTAGCCCGGAGCAATGGCACCAAGGTCATCAAGCCTGAAATATTCCGCCGGATTAAGCGTAGCCATCTGGATGGCCAAAATAGGATCGAGCCCTCTCCAGATGGCCTGTTTAACTATTGAATTGATGTGACCCTCTTCGAGAAGTTCTTTGGGATGTCGGTCATCTGTGACGAAGAAGAACCGTCTCGAATTTTTAGGGGTGACAAGGGGAAGAAGATCTTTAAGGTTTCTTGCTGTCGTTCCTTCCCTGACCATGATCCACATTCCATTCTTCAATTTCTCTTTCGCCTCTTTGAGGCTGGTGCATTCATGGTCGGAACGGATTCCTGCGGTGAGATAGGCATAAAGACCTTTTCCAGAAAGGCTCGGAGCATGGCCATCAATTCTCTTTCCCTTAGCCATCTCAATCTTCTTCAGGACCTCCGGATCCCCGTGGATCACACCCGGGAAGTTCATCATCTCTGCCAGTCCAATGGCCCAGGGTTCTTTTAAAAGAGGTTTTAAATCGTTTGCTCTGAGAATGGTTCCAGCAGTTTCCATATCCGTAGCAGGAACACAGGAGGGAAGCATAACAAGCACATTTAATGGGACTCCCTTTCCAGACTCCGCCATGAGGCGAATGCCCTCTGTGCCGAGGACATTGGCAATTTCATGGGGATCAATCACGACCGTTGTGGTCCCGTGAGGGAGGACAGCCCGTGCAAATTCGGGAATGGTGACCATGCTCGATTCAATATGGACATGACCGTCAATCAGTCCAGGGCAGAGAAAATCACCCTTCACATCGATGGTTTTCTTGGCTTCATAATCTCCAAAACCGATCACCACGCCATCAAATATCGCCACATCTTTCTTTTCGATCTCTCCTGAAAAGACATTGATAACTCTCCCATTCCTAATGAGGAGATCGACCTTTCCTTTACCCGCAGCGACCTTTATTTTTTCTCCTAGCGATGCCATCTTTGCTATTTCCCCCCGATAGCTTTCATAACAAATCTCTTATTGAGGATCAAGGAGAGATTTCCGAAAAAAACCAGAACTCTCATAGTGTTACGGCAGGGTCACTATCTGTCCGACCAGATCTTCTGGATCAGCGGTGATGACCAAGTTGCGTGTCGAATTTTTGCCTTTGTACATTGCGCGGTCAGATAGAAAGATCAGTTCTTCCATACTCTGGGCGTGGATAGGATAGGCGGAGACTCCAATGCATGCGGTAATCAGAACATTCAACCCCTCACGGCCCAGGAAGAAATGTCCGGCCAGCATGGTGCGTATGCGTTCAGCGATCTGTTCGGCTGTGGTCAAGTCGGTGGCTTTAAGCACGACAGTAAACTCATCGCCGCCGTAGCGGACCACGATGTCGTCATCCCGAACGCAACGGCGAAGTACTCGCCCAACCTCCGTTAGTAGTTGACTGCCCACCTGGTGGCCGTGAAGGTCGTTAACTCGTTTAAAATAGTCAAGGTCCAGAAACAACACGGCGAAGGGAGCCCCCGTCTCCCTGCTATTAGCGATTTCGCGGTCGATAGCCAGCGGCAAGTAGCGGGCGTTGTATAGGCCGGTCAAGGCATCTTGGAAAGCTAGGTTTTTAGCATTGGCGTAAAGGGTGGCGTTATGCCAGGCAAGAGCGGCGTGTCGTCCAATGAAATTAACCTCCTCTATTACCTTTGCCGGCCAAGGGTTGTCTTGCTCGTGTCGCAAAAGGATGAAGACACCCAATAACGACTCGAGATTGCGTAAGGGAACAATTAATCCCTCGGCGAAACCATTTTCACGCAGATTCTTGAATTTCCCGCCTGAATTATTGAAAACGATTGTGTAGGCTTCGCTTTTGTCGGCGCGTTCGCGAACCGATGGGAGAAGTTCGTCCAAAAAGTTTTTAGATTCGCTTTCTTCCAAACCTAAAAGTCCCTCAATTCGTGGTGCAGTGGCGATGGACAGCCAGTCTAAATAAAACGCCGCTCGAGAACCTGCCTCCGAAACAAGGGCAGTTAAAGTTGCAGTACGCACACCCTCTCCCTCCAGTTGGGTCGTAATTCGCTGGCAGGCGCTGTAGAGCTTCATATAATCCCGCAGTTCCTCGTTTTCCTTGAGTAAGCGGTCTTCCTCCAGAACCCGGTGTAAGATCATCAGCATCAATTGCGGCTCGACCGGCTTGGGCAAGATTTCGGCTGCGCCGGAGCGGAAAGCTTCACCCGCGAAACTGAAATCCTCCATTTCGACCAACAGAACCACCGGAGTGGTTGGCCGGACCCGCAGAGCCTGAGCGATATATCTTTGAGAATCTTCCTTGTGCGGCAGGTCGATGAGTACGAGATCGACGGCGAAACGGGCGAGGATCGTTTCCAAATCGCTCAGGGCTGCGCCTTCCGCCAGGTAACCGCCGTCGTTGAGGTTTTTCAAAAACCAGTCGCGCAGAAACTGATCGTCTCCGACGAATAGGATCATTTTTTTATCCGAAGCAGGCAAAACGACTCCTTCCCTGAAATCGAAAACCTTCCCTCACCTAAAATAAGAGAGGATATAGGCGCAAAAACATTCTATTGGTTGCCAAGTCGTTTTAGAATCCACATTCCCATCCTTCCCCAAATGATGTTTTGTAATATACACCATCCCGCGAGTTTTTGGAAGTGAAATTACAGGAAGATTTTCCAACATATAAAACCTGAGAAGTAAACCCCGTTAGAAATTCCAGCAGGGCACTTGCCGCGCAAGCGCTGGCGCAGCGGGTTAAACCCCGCCCTGCCTACCGGCAGGCAGGCGGAATTATTCTAAAACCTAACCCCGCTGCAGCCGCCGGCCCAGAGGGCCTCTGGCCCGGAGGGAGAAGCGGGGCATTATTTCTAACGGGGTAAATTTTAAAAAAAAAGGGCCTGATGGATCAGCCCATACGGATTTTAAAAGCCTCGCATCAAAGGCAAATATTGAATAAGTGAAGAGAATGGTATATAAAAATCAATATGATTTTTGTTTAAATATTAAATTTTTCAACCAGTCGTAACGGATAAAATATTTTTGATATCAAGCGAACATATGTTAAAAAGGAATCGTAATTTCCATTTTGCGACCCAAAATGGAATAAATATTAGAAATAAGGGTTAAAAATGCCACTCCATTCGCTTTCAAAGGAAAAGGATTTTTATGTCATCTCGGTGATCGGCAAAGACAAGGTCGGGATTGTCTCGAAGGTGACCCAGTTTCTTTTTAAGAAAGGGGTCAATATCATCGATATTGAGCAGACGGTGGTCCATTCACAGTTTACCATGGTGCTCCTCATCCAGCCGCTGTGCTCTCAATTTCCATGGAGTGAAATCAGAAGGGGGCTCAGCCGTATCGCCGAAAAACTGGAGATGAAGATCACGATGACGCCCCTCAGAGAATTTAAAGGACTTAAACTGGCAGAGGCCAAGAGGCCTTATGTTTTGACCATTTTGGGCACGGACCGGGCCGGAGTGGTGGCTGGTTTTTCCTCCGTTCTGGCGAAACATCATTGCAATATTGATCGGATCAAAATGATTGCCAGGGGTGAATTTCTTGCAATGGAGATGTGGGTCGACCTCCGGGAAGCCCATTTTCCTCTTCTTCGTCAGGACCTGAACGAAACGGCGAAGGGGGTGGGGATGGATATCATCGCTCAGCCCGAATCGATCTTCAAGAAGAGAAGGAAGGTGATCGTCTTTGATATGGATTCGACCATTGTCGACGGGGAGATAATCGATGAGATGGCGACAATGGCCGGTGTGGGCAAAAAAGTGGCGGCCATCACCGAAAAGAGCATGCGGGGGGAAATTGATTTTTCAGAATCCCTGCGGACGAGGGTTTCTCTGTTGAGGGGCTTGAGGATCAAGAGCCTCGAATCGATTGCAAAGACCGTTCAGCTCACCAAGGGAAGTGAAGAATTGATCGCTGCCCTGAAAGAGATGGGTTTTAAGGTGGCGCTCATCAGTGGAGGATTCACCTATTTTACAGATATTTTGAAGAGAAGATTGGGGTTTGATTATGCCTTTGGAAATGAGCTGAAGATCAGGGGAGGAAGACTCACCGGTGGTGTCAAAGGGAAGATCATTGATGCCAGGAGAAAGGCTGAAGTCATGGATGAGATCTGCGAGAGGGAGGGGATCACCCGTGATGAGGTGGTGGCGGTCGGCGATGGCTCGAATGACCGGATCATGCTGGCCAATGCAGGATTGGGAATTGCTTTCGATGCCAAAGAGATCCTGAAAAAGGTGGCGGACGGAGCTATCACGAGAGACCATATGAAGGGCGTGCTTTACTGCCTGGGGATTACGGACATGGATATAAGAAAAGGAACGAAATAATGGAATGTTGGAATAGTGGAATATTGGGCCAAAACAAATAAAAACCCATTATTCCATCCTTCCAATATTCCAGCTGAGAAGCGTTCAGTAAAATACTGTGAAAGCGTCTGACAAGGAAGGGCAACTTTGTGGGGTTCGGGCCATCATCTTCGATTTCGACGGGACGCTGGCCGTTCTCAATATCGATTTCTCTCTGATGAGAGAACGGATAATGGCCCTGGTCAACCATTTCGGCATAGAAGAGGGATCAATCAGAGAGAGATATCTTCTGGAGATGATCGATGAGGTCTATCCCATTCTGTGGGAGAAGGACTCCTCCGGCGCCGAGGAATTTTATGAGAGGGCCCATCAGATCCTCCACGAGGTTGAACTGAAGGCGGCAGGAGAGGGAAAGCTCATCCTCGGAACAGAAGCGGTATTGAGGATGCTGAGGGAAAGGAGAATCAAGGTCGGGATCGTCACAAGAAACTGTGAAGAAGCAGTCCGTAAGGTCTTCCCGGACATTGATGATTACTGTGACGTCTTCATTTCAAGGGATTCCGTCGAGAAGGTAAAACCCCATCCAGACCATCTCAACTCCGCGTTGGATGCGTTAAAGGTCTCCGAAAAGGAGGCAGTCATGGTGGGGGATCATATCATTGATATACAGGCTGGGAAGAGGGCCGGGATGATGACAATCGGCGTGTTGACCGGGAAAATAAAGAGGGAAGAATTTGAAGAAGCAGGGGCGGATTATATTTTAAGGGATGTTTCAGAAATCTATCCTTTATTGAAGGAATAAGAGAATGGAATGCTGGAATAGTGGAACAATGGAATAATGGGTTGGTCTATTTTTTATTTTATCACCCAACATTCCAATATTCCATCATTCCATAATAGGCGAAGATTCAAAGATGAATAGGCTTAAATTCAAAGATGTAAGGAGGTTGTGAAAATGGGTAAAAAAGTCATCCAGACGGAAAGGGCGCCAAAACCGATTGGACCTTACTCGCAGGCAATCCGGGCAGAGAATTTTATCTTCCTCTCCGGACAGATCCCGATTGATCCATCAACCGGAGAGATGATCAGAGGTGATATCCGGCAGCAGACCCGGCAGGTTCTGGAAAACATGAAAGGAGTGCTGGAATCTCAAGGGCTGGGAATGCAGGATGTGGTCAAGGTGAACATCTTTCTGAAGGACATGGGAAATTTCAATGAAATGAATGAGGTCTACGCGACTTACTTCTCCTCTTTTCCTCCTGCAAGGTCAACCGTGGAGGTAGCCAAACTTCCCAGAAATGCAGAGATTGAGATCGAAGCCATCGCATTGACGCAACCAAAATAAAGACGGGGACGTTGTTTTCTATTTTGCTATTTCCTGGGATTGGTGTATTATTTAATCTATGCCACGAGTCGCTCGTTTAGACAGTCCAGGTCTCTTACAACATGTAATCGTCCGCGGAGTGGAACGGAAGGACATTTTTGGGGACGATAGGGACCGAAGAAAATTTCTTGATCGCTTATCCGATATACTCGGAGAGACTGAAACCCTGTGCTATGCTTGGTCTTTAATGCCCAATCATTTCCACCTCTTGCTGCTGCCAACTTGCTTCAAACTTGCAGTCGTGATGCGACGGCTTTTGACTGGCTATGCAGTGACTTTTAATCTAATGCATAACCGTGTAGGCCATCTTTTCCAAAACCGCTACAAATCGATTGTTTGTGATAAGGATGTTTATCTGCTGGAGCTGGTGCGCTATATTCATCTTAATCCAATAAGAGCCGGTTTGGTGGAAACCATTAACGATCTTGACAGGTATCCATGGAGCGGGCATACAGTTTTGATGGGCTATCGAAAAATGGATGGACAGGTGGTGGATGAGGTTCTTCATTATTTTGGACGAGGTGTATCAAGGGCTCGGATAAAATATCGGGATTTTATGGAAGATGGATTACAGGTGGGGCGTCGAGACGATCTCGTAGGCATCAGGCCAAATAGGAAGCAATTGATAGAAGGCGATGTTAAGGGGATCGATGATATTGACTCCCGGATTTTGGGAGATAGGGTATTTATGGATGGAGTTTTGAAAAATAAGACATTGTCTGAGAAGGGGCGCGCATTTGTTCGGCTTCCAGAATTGGTGGATACTGTTTCTTCGATATTGCATGTTAATCCAGAATTGATTCGGCAACCCAGCAAGATTCGGCTCATCGCTGAGGCTCGGGGAGTTATCAGTTATATGGCGATAAGGGAGTTGGGATATATGGGGTTAGAGGTGGGGAGGGAGTTGAATTTAGGACCTGCTGGGGTGAGCATAGCTCTCCGAAGGGGAGAACGCATTCTCAGGGAGAGAACTGAGATCAAGGAAAAAATACTGCGGAAATTAGCAAAATAGAAAACAACGTCCCCATTACCAGGAGATTGTCTTTTTATCACCGCCGGGAGGATTGAGGTGGATTTCGAAGGTGATGGATTCGACCTTCTCCTTTGGGAGTGGGATACCGAAGATGAGCACCCTGCCTGTTAGGGGCGGCAGGGGGATGGAGAGAACCGCTTCCTGGGGTGCGGGGGCGAATTCCTCGGCAGGTTTCGGACCTGCATAGACCACCTCTTTCTGCGACACGACGACTTTTATGGAGTTTGGCGGAGCAGTTGTCCTCCGGCTCTTATTCAAGACTTCTACATAGAACTCCAGGATTTTAATATTGGAAGGGGTGGATTCTATCTCGCGAACCTTAAATGTGATTTCTCCCAATCTAATAACGGGTTCTCCCTCGGAGAGAGGCTGGGACGTACTCTTTCCTATCCCTGCGAAGGATAGGAGGAGTAAGAAAAAGAGAAAGGAAGCAATTTTTTTTCTCATCTTTTAAGTCCATTCTATTGATTAAATCCATTCTATCGATTCCCTCCGGAATTTTCAAGAACTTTGTGAATGAACCTTAACCGCTTTTCACCTTTCAAGGGGTTTAACTTTTTATTCCCGTTCGCAAAAAGGTGTTTTGTTGTGAGAATGGGAGGGTTGTTTTATAATGATATTCAACTGTTCGGGGCAATCAACTATGAAATCCATTCTTGCCATCGTCGGAAGGCCCAATGTCGGAAAGTCCACCCTGTTTAACCAAATTGCGGGTGGAAAGAAGGCCATCGTCTATAATGAGCCTGGGGTCACACGGGACCGGAACTATGCCGATGTGATATGGGAGAAAAGCTCTTTTACGCTGATCGATACGGGCGGGTTTGAGCCGGTCTCAAAGGACCGGATTTTCGTCCAGATGCGCGAGCAGTGTCAGCTGGCCATGGAGGAGGCGGATGTGGTCCTCTTCGTTATGGATGGGAAGGAGGGTCTGACCCCTTCCGACCAGGAGATTGCCGATATCCTGAGGTGTTTGAATAAACCTGTCTTTTATATCGTCAATAAGATTGACGGACATCAGCATGAGGAGCGGGCGTATGAATTTTATAAGCTGGGTGTGGGACGGATCTTCACCCTTTCTGCGGAACACCGATACGGTCTGAATGAACTGATGGATGAGGTGATGGAGGTTCTTCCCGGAGCAATTGAAGCAGAAGAGGATGGAGATGCAACGAAGGTGGCTATGCTGGGAAGGCCGAATGTGGGGAAATCTTCTCTGATCAATCGCATCCTGGGATATAAGAGGGTGATCGTGGACGAAGCTCCGGGTACGACCCGTGATGCGATCGATACCCGGTTTGAAAGGGATGGGAAGAGATATACGTTGATCGATACCGCGGGGATCCGTAGAAAGAGCAGGATCAGCCTGCGGCTGGAGAAATATAGTATTGTGGAGGCTCTCCGGACGATTGACCGATGCCATGTGGCTCTTCTCCTCTTAGATCCGAAAGAGGGGGTGACCGATCAGGATGCCCGGATCGGGGGATTCATTCATGAGAAAGGCAAAGGGTGCATGATCGTGGTGAACAAGTGGGACCTTGTAGAAAAGGAGTCCCAAACCATGGCTAAATATGAGAAGGAAATCTATGAGGACCTGAAATACCTCTCGTATGCTCCCATCCTTTTTATCTCCGCACTGACCGGCCAAAGGGTGAAGAAGGTTCTCGATACGATAGACCGTGTGGCAGAAGAGGCGGGAAAAAGGATTCCCACTTCACCCTTGAATAAGGCCCTTGAAGGGTGGGTGAAAAGATTTCCGCCTCCATCCTACCGGACCCGGCAGGTCAAGTTGAACTATATCACCCAGGTCTCTGTTGCCCCACCCACTTTTTTAATTTATACTAACTTTCCGGAAGGAATCCATTTTTCTTATGAACGGTATCTATTGAACCAGATGAGGGAGGCTTTCGACTTCACAGGGGTTCCGATCCGGCTCCAGTTCCGGAAAAAGAGAAAGGGATGAATAGATGAGCGGACGAGGTAAAAAATATCTAATTCTGATAGTAATCCTTTTAGCGATCCTTTTGACTGGTGCGTACTTCCTTTATCCGACGATCGGGCAGAAAGGATCGAATCAGAGGTTCCGGACGCTGAAGGTGGACCGTGGTGAGATCAGTTCTGTTATCACTGCAACAGGAACGATCAACCCTGTCACTACGGTCCTGGTCGGAAGCCAGATTTCAGGAACGATCAAAGACCTCCATGCCGATTTCAACTCCCGTGTGAAAGAAGGGGAGGTGATCGCCCAGATCGATCCGGCCATCTTTGAGGCCCAGGTTGAGCAGGGGAGGGCCAATCTCCTGAACGCCCAGGCCAATCTATTGAACGCTCAGGCCAATCTCAAGAATGCACAAGCCAATCTTAGCAAGGCGGAAATTGCTATCGTCGATGTGAAGAGGACGCTGGAGCGAAACAAGGAACTCATAGAGAAAAAGGTGATTGCCCAGGCCACCCTCGATACGGCACAGACCAATTATGATACAGCCATAGCCCAGAGAGAGGTGGCAAAAGCCCAATTGGAATCGGCCAGATCACAGGTGGAGTCGAACAGGGCGCAGGTGGAACAGGCCAGGGCCGGCCTCAAAGTAGCGGACACGAATTTGAAATATACCACCATCCGCTCACCGGTTAACGGGATTGTCATTTCGAGAAATGTGGATGTGGGTCAGACCGTTGCGGCCAGCCTTCAGGCCCCGACCCTTTTCATGATTGCGAAAGACCTGACCCGAATGCAGGTCGATACGAATGTGAGCGAGGCGGACATCGGACGGGTGGGGAAAGGACAGGATGCAACGTTTACGGTGGATGCCTATCCCGACAGGACCTTTCGGGGAAAGGTTTCAGAGATCCGGAATGCGCCCATTACCGTTCAGAATGTGGTCACCTACGATGTGGTGATTCAGGTGGGTAACAGCGATTTAAGGTTGAAACCGGGGATGACAGCCAATGTCTCTGTTCAGATCGAGCATAAGGAAAATATCCTGAAGATTCCAAATTCAGCTCTGAGATTCAGACCGGAGTCTGCAAAAAAAGAAGAGACCGGTAACAGGAAACAGGAAGTTCCGTCATCGGATAAGGGCGGGGCCGTTTTAGAGCGATTGGCCAAAGAACTTAGTCTTACCGCTGATCAGCAATCGAAAATTGAAATGGTTCTTCGGGCCTCCAAAAGTGAATTTCAGGAAATAAGGGAGAAATCGAAACCGGAGGAGGCGAGGATTCGCCTCCGGGCTTTGATGCAGCAGAAGATATTGGGATTTTTGACCGAAGCTCAGAAAGAGAAAATGAAAGAGATGGGTCAATCATCAGAGAAAAATCGGGCAACGCCGGGCAGGGCGTGGATCCCCACTCCGGAAGGAAAACTGATACCCGTTGAGATCACGGTTGGAATCACGGACGGAACTTTCAGCGAGATGGTGACAGGAAATCTTCAGGAGGGAACCGAGGTTGTGGTTGAGGAGATGATAAATAAAAAAGCCCGGCCAAGCACTCCTTCCCCCTCCACAAAGGGACTGAGATAAGGAGATCGCATAGGGCAAAGCGCATAGGGTGCAGGGTATAGAGCATGGTGCATGGCGGAAAAAGAGTCGAATAGTCACTTAGTCTCCTGGTCTTATAGTGATGAACTAAAAGGCCATAAGACTATATCACTTTCGAACTCGCAACACTTTACAAAATTATAGACATGGAACCGCTCATTCAAATTAAAGATCTGGTCAAAATTTATCATCTCGGGGAGATGGAGGTTCAGGCCCTCGGGGGCGTTTCCCTTTCGATTAAGCGGAGTGAATTTGTGGCGATCATGGGCGCTTCCGGCTCCGGGAAATCGACCTTCATGAATATTCTCGGATTTCTGGATCATCCTACCAGCGGGGAATACCTTCTGGATGGTCAAAGCGGAACAAATCTTTCAAGAGACGAACTTGCCGAGATAAGGAATCAGAAAATCGGCTTTGTCTTTCAGGGATTCAACCTGCTGAGCAGGACATCGGCGCTGGAAAATGTTCAACTTCCACTGATCTATGGTCAAATCCCATCGAAGAAAAGGAAAGAGATGGCACAGCAGGCCCTCTCCGCAGTCGGTCTTGAGGGAAGAACTCATCATCATCCCAGCCAGCTCTCAGGCGGAGAACAACAACGGGTAGCGATTGCACGGGCTTTGGTCAACCGGCCACCCATCCTTCTGGCAGATGAACCCACCGGAAACCTCGATTCAAAGACGAGCGGGGAGATCATGGCCATCTTCCAGCGCCTCAACGACGAAACCGGGATCACGATCGTCATGATCACCCATGAACAGGATATTGCGGCCTATGGAAAGAGAAATATCCTCTTCAGGGATGGGAGAGTGGTGGAGGACTCTGTTTCATGACGGCACTCTTTGCCAGCATCAGGATTGCCCTCCGTGCCCTCATGGTCAATAAGATGCGCTCCAGCCTCACCATGCTCGGAATCATCATCGGTGTGGGCGCAGTCATTGCGATGATAGCTGTGGGCTCAGGGGCAAAAAGGCGCATCGCCGAGCAGATTGCCAGCATGGGATCGAATCTCTTCGTTGTCCTTTCAGGGAGTGCAACAAGTGGAGGGATGCGATGGGGATCGGGGACCGTGCCGACCCTGACCGCTGAGGATGCCAAGGCGATTGCTGCGGAGATTCCAGGGGTCAAATATGTGGCTCCAAATCTTAACGGAGTTGCACAGGTGGTCTTTGGAAATCAGAACTGGTCCACGGTGATCAATGGATCAACCCCTGAGGTGCTGGAAATCAGGGATTGGTCTCTTGCTTCCGGCCGTTCCTTCACACAACAGGATATCGATGGAGCAACAAAAGTTTGTATCCTCGGGAAAACAGTTGCCGAAAACCTTTTTGGAGGCAGCGACCCAACAGGCCAGATCGTCCGCATTAAAAAATTTCCCTTTGCCGTCATCGGTGTCCTCGCTCCCAAGGGTCAATCAGCCTGGGGACAGGACCAGGATGATGTCATCTTTGTTCCTCTGACCACTGCTCAGAAAAGACTCTTTGGAATGCAATTCCCGGGGATGGTGAGATCGATTTCCATTCAGGCCCAAGGACCGGAAGTCATGAAAGAGGTAGAGAATCAAATTGTAGATCTTCTCCGGCAGAGACACCGGCTTCAACCCAACCAGGAGAATGACTTCTCGGTTCGAAACCTGACCGAAGTTGCTTCAAGCGCAGAGGAATCGGCAAAGGTGATGTCGCTTCTCTTGGGCGCCATTGCCTCCATCTCTCTGATCGTGGGCGGGATCGGAATCATGAACATCATGCTCGTCTCCGTCACCGAGAGAACGCGGGAGATCGGCATCCGGATCGCAGTGGGAGCAAAAGTCAGGGATATTCTGCTCCAGTTTCTAATTGAATCGATCGTGCTCAGCCTGATCGGGGGAGCGCTGGGTATTGGAATAGGGATCGCAGGAACTTTAATCCTTTCGACTTTTACACAATGGCCCGTTCTCTTTTCAACCCAGGCGATCCTCCTGGCTTTTCTCTTTTCAGGTTCGGTCGGAGTGTTCTTTGGATTCTACCCGGCGAGGAAGGCTTCTCTGCTTAACCCCATTGAAGCGCTGAGGTATGAATAAGGCAGAGCAAAGCGCATAGAGCATAGCGTAAATCAGGTTAAGGTTGAGGTTAAGAAATCTCAACCTCAGCTTTGACCTTAGCCTATATGATATGACACTGATCGACTTTTTAATTTTTGTGATGGTAGGATGCGGCGTGGGTTTTCTCGCCGGCCTCTTCGGAGTGGGCGGAGGGTTCATCATGGTGCCCATCCTGATTTTCAGCTATGAACATTTGGGCTTTTCTCACTTGGTGCTGACTCATATGGCCATCGGCACCAGCCTCTTTGTGGTCCTTTTCGCATCGGTAACGAGCGCTTATCAACACGGTCGGAAGAAAAATATCGACTGGCGCTCCGTCCTGATCCTCGGATTCTCCAGCGCAGTGACCGCTTTTTTAACCGCAAGGCTGGCAGCAGGGTTGAGCGGAAAGCACCTGCAAGTCGCCTTTGCCCTTATTGTCGGCATTGCGGCATTAAGGATGTTGACCGAAAATGAAAAGAAGGCTGAAAAGAAGATCGAGACGTCGTTAAAGCCAAGCGGTTACGGCCTCGGAGGAGTGGGGCTTAGCGCAGGGGTTGTTTCCGCTTTAGCCGGCATCGGTGGAGGCGTGTTCACTATACCGATGATGTATTATTTTCTCAATATGCCTTTAAAAATAGCGATCGGCACATCGAGCGCCGCCATTTTTATTACTGCTTTTTTCTCGGTCATAGGATATGTGATCAATGGAATGGGCCGTCCGGGTCTGGCTGAATGGAATTTAGGTTTCGTAGATCTACAGCGTGGGATCGCCCTGGCAATCGGAACGATGCTTCTGGCAAAGGCCGGAGCACAAGTCTCCTTCAAAATGCACCCTCATCGCCTGCGCAAACTCTTTGCCCTTTTCGTCATTCTCATTGCGATCTATATCCTGGTGAAGTAAGCCTTTGAGTTCCTCTCTGGTAAGCCAAGGCCAATAAAGAGATGGGATGGAGGACCTCTTTATGAGTTCCCTGAGAGAGTTGTAATTTACAGGCCCCGCAACTGGTAGCTAACTGATTGACTTCCGAACCTTCAATTTCTTTAAAGAGCCTTTTCCCAATCGCCATGGAGAGGTCGTAATTCTTCTTCTTCAATCCAAACGTCCCCACCATACCACAACAACCGTCACCCAAGGGTTGGACAGTCACTCCTGGAATCAGGCGAAGTAATTCGACAGGTTCCTTCACGACTCCCAGGGCGCGCAAATGACAGGGATTATGATATCCCACGGTGAGGTCCATCCTCCCCATTTCCAGATTGAGCTCTCCTTTTTGATGAAGCATCATCAGGAATTGATGGATGTCAAAACATTTCTCTGCCACTCTCAGGGAATCCTCAGAGTTCAATATTTTGGGATATTCCATCTTGACCGCAAGGGCACAACTGGGCTCGCTAAAAACGATGCTGAGGCCCTGGTCAACAAGAGAAGTCATCTTTTTGACATTGGTTTGAATGTCTTTCACCACATGATGGATGGCACCTGAGTTAATGCGGGCAATCCCGCAACATTGAAAGTCAGGCATAAGGACGGAAAACCCGTTCTGTTCAAGTACCTCCAGAGTGGCTAGTCCGTCTCCCTCCGGTTCATTGAAATTCGAATAGCAGCTTAGAAAATAGACGACTTGCTTATCTCCTGGAAAACGAGGCCGATCCTTCAACCTTTTTCGTAATGTCCGCCCCTGAAACAATGGAAGATGTCGACGTCGGTCAAGGCCTACAGCCATTTCTAAACACTTCCTGAGGGGAGATAAAGAGTTGACCAGGTTCACCAGTGGAGCCAAAGCGCTTCCTGTTTTGCATAAAGATCTCGTATTGGTAAAAAACCGGTGCCCAAGGGGTTCGCCATGTTTCTCGATATAGTATGCCCGGCCACTGAGGGCAAGCCATGGAATATCGACGCCAGAAGGACATTCGGTCAAACATCTCTTGCAATTGACGCATGAATCCATCACTTCTTTAAATTCAGGGGAGTCGAGGATTTTCGGATCCAAGGCTCCAGTAACGATTTCTCTCAGGAGGGTTGCCTTGGCTCTTCCAATCGCCCATTCCTCACAAATTTCCTGGGCGATGGGGCAATAGGAACGGCATTTTCCACAGCCTGAGCAGGTCTCTATGGCAGTCCTTGCTGGTTCCTTGTCAAAAAGGCTAATCCCTGGACCCCTCTGAGCCTCCCTCACGAATTTTAAATGTTGGCCGAGGGGGTTCTGACCGGTTCCTATAATGCACCCGGGATTGAAAATATTTTCAGGATCAAAGAGCTTCTTGATCTCCACCATAGCGGGATAGAGTTTCGGGTACTGTTTTTTAAGATAGAATGTCCTTAACCTTCCATCTCCATGCTCTCCACTGATCGTCCCTTTTAGGGAAAGGACTAAATCGTAACAGGCGTCCGCAAGAGAAACCATCTTCCTGACATCTTCCTCCTGCGTAAGATCTAAAAAGACCATGAGATGGAGATTCCCGTCACCTGCATGGCCATAGATGCTTGCATCCACTTCGAATTTTTTGAAAAGTTCCCTCAACCCTTTCATATATTGAGAAAGAGAGTTCGGATGGACCGCAGCATCCTCAATGAAGGCAATCGGTTTCTTAGGACCTTTGATCTTGTTCAGGATTGGGCCTGAAACGCTTCTCACCTTTTCAAGCATGGCCATATCTTTATCATTCTTGGCCACCTTCAAATCAAAAGCGAGCTTTTCCTGATGAATCACTTTTTCCTCAAGCTCTCTAAATTTTTGATGGAGTTGGTCTTCATTCTCATCCTGAAATTCAACAAAAAGAATCGCTTCAATCCCTTCAGGAAGGTAAGGTTTCAACTCCGCTTTCTGTTGTCGGGCCAGGTCGAGTATCTGCCTTTCAATAATCTCGAGCATGGTAGGAGAGAACTCCAGAATCTTTTCCGTTGCCATGCCAACATGATCAAGGTTGTTAAAATAGATCAACCCACCTAAAGCCTTTCCCGGCAGGGGCATGAGACGAAGTTTTACCTCTGTTAGGATTCCAAGGGTTCCTTCTGATCCAACCAGAAGGGAGGTTAGATCCAGGAATCCCTTGTTCTCGAGCCTCCAGAGGTCATAGCCGGAAGAGTTTTTCATGGCAAAAGGCTTTTCTTCTTCCATGGGCTTACTATATCGTTTAAGAAGATCAGGTATCGCCTTGTAAATTTTGTCTTCAAGGGTTTCTGAACCTTTTAACTCCCTGGTTGCTTTTCCGGCCGCCGAGACAGAACCTGTCGTGATAACCTCACCGTTCGAAAAGACTACCTCTAAGGAAAGAATATAATCCCTTGTCGCACCATATTTTACAGCGTGGGGGCCGCTGGAGTTGTTGGCAACCATACCCCCGATGGTGCAATGATCTTTTGTCGATGGATCGATGGGGAAAAAAAGATGATGGGGTTTGAGAAATTGGTTCAAAGAAGCAAGGATGAGGCCGGGTTGAACACGGACCCAGCCTGCTCCCACATCAGATTCCAGAATCCTGTTCATATATTTAGAAAAATCGAGGAGGAGACCTTCTCCCACTTCATTGCCAGTGCGGCTCGTTCCTCCACCCCTCGGGGTGATGGGGATTCCGTGCTGGCTGGCATATTTCACTACGTTGATGACATCTTTTATATGTTTTGGCTTGACGATTCCAAGAGGCCTGATCCGGTATAACGAGGCAGCGCTGCTGTAGATGGTCCGATTGATTTCATCGAAGAGCACTTCCCCTTCGATCAATTTCCGTAGGTCTCTCAGTATCTCTTTCTCTTCCTGAACTCTCCCCATCTCCCTATCTCCCCATCACCTTATCCCCCTTTTTAACTTTCTCCAAAAGCATCTCAGCACGAACGGGATTGAAGACACCGCACTCGCAACATTTGGCCATGATTTTTGCAGCCTTTTTCGGTGTCAACCGCCGAAGTTTCACGTACTCGATCATCTTTCGGATGAGGTTGAAAGAGACCATGCCGTGGCCGCACATCGTATTGAATTCTAAGATCTCCCTTTCGGGCAGTCGATCCCTTGCCCCCCAGAAGCCGAGAGACTGTTCAACACTATGTCTCTGAATTCCTGCCTTCCTGCAGCATTCGTTGACTCCTTCCAAAAGCCCACTGATGATAATGCTGATTCCCAAGTCCGCCCGAATCAGTTCTTCCACTACCTTCTGAAGTGTATCGAGGTCAGAAAAGACAGCCGCGGCTCCTTCGCCGTCTCCCTGATTCAAAATCAATCTCTGAATATCGATGTCGTCCTGGTGGATATTGCCCTGACGGCTATTCCCGATATTGACCGGATCATATTTCAGGCAGATTCTCAGGAATTGCTGAAGCTTAGGGGCTGATCCCTCACGGTTGATCCCCTTGGCTGTGTAAGCAAAGATGACATAATCATTTTTTAAATTCTCGAGCGTCCCCTGTCGGTGGAGTGTATTGGTCATCCGTCAATCCTCCCGAAATAGTGGCCGACCCAATCCGAGATTCGTCTTTCCATTTGGTGAAGCGGTATAACCCGCCTTCCTCACCCACTCCTCATGTGGGATGGTCGCGGTCGGAAGGCATCTGGACGCAACCCCCACACTGATTACTGTGTCGACTTCCTTCTGCACCTTTTCGAGTTCCCATAGGAATTCAGGGATTCGTTCCAACTCCGTCTTCATCTCGATGATGGCTGAAAGGACCTTTTCATTGAGAACTTCTTCCTTGATCTTTCCTGTTTTAGTATCTTTCATCAATTGGGTGACAGGGTTCATCGGTTCGAAGACGACCTGGAGTCGGGCCATTGCCGTGGCTACTTTCTCAATATCCCGGAAATAGGCGCCAATGCCGGGCCGACCTATTTCAACGACCAACCCTGCCTCTCCTCTACGAAGTCTTCCGGTGACGTCATTGCTCTTGATCTCCTCCGTTCCCCTGCCAGCTATGCCCGTACCTGGATGTACCGTCGTGGGATCGCTAAACACTGCCCGGACGCTCCTTGGCCACTCCAACTCAGGAGGGGTTAAGGCACCGGTTGGACACACATCTACCTCTGCCAGGTAACCCAATCGAAAGAGAGCGAGGATCTTTCGAATGGCCCGTACGAACCATGGCCGATATCCTTCATTTCTGCATACCCGGTAGCAGGTGAAACACTCTACACATTCATCCTGGTTGACGATGGACTTTCCATCCCCATCCAAATAAATGACACCCATCGTACAGACGGCATGACAATTACCGCATCCGACGCATTTTTTCTTATCGATTTCCATTTTAACTTCCCTCTGCGATCTCTCTTATTCTTTCTTTTCTAACACAGGTTCTTTTTAAAGACAACGAAAAATTGTATCCCAAAATGGTTTTTTATTGGTCGAAGATAAAGGCAAACTTTTTTGGGTTGTGATATACCTGGTTTGCCATTAAAATATAACTTATTGTAATTTAATAGTATTCTTATCAAAATAATTTCTTGACATTACAAAAATAAAATCCTAATATTTGGACCGTTAAAAACAAATTTCAAAATTGGATACAATATTGACGAAACTTCCCCTTCGAAAATCCTCTCAAAAGAATTCCGTCCCGGTCAGGGAGATGACTTATGAATTTTTGAAATCGTCAGTTCTTTCTGGCCATTTCAATCCGGGAGAAAGGCTTACCGAGGAGCGTCTGGCAAAAAAGTTGGGGGTCAGCCGTACCCCTGTAAGGGAAGCACTCCATAAATTGGAATCAGAAGGGCTGATCAAACCGCTTGAAACGAGGGGATTTATCGTTTCTCGAGATTCAAAGGATGAGGTGGAAGAGCTGTTTGAACTTCGAGCCATTTTGGAAGGGCATGCATTGAGGATCATCTCCGAAAAGATTTCAGAGGAGGATCTAAAACAGCTGGACAGGTTGGTTGCAGGAGCCGAAGATGCGTTGAGAAGAAAACGAATGGAGGAGGTTTTCAAATGGAATACGAAATTCCATGATACCCTTCATGGAATTGTCGTCGACAAAAAGCGACTCCATCGGCTTTTGGTGAACATAAGAAAATACGTATTGCGTTATCGAATGGATACGCTTCAGTATCCAGATGGTGGAAAAAGGGCTGTCGATGGCCATCGAAAAATTCTATTAGCGTTGAAATTGAAAGATCCTGATCTGTGTGAGCGGATGATGCGAGAGCATATCCAGGAAGCCAAAGCGGATGCTGAGCAATTCCTCTTTGAAAGAACTTATGAAGACGTGGATGATAAGATTCAATCATAGATAAGTTTTCGAGAGTCCGATAGTTAGAAAGGAGGTTTTTTTATGAGGGTTCGTGAAGATAGGTGCATCGGTTGTAAGAGATGTTTCCCTTATTGTCCTTTTGGGAAGATCCAGAGTCTTAAGCGGCATGAGAAGTTTCCAGGGAGGGTCTATATTGAGATCGACCAGGATAAATGTACGGACTGCGGGATGTGTTACCGGACCAAGATTTGTCCGGTCAATGCCCTTTACCAACCCGCAGAACCTTGGCCTCGTGAGGTTCGGGCAGTCTTGAGCAATCCTCTCATCGAGTTTAAGGGATCCCAGGTTCCGGGTCGTGGGACTGAGGAGATGAAGACCAATGATGTGTCGGGCCGATTTCGCCCTGGGGAAGTGGGTGTTGGCATTGAGTTAGGGAGGCCGGGGGTAGGAGCCTACTTCAGGGATGTGGAGGTCATCGCTATGGCGTTAACTCCATTAGGGTATGGGTTTGCAGAGGAGAATCCGGTCACCCAGTTTATGTCGGATAAAAAGACAGGGAAACTCCGGGATGATGTTCTCAATGAGAGGGCGACCTCTGCCATCATCGAGGGGAAATGTAATTTGAAGAATCTTCCCGAAGTTCTGGAGACCGTTAAAAAGATGGCAGAGAAAGTGAAAACAGTTTTTACTGTGGAAATCATTTCGAAGGTTCCTCCGAAGGGGGAAGTCCCCATCCTTCCTATCTTGAAGAAGTTGGGGTATTGGTATTCCATCAACAGTAAGAACAACATGGGGCTGGGAGATCCGCCCTTCAAATTCTATGAATAATGGGGATAAAGGAGAGACACTATGACGCACAGTTTACATCGCAGAGGTGACAGGGAGAGTCTCAAGGATGATTTTGTGGTGCTCGGTTGTCCATCCACCGGTATCAATAAGAAAGGCTCTGCACCCAAGACACGAGAGTATTTGCGCATTGCCTATACGCACGGACCGATCAATGAAGGCGATATGAAGACAGGTAACATTTATAACACCACCATTGAGGATATCCTGGATCGTGTGACGGATGGCACCATCGTTCAGGTCACCTACGATAGTCGAGAGAAGGTGGTGGCCTTATTGAAGGAATTGAAGGAGAAGAGGCCCGGAATCTCCATTACGGTTTCAGGAGTCACTGATATCGTCCAGGAGATGATGTATGAAGCGGGCCTGGGTCGTATCCACACAGTGGAGTATTCCATGGGCACATGGGGTCAGACCGAGAAGCTACCAGATTTTGATGTCTTGAAAATCACAACGATGTGTGGCCATGCCATGATCGCCAACGATTTGGTAGGGAAGATGATCCGGGACATCAAACGGGGGCGTTGGACCCTGGATGAGGTAGCTGTGGAGATGGCCAAGTGTTGCACCTGTGGCAATTTTAACTTGACTCGTGGGAAACAGATATTGAAGGAGATGATGCCGTTATATATGATCAACCGGTATTAAACCATTTGAATTCGGGAAACAAGGAAGGAGTGAAAAATGCGATACGTCATTATTGGAGGAAGTGCTGCAGGGATCAGTGCCGTCGAGGCGATCCGGTCTGTCGATCAGACATCCCCCATCGAATTGTTCAGCAGTGAAGGGACTCCCTTCTACTCGCGGGTTTTACTGAGTTACTATATTGCTGGAGCTATTACAAAGGAAGAATTACATTTCAGGCCCCTGGAGTTCTTCTCAGAAAATAAAGTGAAGGCTCATCTGGGCCAGAGGGTCGAGAAGGTCTTGCCCGAGTCAAAATCCATCAGAATGGAAGACGGAAGAGAGTATCCTTTTGACCGATTACTGATCGCTACGGGTTCCTCCCCAAAGATATTGGATGTCCCGGGGAAAGATAAAAAGGGTGTCGTGGTCATGAGGAATATCGATCACGCCCAGGAGATCGTCAACCGTGTAGAGGGGATGAAAACAGCGTGCGTCCTGGGAGGAGGGTTGATCGGCCTGAGAACGGGTTATGCCCTTTCGGTTCGGGGCGTGAAGGTCAAGATCATTGTTAAATCAAGCCATGTCCTTTCTCAGATGTTGGATCCGGAATCCGCAGAAATGATCCAGGGAACGATGCGCCAGCATGGTATTGATATCCGGACGGGCCGGGATGCTGTTGAGATTGTTGGAAAGGAATCGGTTGAGGGGATCATCCTCGATGATGGAGAGCGAATCAATTGCCAACTCGTTGTCATTGGGAAGGGTGTCCAACCCAATGTCGATTTCCTCTCATCCACTCCGATTAAAATCAATGAGGGGATTGTCGCAGATGAGACCATGATGACCAGCCTGCCAGATATTTACGTGGCTGGGGATGTAGCAGAGACTTATGACCTTACTACCGGAAGGACGAGTGTCAATGCCATTTGGCCATGCGCTTTTGAACAAGGACGTGTGGCAGGTTTGAACATGGCTGGGAAAAAAGCCAAATATGAGGGATCCTTCCGGATGAATTCACTCGACTTTTATGGGCTGCCTGTGATTTCAATGGGAATAACCCGTATCGATGGGAAGGGATTCCAACACTTCCAGAAGAAGACCGAAAATACGTATCGGAAACTTGTTTTAAAGGATGGGCGTATCGTTGGAGCGATTCTGGTCGGTCAGATTCAAAAGGCAGGAATCTTGGCCACTCTTTTAAAGAAGCGGGTAAATGTTTCGGGTATCGTCCCCCTGTTAATGAGTCGTAGACTCAATTTTGCCGAATTATTACCCTTCACCCAACAGAATCGAGAAAGATTCACTGAGGTTGAATATAGAGAGCTGAGCCAACGACCGTTGGCATCGAGACGTTAGGAGATTTCTGAAAAAGTCCAGAAATCTCTGATTACACTGATTATGAGACGATTACACCGATTAGAAATTTATCGAAAATAAAGAGAAATCTGCGTAATCAAGAGAACGTGAAATAGTTTTTCAAAGCTCTATTTAGGAGGGTAAGATGAAAGTGATCAAGGTGGATCCAGAAAAATGTACACAATGTCATGCCTGTGATCTCTGGTGTGGCATTGAGATTGGCTCCGAGAAGAAGGAGCTGAATGACGCCATCCATGAGAAACCGCAACCTGTCCCACGGGTTTATGTAGAGGGGAATAACTTCCCCCTTCATTGTCGCCATTGTGAAGTGGCCCCATGTATTGATGCCTGTCCCAATGGAACGATGCGCAGAGACCCGGCAACAGGGCTGGTCTATGTCTATGAGCCGACCTGCATTGCGTGCTGGATGTGTGTGATGGTCTGCCCTTTTGGAATTATTGCCCCGTCGCCCTCGATCCATGTCGCTGTAAAATGCGACCGCTGCCGGAACATGGAGTATCCCATCTGTGTGGATGTCTGTCCCACGAAGGCATTGGCTCTGGAGGAAAGGGAGGAGGGAGCGACCTGGTATGGGTATGCTCCGAAACGAAGTTATTGATCGATCATTGTTGCGAGGCCTTGACCTGAGAAGGTTAAAAGCTCAATCGATTATAGAAAGGAGAGGAAGAGATGGATTTCGTACAAAGAAAGACTGCGGATAGTGTGGTAGATCATTTTTTAAAGGAAGCAGCGGAGAAAGAAATTCCCCTCGTGTGGGATCGCTATGAGGGGTCGCTTCCCCAGTGCGGGTTTTGTGAGACCGGATTGAATTGCAGGGATTGTCTCCAGGGGCCTTGCGTCAGCCATCCGTTCAAAGATCAGAACAAAGTGGGTATCTGCGGAAAAGACAAGGATATCCTTGCCGTTCATTCTTTCGTCAGACTGGTGGTACAGGGGACCATGGGTTACTTGGATCAACTGGCCGATTTTGCCAAGGACGTTGAGGCCGGGAAAGGGTCTCCCAAGCGAAAACAGGAGACGACTAAACTTATCAAGGATATCCAGGGCATGTGGGGAGATGGAAGTACGGACGTTATGAAAAAGTTTCCAAAGGCCCTAATCGACGGGTGGAAGGCAGCAGGTATCTATCCGGATGGAATGGCCAGTGCCCTGTTCAAGGTGTCTCAGAAATTGGATGGAGGGGTCGGAAATGTTGAGGAGACGCTTCTGTGGGCATTTAAAGGGGCCCTCATGGGTTGTGCAGCCCAGATGCTTCAGGGAAGATTGAAGACAGCTGTTTTTGGAGATACCGCTCCCACGAACGTGGAGGTCAATCTGGGTGTCCTTCCGAAAGACCAGCCCGTTGTTCTTCTTTATGGTCATTTCTCTCCTTTTTTGAAACAGAAGATTGCTGACGCAGCCAAAGGGAAGAAGATAAAAGTCATGGGGGTTTGCACAGATCCCTTTGTCCCACCTTATTATTTTGCTCCGGTCACCAACTATGGCTCCCAGGAGATTCCTCTGATGACAGGAGCGGTGGACTTGATTGTGACCGGAGACCAATGTGTCAATCCCTCTTTGGCGGAATTGGCTAAGGTGTGGAAGGTCGAAGTAGTCCCCACAGAAGTTTTAAATAGAAAAGATGTGAGCTCTTTTGCCAAGGAGATCATTGGAATGGCTCAAGAGGCTTTTAAGGCTCGCGGTGAGGTGGCCAGAGACATCCCGAATATCAAAGAGTCTGGTGTCATGGGTTTTTCTGCAAAGGATATCCATGCGGACAAGGTGGTGAAGGCCCTTTCAGATGGAAAAATTAAGGGAATCGCCATCCTGGCGGGATGTAACAATGTCAAGTTCACACAGGATCAAGAGATTGTTTCACTCGCCCGTGAATTATTGAAAAAAGATATTTTCTGTGTGTCGGAGGGGTGTGCCAGTGTGGGTCTTGCCAAATTCGGGTTATTAAATCCCAAACAGCGTGATGCCAGTTGTGGCAAGGGGTTATCGGCTCTGCTTGCTTCTCTGGGGAAGAATGTCCCGGCAGTCATCGATCTCGGAAGTTGTGAAAATAGCGGCGTGACCGATTTTTTGCTGGACATGGCAAACCTCGGGAAAAAGCCTATCAAAGAATTTCCGATCGTAGCCTGTTTTCCTGAGGCTAACCGGACAAAGGCAGTAGCCAGGGCAGCCTGGACTGTGGCCATGGGAATCCCGACCTATTTCTGGCCATTTCTGCCTGTCACCGGAAGTCAGAAGACCATAGAATCCCTGAGTGGATTCTGTGAAGAAAAATTCGGTGCGAAGCTTCATGTCATCACGGAAAAAATGGATTATATAAAGAAAGCGGAATTGCTTGTGAAAAGTTTAAAAAAGGCGTAGGGTCTTAAAAGACTGATCAGATACATATATATTTTCTACAATTTCTTCCATATGAAGAAAGAGGTTGTTGTATCATTCTAAACATGCAGGGAAAGGAGGATCTGAGATGAAGATGAACAAATTGTTCCAAGTAACGGCAACGGTATTTCTTATGATCCTGGTTTTTGTCAGTGTAGCCCGGGCGGCAGATTGGAAGCCATCCAAACCGATTGAGTTCGTGGCTCCCTTTGCTCCAGGGGGTGGCAGCGACGTATTAGCCCGGTCCATTGCTAGCATCATTGAGGGTGCGAAACTATGTCCCCAGCCCCTCATCGTCGTCAACCGTGCCGGAGGTAGCGGTCTGGTCGGAACGACATCGGTCGTCCAGCAGAAGGGCAACCTCCATGTCCTTCTGACCTTCATCCCCGGTCAGGCCCAGGCGGCGCTGGTGGCAGGGAAGGGGGCCCCCACATTCCGTGAGCTCACGCCGATTTGTAATCTTGCCCTCGATGAGCAGTTGATCGTTGTGAAGACCGATTCACCTCTCAAAACGATCCGTGACGTTATCGCCGAGGCAAAACGCCGTCCTGGAGAATTGACCATTGCGGGAACAGGCGCCGGTCAAGATGACCAGATTTGCCAGAGGCTCTTTGAACGGTCTGCGGGTATCCGGCTTCGTTATGTGCCCTTCAAGAGCGGTGGGGAGTGTATCACAGCCCTTCTGGGTGGACATGTCGATATGATCTGGGCCAATCCGCCTGAATTCGTGCCCCAGTGGGAGGCCAAGATGGTACGGCCTGTGGCCGTTGCCAAGGCCACACGCATGACGGATTTTCCAGATGTTCCTACATTAAAGGAGATAGGGCATGATGTGACCTACTTTTTCTACCGGGGCATTGCTGCCGCCCTTGACATCCCGCTCGAAGCCGCCGCTTTTTATGAAAACATGTTTAAGCGGATGGCGGAATCATCTTCTTGGAAGGAGAATTATCTAAAGAAATATTCGCTCAGCCCTAGCTGGATGGGAAGCAAGGAGTTCGCCAAGGTCGTGGCCCAGAATGAAGAAGAATCGAAGGAAATTCTGAAGGACCTGGGGCTCCTTAAGTAGATCGTTCTTGCATCGATCTCATCCGCGCCTATTCGCCAGCGGCGCGGATGAGATTTTTTCCAGGAGGAATTGGGATGCGGCTCGCTGACCTTATCGGGGGAGTGGTCGTCCTGATATTAGGACTGGCTGTGGTTTTTTTCTCCTTGCAACTTACCTATTATTCCGAATATGGTCCAGGCCCCGGGTTTTTACCCCTGTGGTTAGGAGTGGTTCTTATTGGCTGCGCCATTTTTGTCATAATCAACGTCCTCAAAAAACACGACAAAATAGGGACATTCTT
>Ga0315277_10001167_pt1 | contig 38787 bp, 27 predicted proteins | sample YL17G05_15_MG_FD_203695 | JGI IMG/M metagenome (GOLD analysis project Ga0315277, IMG submission 203695) | Sediment microbial communities from Yellowstone Lake, YNP, Wyoming, USA - YL17G05_15 | ecosystem: Environmental > Aquatic > Freshwater > Lake > Sediment | place: USA: Wyoming | collected...
GGATCCGGTAAGGCTCTTTCCTTCAGGTAAGCCGGGGCATTGGCATCACCGAAACGGGAAAGGAAATGGCGATAATATTGACGAGCCAGTTCTTTTCTGCCCTGTTCCCATAGAGCATTCGCCGCACCAATAAGCGCATTACTTTGCGTGGAATCTAATCGGGCCAGGCTAAGGTAAACCTGAAATGCCTCGTCGTAACGTTTAAGGTCCATAAGCGCCGTGGCACGGGCCTCTTCTTCATCCACGCTTATGCCTTCCAATTCACGGACTCGCGAATAACGCTGGAGGGCCAGTTCACCTTTGCCTTTTTTCCGGGCCACATTGCCCAGGTTGAACCAGGCGTCAGCGTAATCAGGCTTGATTTCTACTGCCTGTAAATACTCCTTCTCCGCCGCCTCCAGGCTGTCCATAGCTTCCAGCACCACTCCCACATTGTTATGCGGGGCGGCCTCTGATTGTCCAGCTAGCCGGGCCAGGTTCCTGAAAAGAACCAAGGCCTGGGAAAGCTTTCCTGAGGAGTAATACAGCGCCGCCAGGCGCTCCCTGCGCACAGCGTTCAGGCTGTCCTGGGAAACCGAAGTGTAAAGTTCAAGCGCCCGCCGGGGGTTGCCCCGGGCAAATTCAATATCCGCTTCAAGCAGAGACAGCTTCCCAGGCTCTTCCCTTCTGGAACGAGCCTCCCTGATCGTGCCTAGCGCCCGGTCAAAATCTCTCAACCGGATCTCGAGTTCCGCCAGAGCCGTCTTCAACCCGGCTTCCGGAGGGGATGAGACGGCAGCCTCTCTCAGCACCTGGAGAGCATCATTCACATAATCCAACTGCAGAAGTTCCTTTACTATCCGCTGTAATTCCAGGGGATATTTCTTCATGCTCCTGCCCTGCTCCACAAGCAGCCGGGCGAGATTTTCCTTCATTCCCAGTCGTTTATAAACAGCGGCCATGATCTCAGGTTCATCCACTTTCCAATCATAAAGAAGGGCAATCCTCCGATAGCAGCTGTCCGCAGTCAGGGAATCCCGCATTTTTTCATAGATTCTAGCCATATCATAAAGGGCCTTGATGTTTTCGTTGAAAAGGTTGACTTTCCTGTACGAATCCAAAGCCTCCTGATAACGGCCCGTCTGAGAGAGAGCGCCGCCGAGACCGAAATGATTGAACTGGAAGTTAGGATAAGTACGCACAGCGCTCTTCCAAAGTGCAACCCCATCTTTCCAGGCCTGGCAGCGCTCCACAGAAATTGCGGTCAGAAAGATCAGCCCAGCCAGAGACAAGCCCGTAATAAAAAGCCGCTCCGGTCTTCTCCCCCCGATCACCCGGCTAAAACGGATTAATACCAGCACACCCACGAAAACAAAGCCAAAAGAGGAAAGATATAGATAGCGGTCAGCCATGAAGATGCTGATGGGAAAAAGTCCGGAGATCGGTAACAGGTTGAGAAGGAAAAAACCGGTTCCGAAAGCGATATCTTTCTCTTTTTTCCAGATCGACCAGACCAGACCGATAAATAACACCAGATCCACTGTCAGATAGATAAATAAGCGATAGTTATATTCCCCCGAAAAAAACGGAGGAGGATAGCTGTTGGAGAGGTTTATCGGGAAGAGTAATATCTTTACATATTTGGCCAGAACCGAAACCATGGTTAAAATGTGCACTGAAAGGCTGTCCTTAAGCAGCGATCCGGTAAAGGCGGTCGTATAAAAGATGTAATAAAAGGCCGCGGCCAGAACCAGTACAATAAAAACCGATGTTCTCAGGAGAACTTTTCTGATGCTGAAATCTACCGGCAGGTAAAAAAGCTCGAGAGCCACCACGACCAGGGGAAGAGCGGCCACGCTTGGTTTTGATAAAAGCCCCAGCGCCAGGAAAATCCAGCTTGCCGGATAATAAAGTGTGAAGAACCTTCCTTCCCTCGTTTTCAGGTAACAGAGAAGAGACAGAAAGTAAAACAGGCCGGCCAGGAGTTCTTTATTGGAAACCATCCAGGCTACTGCCTCCACATGAACGGGATGGACAGCGAACCAGGCAGTAGCCGCAAAGGCCCAGAAATGAGCCTCTCTTTTCTCTACCAGTGATTGAGAAAGCTCGAAGAGTTTGCGGAAAAGGAAAAAGGCCGCTAAAAGGTTGAAACCATAGAGTATGATATTGAAAAGGTGATAACCCCACGGTTCCAGGCCGCTGAACTGGTAAACCAGGGCAAAGGCTAGATGGCGCAAAGGCTGGAAAGTGCCGCCGCCTTGGAAAGAGAAAAGCCTGACGAGGCCTGACCAGGATAACTGGCGTTGGCTGATCCAGTCCTTGCCCCTGATCAGGACATCATCGTAGTTTACGTACCCGAACCAAAGGCTTTGTCCGTATATAACGAGGACCGAGAGCCCTATCAATATAGCCGGCATCGCCTTTCTCAAAGTAAGAGGTTGTCTGACCTCCCGGCCTACGGGTTCTGATTTTTCTGCATTTATGCGTTCCTGCATTTTGCCTGGTCCCTTTTGGTTCAAGGGTTCTTTGATTTCTTCGATATGGAATTGAGAGCTCTGAGCTTCTCGCTGTACTTCCGTGACGCATCATTGTCCCTTAGAGCGGCAAAAACCTTGACCAGCTCTTCCACGACATCCTGGTCCCGGCCTCCAGAGAGCGAATCCGCCTTAAGGTAAAGGCCCAGCGCCGAACGCAAATCTCCGCGGGCGGACAGAACATTCCCCCTGTTGAAAAAAGCATCCACGTAAACCGGGTCAAGCTCCAGCGCCTTTTTGTACATTGAATCGGCTTCATCAATTCTGCCCATACGCTCATAAACCACGCCGGCGTTATTGAACGCTCTGGCCAGAGCCGGTTCGCGCCTGGCAATTTCGAGAAAATATTTAAGGGAATTCCCGAAATCCCCCCTGGAGAATGATGATGCGCCCATGAACTCGAGCCCTTTTAAATCCAGGGAGTCGATCCCGTAATGCGAGTATATCTCCATGGCCTCGTTCTCCCGCCCTGTCCGGGAATATAAATATGCCAGATCGAGCCGGATTCCCCTTGAATCTGGCCGCTGATTCAAAGCTCGCTGTAAAAGGCCTTCCGCCTTTTTCTCCAAGCCTTCTCCGAGATACACCATGGCCAATCTGCTGATAGATTCCCGGTCATCCGGATTTTTAGCGAGGATCCGCTCATACACCCCGGCTGCCTCCGATTGCTTTCCCTGCCTGCGGAGAAGCTCGGCTAGCATGGACCAGGCGTTCCTGGACTCCGGAGAAATTTGAAGCCATTTGCGGATCAGATATTCGGCCTCGCTGTTTTTTCCCTCTTCCAGACATAGCCCGGCCAAAGCGCCCATGAAATCCACATCCTGCGGCGCAACCCGGGTTCCAAGATTCAGAAGCTCAAAAGCTTTTGTCTTCCGCCCTTTTTGAATATAAATATGCGCCGCGCTTTTAAGAGCCTCGGTATTCGGAACCATACTTTCCAGCAAAGGATTGAACGCCTCCAAAGCCTGGTCATATTCGCCATTGCGCAGATAGCTGTTGCCCAGGGCGACCCTGGCCAGGACAAGGTCAGGGTAGATCGAAAGAACCCTTTTCCAGGCTGTCGGGCCATCGCTCCAGTAACCTATTTGACTGTAAGTCAAAAGAGCCAGACTGCCCAGGCAAGTGAAAAGAAGACCTTTCAGGGCAGGAACGAAAGACAATGTACAACCAGCTCTTAACCTGGCCACGCCGTAACCGGCGAGAGAAGAGAAACCGATCGAGGTCAGGTAGTAATATCGATCTGCGCGTTCAATGCGGATAAGCGCCAGGTTCGCATTAGGGAGAAGGGCGAACAGTGCCCAGATGAGGAAAAAGATATAATGTTTTCCAGCCAGGTGAGATTTTGCAGTCCAGTACAGGATAAACAGGGCGAACAGCGAATAAAAGTATACTTTGGGATCCACATAGCCGGCGAAGCTGAATGCGGGGTAACGAAGGCAGAGGTTAACCGGCAGGAAAAGTTTCCAGGAGCTGAAAGCCAAAGCTCCGGATATCTTTCCCCATCTCAGAAAGAGATTCCCATAACCTGATGTCGGGCCGCCTAGTGCGGGATAAAAAAGAAAATAAAATACGGCGGCTATAGCTGGCAGTAAATATATCGAGTATATGGCCGCCCGCCGCCACTGAAAGGGGGGCCTGAAAAGGCCTGGCCTGAAAATTCGATCATAAAAGAAAAGTACGAAAGGCAGACTTACTGCCGAAGGCTTGGAACCAAGGGCCAAAAAATAAAAAATCAGCGAAAAAGCCTGGTCTTTGGATGTGGGAATTTCCGAGCGGGAATAGAAATAAAAAGCCCCGAGATAGAAAAAGCCTGCCAGCACATCTTTCTGGCCGAGAAGCCAGGCCACAGATTCCACATGGCCGGGATGCAGGGCAAAGATCACTGTGGCAGCAACAACCCCCCAGCGCCTGGCCTCCTGGCTCTCCAGGCCCTTGATTCGCGAAAAAATCCCTTTCACCGCGAGGTAGAAAAAGAAAATCGTGCCTAAGTAGAGGATCAAAGAGACAAGGTGGTAGGGCCACCAGATCGACTTTTCCGCCTGGTGCGCCAGCAAGGCCATGGTCAGTTCGCGCACCGGCTGATATGTTCCTGAAAAATTCGGCTTGAAAATATTCAATAATTCTACCGGTTCGAGCCCCGCACCGTAGTAACCTGTCCTCAGCAGTTTGTCATCCCAGTTTACCGGCCCGTAGAAAAGCGAACGGCTGTATAAAAGCGCGGCCAGGGCCAATATCAACGCCGGAAAGATCCATTCCCTGTTCTCTTTGTGCGGGTTATCCATCAATTGGTATCCCTCTTCGAGTGTCCAGCCAGTCCGGCTTATTTCAATTCATCGAGCAGCCGCCTGATCTCTCTTGCCTTATCGTTTAATGACGGTTTTGTTGCGCATAGCTCTAAAGCCTTCTTGAGGCAGAGTCTTGCCTCGAGAAGGTTGCCCTTTTGACGGTAAAGACCGCCCAGGCTGACCCAGACCTCGATATAATCGCCCTTTTCTTTCAAAGCCTCAAGAAAATATTTTTCCGACTGGTCAAGGTCACCGCTTTCCCGGAAAGCGAGAGCCAGGTTGTTGAGCAGCCCGGCCCGGTCAGGCCCTCCTATCTCCAAAGCCCGTCGATAGGCTTCCACCGCCTTCTGCGACTTGCCGGCCTGCTGGCAGGCGATTCCCAGGAGAACATAGGTCTGATAGTCTTGTGCTCCCTTGTCCAGGGCGGTATTCAGAGATTCCAGAGCTTCCCCGGGTGACCCGGCCAGTAGCTGCAGGTTCCCCAGCATGCGCCAGCATGATTTATCAAAGGCCGGCTCATTTTTCCCCAGACTCATCAGCTTAACCGCCATCACGGTATTCCCGAGACTTTCCAGACTGCGGCCCAGATCAAGCCAGGCTTCCGTGGTCACCCACTCCGGTGAATATTCTACTGCTTTCCGGAAATCCACCGCCGCCTGATCGACCAAGCCTCTGGCAGCAAGGAGCTTGGCGCGGTTGTAATAACCGATCCAGGCAGATCTCCCGCCGAGATTTATTCCTTTTTCGAACGCGGCCAGAGCGGCCGAATCCTGTCCTGTCCTGGCGTAGCTTATGCCCAGATTGATCCAGACTTCAGCCCGGTCCGGCCGGAGAGTTCGTCCCAGTTCCAGAACATCAATCGCCTCCCTGTCCTCGCCCAGGTTGCGCAGGCAGACTCCCAAATTGACATAAGCGTCGCCGTAATAAGGATTGCTCTGAATAGCCCGCTTATAATACCCTGCCGCCTCCCGAGTCATGCCTTTTTTCCCGTAAGCTTCCGCTAAATTAAAATTGGCCAGGTCATGCCGCGGATAAACCTCGATTACCCTGCTCCACAAAGTGACTGCATCACGCCAGTCGAGCTGTCTTCTTATCGATATCAAGGTCCAGCTCGTCACCACCCCGAGAATCAAAACCCGGAAAAAAATTCTCTGCCAGCCTGCTGTCCCGGCAAGACTGCTGTCTCTGGCGCTTTCCAGACGGCCGTAAATCAGACCCGCGATGAGCGCGAAACCCATGCTGGGCAGATATAGATACCGGTCCGCCATGAGAGTGCTTGTTGCCGCCAGCCCCGAGGTCGGCAGGAGCGTAAGTGCAAACCAGAGAACGCCGAATAGTCCCGCTTTATTTCTTCCGGCTGCCCGGTAAGCTGTCAAGCCGATAAAAATAATCAATACCGCCATAGTTATTCCCTGAATCAATAGGGGAATTTCGGGGGCCGCTAGCGGGTAGCGGCAGGTCAGATTGACCGGCAGAAATAGTTTTATCAGGTACTTGCCCCAAAGTATGGGCGCAGTGAAAATGGAGGACAAAAGCGGAGGCCTGGCAGAAAGACTTTTGCCCACAGTGGAGACAAAAAGGAGTTGAAAACCGAGAATGACCGCCGGCAAAACAAAAGGCATGGTTCTCCAGCAGATTTCCAGAGTACGCCTTAATACAGAACGTCCGCCGCAGCCGTAAATGAAAGTCTCATAAGCCAGAATCACCAGCGGCATGGCCAGCGCCCCGGGCTGGCTGGCCAGGGACAATACAAAGAGGAAGACGCCCGCCCAGTAAAAGCTTTCCCGGCCTTCTTTCCGGAAACAGAGGTAACAATAAAAAGAGCCCAGAAAAAATGCAGCCATCAAGGTCTGTTTTCCGCCCTGAAGCCAGGAAATCACTTCCACATGCACCGGCAGAAGCCCGAACACGACAGCGGAGGCTAAACTCACCGTATCCGCGGAAATTGATGGCGAATCATTGCCGTGAAGCTCCAAAAGTAATTTCACCACCTTGTAAAACAAGAAGACATTGACCAGGTAAAGGAGAATGTTGAAAACGAGGTACCCGAAAGGTCTTGTCCCGTTCACGGCATAGACCAGGGCATGAGCCAGAGTCCGCATAGGCTGGTAAGAAGAATCAAAGGGGCGGGGGACAAAGATATGAACCAGGTTTCCCGGGGAAAGCGAACGAATATTCTTATTGTTCCCGACCAGGGCATCATCCCAGCCCACATATCCGTTTTGCAGTGAGGGGAGATAGATTACGGCCAGAAGAATTAACAGGATGGACAACCTGTTGGGTGAGAGAATTTTTATGGCTTTTTCCGCCATCGCCAGAGGATTAATTAGTGTTCTGATTTATTGATCTGCCGATCAACCAGAGTCGAATTTAAGTTTACATTTTTTACTTCCTATCCTTCCGGCGGTGCAAAAAACGGGCCTCTAATTTCCCGGACTAGACAGCCGTGCCGACACGGTCAAGTCCATGCTCTATTTTCCCGATCAATTCTCCCAGGCTCCGGATATCCTGGGGTTGGGTTGGTTCACCGCTCTTTCCTGAGGCAGCGATTCGGGTCAGAATCAACTTCGCGCCGGAAAGAGATTCAGCCGGGCAGTCCAGCTCGAAATCCCCGGCCAGCGCGATCAGTTCATCGACATGACAAATGAGTTTTTGGGCGATCCTCCCGGCTGACCGCCCGGCCAGGAGAGAAAAATTATTCTTTAAAACCTGGACAATGACTTCCCCATGCTCCCGGAAATATGCTCCCACAATTTCAGCGGCATTTTCAGCCTCCCCGGTTTCAGCCGCGGCTATGCCTAGACCGGATGAAGCTTCTCCGGAACCGGCCCCTTCTTCCCCCGGACCAGGCGATTCGACATCCACGGGCTTACCGGCAACCTCTTCTTCAGTGGCATCGGACTTCATTCCCTGAGCAGGGTATCCTTCCAAATCCCTTCCCAGTCCGGGCTCGAATTTGGAAATAGAACTGTCTTTCACGGCTGGAAAGGTATCCGCCAGTCCCTTCCCGCCAGGCATTTTCTCGGTTACCTTTTCCCCTGGCTGGGGAATCTTTTCTTCTTCACTTTTATCCCTGGTTGCGGAATAGATTTCCGCCTTCTGCGATCCCCGGTTTTCATTCTCATTTCCCTGCTTGATGACCAACTCACTGACCTGGGAAAACCAGTCATCCACGGAAGAGGAAATATCCTGCCTCGGTCCTCCCGGCTTCTTTTCCATGATCCCTGTTTCTCCTCGGGGTTCGGTGTCAGCTCCGACATCCCTTAATTCAACTTCTTCCACCCCCTCTTTCCGTCCTTCATCCGGAAGGGGTGAGCTCAATCCGAGACTCCGGGCAAGATTCCTGTTTTTGTCGATAAGGTCACCTCTGGAGCTTATAAAGACCGGGTCTGCATCGCCGGAGGCAAGAGCTGACATAAGCTCGAGAAGATCGGAAAAAAGCTTGCTTTCCTCTGCGGTCAGCCTCACTTCCTTTAAGCCAGCCATAATGTCCAGTACGGAATAGGCGGCGGCGAACAATTCGCTGAAGTCTTTCACCGGAAATTGGCGATCGTTCCCCCAAAGTACTTTCCAGCTCTCATTGAGGTCTCCCACCAGCCCCAGAGATGGACTTCCCCGCTGGAGACGATTGAATTCGTTCCTCAGAATATCAATAACCTTGCGGGCCTCGATCTTGAAATAAATCCCGCGCTCTGCCGAATCCATCGAGGATACCGACCTTTCCCCCAATGTTTTCCTCGGAGAAGGAGACACTGGTCCGGCATTGAGCTCGAGGTTACGGCTGAAAATCGAACCTTCAGCGGCAGATTCATCTCTCACTTCAGATTCCGCGGGCTTTCTTTTTTCCGGTTGTTCCTGCGAAAATTGATCCTGGAACATGGGCAGACTCCGTTTCAGTTAAACTCACTGTCAATCCGGTATGTCATCCCTGGATTCAACGTCACAATCCCGGCGGCCAGGGAATTTTATAACGCAGGGCGAGTAATTTATTCCTGGACCGCTGCGGATAAATCTTACTCTTCTTTCAGGCGTATGGCTCCCCGGCCGGGACTTCCACGTTATCGATAAGCCGGGCGGAGGGCAGCCTCAGGGCAGCGGCCAGAAAACGGCAATCCCCTGCTTTTTCGACCTCAATCATTTCCCTGTCCACCGGAGTAAGGTACTCAAGTCTCCCCCCGGTCTCTTCTTCAATTTCCCGGCTCAGATTTCTGATTATCGGGGCCAGGTCATCGGAAGATGCGGACAGAGCGAGGTATCGCGCTCCCTTTTCCAGCCCCCGGTAAAGGCCTGCGGCGCGCCGGCGCTCCTCGGGACTCAGATAGACGTTGCGGGAACTCATCGCCAGCCCGTCCGCTTCGCGCACAATGGGCGCGGCCAGAATTTCCACCGGGAAATCCAGGTCGCGCACCATGCGGCGGACTACAGCCAACTGCTGAAGGTCCTTTCTGCCGAAAACAGCGAGGCATGGCCCCACGATATTAAAAAGCTTGGCCACCACAGTGGTCACACCGCGAAAATGGCCGGGACGGCTCTTACCGCAAAGGCCTTTGGAAATCTCAGTCTCCTCGACAAAAGTGGACCTGTCGGGCGCATGCATTTCTTCCACTGCCGGGGTGAAAACAAGATCAACTCCCTCCTTTTCGGCCAGGGAAAGGTCACGCTCGAGATCCCGCGGGTAACCGGCCAGGTCTTCTCCAGGGGCGAATTGGATAGGGTTGACAAATATGCTGACCACTGTGAAATCACAGCGGCTCCTGGCTATGCGCATGAGACTCAGGTGCCCCTCATGAAAATAGCCCATGGTAGGCACGAAACCGATACTGGCGGAACGGCGCCTGGCCTTTTCCATTACCCGGCGGACTTCCTCTTTCAATTTTACTACTTCCATTTAGCCTCTTTTTCCCAGCTGTTACTCATCCCTTCCCAACGACTCAGAAAAGCAGGGTCTATTTCCCTGATCATTTCCATAAAAAAAGGCCGGTTGCAGATTTCAGGATGTGGCAGAACCAGGGTGGGCGAGCTTAGAATAACCGTACCATAGAACAGGATATCCAGGTCTATCACCCTCGGGCCCCAGCGGACAGTGCGCACCCTGCCCATCTCTTTTTCAATATCGAGCAGATACCCCAGCAGTTCTTCCGGAGAAAGCCCGGTGGAGAGACGCTGAACCTGGTTTAAAAAGTCCGGCTGCCCGGCAAGACCTACAGGCCGGGTGAGAACGATTCCGGACTTCCCGGTGACTCTGGTCCCCGGCAGGGCAGCCAAAGATTGCGAGGCACGCCGGAGGTTTTCCTCTTTATCCCCCAGGTTTGAGCCAAGGCTGATAAAAACATTCTCCTCCAAGCGGCCCGATTCCTTTCTCATGCGGTTTATTTGACAGCATCGCGGGTTATTTCCACTTCCGCATAATCAATGAATCCTTTGACCGGTACCCGCGGCTTGCGGCAGCGGACAGTAATCCGCTCGAGGGAAAACTCGACCAGTACCTTTCGGGCTATTTCCCCGGCCAGACGTTCCATGAGGTTGAAGCTCGATTTCTCCATGAGGTCCTTGACTGTCTGGAAAAGTTTCGGGTAATTGACCGTGTCGGTGATCCGGTCAGACCGCGAAGCTTCGCTCAGATCCAGGTAACAGTCGAGATCGATCTCGAAAAGCTGTCCGACATCCCTTTCAAACGAATGTATACCGGAATGGGAATAAAATTTCATTCCATGCAGGGTCAGACGGTCCAAAAGAAGCCTCCTGGGTAATAAACCTTGTCCGCTTAAGATTGTTCCTTATTTGTGCAAAGATAACTACATTATATAAAATGCTTTATATTTATTTATATTAACATTAAATATTTTAGTTGTCAATAAACAAGGCTCAATTAAGCGTATAAATTTTTTAATATTTCTGTTTATAAACGATTTTTCCATTTTACAAAATCGCCGGCAAAAAAAAAGCGCTCGAATGAATCGAGCGCTTCATAATTCTCATCTCTGCTCAGAACTGCCGGATTTATCAGTTTTCCGATGCCGTCCCGACATTTTTCGTCACTTCCACCGGATAGACCGAGACCTGTTTTCTGGTCTTGTCCTTCCTTTCGAAAGTGACCACGCCGTCGATAAGCGCGAAAAGAGTGTAGTCTCTGCCCAGGCCGACATTATAACCCGGGTGAAAACGGGTACCTCGCTGACGGATAATAATCGAGCCGGCATTGATCACCTGTCCGCCGAAAACCTTGACGCCGAGCCTCTGGCCGGCGCTGTCGCGGCCGTTCCGGGAACTTCCCACACCTTTTTTATGAGCCATCTTTTTCTCCCTGCCTTCTGTAACTCAGTTGGCAACGACATTCCACCCGCCATCCCACCATCACCGCCTGTAACTTTGGTAATATCCAATAACCGAAAATTCTATTCGGATTTCTTTTCTTCCGTCTCAGCCTTTGCGCCGGACTCAGTCTCCCGGGCTTCGGGTTTCACTTTTTTCGGTTTTCTGGCTTTAGCCTTACTTTTGGCTTCTTTTTCCTTAACCTCGGGAGCCGGCGCCTCTTCCCCTGTACCGCTTTCAGCCCGGGCTTCAGGCCCAGCTACCTTCTCCTCCTTAACCGCAGCCGAAGTCTTTATTTTCCTACTTCCCGAATCTTCTGTCTCCGCTGCCGGTTTCTTCCTCGTCTTTCTGGCCGGCTTTGCCTTTTTCTCAGTCTCTGCTTTTTCCCCGGCTGGGGCCTCTACTACCGCAGGCTCGGCAACCTCTGCTTTAGCCTCGATTGCTGCCTGAATATCTTCGGCAGCCCCGGAGACCACTTCCTCTTCCGGCTTTCCGCCGATAACCAGATTATCGATAACCAGTTCGGTAAAGTTCTGGCGGTGTCCTATTCTCCGGTGATAGTTCTTGCGGCGTTTATATTTGATAATTTTTATCTTTCTGGCCCGGCCGTGGCTCACGACCCTGGCCTCGGCATAGGCACCGTCGATAAAAGGACGGCCTACCTGGATATTATCGCCCTCGCAGAAGAGCAAGATATTTTCCAGACGGATTTTCTCCCCAACTTTTGTTTGAATGCTGGGCACCCGGATGACCGAGTTCCGTTCGATTTTAAACTGCTTACCCCCGCTTTTAGCTATGGCATACATCGAGGACTCCACTTTATTTACCGGTAATCTCGAAAAATGGCTCTATTTCCAGGCGGAAATTATTATAAGATTTATAAAATAAAAAGCTTTAAATAATCTGTCAACAATAAAGTTATAAACTCAGATCTATTTGTTTGCCCGAAGTCAGCGAGACTAAGGCAATGCCATCCGGCCTCATCAAGGGATCATCGCGCATCTTGAGGCTGATTCCGGTCTCATTTTCCAGCCTCTGCAAGAGATCCTGCTCTTCTTCCATCATGTGCAGGGCTACCGCCGGATGTACCCGGATAACAATCTTTTTTTCCTTGCCAACTGCTCCGATCTTTCTTACCGCGCGTTCTATTTCGCTGGCCACCATTTCCGGCGTGAATATCCTCCCCCGGCCATCGCAAGTGGGGCAGTTGATTGTCAGGCTGTGAAAAAGGCTCGAGCGCACTCTCTGGCGGCTCATTTCCACCAGGCCGAGAGGACTCAGATCAAAGGCCTTGGTTTTCGCCCGGTCATATTTGAGGTACCGGCGGAATTCATCCAGCACGGCCTGCTGGTTTTCCCTGCTCTCCATGTCGATGAAATCAACGACTATGATGCCGCCGAGGTCGCGCAGTCTGATCTGACGGGCTATCTCCCTGGCCGCTTCCAGGTTGGTGCGCAGGATTGTCTCCTCCTGGTTCTTTTCCCCGGTGTACCTGCCGGTATTGACATCAATCGCCACCAGGGCCTCGCTCTGCTCGAGGACTATGTAACCGCCCTTTTTCAGCCAGACCTTCCTGTTGAAAAGACGGCGGATTTCATCATCCAGGCCGTATTCGGAAAAGAGGGGTTTAGTTTCCTTATAGAGCCGCAGACGGTCTAGAAGCTTGGGGGCGATAATCTGCAGGTAAGTTCTGATGCGCTTGTGTTCCTCTTTCGAATCCACTACCAGGCCGTCCACCCTTTCATTGAATATATCCCGCAGAAGGCCGCTGATCAGCTGCATCTCCTCGTAAACAATCATAGGAGCACGCACCTGCCTGGCTTGGCGCCTGATCTTGCGCCAAAGGTTTTTCAGGGAGTTATATTCATTCTTGAATTCCTCAGCCTTCGTGTCCGCAGCTACAGTCCGTATAATCACGCCCTCGTTCTTGGAAATGATTTTCTTGATGATCTCCCGGATACGAGAGCGCTCCCCGGGATCTTCGATCTTGCGCGAGATTCCGATCCGGGTTTCTGAAGGAGAATAGACCAGGAGCCTGCCGGGAAGGGAAACCTCCGTGCTTACCCGCGGCCCCTTGGTGCCGATCGGCTCCTTGATTACCTGGACAAGCACCTCCTGTCCCTCCTGGAGCTGGTCCTGGATGGACTGCAGCTTGCGTTTCCTCCTTTTTGCCTCCCCCTCTTCACCCTGCAAGTCTTCTTCCACATCCAGGTCGAAAAGCTCGTCACTCACATCGCTGGCATGAAGAAACCCGTGCTTGGGCAGGCCGATATCCACAAATGCGGCCTGCATCCCCGGCAGAACCCGGCGGACAATGCCCTTGTAAATGTCCCCCACCATCCGCCTTTCGCTCTCGTGATCAACCATCAACTCCACCAGCGACCCATCCTCAAGAATAGCCACCCGGGTCTGTTTGAGGCCCACAGAGATGAGTATTTCACGTTTGACAGATTTGTGCCCGTGTTGAGTGGTCATATAATTTTTACCAATAGTTCAATAAAACTAAAAAATGTTGGTATGCCCTAAAATTTGTGATTTGCTTATAATCTAATAAGCAATTTTTCAGATTCCAAAAAAAATATCATCAATCAGCGACCCGGATCAGAAATCAAGGGGACTGACCAGTCTGTCTCCGCGACAGACAAAGGCCTCTTTTTTCTCGATACGGCATAAAGCGAGTTCTTTTTTTTCAAGTCCAAGAAGATAGCCCAGAAAAATATCGGGGCGCAGCGCGTCATTCCCCTGAAGATCGAGAACGAAAGTCAAGGCTGAAGGAAAGTCAATTTCTTCTTTTACGCTTTCCAAGGCCCGGGCCAGAGACACTTTCCTTTCCCTCCCTTTCTTGTCCGTGTAATTCAGGACCGCTCCTTCTCTGAGGATTATTTCTCTTCTCTTATTCAGGAATTCGCCCCAATTTCCCAGGGACTGTGCCGCCTCGGTGCTCAATTCCGCCTGATATAAACAGGCGACAATGTCACCGGCGAGTTGGGGAAACAAACCCTGCGGCAGGGCTTTCAGCGCGAGAACCGTGAAATAGGGAAAACCCCGGAAAGCCTCCTCCAGGCCTCTCTTAAGTTCCTGGTCAGAACAGGGCAGCGTTTCGAGGTCGAAATATTCGGCCGAGCTTTCCAGGCCCAGGGGCAGGGGGGGAGAAAAATGGAGGCGCATGCGGGTGGTGAATCCGCCGCTGTAAATTACCGGCACAGCCCCCCGTCTCAGGCTGAACTCAATGCTGCGGATCATATCCAGGTGGCCGCAAAAACGGAGCAGGTCTCTCCTTGCATAGCGCACCCGCCAGAGCCTTCGGTCAGTGACCTGGGTGACCAGAGGCAGCGGGCTGATTTTAGCTGCAGCTATACTCTTTCTTTCTTTTTTTCCCGGTAAATGCGCAGCCCTGAGCTTTTTACACACATCTTGCTTCTCTGCGCCGCAATTCAGGCAGGCGCCATCCTTGCAGTCCTCGGCATTCTCCGCCCGGAGAGCTTTCTCCGCCTGATCTTTAAGGAAATGCTCACTGACCGGAGTATGCACGAAATGCCAGGGCAGGGGGCTATCTTTCGACCTTTGGGCGAGAAAAGATTCCGGATCAAGTTTTTTTCTGGCAAAGGCCTCCCGCCACAGCTCAGGGTCAAAGCATTCGCTCCACCCGTCAAACCGCGCACCATGCTCCCAGGCATCTTTAAGGACCGCGGACAGACTCCGGTCACCCCTGGCCAGAATGCCCTCGATGGCGCTGGCCTCGGGATCGTGCACCTTGAGGCTCACCGAACGCTCCTGTACCTGACGCCGGAGGCGAGCCACCTTCTCGCGGATCTCCTGCGGGGTGGCCTGAGCCTCCCACTGGAAAGGAGTGCCCGGCTTGGGCACAAAGGGGCTTACAGCCACGTTTATGTTGTGACGTCCCGGAATCCTGCGGCCAAGATCCGCCACCCTGCGGACAAGCCTGGCGATCTCATCCACATCTTCAACGGTCTCGGTGGGCAGGCCGACCATGAAATAAATTTTGATCAACGGCCAGCCGGCCCTGAACGCCTGGCCGGCCAGGCTGATCAGCTCCTCCTCCTCGACTTTCTTGCCGATCACCCGTCGAAGCCTGTCCGTTCCCGCCTCCACGGCAAAGGTAAGCCCGCTTTTACCAGCCCTCTCGATACGCTCGACCAGCCGCAGGGTGGAACTGTCGACCCGGAGCGAGGGGAAAGAAAGCACTACTCCCCGGCTTCCAAGCTCAGGCAGCAGCAATTCGACAAGCTCCTCGACCGCAGGGTAATCCGCCGAAGAAAGCGAGAGAAGAGTAACCGTATCCCAGCCGCCTGAATCAACACCTTTCCTCACTGCCTGGATCACTTTTTCCACGGTGCGGACACGCACGGGCCGGTAATGCATTCCAGCCTGGCAGAAACGGCAGCCGCAGGTGCAGCCGCGCATTATCTCCACGGCATGATGGTGCTGGGCGAGCTGAGTCAGCGGCACCGGCAGCCCATCCGGAGCGGGCCGGGAATTCAGGTCTCTTGTCCAGAGGACTTTAACCCCGGTGGGTTCTGCCTGATTTCCCGGGCCGGGAATATAAACTCCGTCAATGTTTCTCAAAGACTCCAGACATGCCTCGCGCGTAAAACCTGCGTCAAAGTCCTCAAGAAGGCGGGCGGTTATCTCGCCCAGGGCATCCTCGCCATCGCCCAGGACAAAAAAGTCGAAAAAAGGCGCCATGACTTCCGGGTTCACCGCGCAGGGACCGCCTCCCGAGACAAGCGGGTCACCCTCATGTCGCTCAGCCGCTAAAAGAGGAATACCAGCCAGGTCAAGCACAGTGAGTACATTGGTATAGGTGAGTTCGGACTGAAGAGTAATGCCGATAAGGTCGAACTCCCGTAAAGGCGTATAGCTTTCCAGGCCATAAAGGGGAATGCTGTGCTCACGCATAAGTTTCTCCGCATCCGGCCAGGGCGTAAAAGCCCTTTCCACAGCCACTTCCGCAAAACTGTCGGCCACCTGGTAAAGCACCTTAAGTCCCAGGTTACTCATTCCTACTTCATAAACATCCGGATATACCAGAGCCATTCTCAGGCGCACAGAACCGGGATCCTTACGCCTGATCCCGATCTCGGACCCGATATAGCGCACCGGTCTCTGTACGAAAGGCAGAACCTTTCTCTCCATATCTTTAAGAAGCGAAGACATCTTTGCATTCCCACGGCAATAAAAAAGAGCCGGGTTTCGGCTCCTTGACTGATTGAATCACCTGTCGGCTGACGAGGAAATCCTAAAGACAATGGATCCAGTATAACGGTTAACCTGATTAAATATTACTGCGCTTTTCCCTTTAAGTCAAGACACTAAAGTACAAGTTCTGCCTTCCATACCCCGCTGTAACCCGTACCCCTCGTTACGCCGGAAAGGCTGCTCCCGCTGAGTTCACCCTCAAAAACGGATGATCCCCCTTCAGGATCAGTAGCCCGGAAGGAGACAAAATCTGCCGAGACTGTCCCGGTGGTGACCAGAAAAGTATCCACAGCCGCGCGTCCCAAGCCCTGAGCTAGAGGATTTATTTTGATCAGGAAGCCTTGGAAGTTGAAATCCTGCTGCACCAGTTCCAGGCGGATTCGGCTTGCCTCCACCAGGTCGCCGGTGCTCGAAGTGAGGGAGATTGTGCCCTCCCAGATTCCCTGGACAGAACTCATCACAGGCACGGTCACACTCCTGTCGTCTCCGCAGCCGCTGACCCCGAGTACAGCCACTATGAACAGGGTTGAAACCAGGATCATACCCCTGGGCCAACTGTGGAATCCAGGAAGATAATCCATCCCCTGTACCAAAGCTCGACAAAAGCATTTATTTCTTACCATAATCAGCAGTTCCCGTCTTAAAAGCTCATGTTGAAACTGACTGCCAGGCGGAGGGCGCCGCCAGCGGAAACCTCATGTCTTCCTTTGATATCCGCCACGTTGGGAAAAATCAAGTGGGCCATTTCACTTCTCAGGCTGATACTCTTGGCCAGTTCAAGATTTACCCCCCCACCATAAAGGAAGAAACCGTAGCTTCTGGTACCCGCCGGTGGACGGCCATCCCCGGCAAAAAGAATTTCTCCCCCTCCGGCCAGGAAATAAGGAGAGCTTCTTTCCGGCCAGGGAGAATAGAGTACCTGGACGGCCAGTTCCGCGGCGCTCAAGCTCAGCTCCCTCCTGCCTTCGTTTATCACTACCGGCAAATAGCCGGAGAGCAGCTCGAAAGACAGCTCTCTGCGCATCCTGTAACCGAGCCGCAATCCGCCTGCGGTTGTGCTGTTTATCCTGAACCGCGGCGAGAACATCTGGAAGGCCAGATACGGAGACAGATATAAAGCCTTTTCTTTACCAGAGGCTGGCTGTTCTTTGTGCCTGGGCAGGTTTAATCCGCATCCCAGGTAGAAAAGATGGGCAATCTTGTTGCCCTCATCGAGTATTGCCTGCCCGCGATAGCCGAACTTCAAGGCCAGATCAGGAGTCAGGAAAAGGCGGCAGCCGGCTCCGAAAACCAAGTCCAGAGCTGTGGTTGAGGAATCACCGGCCTGAGTGTAAGATGCGCCGGCGCCCAGCTCGGCGAAAGGAACGGCGATATTTCCCGGCTTATAGCTGTAAATCAGGCCGCCGTTGATGAAAACATGCTCGACATCACCGCCAAGCGCCCCGGGGCTGGGCGGATTGCTGCGGCTGAACAGGATCTCCCCTCCATAAGCGAACTGGCTGGTAAAAGTCCTCGTTACCGAAAAACCCGCGGCTGTCAGAGCTTTGCTCTCCAGGATAAGAACCCCGATAACAGGACTGAACTCGTAACGCGGGGCATATACTTTGGGAACGGTAAGAACGCTTTGCTGGTCCTGCAGCGGCTTTTGCCCGGCGGTTCTGGCACTTCTCTTTCCCTTTGCCCCCAAGGTGTCGGGAGAGGGGACCTCGCTGAGACCCAGAATCTTGAGCAAGCTGTCCCGGCGAGATTCGTTTTCCCTGACCATGGTGAGGGAATTTTTCGCACTGTCCTCAAGCTGGGTGATTCGCTGATTCTGGCTATCAACCACAGTCTTGAGACTATCCGCCTGCGCTGGGATCAGGGGACGGTTTTCTATCCGGTAAGAATCTAGCAGGTCTTCATTCACCCATCCTATCGTGCCGTCCGAAAGCGAGACACGCAGCCAGTTTCGATATTTTTTTTCAGCCCGGACATGATCGCCCTGATACAGAGTGGCCACTTTATCGTAACCGGTCCCCGGGCCCTTGCGGACAGTGGCGAAGCGCTTGTTGACCACCATATCCTGGGGCAGCTGCTGGCCGCATAGCTTGTCCGTTGGGAAAGAGAAGATAATAACGGCCACTAAAAGAATAATTTTTTTCACCACGTTTTGTACGGTCACTTTTATTCCTTGTCCGGATTGATAATTATGTCAGGCTTATCACGAGAAAACAAGGCCTGGCCGCTAAACTTAAGTTCGGAAAAAAACGCTCGTCTCTTTAAATTTTTCTTGATTTTGCAGGCCTGAGATAGTCGAAAAGCCCTTGCAGATTGGTTATTTCTCTTTCAGCTGCGCGTTCGAGAAAGCGCACGAGGATCATAGCAGTTACTCTGGCATCGCCCAGGGCGCGATGGCGCTCGGTGAACCGGAGGTTGAAAAAGCCGGCCAGTTCATCCAGGCTGCGGCGGTCGAGCTCAGGGAGAAAACGGCGGGCCATGAGTCTGGTGCATAGCCTGGGGTTGAGCAGTCTCTGGCCTGTAGCCAGAGAAACCTCACTCTGGACAAAACGCCAGTCAAAAGGGGCATTGTGAGCCACAAAAATAGCGTCGCCCAGAAATTCCAAAAAAATTCCGCAAATCTCCTCGAATATGGGGCTTTCGGCGACCATATCCCAGGTTATGCCGGTCAGGCTCGATATCGGGCCTGGTATCGGACGGCGGGGATTTACCAGGGTCTCGTATTCATCCACAATGTGCCAGCCGGCAACCTTGACCAGTCCCAGTTCCAGCACCCTGTCCGCAGGCGGGCGGAAACCGGTCGTTTCCACATCCACGACAACGAATGTAGCCTGTTCGATAGAAAGCGGAGAGATTTCCTCTCCATCTCCTGACAAGGCCCAGAGACTGTCCGGCAGCTCACGGAAGCGCGGATCAGAGCCAAGCAGCGTACGGGCAAGATGTCCGGCCATACCGCCGGGCAGAGTCCCGATAGCCAATGCTTCCCTGCAGACCTCTTCCGCGCTCAGCGGCCCGGGTTTCATAAGCTCGAGAATCCTTTCTAGAGCAGAAATATTATAGACTACACCCATAGTTATAAAATTCCCATTCGCAGTGTATTGAAAATAACCTATGCGTAGCGACTGAAATAATTGCGGATAAAACCTGAGAATAAAAGTTCCAACCACATACAAACATCATTTAGAAGTCATCCATTCATGATGCTATGCGTCGCCCGGAAAGGGATGAAAATATTGGCAACGCCTTTGGGCGACCGCCGGTTGACTTCATGTAGAGGCGGGTTTGAAACCCGCCTCTACAAAAACCGGTATTTTCATAGCAGGAGTCAGAATTGAAGATAAAATGATCATTTGCGGCAGACAGCCAGAAGGTCCAGGCTGTCCCAGACACCTTCCTTGATCACGTAATAATCACTGATGCTGTATTTATCAATAAAGCCGCTCTCTCTTTCGCTCCGCCAGGGGATCTTCCGTCCCATCCTGATCAAAGCCAGTTTCACAGACTCCGGGACTGCTCTGCGTAAAAAAGCACCCAGCGCCGAAACATTCTTATATTTTTCCTTCTCTAAGCTTTGTATTTCCTCGCTTCCCTGTATTCCCCAGACCATTATATCAGAAAATTTCGAACGTAAAACATTTTCCAGCTCTTCCGGGTAATATTCCCGCTTATGGTACCTGTTCCATGGTTTCTGGCCGGGTTTCAAGCGGTAAGTCTTATTCGGCGTGGTCAGGATCAACAGGCCGCCGGTTTTGAGAACCCGGTAAGCCTCTGCCGCATAATTAAGATCTTCATCGACATGCTCGATAACCTGGAAAGAAACTACGGCATCGAACGTTTTATCGGCGTAAGGAATAGTCCGGCCATCATACACCGAGAAACGGCAATTACCCGAGCCGTATTTTCCCGTGGTATATTCTATCGCCTTCCTGTCCACATCCAGGCCGATAACCTTTCCCGCTTTCTTGGAGATCAGGTGCGTGCCGTAGCCGCTGCCGCAGCCCACTTCGAGCACTGTGCTTTTCTCCCCCAGCAGATTCCGGACAGTGAAATCATAAGCGAAGAGATGACGGAGGTAAAGAAGGTACTGGGTTTTGGCCACCCTGAATTCTTCGGGTATTATTCGTTCGCCGATTACCGAACACCCGCCCAAAATTATCTCCTCAAGATAGGTGTTTGAAAATAATTTTCAGCAACCAGGTAATATTATGCCTGTCAACAGCACTTAATGTAAAGTATTATAATATATTACGGTAGCCCTTCCATACGGCCGAAAAGCACGCGCCATTCCTCCCGGATGAGCATCACCGTTGTCCGCCAGAGGATTTCGATATCCAGTCCAAGGGAATAATTACGGATATAATAGAGGTCGTGCCTCACTTTCTGTTCCACTAGGGTAGTGCTGCGGCAGATTACCTGGGCCAGGCCGGTCAGTCCCGGCCGTACAGCAAGCCTCCCGCGGTAAAGCTCAGGATAGGAATCGAAAAAGTAGGCTCTCTCCGGCCTGGGCCCGATCAGGGACATACTGCCGGTCAGGATATTCCAGAACTGGGGCAGTTCATCGAGGCCTGTCCTTCTCAGGAAACGGCCCAAACCGCCGATAACCCGCTGGTCGTCATCGCTTGACCAGACCGGACCTGTAGCCCACTCCGCCTCCGGCACCATGGTGCGGAACTTGTAAATCCTGAACACCACACCGTCCCGCCCCACCCTCTCCTGGGAGAGTATCACCGGCCCCGGGCTTTTTAGCTTTATAGCCAGGGCTATAATAAGAAGAAGAGGCGAAGCGGCGAGGAGGACTACCAGCGAGACCACGATATCCATTAGCCTTTTGACCATGGCCTGGAACCCGGCGATCGGTTCGGTGACAAGTTCCAGTCCCTCGGCCACACCCACAGGCCCGGATTGGACAACAAACGGCGGCTCAAGACCGGGGAGAAGCCGAAGGGCGAAACCGTTGTCGGCGAGTTTTTCTGCCAAACCCAGCCACAGCCTGGGTTTTATACCCTCGGGATCAAGAAAAATCACATCCGGCTGCCACTTCACGGCGAGTCCTTCCGCCTCCTCGAACTGTCCGCGGGCATCAGCGGAAAGGCCGAGCGTTTCCAGCGCTTTCTCCGCGCCGTTGTTTACCGTACCCTCCGCAGCCAGAGAGACTATCTCATAACGGCCGGTAAAAACGTTGCCCAATGCGGCGGCCAGAGGCGCCAGGCGGTCGGCCCGGGCCGCCAGAAGCACCCTCTCGCGGAACAGCCTTAAACCCCATGGTGTATCGAGCACGAGCTGAACGGCAAATCTCCAGGCCAGGCCGTAAAATAAAGCCAGCACACCAAAGCTCAGGAAAACAATGCGGCTGAACGCATACTCCTGGAAGTAAAAAGGAAGCACATTGGCCAAGACGAATAAAATGAATGCGGACTTGAAAAGGCTCAGTACCGAGGGCACCCGCTCGCGGCCTATTCCGAAAGCCCAGAGCACCGGCAAATAAAGGACAGACAAAAGGACGGCATAGAACAGGTAGGAAAAGCTGTTGAAAAATGGCGGGATGGGATAAAATGATCCATAGCGCAGAATGATAGCCGTGAAAAAGGCGGCCTCCGCGGCCGCCATGTCGAGAGCCAGGTAAATGCGGCCCAGCCACTTTCTTTCCTTTTTCACCACTCGCTCTCTCTCCTCTTCTCAGATACGGCCGGACAGCTCCTGCAGCTTGAGCCACCACACCATCCACACAGCTTCCAGCACTATGCGCCGGTCCATTTTGGAAGTCCCCGAATGGCGATCCACGAAAATAATCGGGATTTCCTTGATCCGGAAACCTTTACGCCAGACCTTGAAATTCACCTCGATCTGGAAGGAATAGCCATCCGAGTCGACACGGTCCAGATCCAGAGCTTCGAGCACCCGGCGGCGGAAACATTTAAACCCTCCGGTAGGGTCTTTGATCGGCATTCCGGTTATAATCCGGGTATAGATACTCGCCCCGTAGCTCAGCAGAAGGCGGCTCATCGGCCAGTTGACCACGTTGATCCCGCCCACATAGCGCGAGCCGATAACCAGGTCGGCATCCTCGATAGCTTCAAGGAAATGCACCAGGTACCTGGGATCATGGGAAAAATCGGCATCCATCTCGAAGATAAGTTCATAATCTTGCGCGAGAGCATAGCGGAAACCATCCCGGTAAGCGCTCCCCAGGCCCATCTTCCCCGGCCTGTGCAGGGCGTGAATCCGGCTGTTTCCCGCAGCCATTTCATCGATCAGCTTCCCTGTGCCATCCGGCGAATTGTCATCCACCACCAGCACCTCGATATTCGGGCTGGCCTTGAGTACTTGTTCAATCAGAAGCCCGATATTTTCCCGCTCATTGTAGGTGGGGATAATCACCAAAGCTTTTTCCTGTTTACTCATCGATCCATCCCTTCAGGATGAGACCGGGACAATTTACCCGGCAATCCGCTGATCAGCAGCATTATCACCAGTGGAACCATTTCGGCCAGGGTAAGCCAGATCCGGGAAACGAGAGCAACAACAGTAGCCGACATCACGCCTAACGAACCCGAGAGCAATCCGGTGAAAAGAAGCTCGCGAACCCCTATGCCTCCGGGGGCGAAAACCGCCAGAAACCCGATAATATATCCCACCGCATAAATACCTATAGAATCAAACAAACTAAGTTTCGCCTCCGGAACAACGGATAAGATAAAGTAATGGAAACAAAGCCCGTAGACAAGCCATACCACCAGGTTAAGCGTAAAAAAAAGCAGAAGATCCCGGAGGCGTAAAGGACGAGATGCAAGAGGCTTGCCGGTCAACGAGGAAATCCAGGCTAAAAGGCGGTTCAAAAAAGGAGGATAGAGGAAAGCCAGGACAACCGGCAGGCCAAGCCTGGCCCAGGCCAAAAGCGAGGCGTATTTCCCGGCCAGATCTGCGGGTAAAAAAACAAGACCCAGGGCCGCTCCGGACAATAGACAAATCACCTGACCGAGAACACTGGAAAAAGCGGCTTCCATAGCCGGGACACCATCCATTCTGGCCAGCACCGCCATCCCGGCAATCTGCCACATCTTTCCCGGCAGATAACGCCCCAGATTGGAGACAAACCAGATATAAACCGCCCGGTAAGGCCGGAGGCTAGTTCCGCTGAGCGAATAAACAACCAGTCGCCAGACCTGCGAGTTGGCCGCAAAAGTGAGAGACATAACCAGAAGTGAGGCCGTAAACGGGAACCAGCGGAAATCCCATTGCTGACTGCTGAGGGTCTGCCAGTTCAGGATCAGGTTCTTATAAACCAGGTAATAGACCAGAATAAAAAGAACTGCAAGCTGTCCCAATCGTATTGCCGCTTTTCGCATCTTCAATTTTTACCAGCCCTTTCTATATAAAGTCAATCCCACGGAAACAGCTAAAACGACCAGCGCGAGAATACTCAACCGCCTGCCCCAGATAAAGGGCCGCGAAACATATTTCATAGTTACCTTATGTTTGCCCTGATCGAGAAACACGGCGCGCATGGCCAGATTGGCCCGGTAAATCCTGGCCGGAGCACCATCAACATCCGCCTTCCAGGATGGATGATAAGACTCGGCGGCATAAAGAAGGACCGGCCGGTCGCATTCCACGCTCAACTCCAGGGCATCATTGGAATAGCGGTCGATATTCACTATCCCTTGCGGCTGAGCGCCATCGAGGCGCGACTTGTCGAACTCCGGGTCCTCGGAGAGGATCATAGTCGAGAGATAATCGAAAGAGGGGTCGTTGAACCGCTCGACAAACTTCTTATCATCCGTGTTGATCTCGAATTTTGTAAACAGCCTGAACCTGGGCCAGGCATTGGCGTTTTCGTAAAGCACTTTTTTAGGCAGGTCAGAGCCTGCCGAATACTTAAGCTCCATCACTTTCTTAAAAAACGGGAAAGATCTTTCATAAAGGGGCTGGAACTCTCCGGGTTTTAACTGAACGCTGCCCAGATTAATTGCACTGTTGCGGTAGATGATATAAACATACCGTGTATTCAGCATATCCCAGAGCCTGGGGGAGCGTACCAGGTTGTTGAACAGGTGCGTGCCCATCAGCTCTTCATACCATTTCAGGCGCAGGGGCATGCTGGCGTTGATCGTGGGGATATCGAAATAAAGGAGACTGTTGTCCCAGTAATCCGAACTTCCCGGCCAGGGCCAGAAAAACACCCGGTAAGGCTGAGTATCTTTCTGCAATTGTTCGACCATTTGATCCCTGGAATAATATTGGGAGAAGTCGACTACGTTGAGCCAGATCCTGTCCATGCGCATGAGGTCTGTGAAAGCTATGACAGCCAGAAAAGCGGTGAAAAGGGCCAAAGGGAGTTTCCCTTTAAGCCAGGCCCAGGCCAGGCCCAGGATAATCGCGGCAACGAGAACGCTGACCAGAGCAGAGCGGATTATAGAAGGATAATACTGGACAAGTATGGGCTGGCGGACCTGGCCGATTCTTTCCGGCAAAAGGCTGCTGAAAAATGACGGCAGGGCGCTTTTACCTGCTCCCAGGATAAAAAATAGGACCAGGACAAATCCTGCGCACCAGGCGAGGACCTTGAATCCTCTGGCCGGACTGTTCTTATCGTCATCTCCTTTATCGCCCTTGCCGGCAATCAGGTAATCTAAGCCGTAACCGGCCAGGGTGATAATGCTGAAAGCAGCCACGAAAAACATCATATTCGGGCCCCGGAAATCTTTCACTCTGGGGAGGAGGTAATAAGGCAATTTGAAAAACGGGGTAAACCCGCCGAAATTGTAAATCAGAGCGACGAACCCCAGCGCGGCGAAAAACCAGGTATGGCGGTTCCTGCGGCAGGCCAAAGCTATCGCGGCGAAAAAGAGCGGCAGAAGGCCCATGTATTCGGAATGGCTCTTGAAATCCGCAGCGCTCCAGTAAGCTTCAGGCTCCCCGCTGAAACCGGGGACCACCAGGCCCAATGTTTCCACAGGATGCATGGAAAACTGGGTGGCGTACTCATAACCCTCATGGCCCAGACCCAAGCCGCTCTGGCGGTGCGACAGTTTCTGGTCGGCAAGAAGCGGTACAAACTGGATCGCCGGCAGGGAAATAGCCAGAACAAATCCGAGAGTGTATCCTATTCCAAGGCGGAATATGGCAGACAGGGGGGTTTTATCCCGATAGAGATAAAAAAGGCGGAAAATGAAATAAGCGGTGAGAGCCAGGGAACTGAAATACATCATCAGCACCTGAGGAGATAGGATCTGCAAAGCCACAGCCGCGCCCATGAGCAGGAAATAAATCATTTTACGCTTTTTCAATGCTCTTTCGAGGAGGAAAAAGACCAGGGGGGTGAGAAGGATCACGAACATGCGTCCGTCATGCCCGCCCTGTAAGGTCGAGGCCACCCAGCCGGTGAAGCAGTAAGCCAGGCCCGAGAGACCGGCCGCGGGCTTGGAAAGCCCCAATTCCCTGATCCAGAGATAGGTAAACATTCCTCCGACAAAGATCATGATGATGAACGAATAACCGATTGCCCGATGGATAGGCATAAGATAATAGAGCAGGGTGGTAGGGAAAAACAGCGGGCCGGGCAGGAATCCCAGGTAAGGTATCCCGCAGTAGCTCAAGGGATTCCAGAGCGGAAGGCCCTGTCCCGAGCGCACGGCATCCACGGCTATTTTCCTGGTCTGGAGGCCCTGGGTGATCATGTCCGTGCCGCCGAGCATGCTGCCCGGCTGGAAAAGAAAAGCCCGGAAATAATAGGCCAACCCCAGAGCCAGAAAAGCAGCGAAAGCCAGCTCGAAGCGGTAAGGCTTATCAAGCCAGACTGACAGTTTACCGGCGCGGGGCTCCTTTACTTCTGTCGGCGGAGTTTTTTTCTTTTTTTCAGCCATGATCTACCTCGAAAGCTGTTGAAAGTACCACAGGGAACGAAAAATATTTTACATTTATATTACTGTGTGCATGATGCAGAATTGAATATTCACCAAAGTTTAGAAAGTACGAATGATTTACCAAGGATCAGATTCTATAATTGTTAAACCAGAGGCTGTAAAAAGCCCTGAAGCCTTAAGATTCTCTTTTTGGAGCGTGTAGAAGACAAGTAATTTCCATTGCCCTTTTGGTATATGTACAACGGCAGGCAGGCCTTTGCGCGGTATTTTGCGCGAGGCGCCCTAGGCGAAGCGGAGAAAAAGACTCAAGAGCCAGGATTAACCTTTGGTTCTTTCAGTTATGAAAGAATTGGTTTTGCTTCTTTTGCCACCAAAAGAAGTTAAAAATTTATCTTTACGGATAAATGCAAACAATTTTATACCCTGAGTAATAAACGGAGCATCGCCGGATTATTTTACCCATCCAGCGGCCAACTCCGCGTAAAGCTCGATCCAGCGGCTGATTATCCTGTCCCAGTTGAAATACTCTCTGACAAAACGGAAACCCTCCTCGCCTAGCCGCCTGGCTAACTCCTCATCCGTAAGCACCCGCGTAATTGCCGCGGCAAGGGCCGGGCTGTCTTTTTCCGGCACGAGTAGACCGGTTTTTTCGTGATTGATCACATCCACTATCCCGCCCAGGGCGCTGGCTACCACGGGTTTCCGGAAACTGAGCGCCTCGATCAGCACCACTCCCAGCCCCTCGGTATTGCCCTCGGAATCGACAACGGCCGGCAGGACAAAGCAGTCGCAAGCCGAATAGTATTTATTAAGCTTATCCGAGGAAATTTTCCCAGTGAAATTTACTTTCCCCGCGAGGTCGAGTTCCCGGGCCAGAGTATGCAGAGCTTCCTCTTCAGGCCCGCTGCCGACTATATCGAGTTCAACTGGAAAAGGACAGTCGATCTCTTTCAAAGCCCTGATAAGCCAGGGAACCCCTTTTCGTTCCACCAGCCGTCCCACAAAAAGGACTTTTCGCCTGCGCCGGGGGTCTTTTTCTGCCTGCCATTGCCCGACCGGCTCCGGGACCGGTGAACCATAAGGCATCACTTCCACGCGGGCCTTCTGCGAAATACGCTCTATGGCAGTCCTGGTATGGGAACTATTCGCTATCACCAGGGCGCTTCTCGCGATCACCCAGCGCAGGAAGGGGATAAAAAAAGGCATCTTCCTCGCCACCCAGCTCAGCTCCACCCCGTGGAACTGGTTGATTACCGGGGAACATGCCCACCGGCCGGCGAAATAGCCGAATATCCCGTGGGGAAAGGGCCAGTGGACATGGATTATATCGAATTTCTCCCTCCGGCAGAGTTTCCGCAAGCCCAGTGTACCGAAAATGAGGTAAGGAATGACCAGCAGGGCGAAAAGCTTGTTGCGCCTGATCTGGTCCGGCACGGTCTCATCATGGGAAAGAATTTCCCAGCGGCGGAAAAAGTAGCGGAACCGCTTAACCGGGATGCCCTGGTACAAATGGTCGCCTAAGCCCCGATACGAGGGTACGTAGACTGTCACCTCAACTCCCCGCTCCCTGAGGCGCTTGATTGTCTCGATCATCCAGGGATTGAATATTTCTTTTTCGTGTCGGGGAAACAAGGTAAGGATAAATAATACCTTCATTATAAGGTCTGCCACTCACGCTTTCTGCGTTTTCAGAAGTTCCAGGTCGGCATCCACCATTTCCCGAACCAGCTCGTCGAAAGTATAGTGGTAAGACCAGTCGAGAACTTCCCTGGCTTTACCGGCATCGCCAACCAGGAGGTCGACCTCCGCAGGGCGGAGGAACTTGGGATCGACCACCACATAGTCGCGGTAATTAAGCCCGACATGGATGAAAGCTTTCTCGACAAACTCCCTTACCGAGTGGCTCTGGCCGGTGGCGATTACATAGTCCCCGGGTTTTTCCTGCTGCAGCATGAGCCACATGGCTTTGATATATTCCCTGGCGTGCCCCCAGTCCCTTTTTGCGTCCAGGGTACCCAGATGGACCTCTTTGGCCAGCCCCAGTTTTATCTTAGCCACGTGGTGGGTTATCTTGCGGGTAACAAACTCGTAACCACGGCGCGGGGATTCGTGGTTGAAAAGAATTCCCGTAGAAGCATGAAGGCTGTAAGCTTCGCGGTAATTCCTGGTCAGCTCGAAACCTACCACCTTGGTTATTCCGTAAGGGGAACGAGGGTAAAATGGCGTGGACTCATTCTGCGGGGTCTGCCTGGCCTTGCCGAACATTTCGCTCGAGCCGGCGAAATAGAAACGGCAGTGAGGGGCCAGTTCCTTGACACTGGAGAGCATATAATGGGTGCCGTTTATGTTAGTATTGAATGTCGAGAACTCATCCTCGAAAGAATAGGAGACAAAGCTCTGGGCTGCCAGATGATAGCATTCGTCCGGCTTGACTTTCCCGACTATCTTGAACAGGCTGGGGTAACTTTCCAGGGAGCCGCAGTGGAGCTCGATATCGTTGAGCAGGTGCCTGATCCTCCACATCCGGTGATCCGGGTCCTCGAGCGCCACTCTGCGGACTATGCCGTGGACTTCGTAGCCTTTCTCCAGAAGAAATTCCACCAGGTAAGAGCCATCCTGGCCGGTGATGCCGCTGATCAAAGCTTTCCTCATGTCACGATTCCTTCAGCAAAATTAGGGGAGGATAAAAATCCCCCCGGGAAATTTATTAGGCAACTAATCCGATTAATTCATAAATTTTAACATCAATAATCTTTTTCTTAACTAAAGGTAATTTGCCATAATCGGCGAAGAATTCAGAAGACAGAAGACAGAATAATAAATATAGAATACAGAATTCAGAAAAATGAAAAACTTTCCTCACTTTTTTCCGGTAAGCTCCCTGTAGAGAAAGACCCAGCGGTCAGTGATACGCTCCCAGTCGAAATAGCTTTGCACGAACTTATAGCCATCCTCCGCCAGATGCCCGGCCAGGGCTTTATCAGTGAGCACTCTCATTATAGCTGCGGCCAGACTCAGGGAATCTTTTTCCGGGACGAGAAGCCCAGTCTTCTCATGCTGCACTATATCCACGATTCCCCCCAAATCGCTGGCTATCACGGGCCTCCTGTAACTCAATGCCTCGATCAGCACCACGCCGAGTCCTTCGGTATCGCCCTTGGAATCGACAATGGCCGGCAGGACAAAACAGTCGCAGGCCGAATAGTACCTTTTCAGCTCCTCGGTGCTGACTTTCCCGCGCAGGTGAACCCTGCCGGAAAGACCCGACTGCTCTGCCAGAGCCTTCAGGTTCTCTTCCAGCGGCCCGGTACCCACGATATCGAGCTCCACCGGCCAGGGACAACTGATCTCTTTCATGGCCCGCACCAGATACTCCACTCCTTTGCGCTCGACCAGACGTCCGACAAAAAGAACCCGTCTGGTGCGAGCGGGATCCTGCGCTTCGCGCTCGCTCTCGACCATCGGTGGTACCGGGGAACCGAAAGGCACTATTTCGACCCGGGAGCCAGGGGCGATTATCTCTATCTCTTTCCTGGTATGGGAGCTTATTGCCACCACAAGGTCGCTGTGTTTTATGATCCAGCGCAAAAAGGGGATGAAAACCGGCATCTTACTGCGCACCCAGCGCAGCTCGACCCCGTAGAACTGGCTCAGCACCGGGGCATGTGACCAGCGCCCGGCGAAATAGCCGAATATTCCCAGGGGGAACGGCCAGTGCACATGGATCACATCGAAACTCTCCCGCTGGAGAAGCCTCTTCAATCCCAGCACTCCGAAAACAATGTAAGGAGCCACGAGCAAGAGGTAAAGCTTGTTCTGGCGTATTTGTTCAGGGATGGAATTGTCATGCGAAAGAAGCTCGAGGCTCTTGAAAAAATACCGGAACCGTCTCACCGGTATACCGCCTAGTTCATGGTCGACTGTACCGCGGCAGGAGCAGGAATAAACCACTACCTCGATTCCCCTGGCCCTCAGCCGCTCGATAGTCTCGATCATCCATGGAGTAATGACATCCTTTTCATCGCGCGGGAAAGAGGTGACTATATAGAGAACCTTCATCGCACGACCTCCAGTACTCCGGTAAAAGGCTCTCCGGTGCGGAAAACCATCTTAAAACGCTCCGGCGCCTTCTGGATGGCCGGGACCAGATAGCGGTATGTCGTGCCGCTCACCGCATCGATAATAACATAATCGGTTTTGGTTATCTGGGCGAGAACCGAGTCGGCATTGGCAGTGAACGGATAGCCATCGACCCTGCGGCCCGTATAAAGGTAGAAAAGGCCGGGCTTGCGCACTGTCACCACGCATGTCTGAGGAGTGTTCTCTTTCACCCAGTCCGCTGCTTCGAAAAAATTCCGCCAGGCAGTCGGATATCCAGAGTAGCGGTCGCCGTGGAAATAATGTCCGAGCATGGCCAGGTTGTCCGGCGCGCGCCAGAGCTGCGTACCCAATCCTGAGAGAGCGGCCAGGCAGGCAGCCGAGGCCACCCAAATCCCGGCTGCGGCCATATCCGGCAATAAAGGCCGCATGATAAGAGCGACTCCTTCGGCCAGGTAAAATAAAATAAGGGGCACGAGAGGCATGATAAAACGGACATCGCTCCAGACCTCAGGCCACAAAAGAACCAATCCCAGGAAAACCAGCGTGTATATCTCGAGAAATGAGTAGCCGCGGACCAACCTTACAGCCAGCCCGGCCACGAGAAGCACAGTCGCCGCAATGGAAAACACCTTCACCGCCGTTCCCTCCCGGTCCAAAACTTCGGAGCCCAGGATAACTCTGGCCATTTCCGAACCTGAATAAATCTTCAAATTAGTGAGCAAGCGCTTTGCCAGGTCGGCCATCGTGACAGCGCCTTCCTCAGGCGCATAGGGATTTTTTATGAACAGTGCCTGCACGTAATTGCTGCTTGCCCCGCTCGCCAGGCGGTTTCTGATAATCCAGGGGGAGAGGAGTAAAACCATGCTGAGAATGAAAAAGGCCAAAGTGCGCCAGCGTTTGCGCATTGCGAAATAGAGGAATCCGGCTGCTGGAAAGGCGATTCCCGCGGAACGGATATGCACCGTGAAAGCCATGGCCAGTACGGAAAACCAGAACTTCCTGCCCAAACGGCCTTTTTCCTCAGCTTCCCAAGCTATTAAATAGTAAAGGGCGAGCAGGCTGAAAAAAAGGAAGGGCATTTCCGAAAGTTCCCAATGGGAGTACTCGACAATTACCGGGTTCGCCGCAGCAGCCAGGGAGAGAAACGCCCAGGCTGGAGGGGAAACGATTCGTTCGACAAGCCGCGAGAAAAGGGCCACACTGCCCAGACTCAAGATAAGCGAGAGAAGCTTGAGCACGATCAGGTTGCGGCCTGCCAGAGCCACAAGCGGCGCAAGGAGCAAGGGATAGCCGAAGGGGTACTGGGTATGCGGCTTCGGCTCGCCGGGGCTGATCGTGTCTGAAAAACCGTCACCAGCGCGCAGGATGCTTTCGGCGAGAATTATATACAGGGCATTATCCCCGCCGGTATGCGGCTTCGGATCGAAAAGAACCAGGCACAGAAACAGGTTCAGGAGCAGGGATAGCGCATAAATGTGGCGGCGGTATTTCCTGACTGTCTGATTCAGATTTCCGTACCGTGATACTGGCTGTGGTGCAACTGCACTGGTAAGCTTCTTCCGGGACCGTCTGGCCAAAAGCACTCCTAGGTGATTGGTCTCTGTTCACCCGGCGGCCATGAGGCGGCCGCTCAGTCGAAGAAACGGAAGCGGATGATATGATAGAAAGCGCCTATTGCGTCCGTCCAGCCGATCTTTTTACCTTCGCTGTAATCACGGCCGGCATAGGAGATGGGGGTCTCGTAGATACGGCAATGCATCCTGGCCACTTTGGCCGTCACCTCCGGCTCAAAGCCGAACCTGTTGGAGCGGAGGTTTATCTTTTTGATTATTTCGGCTTTGAACATCTTGTAACAGACCTCCATGTCCGTAAGATTCAGGTTGGTGAACATGTTCGAGAACAGGGTGAGGATACGGTTGCCTAGATAATGCCAGAAGAGATGGACCCTGGTGGTGCTGCCCCCGAAACGGGTGCCGTAAACCACATCCGCCCTACCGTCAAGAATCGGCTCCAGCATCTTGTGGTATTCTTCAGGATTATATTCCAGGTCAGCGTCCTGAATGACTATCACCTCCCCGGCGGCCTCCTGGATACCCCGCCGCACTGCGGCTCCTTTACCCATATTCTTTTCCTGATAAAACACCCGTATTCGCGGATCATTGATTTTCTGCAGAAACTCCCGGGTGCCATCAATGGAACAGTCGTCGACAATCACCATTTCCTTGTCCAAATCGACCGCCATGACTCTTTTGATTATCTCTTCGATTGTCTTAATCTCGTTATACACCGGCATTACAACGGAAAGCTTCATCTTCTCATCCTTCATTTCAGTATACTCGCTGTTGGTTGTTCAGTTTAAAATAGCCCGGCTATTAAAGCAAGGGAAAAAGCCTCCCGCCACTTACCTGGCTATAAGAAAACCAGGCAATCGGGTTGACCTAGAACTTTTTGACTGAGGGAATAAACGATAAAAAGGCGGCAAACACTGCCTGGACAGCTAAAAAAGAAGGAAACTGTTGCGGTTCTCCTCCCGCAGCCAGGCTCTAAAAGCTCCGCGGGAGTCTGCATAATCATTTCTTATTCTTTTCTATCCGCTCGAGGCGCTCGAAGAGCTGCCCCAACAGCTCAGTCAGAAAACCGAGAGTGAAAAGCAGTACTCCGGACAATACAAAAAGAGTGACCAGGTAAAGGAGCGGCCGGTAACCCTGATAGAGGACAAAACGGTAATAGAGAGCGATCAGGCCGGTGATAAAACCGAGAGTAAACAGCACTATTCCTCCGGTCCCGAACACGGTCATGGGTTTTTTTCCCAGGCTGATCAGGAACTTGACACTCAAAAGGTCGAGAAGGCCCACGATCACACGCCAGAAACCGGTATATTTCGACTTCCCGTGCTTTCTGGGCATAAGTTCCACATCTATCTCGCCCACCCGGTAGCCGCGGTCATAAGCCAGCACTACGAAGAATCTGTGCCAGTCGTGGCGCAGGTGCACGGCATCGAGAATTTCTCGCCGGTAAGCTTTCATGGAGTTGAGGTCGTGCACCGGCACATCGAAAAGGAGACGGGAGAGGAAATTGTAAGTGCTGGAGACAAATCGTTTAACGTACCTGCCTACTTTCCGTCCGCAAACAATATCGTAGCTGCCCTCATTCATTTTATCAAGGAAGCGTGGAATTTCCCCTGCCGAGTGCTGCATATCGGCATCGTAGAGCACCACTATATCAGCCTCGGCAGCGGCGTTCCCGGTGACCATGGCTTCTGTCTTGCCGAAATTCCTTCTGTGACGCAGGACTTTAAGCCTCTTTTCTTTCTCTGCGATCCGCTCAGCCGCTTCATACGTACCGTCTGTGGACCCATCATCCACCAGCACAATTTCCCCGGCCAGCTCGTGCCTTTCGAACATGGAAATTAAAGATTCCACCAGTTCGGGGATATTCTCTATTTCGTTATAAGCTGGAACGAGGACAGAAACCTGAGGCTTGGGGATCGAGTTCTTCATGTTTTCCTCTTGCGGCGATACTATTCGAAATTATCCATGTTGTTGATAGATTTCCGATAATGCCCGGCAAAATTTTATTGCGCCTGGATCACTTTCACCCGGGCCAGAGCTATAGAGGCAAGAAGGATCCGGCCATTCGGCGCTCGCATCTCGCTTTGGCCCTCCGGACAGCGGAAAACAAGCTCCAGCTCGCCCTTTGCCGGAAGCTCGAAAGGCCCGAGCAAGACCTCCTGCGGCCTTGTTTCGAGGGCTGCCCGGCAGGCAGGATTACCTCCAGATTCAACCTCGAGGGCCTTGGGTTTCATAAAAGCTACGGCCATAAGCGAAAGATTCACTTTCTGTGGCGTGTCCAGCAGGTTTCGTAAGACTACCTTACCTTTCTCATGCATCACCCTCCAGCCCCAGAGGTCTTTTCCCGCCCCCATGACTACAGAAGGCTCGAACTCATACTCCCCAGCCTCTGTCTCTGTTTCCAGATAATTATAATAAGGCCGGGTGGCGAAAGAAAGCAAAACCGAGGCCGGCCGGGCAGTCACCCTGTAGAGGACATCCTTGCCGAACTCCTGAACCAGTTCCAGGCCCTCGACTCGCGAAAGATCGGCCTCGGGAAGCGACTGGACCTCGGTTCCTGTCAGGTCATGGAAAGCGACATAATCCACCCCGAAATACTTGAGAGAGGAGACATTGTTCGGATCGTAGAGAGCGCCGGGATAATCCAGGTCCCGCCAGAGCGGCAGGTACTCCGGAGGGATTGTAGTTGTGTCTAAGTGGCGGTTGAAAAGCTTCTTCTGGTGAATAGTCTGGAAATAAAGATATGAACTCAGAGCGTTGCCTGTCGAAGCGACCGGAGGGTATTCGAAAACTGTCACCTCCTCCTTGATGCCGGCAAGATAAGCATACAGCGGAGGGGCCTCATCCGGCCGTGTGGCTACTTTGGTTGTTCCGGCCGGGTGAAGAAACTCGACAGCCATGATAATCAAGGCCAGGGAGATGGCCCAGGACCAGCGGGCCTGGAAGCGCCGCAGAAGCTCCACCATGCCATAACCGGCAAGAGCAGCCACTGATAGCTCGGCGAAAATCGCATAGCGGCTGATCACCCTGATAAACGGCGCAATTTTGTGCAAGGCCAGCGACGGCAGCGGAAGGTTCACTGCTCCGAGACTCAGATACGGTCCGAGGGTAAACGAGATCGCCGCCAGGCCGAGAATCGCCAGAAACCAGGCGCGCCAGTCCCTCCTGGCGGCGCGCCAGCCCCAGAGGGCAAGAAGAAGCGGAACCCAGCCGACATAGGCCGTTGATTCGATCACATTGCGGCGGATAGGCACCACCTTGCCGGTCAGCTTACCAAACCAGGGATGGTCCACGCCGGGCAATAGATAGTTGGCCCAGCTCAGCTTGAACCGCTCCTGCCAGTGAATGGGCCGCACAAGCTGGCCGGCCATCGGCCCAAGATAAATCTCGTACACCAGAATCCCGCCGGCAACGAGCAAGACTATACAGGCCGCGGCAATGATCCACCTGACCGTACTCACCCCGGCCCAGGCTCCCTTGACTTTACGGCTAGTCTTAAAATCATAAAAGAAGTGGTTTATGAACTGAACCGCCAGGTAAGAACAACCGGCAAGAGGGATAAACAGATAATAATAAATGGAACAGTAGAGGTGGAAAAAGAGGAGCGCCAGTATAAGAAGGCCGAGGCTGCGCAGATCGCGGCGGGTGTCCAGGACGAGGAGAGCCCAGAGAACGAGCGGCAAGGGCCAGGTGGCCGCGAGATCCATGTGCACCACAGCATGGGCATAGGCGTAAGGGCAGAAAGCAAAGGCCAGACCTGCAAACACCGCCGCCATCCGTCGGCCGGTAAGCTCAAGTGCGAGAAGGTAAGTGAAAAATCCGGCCAGGATGAAATTCCCCAGTGCATAGAGGTTGAACGAGGCCACCGGGCCGAATAAAGCAGTGAAAGGAACCATCACCAGCAGGTACTTGTGGAAAGCCAGCACGGAATAGTAGAAACCGGCATAAGGCCCGGCAAGCATGCCGATAACGAACGGATTAGATCCCTGTTTGAGCAGAGTGAACTGCGTAATCCACAGCTCCCAGATTCCAGAGAAAACATCCCCGTAATAGTTCGAGAACCGGCCCAGAATCCGGCCGCCCAGAGCGAAAATAAGCGGCCAGGTGTAAAGTATCGCCGCTAAAGCCATAATCGCCAGCACAGTCCGGAAATTGATCTTACTTTCCAAACGGATAATTTCTTTTTCTCTCGACTGAGCAGCAGTTTTGACCTCAGCCTGTTCCCGGCCTGTTTTCATCCTCCGGTGTCTGGACAAAATCTCACTCCTCAATACTTGGTTTAACTTACAGTGTGCAAAAGCAGAAGACAGAATCCAGAGTAAAAACAATAAATTCCAATAATTTCTGCCTTCTGACTCCTGTCTCCTAATCAACATACTGTTCAAAAAGCCTGCCCCATTTACTAGAACGCCATTGTTTCACATAGCGCTTCCCTTTGGTCGGATACCAGAGGCAGTCGTGGTAAAAAGCCGAGCCGAAAACGAAAATGTAGACCAGCGGAGTATGGAAAAGCAGGCGCTGGAAAACTTTGAGCCGGCTGAACCAGAAAAGGTCGCCAATCCGCGAGGCCATATTGTCGCCGACAGTGAAATTGAGGTTCACGCCCGTTATATCCTGACCGACAACCTCTATCTGGCGCGGGTCACCCACTCCCAGACCTTCTTCGTGGGCCAGGCGGATATAGTCGAGCTGGAGGGGATCGAAACCCATGAGGCGGCTCGAAACAGCATCCAGGGCCACGCAGTCCGTTGAGGCCAGGATAAGATCAGCCTCCACCGGGATCATGGTTCGCGGCCCGGGCCCGCTGCCGCAGGTGGTGCCATCGGCAAAGGCGAAAATCCCGGTGTGGATCTCTTTCTGGATGCGCAGGAGATCGACCAGGGTTTCGTGGATCACACTGTGGGTATAATGCCTCTTGCGGTTCAAAAGCCCGCCGAAAGCATTTTTCATCGCCCCGGTAGTCATGGTGTAAATATGTGTCTTCACTGTAGGCAGATGGACAATGTTGGTGCCGATAAACTCCCGCGGTATCCTGATTCCCTCGGGATAAATCTTATCCAGGACAAGCATTTTGCCCTTGGGATGGTAGATATCCCAATGCACATCCCCTTTGCGGAAATTATATAGCACCGGGATATCGTATCGCTGGAATACGCCGGTAAAACGGTTCAGCCTTTCCCCTTTGAAAGAATTGGTCACCACGGTATCGTTCTGCACGGCAACCAGCTCTCTGAATCCCCTGCTCTGAAGAGCACGCACCGCGCCCTCGAGTTGCCAGGGAGTAGTGTTGGCGCCGGGGAACAGGAAATGCCAGGAGATATTGTCCTTGATTATGGTCCTGGCATCCGGATTAAGCGCACTGGCAAGACCCGCCATTTCGGCGAGCCTCTCGTAATCCTCGAGCACCCGTGAGGGTTCCGTTTTCAGTACTGCAACTTTTGCTTTTTCCATCCACCCGCTCCCAGCGGCCCGAACTTAAAGCGGCCGCTATTCGATTCATTCTTATTTCGAGCTGAAAGCATTACTGATAAAGAACCGCCGCTACCGCCGCCAGCCAGCAAAACACCGCGCCTATGAGCCATTTATCCGAAAGAAGCACCTGGGCCGGATCTCCTCCCCCGCTTTTCCGGTGCATCAGGTAAAGGTAGCGGAATATGCCGTACATGACAAACGGCACGGAATAAAGAAGGTTGCGGCTGCCCACGTGGGCCACTGTGTCCGGGCTTAAGGTATAGAGAGTATAGCAAATCAGGGTGCTTGGGGTGACCACTGAGATCATCTGGTCGAGAAAATAAGGGTGATAGTGAACCAGCACATCGCGGTATGCAGGCGCCTGGTTGTCAAGCAGCAACAGCTCGTGGCGCCGCTTGCCGAAACCGAGAAAAAGGCTCAGAAGAAAAGTACAGATCAGAATCCAGGGGCTTGTCTCCACAGCGATCACCGCTGTGCCGGCAAGGACTCGCAGCACGAAGCCCAGAGCGATCGACATGACGTCGATGATCACCAGTTGTTTCAATTTGAGGCTGTAAAGAAGGTTCAAAACCAGATAGATCGAGCATATCACTGTAAACCGGCCGCCCAGGTGAGTGGCCCAAAGACCGGAAGCAATAATGAAAATCGCCGCGGCCAGGATACAATCCCGAGGCCTGAGCAAGCCTGAAGCTACAGGACGATCTTTCTTGAGCGGGTGTTTCCTGTCCTGCTCCCGGTCCAGGACATCATTGATTAAATAAACCGCGGAGGAAAGGAGGCAAAAAGCCAGGAAAGCCTGGGTGGAAAGCCAAACGAGATGACTTACCGCAGCTTTCTCGGCGAAAATGAGACCGGCGAAAATGAAAAGGTTCTTGAGCCACTGCGCCGGCCGCATGGACTTAAAAAGAAAGATGAGCATCCACAGCTCCTATTGCTTCCAGTCCTGGCGATCCATGGCCTTCCTGATGAACAAGGCCTGGATCGTACCCAGAGCATAAACCCAGAGCGTTATCCAGCAGGCCACCGGATGGAAAAACCAGGCCCGGTCGTGTTTCCGCCGGAAACCCCGTACCGCCTGAAAAAGGAGGGGAAATACAGTCAGACAGCAGAACACAAAGCGAAGAAGACCCGCAGCCGGGCTTCTCTTCCAGGGATACCGTCGCATGCCGTGGCTTGAATAATAAGTGTAATCCCTGATCCTCCGCCTCTGCTTGCGCACAAAAGTGGCCACATCCGGGCAATAAAGATGAACTATGCCCACCTTGACCTTGGCGAAACGGTCGTAGCCCTGGCAGACCAGGTCATAAACCGTATCTATATCTGCAAGATAAGGCTGCCAATGGGTATTGCGCAAGGCATTCGAGCGCACGAGAAATCCGTTGGCACCGAGAGTGGGAATAGCCCGAGGTTCGAGCCTGACCAGGAGATAATCCCCCCGGTCTTCGCTTTCGAC
>Ga0315277_10001168_pt1 | contig 38771 bp, 29 predicted proteins | sample YL17G05_15_MG_FD_203695 | JGI IMG/M metagenome (GOLD analysis project Ga0315277, IMG submission 203695) | Sediment microbial communities from Yellowstone Lake, YNP, Wyoming, USA - YL17G05_15 | ecosystem: Environmental > Aquatic > Freshwater > Lake > Sediment | place: USA: Wyoming | collected...
ATCTATTGATGTGCGCGGTACCCCTGGAAGCCGCATATCACGGCATACGCCGCAACCGCTACGCGGTTGATAGATATGCGCTACCCATTCAAACCCACTTTTTCAACAGGCCCTGGAAGCCCGCGCTCCAAAGCAATTCTCATTTGTTTGTTTCAAGCCCCTCCCCAATCTCGACATTTTTCACTTCCGCATCTACCTTACCGCGTTTCAATTTAACCGACATCTCGTCACCGGCGGTGACCGACTTTGAATCGGTAAGCACCTTACCGTCCGGGCCGTAGGCTATCGCATATCCCCGCTCAAGCACTGCACGCGGGTCGAGGGCCATTATGCGTGATACAGCCCCCTTTATTTCCGAACGCATGTGCCTTATATCCGCGGCAAGCGCCCTCGAAGCCCTCGCGATGATTTCATCCAACCGTTGCCGTGCCTGCGCGATTTTATCAAGCGGCTTGAACTGGCTAAGGCGCCCCATGAGATTCTTCAACTCGCGCCGACATGTAACAGCCATCCGGCTTATAATCTCAGCGGTTTTACTGATGAAGCCATCCACTTCTTCCAGTAATGCATCGCGGTCCGGAAGGACCATCTGCGCGGCACCGGTGGGTGTAGGGGCGCGGAAATCGGCCACGAAGTCGCATATTGTGAAGTCAGTCTCATGGCCGATGGCGCTTACGGTAGGCTGGCTGCAAGCAGCGATATGTCGCGCCAAAGCCTCATTATTGAAACAGTTCAAATCCTCGAAACTGCCGCCGCCGCGCGCAATGATTATCATATCGATGCCGCCAATTCTCTCAAGCCTATCCATGGCGGCAATAATCGACTGGGGCGCTGTATCCCCCTGAACGAGTGCGGGCGAGATGATTATCTTGACATGCGGCGAACGTTCGCCCGATACCCGCAGCACATCGCGCACAGCCGCGCCGGATGGGCTTGTGACCAACCCCACCACCCTTGGAAACTCCGGCAACGGCTTCTTGCGCTCATCATCAAACAAGCCTTCAGCAGCCAACTTTTTCTTCAGACGTTCGAACGCAAGGTACAGTTCACCTTTGCCAGCGAGGATTAAATTCTCGACATAGAGTTGGTAGTTGCCCCCGGCTTCATACAGGCCAATACGTCCCGATGCAAGCGCGACCTCGCCATCCTTGGGCTGGTCGGTAAGCTGCTGGGCAGCCGAGCGGAACGCGACGCATTTCAAATATGCCTTTTCATCCTTGAGCCCGAAATAAATATGCCCGGCCGATGAACGGGAAAGGTTCGTTATTTCACCGCGCACAGTAATCCACGCAAGGGTCTTGTCCCCGGTGAGGAGCTGCTTGATGTGCGCGGTAAGCTGCCAGACTTCCCATATCTTCGGCTGCAATTCGCCGGTTTCCTCGTCTATGTCGAATAAGTCGCGCATATATTGAAAAGCCAAGTTCCGTTTATATCACGCCGTGATGAAAAAGAAAATGGCGATAAAAAATCCGGGGCGCTCCCGGGATTCTTTGAATCGGCCACTAAATAAATCACCCCGCCCAAGATACATCTTGGTCGGGCGGGGTGAACCGCCCATCTGGGTGGTTAACCCATCTGGGCTTTCTCCAGGCAAGGAAACCTACATGAAATTCTATACCATGCAGGAAGGTTAATATCAAGGTCTTTTAGGGAAAATATCCAATGCTTTTGATATATGATTAATAGGCTATTTTTGAGGGCAGGGATTCTGCGAGTGGCTGTGCAAAGACTACTTCAAAGAGGGGCACCGCATGCTTCAGTGCGCGTAAAACTGAGCGAGAAAGCACCATCGGCGCACACTGAAGTGTGCGGCACCCGGTATTCCTTGTGCTCTGAGGCACCTTCCCACAATAGGCGAGCACGCATAGCGGGCCTGTTGAAAAACCTTACTTAAGCCCACAGCATAAAGAAGGGTGCCACGGATAAGCGAGTCTTCGAGCTTACCCGTGTCTGTGTCAGGCTCATAGAGCCATTCACGGGCAGCCCTCGAAGACTCGGGCTGTCCGTGGCACCCGACCTGTTGTGATGCGGATTTGTATATGTACTTTTTCAACAGGCCCATGTCGCCCGCTGCAGAATGTTGTCCTTAAATGTTCCCCCAAGACTCTCGAAAAACAACATTATGGAGCTTGACACATTTATGGGCGCACCTTAATATCAAGAGGCGCAGGGACCTTTGCCATATTCTATTCCGAGGTGTAAAAATGCCGGTAGATTACGGTGACACGAAATTCATTGCCGGGCGTATGTACCGCTTGGGGGGCGAGGCCGCTTTCGAACTGCTGAATACCGCCCGATTGCTGGAAAAGGAAGGGCGTAAGCTCGTCCATCTCCAGATAGGCGAGCCCGATTTTGATACCCCTAAAAAAATACGTGAGAAAGCCAAGTGGGCCATCGACAACCACGACACGCACTACACACCATCCCCCGGTAAGCTCGAAACACGGGAAGCTGTCGCCAAGTACTACCGCGACCATCGCGGCTACGATGTCACGTGGGAGAATGTGTGCATCACGCCGGGGCTGAAACCCGCGATATTTCTCTCACTCCTCGCGGTGGTCGAGGAAGGTGACGAGGTCATCTACCCCGACCCCGGATACCCGACATACGCCTCAGTGGTCAATTTCCTCGGCGCCAAGCCGGTGCCGATGCACCTCAAGGAAGAAAAAGGGTTCCGTTTCGATGTCAACGAGCTAAAGGCGCTGGTCACAAGCAAGACACGCGGCATCATCCTCAACAGCCCTGAAAACCCCACGGGTGGAGTACTCACCAGGGAGGATAACGAGGCGATTGCCAAATTGGCGATCGACCACGACCTCTGGGTCTTCACCGATGAAATATATTGCCAGCTTGTTTATGACGGGATGAAATACTCATCCATCCGCGACATCGACGGAATGGCCGAGAGGGTGCTTTTGGCCGACGGGCACTCGAAAATTTTCGCCATGACCGGCTGGCGGCTTGGCTATGTCGTCGCGGCGAAGCATATCGCCAAGGCCCTCGGCATGCTGATGACCAACTCGGCATCGTGTGCCGGAAGCTTTATCCAGACCGCAGGCATTACAGCCCTGCTCGAAGACCAGCCGGAAATTCCTCTGATGCAGAAGGAGTTTGAGGCGCGACGCAACCTTATAGTCGATATGCTGAACGACATACCCGGTATAAAATGCCACAAACCGGCCGGGGCGTTCTACGTGTTCCCCAACATTACCTCATTCCGCAAAAAGGCCAAGGCGATCCAGGACTGGCTCCTCTTCGGCGCTTACGACGCGGGGCTCAAAGACCAGCCGGTTAACGGTGTCGCCCTGCTTGCGGGTAACGCGTTCGGGCCCTATGGCGAGGGCTATCTGCGGCTTAGCTATGCCAACAGCCGGGAGAATATCGAGAAAGCCCTTACCTTCATGAAGGAAGCGTTTAAGAGGTTGAAATAGAAGCTCCGTCTCTCTGGCGATTCGGGAGGAATATCGGAATAGGAATTGGACTCTAAAGGCTTTATTTACCTTCCTGCTCAAAGGATTTTTTCATCAATTCCTTAAGGAAATCGCTTTGTTCCTTCACATCTGATTTAGATAACCTGATGCGGTATCTCCCCCATTTTGTATAATCTATCAAGTCAAAACCTTTCTCTTGAATCTGTGATTCAATCTCCTCGGATTTTGCTAAACGTATCTCAAACCTAATTGAATTTTTCTGGGGTCTGAAAAGGATAAAGTTATTTGGTTGGCCATCTTGGGCAAGGCCTATATAGAACTTATTGTACTTAAGCTCAATTCCTGGAGCGAAGGTAAGGAGGAGTTCCAGCAACTTATCTGCAAGCGTGACCGTTTCTTTCGTAGCTCGCTTTTCCCAATAAGACCGGTCAACAATCTCCGGAGGCTCATCTTCTTCCTCGAGGCCCAGGGTCATTTGGTCAAGCACTTTAGTGCAGTCAATTGAGATTTGGTCCCCACAGCGCATGGCTTTTATCTGAATAGCAATAAGAGGGATAAAGCCATTGAAGATATTTATCACATTCAAAAAACGACTCGTTATATCTTCAGCTATAATGACTGCAACATGGTCATATTGGGGATACCTTTTGCGTTCAATATCCCAATATTCGATCGTACGGATTATGTGACTTTCATCGGTACTACCCAACTGAATTTCAATCTCATATCGCTGGTTAGTATCGGGGTCTTGAAGAAGCATATCTAAGCGACCGCTCCTCGGTTGGACTCGCTCTTTGTCCTTCAGTATAAGTTCCCCCAAACCGAGTATTGCGGGGTCTTCGGCAATTCGGTCTTGCACCCATGATTCATTAAATTCGGGATTCTTCTTAAGATCGATACGTTCGAATTTTACATATTTCAGGTTGGTCATAACTATTCCTTCATCAATAGTCTAGATAAAAATTCCCTCCAAATAAACCATCGCCGAAAATGCCTCAAGTAAATATTATGAGATTACCCTGATTGGTGTCAAGTCGAAATCTAAGAGCGACGTAACCTTTGCAGGTGGGACGGGGTTGTCGAAAAGGGCTCAGAATCTGGTAGCCCGGGGTTGGAGCCTTCCTTATGTATTAAGATAGATTCGCTCCTACCCCGGGTAGGCCGCAATTTATCTGAATAATTAAATGGATGCGGCCAACCCGGGGCTACCAAGGGGGTGACTCATTAAGAGACATGCTGATAGAGAGCTTCTTCAATAGCCCCAGCATACCGCATATCTTGATTTCCAATGCCTCCAAATGTACTAAGCCGCGAACAGTTACCGATAATATATAGGGGGGGTTGATGCCATGAAGTTGTCTATAAATCATGTGGACGACATCTGCTATTTCACCCTGGTGGGTGATATAGATTCCCTTTCCGCGGGGCTTATCAAGGAAAAAATCCAGAGCCAGGTTGAGGCCCATTGCTACAAACTAATCATTGACCTTACCCAGGTGAAATTCATGGATTCCGCCGGTCTTGGGGTCTTGGTAAGCGGCCTTAAGGTCTGCAATAAAAACGGGGGGGATTTAGTGCTCGTGGGACTAAGCGAAAATGTACGCGAGCTGTTCCGCATCACCAGGCTGGATACTGTCTTCAAGCTCTTCCCGGACCGCCAATCCGCCACAGATTCCTTCAATTTGCATAAGGGTTGAGAATATAGCGGAGTGTTTGGGTAACCCTGGATGCACCGCCATCCTGGCTGCATGCGGGCTGGTAGTCCGCGCTCCAAAAATTCAGCCGTGTTATTATTTCTACTCCCCACCGGTTATAAGCTGGTTATACCCTGAAACTGAAGACGCTCAACTGGTAATTAGGCGTGCCGTCTTGGTCTGCGAGGGTGCTGATTTCCTTACGGAGAAGCTCGCAATGCTTCTCGACAATTTTCTGAGCCTTTTCAAGGTCATCCTTGCTGAAGCGGAAATCCTCCCTGACACCCAAAGCGAACGGCTTATCATGGCGCGCTGCGGTCGTTTTGAAATCGTCCAAAAGAGCCTGGAACAGGCCGAAGAGGATTTGCTGCCCCTTAAGGTGGGGAATCTTCTGTGAATCGGCGCCTATATCACGCAGCGCCAAGCGGAAATAATCTTCCTTGATAAACCCCTTGCCCTTTTTTGTTTCGACAAGCTCAATAATGCCGGCCTTTGAAAGGACACGGAAATGGTGGTAGAGGTTATTTGACCGTACATTGAGGATCTCCGCCACCTGCCTTGGTGTGTGGGGTACTTTAAGGCACGAAGCGATGCGGATGCGTATGGGGTCATAAAGCACCTTAAGCTGTTCATCCGTCAGGTTGCCTTCTCGAATAAGGTCATGCATCTTTTCATCCCTTTCAATACAGCATTAAATTGGGGACGGTGGGGCTGTTGAAAAAGTACCTTGGACCGGGTAGCGCGTATCTATTGATGCGCGCACAGCTCTGGAAACCGCATATCACGGCATGCGCCGCAACCGCTACGCGGTTGATAGATATGCGGTACCCCTTCAACCTTACTTTTTCAACAACCCCACGGTCCTGGTATGGACAAGCTTGAAACCCGCATCCAACGCCAAGTAAATCGGGCCCGTGGCCAATTCGGTCACAGCCGGAAACAAAACACATTGAGCTGGTAATTGCATTCCCCATCCGGGTCGTGAAAATCCTTCAAGTCCCGGATGAGATCATCCTTCCGTTTCATAACGATATCGCGAGCCTCTTCCAATTTCGCCTCCGGAAGTGAGAAATCGTCCCGTACTCCCACACCCACGACCTTGTCGTATTTGCCCAACGCCTCGCTGAGGTCCTCCATCGCCGCCCGTATAAGGTTCTGCATGAATTTCATGCGGCCATACAAGGGGATCATCTGGGGTATTATCCGATAATCCGCACTCTTGAGGCGGTAGAAATTCTCCTTGATGAAGCCCTTGCCGGATTTAGTCTGGATGTGTTCAATTATACCGGCCTTCTCGAGGACCCGGAAATGATAGTAGAGGTTATTCGCCCGGACATTGATGATATCAGCGACCTGCTTGGGGGTACGGGGGGTATTAAGCAAGTGCGCTATTCTTATGCGTATTGGGTCATACAGCGCATTGAGCTGTTCTTCGGTAAGGTTGGTTGGCGATATGTTGGCGTTCATGAAAAAAAACCTTCCTTTGCCGACATTTTAAGAAGTGGGGCGATAATACTTTTAATGTGCGAAAATGTCAAGTTTCCGCCCCGGAGAAACATACTTTTAATGAGACAACCCTTAGCATCAACGGTACAATCAAAAACCCAGGAAGAATGTCCATTGGTCGTTAGTGAAGGAATCCCCGGCTTGACCTCAATAGGATTTAATGATTATCATTGCGCCGGCAACATTCAACTCGGGTTTGTACAAAAAGCGCCTGAGGTTAATCCAACCCATCGGGTTCGAAGTCCGGGTCAAGTATGTAACCGGTATTTCCACCACCCTTTAAACGCGATGCAGGCGAATTGAGTCTAATTGTTGATTTGGCTGGTTAGGTAGTTCAAACTATTGTCATTCTTCAGGAGGTCGATATGTCTGCTAAAACCTGGCCTTTGCTTTTCCTGGCCATACTTCTTTCCATCAACGGATGTGCCGGGAAATGGGTCAACCCCGGAGGTAAAATTGCAGAACCTAAGCCGCTTAGCGACGCCGCGGCAACAGCGGTATTAAACGAGTGGGCTCAATCGCTTGGCGGTATAGAGAAATCGTTTCGCGGGGAAGTGGCTTATGTGAGGGTCATCCAACCCGTCATACTGCTTTCACAGATGCGAAGGGCCGAAGTCGAGGCGGCGGGTTTCGGCCAGAAGGCACCTGATAAGGGCCGAGGTTACAATATCCAATACAGATTCGAGACCCCCTTGGACAAATGCAACTGGCTCGCGCACCTTATCGGTTACCCGTTGAGCTTCAAGCTCGATGTAGCGCCGGGGATACGTCTTGCCCTGAGCGGAACGGGGTTATCCTATGATGAGGTCGGCGCGCCGGTTCATGGCTATTTGCCTTATCCACCGGTCAATATCAAGGGATATAACCATGGAATGGCAAATACAGCTTCGGGGTTGACTGTTGATGATATAAATACGTGGAAATCCAACTTGGATACCCCTCCCCAGATTCCTCGCAATCTACCCGAAGGTGTGTCCCCACTTTATATTGCCATCGCCATCGAAGTACCGGGTGGTGATGCATGGTTTGATGATATGGATACATCATTCAGGGCTACCGATGCATTCACATTTCACATAAAAGCTTTCCGGGAGAGTCAACCGGAGAATGTTGCCTACGGCGCAGCAGCGGTCAAATATGAAGATATATTCCCCTTTCTTACAGAACTTGCAGCTAAGGTTGCATCGGTTCAAGGTTTTTACGAGCTTAGCCCTGAACAAATCGGCTGGCTGTCGCAGGAGCCGGTGATGAATATCCGCGCCTGGGGTGATTTTCTCGTCGCTTATTCCAAGAGGACATGGGAATATGTTGATGTGATGCCTGCCCATACCAAATCCGGGGAATATCTTGAGAGGATTTATGATGCATTAGACAAAGCCGACCCGGGGAATACACTTTCGCTCATGCACAAATCGCAAAGTGAGCAAGGAAAGATGAAGGATTTCGCCAAACCGTGGGAGGGGGCGACGGAGCATAAGCCATATTTACCTTTAGTTTATGAAAACCTTGCGGAGGCGAAAACCGCGCAGGCCACGAAAGGGCAAGGGGATTATGATCCGTTTCCATTATGGGAGAAGGCTGTGACGGCACGGCCGGATGTCGCTAAATTCCACATGTATTATGCCGGAGTGCTTCTCAAGCGCGGGGAATTCGACAAGGCGGTTGCGGAATACAGGACAAGCCAGCGGATTGAACCGGGGATGTGGCTGAACTGCTGGCATACATGGGGCTTTAAATACGGCAAATTCGGTAGGGAAGCCAACTTAGATGACGAGATGAAGTTTGCTGAGATGATTGTTGGTGAGTACCCCGACGACCAAGAGTCGCGGCAGTGTTTGGCTAACCTGTATATAAACAAAGGAGATTATGGAAAGGCGCGTGAACAGTATGATTTCAACAAAGATCTGGATATCGGGAACTATCTGGTAAAGGGGTATATAGCCAAGGGCATGACCGCCGAGGCTATCGAGGTCTATGAGGACATGGTTAAGGCGCGGCCCGATTATGTCTCCAACTGGAAGGATTTGGCGGATTTATATAAGTCGAAGGGTGATGAAGCCAACGAGCTTCGGGCTCTGGAAGGGTTCTTGGCGAATGTTGACCGCGGCAATACCGGCTATGCTGATGATATAAGCAAGTCGAGGGGGCGCATCGCAGCGCTGAAGGGGGATACATCCGGGCAGATTCGCAACCTGCTTGCCAACTACCCGTCATATGTCGCGGCGGACCCGCTTTATATAGACCTTGCTGAGGCTATTCACAAAGATGGTTACACCGCCGATGCGCTCTATCTCACTTATATTGTCCTTGGTGATTTGAGTTTCCAGAGGGACAGGCTAATCCCTAAGCAGAAAGTTGTTTTGGAGAGGGCGATGGAGTTGAAGGGGAAGCTGATAAAGGAATTCTGGCCGGAATATGACGCATCCAAAATGCTGCCGTCCAACGCATACCCAAGTCCATACACCGAACTTAGAGACAAGAAGAAGGTTGTCGGAATACGCGAAATCATTCCTGAATACAGGAAAATGTTGAATGAACATCCAAGTATTATCGAGGTGAACCAGTATGTGTTGATGGTGGAACAGGTGTATAAAAATGACCTTGAGGCAGTTCTCGAGGCGAAATTGCTTCAGGCTATCATCACCGACGCAACCCAGCCGCTGGACAATTGGGATGCTTATGAGAAGCATCTGAAGGAGAAATTAGAGGGGAAATATGGCAAGGCTGAGAATGCAGGAGACGATTAATTCGGGTCTGGGGGTTTATCAACTGATTGGTTTAATTCGACCTCCGCCGCCGGTTCATCCTGGACCGGCAAATCATCGGCGGCCCCTTCCTCCCGGGTGCCGACCATCGCATCCCACGGGATCTCATTGGCTTTGTATATTTCCTCAACACTGCGTTTTTCGCGCTGTTCGGGCTTGGGCAACGGTTCATTTGAGAGGAACGAGCGCTTTATTTTCGGTTCGGGTTGGGGGCCATCGACAACAGTATCCCTTTTGGGGTCGAAGTATACTTTGGGCTTGAGCGGCAAGCCATGATAATCATCGAGGTTGATGGTTTCTTCTTCTTTCTTCGCCTTCTCGTTATGGGCGATATTCCTCATCTCGTCCTTTGAGAGGTTGGGAAGGACTGATGTGATATCCAACTTGTCCCCCAGGTTACTCGCCGAATATTTCTGCCGCCTGTACTCGCGCATCTTCCTGGTGCGCATATGCCATATGGTATACAAAGCAAGGATGCCTATGAAAAGCAGGAAGGTGAACAGGAACCAGTTCGCGAGTTCATTAATCATCCCGACGATACTTTGGTTCAAGTCTGAGTCCAAATCCTTTTTACCACCTCCTGCCGCGGGCTATATAAGGTTCATAAATAATGTCCTGCATCGGGTTGGCCCTTAATCCGGGTCCTCATCATCAGGAACACTTTCCTCATCCCCTAACTCTTCCCTGTTCCAATTTTCCATTGGATCGGTGAATTCACATTCAGCCATCTTCTTACGCCCTGCGGGATTCATGCGCGCGGCCTGTTCCGCCAACCGCTTGGCTTTCTTCTCGGCGGCTATCGCCTCGAGTATCCTTCTCTCTTCATCCCAGTCGATATCCCCGATCCCCGGTTTTTCCTGGCGTTTCCCGTGCCACCAGCCTATTAGAAGCACAAGCACAACTATCAGAACGAGGATAACCACGGATAGGATGGTTATCTTAAATATAATTGCAATGCCTGATCCGCCTGCGCCATGACTCATTAAAATTCACCATGCTGAATTTTACATTTGTTCTATTTCTTACTTATAATTTCCCTTTTATCTGAATCATCCGTAATCGGACATTCCCCTTCGCTTTCCCCTTCACCTTCCCCCTCGCCGTCATCCGCACCAGCCGTCTTTTTCCTGGTATCTTCCATCATGCGGTCAGTGTACAAAATGCCGTCGAGGTGGTCTATCTCGTGCTGAAGGCATCGCGCCTCGAGGCCCGCGGCCTCATGCTTGATGGGCTTCATATCGATGTCATAACCCACGACAACCACCTTACGCGCCCGCTCGACCTTCGCCAGGTACCCCATGTCGCTAAGGCACCCCTCGTCGTCGATGACGAGCCCCTCCTTCTCAACAACGCGCGGGTTTATGCACACAAACGGCTCGGACCATATAATGCTCCGCCGGATATAAGTAACAACGAAGTCAGCCTCCGGGTCGTCCGCCTTCTCAATAGTGATCCTGAATATGCCCTTCTTGGCTTCCGCATCTTCACCCTTGAGAATAGCCTCGGCCTCAGCCACGTCGAGTTTCTCCTCAACCACTTCCGGCACGCGAACCAATATCAACCGCTTGGGCACGCCCACCTGAATAGCGGCGAGTCCCACGCCATCGTACTTCACCATCGTCTCAGCCATGTCGGCGACCAACTGCCGCAGTTCGTCATCGACATGCATGACTTTGCGGCTGGGCTTCCTGAGCGCCGGGTTGGGCATCTGTATGACTTCAAGCAACGCCATTTAGACCATCCATCCTTATCGCACTGAAGTATTATACTATATAAATCGGCCGAGGTAGTTCACGGCAGGGAAGATGGGCACAATTGTGGAAGGACCGGATAGATATGTTTATTGCATGTTAAAGGGCTGACTTGTGGGGGCAAGAAAAGCTTATTCTACTATGGTACTTGAGTCCGGCGTTTCTTCCGCCGGAATTTTCAGCATATGTATTAAGGCCTGCAAAATGGGGGCTGGCTACATGCTTACCCCACATAATCCGGGAACCTTAATGTTACCCGCGTTTCCTTGTTGCCCTCGACGGTGACCCCGTCGCGGGAGCTTATGACACCTTCGACCTCGGCCTCGATGCGGTAAATCCCCTCTGGAAGCTCAAGGGACCAGTCGGGGCTTTCCTCGGCCTCGATGGACCAATGTCTCTGATACTCGCCGTGGGCGTCATAAACCTTGACAAGCCCCCAGGCATCCCTGCCGGAGTCGGTGCGCAGTTCGATAATAAGAAAACCGATTTCGATGTCAACATCAAAATCAAGCGTCTGCTGGTCCCCGTCGGCGAGGGTGATATTCTTCTCCTCCCGCTTGTCACCGGCTTCAACAGAGACATTATATGTGCCGGGAGGGAGGGTAACCTGGTAATACGATGCATATTGGACTTCGCCCATGAGGAATCCGTCCGGTGTGTAAACGCTTATATGTGCATTTATCGTAGCCGATTGAAGGTTGTTGACCCCAACCTCGAGTATTGCCTGGACAATGGGAATGGGGATTTCAATATCCTGGATAGTATTCCCGGTAATCGTAACGCCGCTCTGTGTATAGCTCTGCGATCCCGCGGTGGCTTCTATATCATAACTTCCCTCAGGCAATGCGATTTGGAAATTTGAGGCCGGGCCGCCCTCATAGACTGTTTCATAATTGAAGTCACGAACCTTGATAGTGCCCTTAACCGGCCCCAAAAGGGAATCGACGAGCCTCAAATGTATATTGCCCGTATTTTGCGCGAAGATAAACTTGATTGTCCGTCCCACTCCACGTCCGACTTGTACGGATGTCTCCTGTTTCACTTCATTACGATATTTGCCCTCGACCGTATAACTCCCTTCCGGCAGGTCCTTGATAAGGGAAGGGGCGTCATATGCGGCTTGTACAGGGTTGTTGCTTGCATCATAGACAGTAATCTGCCCGTTCACCGGGACGCCGTTCTCATCATAGAGGAAGACCGACAGGTTGCCGCTCATCTCGGTGCCGGTTTTTTTAAGGGCATCCTTCAAGTTCGACGGGTCGGGCAGTGAGGTAACCGTACCGCCTGCGGCTCGTACGAGGACATTGAATTCCTGCACCATTGCGTCGGTGACATCGATGCCGTATATATACAGCTTAGGCGCACCGGGGGTATAAGTGTAAGTATCCGCGAGGTCGCCCAGGGACTGGCCGCCGTCGTCAAGGCCATCGGTTATGACGACCGCGATATTGTTGCCGGTTTCATCGGTATAATCGTATGTGCACTCCAAGAGGGCATTATAGAGGGGCCTTTCGCCGCCGGCCTCGAGGTTCTGTATCATTTCTATGAGCGTGAACTTGCTCATAAGCCCCATCCCTGCGAGCAGGTTCGAAGTGTAGCTTGTGGCCGATGGGTCGCCGCCCATGATACGCAGGGCGAACCGGTAATCCTCCGGGGCCCCGTTGATGAAATCGATTACGGCGGCTTTTGCGGTATCAATCTTTTGAGCCTTCCCGACTTCACGTTTCATGGAGTCGGAGCAATCGAGGATGACCTCGATGTAAGTCAGCTGTTTCCCCGCAGATGATGCCGGTAAGGCGGGGATTATCAGTGCAAGTATTAAAATGGCAAGAGTCAATAACTTCCGCATGGTGTCACCTCATATAACTATATTTTATCTTCATTTATCATTTTCCGATAGGGCCACTTTCCCAAAGACGGGAAAGATGGTAGGGGCGAAGCATTTTGCAGACAAAATGCTTCGCCCCTACGAAGAATAACCTCTATCCCTGCCGCCTTAATTTGTGCTATCATACGTTCAAATGCGCATCGCTGGAAAAATCAGCGGCCTGATGCCGTTATTTTTTGTCTCCTGCATTTTGGCGGGGCTTCAAGCGGGAACATATGCGCAGGGGGTAAACCTCTTAGGTAAAGGCGGCTATCCCAGTTTCCGTGGGAATAACCAAAACACCGGCCTGAGTCCTTATTTGGCGAAGCAACCAAGCTATACGGTCTGGACAATCGCTGTGGATGGCGAACTCTACGCCCCTCCGTCGATGGCTCCTGACGGCACCATCTATGTTGGGGGAACCGACGATGTACTCTATGCCTTAAGGCCGAACGGCAGCGTCGTTTTCACAAGGCGGATAGAGCGCAGTACGTTTTTCATCCCGTTTTCGACCCCGACCGTTGGCCCTGACGGGACAATATATATCGGGTGCCGCGATTGGACACTGCGCAGCTTCCATCCCAACGGCGATGCAGCGATGGTTTACCATGTTGATGAAGCGGTGCGTACCGGGCCCCTTCTCGCCGAGGACGGCACCCTGTATTTCGGTACAGGGAATGCATTTTATGCTTATGACCATTATGACAACCTGCTCTGGACGCGAAAATTCGAGCGGCTCATATATCCACTGCCTGTTTTGACGGGCGACGGCAGGCTCCTCTTCACAGACGGGCGGCATAAGCTGTATTGCCTTAACACCATGGACGGTACGACACGGTGGGAATTCAAGGTCGAAGGTTTTATAAGCGACTACCCCATGGCCCTGCCCGACGGCAGGGTGGTTATCACATGCCACTCCGCCGGGGAGAACCTTTTATACATCCTGAACGCAAACGGTGAAATCGGGAAGGTGTTCTCGCTTAGCGAATGGCAGCCGTATACACCGGTATTGGGGCCGGACGGTACTCTGTATGTGGCGAGTTTCTCCGGTTATGTTTATGCCATCAATAATGAGGGCAAAAGCCAGTGGAAATTCAGGGTACCGTTGAGTTTCCCCCCGGCGATGACGGTTGACCCCGCGGGTACGCTCTTAATAGGGGGATTGGATGGATACCTCTACGCCATCGGCAGGGATGGGGATTTCCTGTGGAAATATGACATCGGTTCGCCGATTCATGCCGCGCCGCTTATCGGGCCGGGTGGAAGGATTTATGTGAGCACGGTTGACGGTATCCTCTACGCTCTGGATTAAGAACAAATTGGGGACGGGCCTGATTTATATTACCTTGGATGTGGGCTTCAAGGTCATACATATCAGGCCCGTCCCCAATTTGGAAGCCTCCCCAAAAGGAAGAATTAACCTGCCCCTTCGATCAACTCAAGATACTGGACATAGACGGCCATACGTCCCGTTTCTCCAGGGGAATCGCGATGGCGCCGCATCTGTTCCATGATGTAATTTTTGGCCGCTTTAAACTGGCCGTTACGTATCAGGGGTTCCAATGCAAAGTCGCGCAGGCTGGTGGGTATCCCCGGTAGAATGGTCCCGGGCTTACGGGTCCGGATTGCATCGAGCCGCCTTTTACGTTCTCTCAGCCTTGCTCTCACTTCGGCGCTGGCAAAGAGCATCGTCCATTCCCGGCGGGAACGGGGATGGTACACCACCCGCAGGATTGAAAAAACACAAACCATCAATCCCAGCGGTATCAGCGCAAGGAGGATGCTTATCACCCCTGGCGGCAGGTTCATGTTATTCATCTTACTTCCCCTCCTCTACTGCTATTTATTTTTGGGGTCCCTATATATAAATATACCCTGCTTCTGCTTATTAGACAATATATAATCGGAAAAAGTTTGATTAAGTTACAATTTAAATATTTTTAATGCAGCCCGTCCCGGTTAGAAAACCCTCATGCCATACGCCGGACAGACGCTTTACCTCAGAGACTTGCAGCCATACCTGAAAATGTTATAATTCGAGCGCTATGGAAAGGCTGACAGGAAAGCGGCGGCTTTTGGGCCGCTCATTTTCATTCCCACAGCCTATTCGTGGAAATACAAAAGAACTTGAGGCGCAATAATGCCTGAGAAGAAATTCACGGTAGAAGAACTTTTAGAACACGCTAAGCAGCCCGGCAAGGATGCGATGGTCATGCATCCTTTCTATCACGGGAAGATAGAGATAATGCCCAAGAGCTGCGTAAGGGATTTCAACGATTTCGCCATCTGGTATACGCCTGGTGTCGCGGAGCCCTGTTTGGATATCAAGAAAAACCCGGAGAATGTTTTCCTCCATACCAACAAGGCCAATTTCGTGGCTATTGTGACCGATGGAACGCGCGTCCTTGGCTTAGGCGACATAGGGCCCGAAGCCGGGATGCCCGTAATGGAGGGCAAGGCCCTTCTGTTCAAATATTTAGGCGGCGTTGATGCATTCCCCATCGGCGTCGATACCAAGGACCCCGATGAGATAATCGATTTTGTCCTTAAGCTCCAGCCGACATTCGGCGGGATAAACCTTGAGGATATCTCCCATCCGAAATGCTTTTATATCCTTGATACCCTCAGGGAGAAAGCACGTATCCCAGTATGGCACGACGACCAGCAGGGCACTGCCGCCGTCACATTGGCGGGCCTGATAAACGCGCTGAAAATCGTCGGGAAGAATATCACCGATATCAAGATAGCTATCGTTGGCGCAGGGGCAGCGAATATCGCCATCACCCGCCTTCTTCTGCATTACGGCGCCGACCCCGGCAAGTGCATCATGGTTGACAGCAAGGGCACTCTCCATAAGGACCGGACCGACCTTAAGGAGAAATTCAAAGAGAAGTGGCATTTTAGCCAGATAACCAATGCCGGGCAGGTGAAAGGTGATGTTCCCGATGCGATGAAGGGAGCTGATGTGCTGATAGCCCTCAGCCATTCCGGGCCGGGTGTCATAAAGAAGGAATGGGTGGCGAATATGAAAAAGGATCCGGTTGTATTTGTATGCGCCAACCCCATACCCGAGATATGGCCGTGGGAAGCGAAAGAAGCCGGGGCGCGTATCGTCGCCACGGGCCGCTCCGATTTCCCGAACCAGGTCAACAACTCGGTCGGATTCCCCGGCATTTTCCGCGGTACGCTCGACGTCATGGCGCGTACCATCACCGACGAGATGTGCATCGCGGCAAGCGAGGAACTTGCCCGTACTGCGGCTGACAAAGGCCTGCACGAGGAATACATTATCCCGACAATGGATGAGTGGGAAGTCTATCCGCGCGAGGCGGTTGCCGTAGGCCAGAAGGCCATCGAGCAGGGTGTCGCTCGCATCAAGATGACACCGGATGAGGCGTATAAACGCGCTGAGTTGGTCATACGTACCGCGCGTGAAAAATTCGAGGAACTCGAAGAATGCCTGCTCATCCCCAAACCCCCCAAGGACCTCTTCAGGCACCTCAGCGAGTAAGCATAGGGTAATTCTGAGAATCGATATTGTTCCCAATCGACAAATAACCCCCTCAGATTGAGGGGGTTTCTTATTAATAAGTTTCACAACCACTAATTTTGTCATCCCCATCCCAAACTAATCTATGGTACGATTCGGGGGGAAGAATGACGTGTGAAGCGGCGAAATATGTTGATTGCATTATTGCGTCCGGCGGCCGGAAGTTGGCTGGGAAATATACCTATGCATTACCCGGAGAATTTGCCGGGAAGGTCGTAAGGGGTTCGCTGTTGCTCGTTCCCGCCCGCAAGAGACTACGTTTCGCCGTGGCATTGGGTTTCCCCCAGACTCCAGAAGTGGAGAGCGTGAAAAATGTTGTGGCGGTCTATGACGGCCCGCCGATGGTAAGCGAGGAGCAATTCGCGGCGGCTAAGTGGTTGGGCGCATATTACGTGGTGCCGCCTGTAGCTTCAATGAAGCCGTATCTTGTTGAACTACGCGCCCTCAAGGTGAGCGAGTATATTCAGCCCTTAGATTCGGCACGGCTCCGGGACAAGTTGGAAGAGGGGGGGCTGCTTTTTGTGCACAAAGAAACCGTCGAAACCCTGTTGGCCGGAAGCCGTGTCGAGCGCAGGAGGTTTGAGAACATCCTCATGGAAGGCGGCATTGAACGGGTGGCGGTTGCATCGACGATTGCCTCGCTGAAAGCTGACGGCATAGTGAAAGCGGAATATGTCATTGAGCATAGAAAACAGGTATCGCGCAAGGAAGCCCATATAAAGCTGTCCAATGAAGCAGATATTGACATTAGTGGTTTGAAAGATGAGGAGAAGAAGATAGTTGAATACATCCGCAACTCCTCCGGTCCTGTAGAAAAGAAGAACCTGCTAAAGTCGTTGCCGAATATTGGGAAATCCCTTGGGCGTCTGAAGAAGAAGGGGCTTGTTACGGAATTCAGCGATGCCTCCCTTGCTTATCAGCCATCCGATGAGCCTCCTCCCAAGGAATTGACCTCCGACCAGAATAAGGCGCTTGGGGAAATTTCCGAGCTTATGGGAAAAGGCGATGCGGCGACGGTTCTCCTTCACGGCGTAACAGGCAGCGGCAAGACGGAGGTTTATGTAAAAGCAGCGGCTAAGGCAATCGAAGCCGGCAAGAGTGTAATGGTGCTTGTGCCGGAGATAGCGCTGACGCACCAGGTGGTACGCCGCTTCGTGCGCGACTTCCCCGGACGGCTCGCGGTGCTTCATTCGGAGCTGAGCCCGGCGGAACGTGTTGCCGAATGGGAGAGGATACACAAGAGGGATGCGGATATCATCATCGGCGCACGCTCAGCCCTCTTCGCGCCGGTAAGCAAATTGGGCCTGATAATACTCGATGAAGAACATGAGCCTTCATATAAACAGAACGCCATGCCGCGATACCATGCGCGCGAATTGGCACGGCGTATGGTTGCGCTGCATAAGGCAATCCTGATAATCGGCAGCGCTACGCCAAGCCTTGAGAGTTATGAGTTCGCGCGCAGAGGGCAATTCCATCTCGTGGAGCTTCCCGAACGCATCATGGGCGGCCCGTTACCGGAGATTGAGCTTGTCAAGCGGCGGTTTGTGAAGGTGGAGATACCGGGGGGCAAGGTTGTACGCCGGTTGGAAGTGATAACCGAAAAGCTGAAGGAAGCCATCGATGATGTCCTGTCGCGCGGTAAACAGGCGCTTCTGTTCCTCAACCAGCGGGGGTTTGCGAAGACGCTGTTGTGTCCCGAATGCGGGTTGACATTTCTGTGTCCCGCGTGCCATCTGCCGTTGGTGCATCATTCGAAGACGAATGCGCTGCTGTGCCACCATTGCGGCTACAAAAGGGCAGCACCGTCGAAATGCTCCGAATGCGGTGATGTCGATCTCATCGGGATGGGCATCGGTACGCAGCGGTTAGAAGCCGAGATTGTGCGATTATTCCCCGACCATCCGCTGCACCGGCTCGACCGCGATGTGAGCGAGATACGCGGCTCACAGAAAGTGCTGGATGATTTTCGCAGCGGCAAGGCGCGGATACTTCTCGGCACGCAGATGATAGCGAAGGGGCTCGATTTCCCCGATGTCGAGCTGGTGGGAGTAATCAGCGCGGAGGATTCTTTGGCGATTCCCGATTTTCGGGCGGCCGAGCGAACATTCCAGTTGCTTACGCAGGTGGCGGGACGCGCGGGACGTCGCGAGGCAAGGGGAAGGGTCATTGTGCAGGGGATACGTCTCGATCATTACGCCGTGACGTGCGCCGTCGAGTACGATTACAAATGTTTCTTCGAGAAGGAGCGCGAGATTCGCGAGCGGTTCGGTTACCCGCCGTTCAAGCACCTTGCGCGGGTAGTGGTGGCGTCGAAGGAATATAACCGCACGGCGATGGCGGCGGATATTTTCGGCGATGAGCTGCGTAGCATAATGGGCGCGAGCAGGGTGGTTGATATTCTCGGCCCGGCCCCCGCGCCGCTTGAGCGTTTGAAGGGGTTGTGGCGGCGCCATCTCGTTTTCAAGGCCGACAAGGTGGGGCCCATAAGCGCGCTGTTGCGTAAGGGGCTTGGCAGGGTGAAGTTCCCGTCGGATGTCGTTATTGAAATCGATGTCGACCCGCTGAATATGATGTGATAAACGACGCTCTTTCTCAGCATGATGTAACAAACAATGCGCTTTGTGGCGCCCACAAGCGAGGTCTTCCGAAGCTTGTGGGTATTTCATATTATAATATTTACTAATTAATAGTAGCCTATATCACACATGCCGGTTGGAAAACCGGCTTACCCGGTATCACCGATTCAAATAAATATCAACCACATCCTCGCGGATGAGCCTTCGCCAAGCCTATGGCTCACAAGCTCGGCTGCGGGCGCCATCCGAGAAGAAAATGGCAGGCTGGAAAGCCGGCCCCACAAAGAGACATTTAATACTAAGACCTTTTACGGGAAACCCCACTTAGAATTCCTGTGTATCGGATTTGAGGAGGCGGAAAATGCTGCGGGGTGAATATTTACCCGCCTTGGCAATTTCCTCGTTGATGAAACCGAGCGGTTTTTCGCCGGGTCTACGTCCGGCTATTGACAGATATGTCACAAGGCACATGAATACAACCGCTGAGAAGGCTAACTTGGCATACATCAGGGCCGGAATATCAGCCTTCCCGTCGATTTTTATCGGGGTGACGAACCCCTCGAACAGCCCGGCGAAGATGAGTATCAATATAACGCCCAGCATAAGGTTCAGCGCTTCTATGCCGTTTTTCTTCAGCGCGTCGATACGCCTTAAATCCCCCGGCATCAATAGGGCTTTGCCAAGGAGCAGACCTGCGCCGCCGGAGATGCATATCGCCGGAAACTCAAGCACGCCGTGAGGCAATATGCCGGAGAAAAAGTAGAGCGAGAATAAAGCTCCCTTATCCACAAATATCCCGCCTACCGCACCAAGGATAAGCCCGTTTTGAAAAAGGACATAGAGGGTCCCGACGCCGAAGAGCATACCGGCGGCGAAGGCATAAGCGGTGACGCCCAAATTATTAAGGATAATCCATGTGCTCGCCACAGGCATATCCTCTTCCTGGATTGCCACAGCCAACTGGCTCGGCCCTTCTTCAAGGTCGCTTTCATAAGCCTGCCTCATCGCGTTGGGCAGCGCCACCTCGGCCCACGCGGGGTCGTTGAGATAGGCGAAGAAGGCCCATATCGCCGGGAGGAAGAATACGACGGCGGCGATTAATATCGGGCCGAAATTCCTGCGGAAAGCGCGGGGGAAGACTGGGGTTATAAAGCGCACGAGACCCGGCCCCGGCTGGTTTTCGCCGGTGTATATAACATTGTATGCCTGCGCCAAGAGGCCGTTGAGATAGTCGAGAATGTCCCTGTCAGCGCCGATTGTCTGCGCCTTCGCAAGGTCGCTTGCCAATTGGCGGTACAGGCGTCCGAGCTCGTACAACTCGTCGCGGGTGAAACGCCGCAGGCCAGACCTTGTCCGCGCCCTGCCAAGCAGGTACTCGAGGCGCATAAGATAATTCTGCCTTTCTTTGATGAAGGACGGCATCAGGATAGATTATACATCAAGATATAGTCAGCATAGGGATTACTTTACTCACTTCTCCTCAATCTTGATAAGGCATTGCCCATAAGCGGTATATCTTTTATCATGCCCGAGTTATGCCCGTTGATGACCGCATAGGTGTTATAACGCCGGAAGCTGTGGAGTTTACCTTCGACCTGTCGGGGTTGGCGTCGAGGGTCTTCGCGCTGCTCGTGGATATCATCATCCAGGCGGTGGCGGTACTTGCTGTAATAGTCGTACTGACCCTGTTCGCGGTGACGGTTAATTTTCAAGGGGGATTTTCTTTTGGCACGATAATCATGTTTATCGCGGTATTTCTTTTTGAGTGGGGGTATTTCATATTCTTCGAGCTTGTGTGGAACGGGCGCTCGCCGGGAAAGAGGCTCATGGGATGCCGGGTTATCCGCGACGGGGGCCTGCCGGTCAATTTCACAGCGAGTTTTATAAGGAACCTTATAAGGCCGATCGATTATTTTCTCTCGGCCTTGATGATAGGGTTTTTCATCGTGTTCGCATCGCCGACATATAAGCGTTTGGGCGATATGGCAGCGGGGACGTTGGTTATCGTTGAGCGGCGTATGACCCTTGTCGAGCTTCTTACCGACAGGCGCGTCGGTGCGTTCAGGCCCACGCAGCCGCCCCTCGGGCTGTTCTCGAAGGCGGAAGTTTCGAAACTCACACCGGCGCAGATGAACACGATACGCCGCTTCCTCGACAGGCGCTACGACCTGACGCCGGAGAGGCGCTCTAAGCTCGGCTCCGAGCTGTTCGCCAAGGTGGCGGCCATTGTCCCGGCGGTGGAGGGGCATGGGATAGGTATTGAGCAGGTGCTGGAGGAATTGATTATCGCTGGCGGGGGGGAAGAGATTACATCGGAGTAAAATTAGGGATGGCGGTGGTGTTGAAAAAGGTGACTTGGTTGGGTGCCACGGGCAAACTTGATGGGCCTGAGTATCAGGCCCATGGATTTGCCCGTGTCACAGGCGGGGCTTGAATAATAGTTGACAGACACGGGCATGCTCGAAGACTCGCCTGCCCGTGACACCCAGAGTAGGAATAAAAGAGTATTATAAATATATGCAATCGTTGCGGATAAAAATAAGCGGTGATGTGCAGGGGGTTGGCTACCGCTATTTCGCCAAGCGGCTTGCAGACCGGCTTGGCGTGAAGGGATATGTGCGCAACCTCCGCGACGGCAGTGTGGAGGTATTGGCACAATGTCCTGATGAAGTGACCGAGCGCCAATTTCTTGCGGGATTGCATGACGGCCCGCCATATTGCAGCGTAACGGGTGTCGAATACACGCGGGAAGATTATCCAAGGGAATTTGAGGGGTTTGAGATAACGTTTTGAGGGTAGGGGCGAAGCATTTTGTCCGCAAAATGCTTGGCCCTTCTTAAAACCAGTTGGCGGATAAACCCTCAACGAAGTATAATCATTATTGAAATAGAACAATTGCGTCCCTGTATGATCTTAGGAGAAGATAATGGCTGTATATCGCATGCAAATAATTATCGAGCAGGACGAGGACGGGATGTTTATAGCAGATGTCCCCGCCCTTCAGGGCTGCCATACGCAGGGCAAAACATTCGAAGAGGCCATTGAGAATATCAGGGAAGTTATAGCTATGTGCATCCAGGAAATGCGCGAGGACGGCCAACCCATCGACACAAGTTATCCCGAGGTTGTTGGTATAAAGACAATTGAGGTCGCTGTTTAGGAAGGGCTATGTCGAAGAAACTCCCAATCCTTGCAGCTAAAAAGGTTATCGCCGCCTTAGAGCGGCTCGGATTCCAGCATCGCCCTCTTACCGCTACAAGCCACCGCAGGTATGTGCATCCTGACGGTCGGCGCACAACGGTGCCCGTCCATCCCGGGCAAAATATAAGCCGTGGGTTGCTTCGCAAGATACTCAAGGATATAAAATTGTCAGGAGAGGAATTCAAGAAATACCTCTAACTATTTTACTTTCTACTCCAGCGAATAAATCGCCGGATTGCCGGGCTACAACTATTAAATGTCCTCAATTTTGGAAATGGCCTCCTTTGCGCTTTCGCGGAAACGGATAAGTTCATCGGTCTCACTAAGTTCTCTTAGTTTCGGGAGAGCTTCGGATGCTTTGGGGCCAATTTTGCCCAGGGCACTAATAGCATTACCACGAAGGTAATATATTTCATTATCAAGCAATTTAATCAGGCCAGGAACAGACGGTTCAGCTTGCGGCCCCAACAGGCCCAAAGCGAGTATTGCACAATTGATTACCTCTGGGTCCGCGTCCTCAAGTGCCTGGCAGAGCGCCGCGACCACACCGGGTTCTCCACCGAATTTACTTAGAGCACCTACGACATTTCTCCTCACCATCGGATAATCATCATCTATGGTGCTAATAAGCGCCGGGGCAACTTCTTCTCCATTGGACCCGATTATACACAAAGCTGCTGCCGCACCAGCACGCACTCCTTCCCTTTCATGTTTCAATGCGTCTATCAAATATGGGATGGCATCTTGCCCGAATTGGGAAATTGGGAACGCAATCGGAAAATATTCATGTTTATTTTTATCGATATTCTTATCCAGGGTTTCGATGAGTGCCGGTATTGCAACCTTTGCAGAAGGGCCAATAGCACCAAGAGTCATTGCCGCCATTTCGCGGACCTTTTTTGATTCATCGTTGAGTAACTCGATGAGCGCTGGTACTGCTTCTAAGGCTTCTTGCCCCCAGGAACCAAAAATGGTCGCCGCTATAGATCGAACCTCAGGGTTTTCATCCTTAAGAGCCTTCTGCAGGGTTGGGAATACTATTTTTCGGTCCTCTGGTTTAATGCGACTCTCAGAAAGCAGGCAGATTGCTAAACAGCGAACATCTGGGTTGTCACTTTCATAGTCAGCAATAGCCTTTTCAAGCCGGTTTTCTTTCTTTGGAGAGACCTTCGTACAGAACGGTGCACTTAAGGGGATAGATATTAAGAGAATAATCGTAATAGCCTTCAACATAATCCACCCCACATATTTACTTTTTAGATTAGACGTTCTATTTATCTAATAAGCTCAAAAAACAGTATCGTCTGGTGTGAGTATTACTTCACTTCACCACAAAATTAATCAACCTCGGTGGTTTGCTTATCAGCTTCACAACTTGCTTCCCTTCAATATACTTCGCCGCCTTGCTACCCCTCGCCAACGTCTCAAGCGCTTCGGCGGAGATGTCCGGTGGCACTTCGATTGTGTCGCGCAACTTGCCCATAACCTGCACGGCGCATGTGACGAGGCTTTCCGCGACGACCTTCGCGTCATAGCCGGGCCAGCGTATATCGAAGATGCTTCCCTTGCCGCCCATACGCTCCCATAGCTCCTCGGCAATATGCGGCGCATAGGGGGACAGCATACGCACCAACATTGACAACGCTTGGGATATATCTGATGAAAAGTCTTTGCTACCCGCATTAGGCTTAGTCCATTTCATCAAATAATTATTCAGCTCCATCAGCGCCGCGACGGGCGTGTTGAGCTGCTTCTGTGCGCCGATTTCCTGGGTGATGCTTTTTATGGTGAACGCGACGGTACGATGCAACTCCTCATCGGAAATCATCGGGATATCAACAGCCAACTTGCTCGCGTCGATGGCATCGATGTTTTCATGCACGAGGCGCCATACTCGGCCTAAGAAGCGGTATGTGCCCTCGACGCCGACCATGCGGTAGTCGTGGAAGCCCGCCCCTTCCTCGCGCTGGATGTGGTCCTCCCAGTCAATTTCGCGCTCCGGCGGCCCCGCGAACAGCACGAATAGCCGGATGGAATCAGCGCCGTATTTTTCAATGATGGGCATCGGGTCAACAGCGTTGCCCTTCGACTTGGACATCTTATGCCCGCCGAAAAATACGATGCCCTGCACGAGCAGGTTCGCTGTCGGCTCATCGAACGGCAGGTAGCCGTAGTCATACAGAAATTCGGTGACGAAGCGGAAGTATATAAGGTGCGCGCAGGCGTGCTCCGGGCCGCCGAGGTACTGGTCCATCGGCAGCCAGTATTTAATTTCGTCGTCGCGCCACGGGCCGCCATCGTAGCGCGGGGACGCGTAGCGCAGGTAATACCATGATGAGCATACGAACGTGTCCATGGTATCCGTCTCGCGCTTCGCTGGCCCGCCGCATTTGGGGCACGTTGTGTTGACGAACTCCCCATTCGCTGCCAGCGGGCTTATCTCGTCGGTGATAAAGTCAACCATATACGGCAGCTCGACCGGCAGCTTATCCTCCGGCACCGGCACGACGCCGCACCTGTCGCAGTGGATGATGGGTATCGGCACGCCCCAGTATCGCTGCCGGCTTATAAGCCAGTCGCGCAGCTTGTATGTCACCGTGCGCCGCCCCCATCCGTCGCGCGACATAACATCGATGATTGCCTCCATGAAATCGTTGGAATTCATGCCGAGATATTCGCGCGGGACATTTATCATTTTCCCTACGCCGTTGAACGAGTCATTATCGGGCTTCTCAGCCGAATCGTACGGCTCGATAACCTCATCGATTTTAAGGCCATATTTTTTGGCGAAGGCGTAGTCGCGAGTATCGTGGGCAGGGACGGCCATCACGCATCCGGTGCCATAGTCATACAGCACATAATCCGCCACGAGAATCGGAATGGGCTTCCCGTTCGATGGGTTGATGCACTTGCGCCCTGTATCGATGCCGTTCTTCTCGCTGACTTCGCTTGTGCGCTCGATTTCAGGCGTGTTGATAACCTGCTCGCAGAACTGGAGCACTGCACGCTCCTTTGGGCTGCCCGCTACGAGCCGCTTCACGAGCGGATGTTCCGCCGCGATGACCATATAGGTGCAGCCGTAGATAGTGTCCGGCCTCGTCGTGAATACCGTTATCTTCTCATCCAACCCGACTATTTGGAAATCGAGCTCCGTGCCGAAGCTCTTGCCTATCCAGTTCGCCTGCAGCGTTTTGATGAAGTCGGGCCAGCCGGTAAGCTTCGCGTGGTTTTCCAGCAGGCGGTCGGCATATTTCGTGATGCGGAAAAACCACTGGTTCATTTCCTTTTTGCGCACGGGGGTATCGCAGCGGTAGCACATCCCCTGCTGCACCTGCTCGTTCGCGAGTACCGTAGCGCATTTCGGGCACCAGTTCAAAAGCGCCTGTTTCTTGAATGCCAAGCCGTGTTTGTATAACTGCAGGAAGAGCCACTGCGTCCAGCGGTAGTATCCCGGATGCATGCTCGCGATTTCGCGCCGCCAATCATAGGCGAACCCGAACCGCTCCATCTGCTCTTTATAAAGCCCGATATTTTTCCGCGTCCATTCCGACGGATGTATGCCGTGCTCGATGGCGGCGTTCTCCGCGGGAAGCCCGAACGCGTCCCAGCCCATGGGCTTCATCACGTTGTAACCCTGCAGACGATGGTATTTGGAGAGCACATCGCCGATCAGATATGCCCGCCCGTTGCCGATATGCAGCCCGGAGCCGGATGGATAGGGAAACATTTCGAGGATGTAATATTTCGGCTTCGATGCATCCATATCGGTCTGAAACGTGCCGCGCTCGCGCCATCGCTTCTGCCACTTGGCTTCTATTTCGGTGAAGTTGTATTCATCGACCTTACGGTTCGTCATTTTCATCCTCCATAATCAACATCAACGGTTTCCTTTGCACAAGAGCCATGCGCGATGCGCATTGCCGGAAACCTTTATAAAATTATATTCGGGGATACACCGCTCGCCCGTACCCTGCATATCAGAGCACGGGCCATATAAGGCCGAGTAGAAGAGCCAAAAAATGTCGCGGTACGCAATGCATCTTAAATAATCTCAACCTCAACGGGTGGTATTTTACACGGGTTAGGGGGGATATGCAATATCATGGTGCCGGGTGGCACGCCCATTTCGAGTCTGCTCGAATGGGCGTGGGGCAAGCTCTTGAGAGACACGCCCATTCACGAAGACGTGAAATGGGCGTGCCACCCAACTTATGAATAATTCACATTGCATATATCAATTCGTGGGTTCCCAAACATACTTCCCGGTCTTGTCGATATAACCGTATTTCCCACCGATCCCTATTAACGCCAGCCCTTCGGAAAAGCCGTTAGCCCAATCGAACTGCGGCTCTGCGATATACTCCCCGGTCTTATCTATGTAACCCCACTTCCCACAAACCTCTACCGTCGCCAGCCCTTCGGTAAAGTCCGAAGCCAAATCGAACTGCGGCTCTGCGATATACTTGCCAGTCGTGTTCATGTAACCGTATTTATCACCAACCCTGACCATCGCCAGCCCTTCGGAAAATTCCCAAGCCCCATCGAACTGTGGCTCTGCGACATACTGCCCAGTCTTGTCTATGTAACCGTACTTATCACCAATGTTGACCGAAGCCAGCCCTTCGGAAAAGTCATTAGCCCAATCGAACTGGGGCTCTTCGACATACTTCCCAGTCTTGTCTATATACGCCCACTTCCAACCCACCATGACCGCTGCCAGCCCTTCGGAAAAGTGCTCAGCCCAATCAAACTGCGGCTCTATGACAATCTCTCCTGCCCTATCTATGTAACCGAATTTATCACTTACTTGGACCGCTGCTAACCCTTCGAAGAAGCCGTCACCGAAATCAAACTGTGGCTCTATGGCGTACTTCCCAGTCTTGTCAATATAACTGTATTTACCTGTTTCCCAGTCACCAACCCTGACCGCTGCCAGCCCTTCGGAAAAGCCCTTAGCATAATCAAACTGCGGCTCTAAGACATACTTCCCAGTCTTGTCAATATAACCCCACTTACCCTTACCCCAGTAACCGTCTCCACCAACCCTGACCCTCGCCAGCCCTTCGGCAAAAGGCCCAGCTTCATCGAACTGCGGCTCTGCGACGTGCATCCCTGTCTTGTCTATGTAACCGTATTTACCTGTTTTCAAGTCACCAACCCTGACCTTCGCCACCCCTTCGTAAAAGTGCTCACCCCAATCGAACTGCGGCTCTATGACAATCTTTCCCGTCTTATCTATGTAGCCCCATTTGCCACTAACCTTTACCTCCGCCAGCCCTTCAGAAAAGCCCTTAGCAAAGTCGAACTGCGGCTCGATGACAATTCGTCCCCTCTTATCCATGTATCCCCATTTACGGCCTACACACACTTGGAAAAGGGGCATGTCATCCGTGGAGATGGCTTGCGCCTGTTGCTCCCCTTGCAGTTCCCGAGTGCTTACATCGCATGCGCACGCAACGGCGCTAATCAGAATGGTGATAATAACCAGCCAGATAAAGCCCGGAATGCTCGTTTTTTTCATAGCACATTCCCTCGCTTCGAAAATATTAAATAGGAATGAATGAATTAAACCAGATTTGTTTCAAGCATACAAGAGAATGATTTTCTCTACGCCGTTCACTGGCATGGTGCTTAGCCCCCGTGAATGAATCACATTCCATATATCAATTCGTGGGTTCCCAGACATACTTTCCAGTCTTGTCTATGTAACCCCATTTATCACCAATCATGACTTCAGCCAGCCCTTCGGAAAATGGCCAAGCATTATCGAACTGCGGCTCTGCAATATACTCCCCGGTCTTGTCGATATAACCCAACTTATCACCAACACAGACCATCGCCAGCCCTTCGGAAAAATCCCAAGCCTCATCGAACTGTGGGTTGGCAACATACTTCCCAGTCTTGTCTATGTAACCCCGCTTCCTGTCAACCTGGACCATCGCCAACCCTTCGGAAAACGTCCCAGCCCAACCGAACTGCGGCTCGATGACAATCTTACCAGTCCTGTCGATGTAACCCAACTTATCACCAACCCTGACCGGCGCCAGTCCTTCGGAAAAGTCCGAAGTCCAATTGAACTGCGGCTCGATGACATACCTCCCAGTCTTATCTATGTAACCCCACTTCCCACCAACCCTGACCGCTGCCAGTCCTTCGGAAAAGGCCGAAGCCCAATCGAATTGTGGTTCTATGACAATCTCACCCGTCATGTCGATGTAACCCCACTTATCACCAACTTTGGCCCGCGCCAGCCCTTCGGAAAAGTCCCAACAATTAGAATCGAACTGGGGCTCTGCTACATACTGCCCGGTCTTGTCTATGTAACCCCAATTCTCACCAAACTCCACCTGCGCCTGCCCCTCGGAAAAATCCTCGGCCTCATCGAACTGTGGCTCAATGACAATTTCACCGGTCCTGTCTATATAACCCCACTTCTCACCAACCTCGACCTTCGCCAGTCCTTCAGAAAAGCTAACAGCCCAATCGAATTGTGGTTCGATGACAATCTTACCCGTCCTATCTATGTAGCCGCACTTGCCGCCAACGCAAATGGGGAAAAGGGGCATGTCGTCTGCGGAGATGGCTTGCGCCTGTTGCTCCCCTTGTGGTGCTGGGGTGTTCTCATCGCCTGCGTACGCAAAGGTGCTAATCAGAATGGTTATAAGAACCATCCAGATGAAATTCGGAATGTTCGTCTTTCTCATAACATATTCCCTCACTTTAAAAATATTGGTAGGGGCAAATTAATTAAACCAAATTTATTTCGAGCATACAGGGAATGATTTTGCCACTCGCCGGGTGGCACGCCCATTTCGAGTCCGCTCGAATGGGCGTGGGGGAAACTCCTTAGAGACACGCCCATTCACGAAGACGTGAAATGGGCGTGCCACCCAATTCATGAAAAAATCATATTGTATATATCAAGTCGTAGGCTCCCAGACATACTTCCCGGTCTTGTCTATGTAACCGTATTTTCCTCCACCAACTTGAACACCAGCCAGCCCTTTGTTAAAAGACCAAACATAACTGAACTGTGGATTTATGACATACTTACCGGTCTTGTCTATGTAACCCCACTTACCCCTTTCGCAACCACCAACCCTGACCGCCGCCAGCCCTTCATGAAAGTCCAAAACAGCATCGAACCGCGGTTCTGTTACAAACTTCCCCGTTTTATCTATACAACCCCATTTTTCATCAACCACGACCATCGCCAGCCCTTCCGAAAATGGCCAGGCCAAGCTGAACTGGGCATCTATAACATATCTTCCAGTCTTGTCTATGTAACCGTCTTTGTCACCAATACCGACTACCGCCAACCCCTCGGAAAAAAAACCAGCCCCATCGAACCGAGGCTCTATTAGATACTCGCCAGTTTTGTCAATATAACCGTATTTTGCACCAACCATGACTGGAGCCAGCCCTTCTGAAAAGGCTCCAACCCTTTCGAACTGCAGGTTGATGACAATCTTCCCCTTCTTATCTATATAGCCCCCTTTGTCACCTATCACCACCAGTGCAAGCCCTTCAGAAAAGTACCAGGCAAAATCGAACTGCGGTTCAAGAAGATACTTCCCAGTATTGTCTATGTAACCGTATTTGTCACCAACTATGACCCACGCCAGCCCCTCACGAAAAGACCCGCCCTGATCGAACTGCGGGTCTATGACATACTTCCCGGTCTTGTCTATGTAACCGTATTTATCACCAACCAAGACCCGCGCCAACCCTTCGGAAAACTCCGAAGCAAGATCAAACTGTGGACTGATTATAACCGTTCCGCTTTTATCCATGTAACCATGTTTCCCTCGGACTACAATGGGGAAAAGGGGCATGTCGTCTGCGGAGATGGCTTGCGCCTGTTGCTCCCCTTGCGGTTCCGGGATGCTAACATCGCCTGCGTACGCAAAGGTGCTAATCAGAATGGTTATAAGAACCATCCAGATGAAATTCGGAATGTTCGTCTTTTTCATGGCACATTCCCTCGCTTCGAAAATATTTAGATAGGGACGAATGAATTAAACCAAATTTATTTCGAGCATACAAGAGGACGATTTTCTCTACTGCCGGGTGGCACGCTTAAACTTGGCCAGGTATGTGTATCATATCAGGCGGATTTAAGCGTGATGTCTGCATTGTGAATAAACACGCTTAGATTCGCTTATCTCAATACAATGAGATAAGCCAAGTCTAAGCGTGCCACCAAGCTGTGCGGGTATGCGCCGATAGATATGCAGCACCCATTCAGTTACATAATTGCCCTTAATGGAATATCATAGTATAAACTAATCTGAAACAGGGATGAATAGGCGAACATGAAAATCTATGTAATATCAATAGCCGTATCCCTATTGCTGACACCGAGCCTGACACCGGCATCCGACGCCGCCATCACCCTTCCCCCCGACCTGCCCTCCTCATGGGATGTACGCAACGCGCTGCAGGCGGATTTGACCGGCGATGGCGTGCCCGAACTTGTACTGCTTGTATGGCGTCCCTGGCGCGATTGGCCGTTTCAGCGATGGTCGAAAGGGCCGAGCCCCATTGCGGATTTTCACGATGAGAATGGGGATAGTTGCCATATAATTCTCATAGACGCAAATCCAGAAGTAAACAACAATGGTGACCAAACCCCGCTTAAATCCTACCGCGAAATATGGGCCGGTTCGGCGCTGCCTGTGCCGCTTGTCGATATTGCGGCAGGGGATGTCGACGGCGACGGGCTTCAGGAGCTTGTCGCGTTGGAAGGGGATTATATATCGGGCAGGGACGGCCCCGGCAATCGGGTGAGTGTATGGCAATGGAACGGGTTCGGGTTTACGATGGAGTGGGAGAGCGACGCCGGATGTTTTGCCGGAATAGCCGTTCTGGATATCAACGGCGATGTGATTGATGATATAATTGCCTGGTAGGGTTATTATGCTGCAAACTAATGGACATACACATTAATCATGATTGTAGGGGCGACCCGGAGGGTCGCCCTGGGCGACGCGCCGCGTCGCCCCTACAGGCAAAATAACCTTATAATGTGCGGCGTAATAAACGGTTTTCCCATTAAAGAAAAGAGAGGCCTGCGCGTATAAATCAAGGAGGCTGCAATATGAAAAAGGCAGTTGGATTCTTTATGTTTCTTGCGATGGTCGCAATAATATTATTGTCCTTAACCCCTTCGCCCGTATCAGGGCAGGCGTCAACCGATGCACCGATGCTTCCGACTGTTGGCTTCTCGAGTCTCTATGAAGAAGTGTCGGTTTCATTGCCGGATATTTATAAGGGGTTCGATTTCTCCCTGCCGGTCGATCTTGCGAAGGCGGAATTCTCCGGCTACTACAAGTTCAACGAAGCACAGAAGGATATGCTTTGCAAAAACGCATTTGTTGTGGTGCCATCCGATTGCATGGAGTTTTATCAGATTTATGACAGGGCGAATTACGACTATTTGGGGAATAACGTGACCGCCTACCGGGCTGTCTTTGTCACAACCGATTCAGTCTTTCATACATATCATTTATTCTTCGACAAATTATTGCGCACTTTGGAACGCCGCGAATTAGCCCCGGCAATCGAATCTCTCACTGCGGCGATGGTCCAGCAAGCGCAAACGCAGTATGCGCAAGCTAAGGGAACATCGTTGGAAAATGCCACTATGCGTCTATTGGCCTATTTCACCATCGCACAGCAGCTTATAGAAGAGAATCCACCCCGAATTGACGCTGACGTAGCCGATGTGGTCAACAAGGAGCTCGCGCTGATAAAAGCCCATGGGGGCATTTCATTGTCTCCCCTCTTCTCATTTGAGGAGGATTACAGCCAGTATATCCCGCGAGGGCATTATACTCGCAGCCCGCAATTGGAAAGGTATTTCCGCACGATGATGTGGTATGGCCGCATCAATCTATGCCTGAAATCGTTGGAGGATACGCGGATGGCGTTGCTTATAACCTGGCTCGTGCGCAATACAGCCATTGACGGAACCCCCGCTTTGAATGTCTGGGCAAAAGTATATGAGCCGACAACCTTCTTTGTCGGCAAATCGGACGACCTTGGAATATATGAATATGGCCCTATTATGGACGAGATCTATGGCGGATCACCACAACTTACGCAATTCGCAGACGACTCGCTGGTGCATGCTTTCATAAGGCGCGTCGAGAAGATGCCCCCGCCGCTTATCAACTCAATGGTAATTGCCCCGGGCGAAGATGAAAAAGGAGCGACAACCGGGTTTCGCTTCATGGGGCAGCGTTTTGTGCTCGATGCTTATATCTTTGAGAACTTGGTAATGAGCAAGGTTAAAGACCGCTGGCTACCGAAAGGATTGGATGTATTCGCGGCAATGGGCAGCGAGGAAGCATATAACTTGCTCGATGAAATGGGGGAGACGAAATTCCCGAATTACAGCGAACAACTTGAAAAGGTACGCAATATGATCATACCCCTTGGCATCGAAATATGGACACAGAACCTTTATTGGGACTGGCTCTATTCCCTTCAGGCGGTGGTAGCCCCGAAGGGTGATGTATATCCTCCCTTCATGCGAACCATATTTTGGGCGCATAAGGATTTGCATACCGCATTGGGAAGCTGGACGGAACTCAAGCACGATACAATCCTGTATGCGAAGCAAGTAATGGCGGAGGGAGGAGAATGGGAAGAAGAAAAGCCCAAACCAAGCAGAAGTTATGTCGAGCCGAACCCGGGGGCTTATGCCCGGCTGTTGGCTCTTACGCGTATGACACGTGAGGGGCTTGAGCAATATGGAATACTCCATGAGGAAATAGGATACCGTCTTGCAGACCTTGAGGATATGCTCGGTTTCTTAAAAGGAATAGCCGATTGTGAGCTTGCAGGTATCGCGATAACTAATGATGATTATGATCGCCTGCAATTATATGGCGGTTGGTTGGAGCGTATGGCCCTTGCCGCCGCGGATTCCCCCGAGGAGGGAAATGAATGGGGGGGGACTTATTTCGAGGGCGACGAACAGGCGGCGCTTGTGGCTGATGTCGCATCGGAGCCGGGCGGCATGCAACTCGAGGAAGCCATAGGGCGTATATTCGAGATATATGTCGTCGTACCCGATGGAGAGGGCGGGTTGCAGGTGGCTGTCGGCGGGGTGTATTCCTACTATGAATTCCCCTGGCCAATGAGCGACCGGCTTACTGATGAAAAATGGCATGAAATGATTAGGGACGGCAAGCTACCGGAAAGGCCGGAGTGGACGAAGTCGTTTATTGTGGAATGAAATTTTTGATATGTGAATCTGAAACTGCTGAGGCATAGAGCCTTCATCTTTTGCGAAGGCTTCGCTTCCTCACCGGGTAGGGCGTATCCCACCCCTTTGAAGACAAAGGGGCGCCACCCGGACAGGGGCAAGACACCTGATCGAATGACTTAGCTTCTTTCGTAAGAATAAATTAGAATTATTAGTGAGCCCGACGCTCGGCGGCACCTTATGAAGCGGAGGTCGAGGATTATGCGTGTATTCATACTATTACTTGCCTTAATATCCCTCTCCTGTGCGGGAGGGCAGCCCATCGAGAGTTCACCGGCCATTCCCGACAATGCAGAACACGGGCCGCAGTACCAGTTGTGGCTTGCCGGCCAATTCGCATGGGATGAGGCCCAGGGCACCCTCGTCTTCGTTCCGGCAAGGGCCATAGAGGGGCATTATGATGTGTGGCCTATGCTCAACCCGCCTGATTGCTACGATTGCGTAACCGTCAATGTAACATATCACGATCCCACCTCTAAAACCCTTATTGCCGATGTAACCCTCAAGAACCCGACGCCCCTTGCGGGATGGTTTGTGAGAGGGCTTGTCATTCCCGATGCAGGCACAGCCTTGCAGCTTCTTGGCCCCGACGGATGGTGGCATCCCGCTGATTTCGGGGATGATACTCCGCCTGCACCGTTCATGATTTTTGCGAAGAACAAGCCCGACTGGAAATTCGGCCCGGCGGAGGCACACGCTGCGACATACACATTCCGCTACGGCAAATTGAGCGACTTCAACAAATGCTCCTACCGCGTCATCGTGCGTTTCCCCAAGAATCCCGGCGAAGTCACGCTCATAGGCAACCCGCAAATCCACGGGGGGTTCACGACATCGGGCGGGTTCATCTCGTTGAGGGTTGATATTACCAAGGATGATACCGCGCCGGATGTATCGATAACAGCGCGTAAGGCGGTTGAAGGCCCCCCCGGCCCCTGGGTGAATATGCGTCTTGAATCGGGGGAGACATACCTGGCTTGGTTCCCCGGCGAAGCCACTGTAGCAAGCGAAGCGCAAATCTGGGTAGCGGCGAAAATGGCGGGTAATGATAATGGGCTCGCGTATCGCTTTGATGTTGTCGTCCAGGATGTCACTCCGACACCATCGCGCATATTCCCACCGGTGACCGAGGGATGCAAAGTGTTCGTTGACCAGTTGGCTTACGGGATGACCCCGCAGCAGAAGGAATTCATGGCGACGCATTGCGTCGGCAGCCAGAAGCTCGTGAAGACACTTGCAGATTCGCTGCGTGTGTACAATCCCGATTTTATTGTCATCCAATATCATCTCGCATTCGGCGAAGGCGATATATCCAATATTTACGGCAACGACTGGATATCCAATTGGGCTTTTGTCAACGCACAGGAGGATTTTTTCGAGCATCGCAGCTGGTCGTCGCAGATTAACCAGAGGGTATTGCAGAAGGATTGGAGTTGGTATTTAACCGACCCCGCAAGCGACTGGGTTATGTACTTTATTGGCAATACAATAGAGCGTATGGACCCACTCGGCGACCAGTTCGATGGTGTATTCGCCGATTCGGCATCGCAGCCGTGGAATACCGACCCCGCCAAATGGTGGGAGGGGAGCGACGACCCGCATGATATGTTCACCTATTGGACGCCGAAAACACAATACTTTTTCGATACGGTTGCGCAGGCATACCATACATTGCCGACGAAATATTACCTCATCCCCAATGCCGGCAGTTATGTCACCACGATTTCTGATATCACTTACTATCAATGCGACGGTATAATGATTGAAGGATTTACGCATTGGGATCCGTGGAGCTATTTTGACGAAGTTGACTGGCGGTTGCAGATTAACCGCGCGAGGGATTTGGCAATACAGGACAAAATAATCCTTTGCCAGACCAGCGTGGATGTTGACGAGACCGTGGACCGTGGTTTCGTGCTTGGCACTTATATGCTGCTGCAGGATGACTATACTTACCTGAATATGTGCGGCCCGTGGGGACTCGACCCGCAATGGTGGCCGGAATACACCTGGGACCCCGGCCCGGCGATTGAGGAGTGGACGAATATCGACGACCTGCAGGATTCCGGCGGATGCTATGTACGCCATTTCGAGAATGGAATCGTTATAGTCAACCCGTCCGATGAAACCCGCTATTACACAACAACCAAGTCGTATTCGCATACTATGTACGCCGGGGGCGGGCTTCTTCCGGAGGATGGCGTGCCCACAGGCATCGCCACCGGGCCAATCATTGATCCCGGCGTTCAGGAAATTCTGCCTCATTCGGCGTGGTTGGGTATTGGATGATAATCAGGGGAGTCCCCCTGACGATTTGCAAAATTTTCATAAGCAAAAGTAAAGCTTGTAATATTTGTAAAATTATGTTACCATTATATCGAATGGATGTAGATTTCCATTTATTTTTAAGAATTGCATAACATAAAGGGAGAAGACCAGCTATGATGCCTATTGCGCCATTGATGATTGAGCACAGGCTCATTGAGCGTATGGTTAAGATAATCAAGAGCAAACTCCAAACCGACGATATAAATGATTTTGACGCGAATTTCGTGAATACAGCCATTGATTTTATCAGGACTTACGCCGACAAATGCCACCACGGCAAGGAAGAGGATATTCTTTTCAAGCAGCTTGAGAAGAAAAAACTCCAGCCTTCGCACGGCAAGCTGTTGTACGAATTAGTAAGGGAACATGCCTGGGCAAGAAAGAAAGTCGCAGGCGTATCTAAAGCGCTGGAGCGGTTTTATGAGGGGGACAAGGAAGCAATCGATGATATGATTTCCGGGTTGCGTGAACTTGTTGAATTTTACCCGAGGCATATTGAGAAGGAGGACAAGCATTTCTTCCTCCCTGTTATGGACTATTTTACAAGCGAGGAACGGGATAACATGCTGGAGGAATGCCGTGAATTCGACAGGAAATTCATCCATGAAAGGTACAGGATGTTGCTTGAGGAATTGGAGAGGAATTAGTCCCGTAAACAATACTGTGTGACAGCCCCCGGGACGAGCGCTATTCGGGTTGCAGCTTGAAATACCATATTGCGTTTTGAGACGATCTCGGGGCTCTCCCTTGCCGTCATATATCACATCATTGCTGCACTGTGTGGGGCAGGCTTTCCAGCCTGCCATCTCCACCCTCACATCGTCGGCAGCCCGGACAACCCCGAAACCATAATCGGGCATTCCTGTGGGTTCAAATTCGCCCCAATATCCGACCTCGTCCCGTCAAGGTCGAGATATTGCTCGTCACCGGCGTCAATGCATGGGCTTGTGATATGCAGCTCAGGGCCGCCATCAACAAGTAGCGGATTGATATTCATGTTACCCTGAGTATCTACAAAAATCCGCTCCTCGGCGTATGTCCAATCGTTATCCCCTTCGACATAACCGAACGCGACATCACAATCATGGTTTTCCCAGAAGATGTTGTTCGCTATGCGATAATTCCCCTCGATGCAGTTCATCCATATCCCGACGCGCGGGGCAACCCATTTATCGACCGTGCCGTTATTGGCGATGATGTTGTTGACAATTGTTATCCGCGCCGTTTCATCCCAACCAGCGATGCCGACGTTGCCGCAGCGCACGACTGTATTGTTGCGGCATATCATATCGGATGTGCCCGATGCGATAATCCCCCAGCCGCGAAGGTCGTGCACGAAATTGCCAAAAACCCCCACGCGGGTTTCGCCGAATGAGCCGATGCCCTTCCAGTAATCATGTATGTCGTTGCGAATCACATCGGCGCGCGCATCCCATGTTATGCCGACACCCGCGCCACGCCCGTTGAATATCTTGTTGTCGTGAATCTGCGCTACAGCGCCGCGATAGAGCGCGACGCCATCCCATGAATTGTCGCGTATGATGTTGTGATGGATATCCAGGATTGCCCCTTCGCGTCCGAATACACCGCCTATGCCGCAAATGGGCTTCTCAAAGTCGCCCTGGTTGTCGTGGATAAGGCAATTCGCAACCTCGACCGACGAATTGCGCACAACAACCGCGGCGCATGTCGCCGCACCATCTTGGTCGCGCTTACCGCCGGTGATGCCGAGATTATAAACCTTCACAACCGGGCAATCCTCGACGAACAGCCCATAGCCTGCGTTCGTCACCAAGCTCGTTTTCTCGCTCCCCAAACCCTGCAATATAATGGACTTCCCCTTGATATAGAAGCCCCTCGATGCATTCACATTCGTAGCCGCATTAAGGCAGTTGCCGCACAAATATTCTGTGAATTCCTCCGGGTTTGCATAATATGTCCCCGGCTCGATGATTATCGTCATGCCGTCCTGAGCCGCATCTATAGCTTCCTGCAGATCGCTATAATCGGCAAAGGCCGACCCGCCGACAACGATAACCCCGCCGGTTGCGGATAACATTTCAGACCCGCTCGCGTTTTCTTCATCGCTTGCCGAAGTCGTTGATGCCAAGTTGGCAATCAGGAAAATAACCGAAATCAGAATAACAAGTATGGTCATTGGAATCAGGTTGGGTTTAGGCATGAAGGGCTCCTCATCAGGCTTGATATTTTAGATAAGAGCGCATATCACGGCTGCGCCGCACCCGCTGCGCGGGTGATAGATATGCGCTACCCATTTTCTTAAAATATATCACGTTCTATTGTCCTTTCCCTTAGCATCTCTTACAACACCTCATCCAAAAAATCAATCGCTGCGTCGATTGCCTCATCCCATGTCGGGGACATCTCCATCCCCTTGATGGGTTTCAATCCATGCTCTGCCCCTTCAACAAGTAGGAGTTCAGATCGTATTCCATTTTCCTGGAGCAATTTAGAATAGTCTTCGGATTGCTCAACCGGTACAACCGAATCCTCGACGCCATGAATCAGGAACACGGGCGGGTCGTCCGGGGTGACATACGTTGCGGGGCTTATTTTTTTCAGATGGTTGATAAGCGGGCCTTCGACTGGTTTGAAATAAGAATTCCTGCCCAAACTGCTCCGGCCGTTCTCAAAGCCCGTGAAATCGAATACACCGTATAACGGCACCACCGCCTGCACCCTTCCCGATGTGCCGTATTCCGGGGCGTTGAAACCGTCATCATCGTCCGTAGCGCCTATGAAGGCAGAGAGATGGCCGCCCGCGGAGCCGCCCCACGCGGCAATGCGGTCGGAGTAAATATTC